>Ga0210394_10001172_pt1 | contig 44029 bp, 38 predicted proteins | sample IncBWC12MmetaG_FD_160121 | JGI IMG/M metagenome (GOLD analysis project Ga0210394, IMG submission 160121) | Forest soil microbial communities from Barre Woods Harvard Forest LTER site, Petersham, Massachusetts, United States - Inc-BW-C-12-M | ecosystem: Environmental > Terrestrial > Soil >...
GCTGACTTCCGCCTGGCCCATCAGGAAGAAGTCGACGTCGTTGCCGGGCAGCGTGTTGTCGAGCGGCGTGTGGATCGGATCGGCCGGCGCCAGCGGACGCACCACGTGGGGCGTCACCACGATGACCAGATCGGTCTCGTTCTTCTGGTAGGCGGCGCTGCGGAACAGCGCGCCGAGCACCGGAACGTCGCCGAGCCAGGGCAGCTGATCCTGGTTGGTCTGGCTGGTGTTCTGCAGCAAGCCGCCGAGCATGAAGCTCTGGCCGTCGCGCAATTCCACCGTGGTCGAGGCCTCGCGCAGGATCAGCGCCGGCACCGAGACGCCGCCGGTGATCGACACGCCGTGGGCCGGATCGAGCTGGCTCACGTTCGGCTTGATGACGAGGTTGATCTGACCGTCCTTGAGCACGGTCGGCGTAAAGGCGAGACCGACGCCGTATTTCTTGTATTCGATCGCGGTCTGGCCGAGCGAGCCGGGGACCGGGATCGGATATTCGCCGCCGGCCAGGAAGCTTGCGGTATCGCCCGACAGCGCGGTGAGATTGGGCTGCGCCAGGCTGCGAACCAGGCCCTTCTGCTCGAGCGCATTGAGCTCGACGTCGATCGGGAATTGTCCGCCGACCAGGCGGCCGATCAGGAAGCCGAACGGCGAAGCACCCGACAGCAGGCCGGCCGCCACGATCGGCGACATGGTCGCCGAAGCGGGCGGGACGTTGGCACCGCCGACTCCGGCCCCGGCCAGCGCCGGCTGCTGGAACGAGCCGTTCGCCGCCGTCACCGGCAATTGCGTGGCCGGAACCTGGTTGCCGACATTGGCGAGAAACCGGTTGCCGAACACGTTCCATTGCACGCCGAGCTCACGGCCGGCTTCCCGCGACGCTTCGATGAAGCGCACTTCCAGCATGATCTGCTGCGCCTGCATCACCTGAACGGTGTTGATGATGTCGGGCGCGAATTGCTTGGCGATGGTGACCGCCTTGTCCAGCGTGACGGCGTCCGGCGAGGTGCCGCTGAGCATGATGCGGCCGTCGATCGAGGACACCTTGATGCCGCCGCCGGTGAAGCGCGCGATCTCCGTGGCGAGCCGCGACACGTCGTAGGACACCTCGATGTCGAAAATGCCGACGACCTTCTTGTCCTGGCCGTAGACCGTGACCCGCGTGGTGCCGATCTTCTTGCCGAGGATCGACAACGCATGATCGGTCAGCGGATTGACGTCGGCGACGTCCGGATCGCCGACCATGATGTCGACGAGGCTTTGATCGGTATGGACGTCCTGGGATTTGCCGACCGTCACGGTCACCGTCACGGTGCGCGCATTGGCGAACGTGATCTTCTGCTGGGCGCGTGCGGTTACCGGCACCAGCGCCGCGGCGAACGCGAACGCCAGCGCCAGCCAGATCGCGGCGCACCGCAACAGCGCGCCCATTGTCATGCCCCCGTCCGAATATCGCCGGCCTTCGCCTGCGATGATTGTGGTGTCGTACTGGCTATTCACTTCGGCCTCCCCGGCTCTCATTGCCCCAAAACCTAAAAGTCCCATCCACTCCGCTTGACGCACCCCAAGTTCTAGTTACGCGCCGGCTGTTGATTGACGATCGCGGCGGAATGCGCGTCGCTCTCCTCAACCGGCACGGTGTATTCGACGCGCTCGCCCCTGGACGGCCGCATAACGCCGATGGTGACGAAATGCGATTCCTGTGCGGGCGCGGTCATCAGATCGCGTATCGTGACGCGACGCGTATCGCCAGCAGCGGCGTCTCCGGCCTTGCGCAGCAAGAGCGACAGCGTGCCCACGGTGGCCGCGAGCGCGACCTTCTGCCCTTCGGTCGGATCGACTTCGATGGTGACCGCCTTGACCACGGACGGCTTGTCAGCCTTCTGGTCGGCGAGCTGATCGACGGCCAGCACGCGCACGTCCTGGATCACGACGTCGTTGACTGCGTTGTTCTTCTCGCCGGCCCGCGTCAGCAAGATATCGACGCGGTCGCCCGGCAGCACGAAGCCGGCGACGCCTTCGACGTCGTTGACGCGGATGGTGACCGCCTTCATGCCGTCGCTGAGCATTGCCGACAGCGTGGCGCGCTGGCCGGGGCCGGTGATCTTCGACGCCAGCACCGCTTCGTTGGTGTCGAGCGGCATCAGCACGACGCGCTTGCCCGACGTCAGATCGGCGATCTTGCCGAACGCGCCGGCCGGCAGCGCATTATCGGGCCATGGCATTTCGCGCAGCGCGGCCGACGTAAGCTCGTCACCGAAGCGCAGCGGCTTGCTTGCCACGACGATGCTGCGCGCCGGCGGCGCGGCTTTACGCTGCGCGTCGATGCTCTTCAGGCGCTCATCGGCCTGATTGTTGAGCCATATCTGCGCCAGGAATACAGCGAGCAGTCCGAACAGGACCGCGAAGCCGATCATGACGAAGGTACTGGTACGCACGCGACTTCCCCTGAGTGACGCCAGGAATTCTTGTTTCGTCGCCGTGACTATTGATCCGCCGGTAGTATGGAATTGGTGAAGCTATTGGCGCGAATTGGCCTATGCTGAAGATTGCTTGAAGCGGTATTCTTTACGCCGCGTGTATCGCTTCGATCGAAGTGAAGAGATATCCTTTACGAAACCTGCGCCACGCCGGTGCGCGCGCCTGCGACAGGCGCAAAACCGGCGCAGGACGGGCGTTCCCTTGATCGCCCCGGCCGCCAGCGCTGTTGCAAATCCCAGGTGCGGCTTTTAACGAAATGCGGTAGTACGGCATTAACGACACGCGACGGACGTCGCGGAACAGGCGGAGAAAATCGCGATGAAGAAGCCGCACATCAGCTACGTCGACCCGGCAAAGTTAACCGACAAGGCGATGCTTGCCGAGTTCGAGCGCTGCGCGCGCGAGGGCACGCCGCGGCCGGAAAGCCAGGCGATCCGGGCGCACGTGCCGGCGGTGTTCTGGTCGTTCGCCAATTCCTGGCGCGACGTGTTCAAGAACGGCGTCGCCGACCACGACATCAAGGAACTGTGCCGGGTCTATGTGTCGCGCTCGGTGAAATGCGAGTTCTGCGGCAATCAGCGTTCGATGAAGGCGGCGTCGCAGGGCCTGGTCGAGGACGATTACCGCGACCTGATCAACTTCGAATCCTCGCAACACTATGACGAGCGGCAGAAGGCGGCGCTGTCTTATGCCGAGGCGATCACCTGGGACCTGCCCGTGGACGACGCATTCTGGGCGCGGCTGAAGAAGCATTTCAGCGAGCCGGAACTGGTCGAGATCGGCTATTTCATTGCGCTGACCATGGGCCAGCAACGTTGGCTGCGTACGCTGGATATCGAGCACCACCAGATCATGGCTGGCACCGATGCGTCGATGGCGCCGGGTTTCGAGACCGCGGAAGCGCTGGCGGCCTCGAAAGAGCGCGCCGATTACTGGGCGCGCCGCAACGTCGCGGCGGCGGCGCGCGCCGCCGAGTAGCGGTCAGACGCGGACAAAGCCGCGCGGGATGGCGTGGAACGGCGCGATGCCGGTTTCGGTGATCAGCACCATTTCGCCAGTCTGCACGCCGGCTTTGCCGTCCGGCGTCACCACATTGGGCTGAATAACCACCGCCATGCCGGCACGGAATGGCTCGTCGGGCACATGCGCGCTCGGCCGGCTTTTCGAGCCCAGGATCGGCGGCAGGTAGCCGCCGCCATAGCCGTGCAGCAGATCGTCGATGATGGTGAAGCCTGCGTCCTCGATCAGCCTTGAGGCCTCGATCACCTGTTGCGGCAGCGCGCCGTCCTTGAGCACGGCCGCCACCGCATCGAATACGGCATCAGCGACTGCATGCAGGTCGCGATAGAGTTTTGGCGGATCGGCATCCACAGCGAAGCTGCGCAACACCTGCCCGGGATGCTCCCAGAACGCCGCGCTGATCTCGGCGAACACGATATCGCTGCGCGCGACATTGCGGTTGCCGACGAATTGGGTCGGCACGCCGAGATTAGGCTTGGCCATCGATGTGACGCCGAAAAAATGAATGACGTTGGTGCCACCGAGCGCGATGTAGGAGCGTTCGACAATGTCGGCGAGATCGCGTTCGCTCAGGCCCGGCCGCAGGTTGTCGCGCAGCGCAATCATGCCGCGATCGGTCAGGGCGGCGCCGATCCGCATCCAATCGATCTCTTCCGCGGACTTGACTTGGCGCAGCCGCGTATAGCGGCGGTTGAGATTGGCGATGGCGCCGAATTTTTCCGCAAGCATCGCGTGCTGCTCGAAGGTCATCGGCCCGATGACGCCGACCTTGCCGGCGCGCGCTCCACGCTTCCCCAAGACCGCGATGGCAGCGCCAATCGACGAGCCGCCGCCCCAGGCGACCTCCGCCCGATTGGCGATGCGCCGCGCCATGGGCGCATGATTGACGTGCTGTACGAACATCGCGTCCGCTTCGCCAGGCGTCAGCACGCCGACTGCTTCCGTGGTCACCGGCCAGCCCGTCAGCCATTGCACCGCGGAGCCAAAGCGGTTGGCGCCGCAAAACACGAGATGGTCGAGGCCCGCCTCGCCGAGCAAATCTTCGATTGCGCACCGCCGCCGCGCCATTTCGGCATCGGAAAAGCGCGGGTATTCGGCATCCACAATGGCCTGCAAACGCGGCGGGAGCGCGAGACTGTCTGGCTTGACCGACACCTGTTACTCCTGTCATTGCCCCACGGATGCGGGGCATCCCCATAAGCGGATGATGCCACGCTACCAGGAGAATTGCGTCCATGCCCACGTCTGTCATCGATTCCGCCGTGTTCCGCGACATCTTCTCGACCGAGGCGATGCGGCGGGTGTTTTCCGACGGCAACCGCGTGCAGAAATATCTCGACTTCGAGGCGGCGCTGGCGCGGGCGCAAGCGCGGCTCGGCATCATCCCGAAGGAGGCGGCGGACGAGATCGTCAAGCACTGCAACGTCGCCGAGATCGATTTCGTAAAGCTCAAAACCCAGACCGAGCGCATCGGCTACCCGGTGCTGCCGGTGGTGCAGCAGCTGGTGGCGCTGTGCCGCGACGGCTTGGGCGAATGGTGCCATTGGGGCGCCACGACCCAGGACATCACCGACAGCGCAACCGTGCTGCAGATCCGCGAGGGGCTGGCCCTGGTCGAGGCCGACTTGAACGGAATTTGCGATGCGCTCGCCGGCCTGGCGCGCAAATACCGCGATACGCCGATGGCCGGCCGCAGCAACCTGCAGCAGGCGGTGCCGATCACCTTCGGCTACAAAATGGCGACCGTGCTCGCCGCCTTCGAGCGCCACAAGCAGCGCTTGAAGGAATTGCGCGCGCGCGTCCTGGTCGGCGAGTTCGGCGGCGCCACCGGCACGTTGTCGTCGCTCGCCGGCCGCGGGCTCGAGACCCAGGCCGAATTGATGAAGGAGCTCGACCTCGGCCAGCCGGCGATCGCCTGGCACACCGTGCGCGACACCATCGCCGAGGTCGGCTGCTTCCTCGGCCTCATTACCGGCACCTGCGGCAAGATCGCGTTCGACATCAAGCTGATGATGCAGACCGAAGTGGAGGAGGTTTACGAGCCGTTCTACGAAGGCCGCGGCTCGTCGTCGACCATGCCGCAGAAGCGCAATCCGATCTCGTCGGTCTACATCACCGCGCTCACGTCGGTGGTGCGCCAGCAGACAGCGGCACTGCTCGACGCCATGGTCGAGGACCACGAACGCGCCACCGGGCCGTGGGAGATCGAGTGGATCGTGCTGCCGGAAATTTTCTCTCTCAGCGCCGGCGCGCTGGCGCAGACGCTGTTCGTGCTCACCGGGCTGCAGGTCGACCCGAAAAAGATGCGCGCCAATCTCGACATCACCAAAGGGCTGATCGTCTCGGAAGCGGTGATGATGGGGCTCGGCCCCTATCTCGGCCGCCAATATGCCCACGATCTGGTTTACGACGTCTGCCGCAAGGTGGTCGCCACCGGCCGGCCGCTCGTCGATTTGCTCGCGGAAAACGAGGAAATCACCAAGCACCTCGACCGCGCCGCGCTGGCAAAACTGTGCGACCCGGCAAATTATCTCGGCGAGGCCGGCGCCATGGTGGATCGGGTGCTGGCGATGCGCACGAACTAGCACTCCCTGTTAGCCGCCTGCCGGTTGCGCGCGAAGTTGCCGCGCCAACGATATTTGCCGAAAACGGCGTCGACTTCCTGCTGCTTTCGCAGCCGGATCATCAAACGGAGCGCCTGCTCGACCGTTTGCTTCTTTGTGGCCTGCCCGGAAACCTTCTGTGCTTCTGCCATGAGTGAGCCATCAATCTCGATTGTCATGCGCATGGGCTTAGTACATCACTCCGCCGCCGCGGCCTTCGCCGCCGCCTGCTCGCGGACGAATTTCTGTATCGCCAACTGGTCGACCTTGCCGGAGCCGAGCAGCGGCAGCTTGTCGAGCACGACGACTTCGGACGGAAACATCAGTTCGGAAGCGTGCCTCGTTCGCGCATAGGTGATGAAATCCGAGCGCGTCGCGCCGTGCTTGTCGGTGACCATGACCAGCCGCTCGCCCTTGCGCGGGTCGGGCAGCGCCGCCACCGCCGTCATATTGTCCGGCCACAAGTCGCCGGCCAGCATCTCGACCGCGGCCAGCGACACCATCTCGCCGCCGACCTTGGCGAACCGCTTGGCGCGGCCCCTGATGGTGATAAAACCCTGCTCGTCGATGGTGACGATGTCACCGGTATCGTGCCAGCCCTCCGGCGGCGGTTCGAGCACGCCCGGTTTGTCGGCGCGCACATAGCCGAGCATCACGTTCGGCCCCTTGATATAGAGCCGGCCGCCCTCCTCGACGCCCTCGACCTTCTCCAGCTTTGCCGTCATGCCGGGCAGCAGGCGACCGACGGTGCCGAACTTGTTGAACATCGGCGTGTTGAGCGCCATGACCGGCGCGGTCTCGGTGACGCCATAGCCTTCGAGAATGCGCAAGCCGAATTTCTCCAGATAGATTTGCCGCGTCGATTCCTTCACCGGCTCGGCACCGGCGAGCACGTAGCGCAGCGACCGAAAGTCGTAAGGATTGGCCGAGCGCGCATAGCCGTTAAGGAACGTGTCGGTGCCGAACAGCACGGTGGCGCAGACGCCGTAAACCAGTTCCGGCACGGTCCGGTAATGCAGCGGCGACGGATAAAGATAGGTCGAGACGCCGGAGACGAGTGGCAGCACCGTGCCGGCGGTCAAACCAAATGAATGGAATATCGGCAACACGTTGAACAATTTGTCTTCGCGGCCGAAATCGATGCGGGCCGCGGCCTGCGCCACGTTCGCCAGCATGTTGCGGTGAGACAGCACGACGCCCTTGGGCGTGCCTTCCGAACCGGAGGTGAACAGGATCGCCGCCCAGTCATCGGGCTTGCGCGCAACCAGCGGCTTCTTCCAATGCAGCGCGCCGCGCAGCTTGTCGAGGAAGGTGATGGTCGGACGAATGTCCTCCAGGTAGACGATGCGCACTTGTTTGCTGAGTTCCTCGACGACATGGCCGAGGCGGCCCTTTTCGACGAAAGTGCGCGAGGTAAGGATGGTGTCGAGATCGGCGGCGCGGCAGGCGGCGAGGATATTGGCCGCCCCGGCGGTGAAATTGATCATGGCCGGCACGCGTCCGGCCGACATCACCGCGAACAAGGTGACGACACCGCCGTTCGACGTCGGCAGCATGACGCCGAGCGAACGGCCTTCGAGCGCCAGCGGCATCAGCTTCCTGCCGAGCACGGCGGCGGCCTGCAACAGCCGCTTATAGGTCATCTGACCGCTGACCGGATCCTCGATCGCCAGCCAATTCGGACCATGGATTTTCGCCGCGTCGATCAGCGCTTCGATCACGGTGCGGTCGGTCGAGGTGGTCCGGAAGATCAGATCGGACATGATCGTATAAAGCGCGGCGCCCGCAGCCTGCCGCCGCTTGCGGCCCTTGAGCTCAGGATCGACATTAAGCTTGACCGGTTCAAGTACTGTGACGGTGATCTTCGGAAACCAGCGGCGCCGCACTTGCGAGCGCTTGAGCCGGCTGAAAATCGTCGCCTCCGGCCCCTCGATGCGCACCGGCACCACCATAGCATCCGACTTGTCGGCGATCAGGCCGGCGCCGTCATAGACCTTCATCAGGCTGCCGGTGACGGTGATGCGGCCTTCCGGGAAGATCACCAGCGAGTCGCCGTCGCGCACCGCATTGATGATGTCGCGCACCGAAAACGGCTTGAGCGGATCGAGCGCCATGGTGCGCATGACCTTGAGCACCGGCTGGATCCACCAGCGCTGCGAAATCCCGACGTCGACGGCGAAGACCGGCCGCTTCGGCAGCACCGCCGTCGCCAGCGGCGGATCGAGGAAGCTGACGTGATTGAGCGCGATGATGGTTCTGGGACCGGCCTTGTCGATGTTCTCCAGGCCTTTGACTTCGAGCCGGAAGAAAGCGCGGAACACCATGGAGAGAAAATCGTTCATCCAGCTCGACGGCATGGTGCGGCCGATGATGATGGCGACGACCAGGGTAGCGGCGCCGAGCAGCACGAAGCTCATCGGCACGCTCAAGCCCGCAAGCTTCTGCAGCACCGCAAAGGTCAGCGAGCCGGCCACCATGAAGGCGGCGTTGAGCACATTGACGCCCGCCACAACGCGGGCGCGGCGGTCGATACCGGCCCAGGCCTGCACCGCCGCGAAGGTCGGCACGACGAACAAGCCGCCGGCGATGGCGAGGATGGCGAGATCGACGCCGATGTGAATGCCGCCCGCGGTGGCGAAGAAACCGGCGATGCCGAGCGGAGCAGCGCCGTGGACGAAATTATGGCTGGCCCAGCCGAGATCGACGGCGAACACACCGAGCAGCACGGCGCCGATCAATGTCGGCAAGATGATGATGCGCCCGGCTGAAAGCCAGGCGGCGAGACCGGAGCCGAGCGCGACTGCGATCGAGAAGATCGCCAGGAATACGTTGACGAGATGCTCAGTGCCGCCGAGGTCGGATCGGACGAGCGGAAACAATAGCGACATGACGACGACGCCGACAAGCCAGAACCAGCTCGTGACCAGGCCGCCCCACCACAGCCGCGGGTCAGCGCGCAACTGGTTGATCTGCGCGCCGGTGGAAGCAAAAATATTCCAATTGATCTTCAGCTCGGGCGCGCCCGGAATGCGCGCCGGTATGAACATAGCCGACAGCCAAGCCGCGAATGCGGTCAGGATCATCAGCCAGGCGAAATGGATCGGGTTGCTGTCGCCCGTGGCGGCGAAACCGGCCATGATGGTGCCGAGCAGGATCGCCAGGAAGGTGCCGCCTTCGATCAGTGCATTGCCGGCCGGCAATTCTTCGCGGGCCAAAAGATCGGGCAGGATGCCGTATTTCACCGGCCCGAACAGCGCACCGAGGATGCCGAACAGAAACAGCGCGGCGAACAGCACGAGCAGCGAATGAAATGCAAAGCCCGACACGGCGAGTGCGGCCGCAAACATCTCGACGAATTTGATGCGCTGCGCGACCCAGGCTTTGTCGAAGCGGTCGGCAAACTCGCCGCCGAGGCCGGAGAGGAAAAAGTAAGGCCCGACGAAGGTAGCGGCGGCGATTTGCGTGAGCGCCGCCGAATTGGCTTCGGACAGCTGATAGACGATCAGAAATCCGAGCGCGGTTTTCAGGAAATTGTCGCCGAACGCGGCGAAGAACTGGCACAGGAACAGGGGCGCGAACCGGCGCGTCGACATCAGGGACGTGAACATGGGCCTCTCGCCGTCTGCTTTCCGCCCGGCTCGCGCCGGCTCAAGCGCTTTAGTTTAGACGGCGGCGGGCGGGTTGGCGACGCGATAGCGGCGCCTTCTTATTTATGCAATAACGTCAAATGCTTACCGTAGAACTGCAGGTTGGGAAGGAAGGCAATAATGAAGCTCAAGGATCAGGTGGCGATCGTGACCGGCGCCGGACGCAATATCGGCGAGGAGATCGCAAAACTGTTCGCCGCAGAAGGCGCCAAGGTTGCCATCGTCGATCTCGACAAGCCGCGCGGCGAGCGCGTCGCGGGCGCCATCAAGGCCGCGGGCGGCGACGCCACGCTGTTCACAGCGGACGTTTCGAAGGGCAGTGATGTCGCGGCGCTGGTGAAGGACGTCGTCGCGCGTTATGGCCGCATCGATATTCTCGTCAATAATGTCGCCATCTCCGACAACAAGCACATCTTCGACATCACCGAAGAGGAATGGGACCGCGTGCTGGCGGTGACGCTGAAAAGCCAGTTCCTCATGGGCAAGCATGTCGGCCAGCAGATGGCCACCCAAGGCGGCGGCCGCATCGTCAATATCGGCTCGACCTCGGGCTTTACGGGCCGCAGCCGCGCCATCGCCTATTCGGCCGCCAAAGGCGGCGTGGCCAATTTGACGCGCGCCATGGCGGTACAGCTCGCGCCGCACAAGGTGCGGGTCAACGCCATCGTGCCGAACAAGATCGGCTCGCCGGTCGGCAAGGACGAGTTCGACGCGTCGCGCCCGGTGCCGAATATGGCCAAGCGCCCGGGCGAGCCGGTTGAGGCGGCGAAGGCGGTGCTGTTCCTGGTGACAGACGATTCGTCGTTCGTGTGGGGCGCCAATCTGTTCGTCGACGGCGGCGTCTCGGCGATGGATTTGTCGTAAATCTTAGACCTCCCCCTGAAAGGGGGAGGACGCGAGCGAAGCGAGCAAGGTGGGGGTCTGCGGCGGCGACGCTTGCGCAAGCTTCCCGGCCGCGGACCCCCACCTACCTCCCCCTTTCAGGGGGAGGATAAGAAAACAGTCACCCGTATTTGGTCGGCCCCTTGCCGGTCCAATTCGGCGGATTGCTCGCCTTGATGCGGCGGGCCTCCTTGACCAGTTCCTTGATCGCGCCGGTGATCGGCAGCGACAGGCCGGCTTTGTCGGTCATGTCGGCGACGATCTGCATGTCCTTGAGCGCCCAGGTGAAGGAAATCATGTCCCACTCCTTGAGCGCGTCCGACGCACCGGAGCTCATCATCAGCGCCTCGCGCAATTTGACGAGATCGATGCCGGTGGTTTCGGCAAGCTTGCCAGCTTCCATAAGCCCGACCGCGTTCACCCAGAGCAGCAGATTGTTCATGGTCTTGCCGACCTGGCCGTGGCCGACATCGCCGAGATGCACGATGTCTGAGGCGAACGTGCCATAGACCGGCCGGGCACGGGCGACCACTTCGGGCTTACCACCGACCAGCGCCAACAGCGTGCCTTCGTCGGCGGCGAACCGGCCGCGGCAGATCGGCGCGTCGAGCACCTCGATGCCCTTTTCGGCGACACGCGTGGCCACCGCTTTGACCGTGTCGGGTTTTGCCGTCGACGACACCGCGATGATCGAGCCCGGCGCCATGGTCTCCAGCAATCCGTTTTGTCCGAAGACAACGTCGTTGACCTCGTCGTCGTAGCCGACTCCGAGGATGACGATGTCGCTTACCTTGCCGACTTCGGCCGCAGCCGTTGCGATTGACGCGCCAGCGGTGCGCGCCGCTTCGCGCTGCTTCTCGCTGATGTCGCAGACCGCGACAGCGTAGCCCTTCTTGACCAGGTGCTTGAGCATGGACAACCCCATGCGCCCAGCACCGATGATGCCAACCCGATCCTTCTTGCTGTCCGCCATGACGATCAATCCTTACTGCCGTAGTCGCGCTCGGCCGACGCGGCCGAGACGTAGCCTTCCGCGATGTCGCGCTTAAGCGCCGCGCGGTCGCGTTTTTTCGGATCGCCGTAACCGCCACCGCCCGCGCTTTGCAACAGGAAGCGCTCGCCGGCGCGCAGCTCGTAGCGGCCCGAGGCCGGCGTTTCGCGCTCGCCTTTCGCGCCTAAGTGAATGACAAAGCGGCTGCGGCTGCCGGGCTTGCCGCCGGCGACGCCGTTCGGCGGAAATTTCGCCCGGTCGTAGCGGCGCACCGCGCTGGCGTCCTGCAAGAGCTCGTAGATGCGCCGGAACGCGAGCCCGCCGCGGAATTCGCCGGCGCCGCAGGAATCCTGCACCATGTCGAATTCGACGATGCGGCAGGGAAATTCGGTTTCGAGAATCTCGATCGGCGTGATGTGCAAATTGCTGGTGTGGGTGGCGACCGCCGACGCGCCGTCATTGCCGTTGCCGCCGCCGTAAGCCGAGCCGAGGATCTCGTATTGCAGCGACGGCTGGCCCGGTCGGCCGCCGTCCTTCCACGAAATCAGCATGGCGCCGCTCGAGCCGCTATTGGCGAGCGCGCGCTCGGGGCGGAACGGCGCCAGCGCTTCGAGGATCACGTCGGTGAGTTTTTGGTTCGCCGCCTGATAGGAGCTGACCGGCGCCGGCGCGCTGGCGTTGGTGACGGTGTTGGGCGCATAGACGAACTTCACCACATCGCGCATGCCGTCGTTGAATGCCAGCTTCGGATCGAGCGCGCCGATCAGCGAATAGAACACGCAGGCCTCGATCATCGACGGCCGCAAGTTGATCGGCCCCTTGGCTTGGCGGTCGCTCTTGGTGAAATCGAAGGTGATGTCGCCGCTCTTCACGCGCACCGTGCAGGCAAAACGCACCGGGCGGTCGAGCTCGACGCCGTCATTGTCCATGAAGCCTTCGGCGGAAGCCTCGCCGTCGGGCAACGCCTTGATCGCGGCGCGCAACTCGGCGGCGGCGCCGGCGAGCAGCGCGGCAAATGCTTCCATCACCGCGGCTGCACCGAATTTTTCACAAGTTTCAAGAATACGCGTTGAACCCATCTGCGTCGCCGCCATCTGCGCGTGCATGTCGCCGCGCACCAGTTCGGGCTGCCGGCTGTTGGCGAGGATGAGGCGCTCAAGATCGTCGTTGTAGACGCCGCGGGAATAGATTTTCACCGGCGGCAGCAGCAGGCCTTCCTGAAAGATTTCCGTGGCATTGGCGGAGGTCGAGCCGGGATTGGTGCCGCCGACGTCGGCCTTGTGCGCGATCGATCCGGCAAACCCGACGAGCGTCGTACCTGCGATGATCGGCGAAACGAAAGCCATGTCGGAAACATGCGGTAGGCCGCCGTCATAAGGATGATTGCAGACGAACATGTCGCCGTCGCCGACGTCGTCGCCGTGCAGCGAGAAAATCTTTGCCACTAGGTGGCGATAGACCGGCGCATGGAAGAACATCGGTGGCGCCACGAGCAATCCGCCATGACGATCGAGGATCACGCAGGAGAAATCACGCGATTCGCGGATGATGGTCGAATAGCCGGAGCGATAGAAATGGTAGTGCATCTCCTGCATCAGGCTGCCGATGCGGTTGCGCACGACTTGCGTGGTAATGGCGTCGACCATGTTCAGTCTGTCCGCTCCAAAATGAGATTGCCGTGGCGATCGACGAAAGCGTGCCAGCCGGGCGGCACGACGGTCGTGGCGTCGAACTGCTCGACGATGGCGGGGCCGGCAAAGCCGACGCCAACCGACAGCTTGTCACGGTCATAAATGGTTGTGTCGAGCGCCTTGCCGGCATCGAACGATACGCGCCGCATGCCCTTGATCGAAGCCGGTTGAGGCGATGACGCAGCGCCGGCAGGCAATGGTTGCGGCTGGTATTTCGGCACGGCGACGCGCACGCGCAACCGATAGCTGACGACTTCGACGCTCTTTTCCTTGGCGGCGTGGCCGTGAATTTTGGCGTGCACGTCGTCGAAGCGCTCACGCGCCGCCTTGAGCGCTTCGCCGTCGAGCGCGTTCTGCCAAAGCCCGCTCAACGGCACGCGCAGCTCATAGCCCTGCCCGGCATAGCGCATGTCGAGATCGCGCTCGAACGACGCTGCGCTCGGGTCGAGGCCTTCTTCGGCAAGCTCGCTTGCCGCCTTGGCCTCGATGTCGCGAAACAATTGCTCGGCGTGGGCCGGATCGAGCCGGTCGAGCGCGCCGAGCTCGGAGCGGATGTAGTCGTGCAGCACGTCGGTGCAGAGCAGCCCGAGCGCCGAGAATGCCCCGGGCCGCGCTGGCACGACGATACGGCGCATGCCGAGCTCCTCGGCGACTGCGGCGGCATGCACCGCGCCGGCGCCGCCGAACGGCAACAGTGCAAACTCGCTCAAATCCACGCCGCGCCGCGCCGCGAACACCCGCACCTCGTCGGCCATGCGCATATCGACGATGCGGCGGATGCCGGCCGCCGCCTCGGCCAATGTCATCTTCATCGGCGTGGCGATCTTTGTCTCGAGCGCGGCGCGCGCCGCAGCCGCGTCGAGCTTTTGCGTGCCGCCCAAAAAATAATCCGGATTGAGCAGACCGCAGACGATGTCGGCATCGGTCACGGTCGGATTGTCGCCGCCGCGGCCGTAGCACACCGGCCCTGGATCGGCGCCGGCGCTTTGCGGGCCGACGCTCAAAAACCCGGCGCGGTCGATCCACACGATCGAGCCGCCGCCGGCTGAGATCGTCGTCAAATCGAGCGCCGGAACGTCGAGCTGGCGGCGCGCCACGGTGCCTTCGGTGACTTCGAGCGGCGCGCCGCCCTCGATAAAGGCGATGTCGCAACTGGTGCCGCCCATGTCGAGAGTGACGATGCCGCGACTGTCCGCGCTTTCGCGCGGCAGATAGGCGCTTGCCCGCGCACCCGCCGCCGGTCCTGACAGCAAACTGTGCACGGTCTTGTGGCCGGTCACCGCCGCGGCGAACGGCATGACGCCGCCGTTCGACTGCATCAGGAAGCGCTGTTGCGTGGTCACGCCGGATGCGTTGAGGCGCGCTTCCAGGTCGGCGATATAGGTGACCAGCACCGGCGCCAGATAGGCATTGAGCAGGGTCGCCGACATGCGCGGCCATTCGCGCACCCGCGACAGCACCTCCGACGACAGCGAAATATGCGCCTCGGGGAATATCTCGCGGATCAGCGCGCCGGTGCGCTCTTCGTGCGCGGAATTCATGAAGGCGAACAAGTAACACACCGCGATCGAGACGACGCCGGCCGCTTTCAGCTCTGCCGCCGCGCGGCGCACCGCGTCCTCCTCCAGCGGCTCAAGCACGGCGCCCGCGTAGTCGATGCGGCCGCCGATCTCGCGGGTCAAACTCTGCGGCGCGATCGGCGGCGGTTTTTGGAAGAAATAATCGAACACATTGCCGTCGCGGGCCTGGCCTTGGGTTTCCTGGATGGCGCGAAAGCCGCGGTTGACGAGCAAGCCCACTTTGGCGCCGCGCATTTCGAGCAGCGCATTGGTGGTGATCGTGGTGCCGTGGGAGAAAAACTCGATGCCGGACAGATCGACGCCGCGCGCCGCAAAGTTGCCGATGCCGCGCATGATGCCGAGGGCGGGATTTTTCGGCGTCGTCGCCACCTTCTCCACGGCGAGCGTGCCGCCGGCAACGTCGAGTAGCACGAGGTCCGTGTGCGTACCGCCGACGTCGACGCCCAATCGATATGCCTTCGCCGCCATCGCTCGGACGCTCTTCCCTCAATTTGCCCGGGCAATACGCCGCGGCACGCGGGCGCCGCCGGGCCTTGGCTCGCCTACGGGATTTTCTATAGTCGCTGGCGCCATCCACGCAAATGCGTAAATCCGGGGATCGACATGCCGAGACTACGTGACTTCGTCCTGGCGCTGTTCCTGGCCGTGCTCGCCACGACCGCAGGCCGCACGCAGGAGCCCTACCCGACGCACGTAGTGAAAATCGTGGTGCCGTCGCTACCGGGATCGACGACCGATATCCTGGCGCGCCTAGTCAGCAACCAGCTCGGCGAAATGTGGGGCAAACCGGTCATCGTCGAGAACATGGCTGGCGCCGCGATGGCCATCGGCGCCGAATACGTGGCGCGCGCGGCGCCCGACGGCTACACGCTGCTGATCTGTCCGCCGTCACCGGTCTCGATCCAGCACCTACTCTATCACGACCTCAAATACGACCCGCTGAAATTCACGCCGATCGCACTGTTGGCCAAGATTCCCAACGTGCTCGCGGTGCGCCCGGATTTACCCGCCAACACGATCCAGGAGCTGATCGCCTACGGCAAGGCCAATCCCGGCAAGCTCACTTACGCCTCGCAAGGCGCCGGCTCGACCGCGCATCTGTCCGGCAGCGAGCTCGAACTGCTCGGCGGCATCAAGATGGTGCACGTGCCCTATAACGGCGCGCAGCCGGCGCTCACTGATGTCATGTCCGGCAATGTCGACATGTTCTTCGACACGCTCACCACCTCGGTGCCGCTCTATCGCGCCGGCAAGCTGAAACTGCTCGGCGTCGCCAGCGAGGAACGTTCCAAGGATGTGCCGGAGATACCGACCATCGCCGAATCGGGACTTCCAGGCTTCCGCTCGATCACCTGGTTTCCGATCGTCGGCCCGCCCGGTACGCCGCAGGCCCTGGCCGACAAGATCAATGCCGATGTGGTGGCGGTGCTGCAAAAGCCGCAAATCGACGACAAGCTGCGCGCGCTCCGGCTCGAGCCGATGGGCGGCACGCCCGCCGACGCAGCCAAGTTCTTCGCCTCGGAAACGAAGCTGTGGGGCCGGGTGATCAAGGAAGCCAATATCACCCTGCAATAAAAGCCGTCAGAAACCCGGCGCGCGCTCGACCTGATCGTACCAGTCAAAGCCCATGTCTTTGACGATGCGGTTCGACATCACGATGATGCGGCATTCCTGCCCGGCATTGGCGAAGTGCTGATGCATGGTGAAGGGCGGGATATAGACGTAGTCGCCGACCGTCCATTCGAATTTCTTCGGCGCCTCGGCCCATTGCCAATCGAAGGCTTCGAGGCAATCCCATTTCAGATCCCAGTGCAGGTCGTAGCCCGAGCCTTCGACGACGAAAAACAATTCCTCCCACATGTGACGATGCTTGCCGGAGCGCTCGTCGTCCTTGAGAAACTGCATATAGGCTTCGATGCAGCACTCGCGCGTGTGCATCTTCTGGTTCACCAAATGCTTGATCAGGCCGTCGGGCGAGCGCTCCCACGGCATGTCCTTGGCCTTGATGACGTTCGGCAGCGTGGCGTAGTCGGCACGGAATTTTTCCGACTCGACCATCGCCTCGGCAAGGAATGCGCTGGTGTTGTCGCCGGACAGCGCGGCCTGTTTGTCTTCGAACAATGTCATGATGCCCTCGGCGCTCAAATTTCCGTCGGCGGATGGAATTCCTTGACGCCGGGCGGCAGCTTGTCGGTCGGCCACTCGACCATCTTCTGGAACAGAAGGTGCATGAACAGGAACAAGGGCTTCGCCTTGAACACCAGGAGGATGCAGGATTCCTTCTCGTCGTCGTTGAAATGCTGGTGCACGCAGCCGTTCTCGACCAGCATCACGTCGCCGGCCTCCCATTTCATGTAGCGGCCGTCGTGCACGTCATGGCCGTGGCCCTTGAGCACGTAGAACACCGCGCTGTTGAGGTGGCCGTGCTTCTGGCCGGCATTGAGTGGCGCGTAGCACTCGATGTGCGATTCGATCGACTGCACGACGCTGACCGCCTGCGGCGAGATGATGTGCTTGCCGTACATCGCCGGCCCGCCCTTCCAGGGATGGTCCTTGGAAGAGTAGACCCGCGGCTCTTCGAGCAGCTTCTTGTAGAGATGGCTGTAGGTGCCTTCGAGGGCGCGGACGAAGGTGCGCTTTTTCGACCAGCGTTCCCATTTGCCGTGCTTGATCTCGTCGGCGTCTTCGTCGGACGGCTTGTTATGGCCGAGCCCGGGCATTTCGTGTTCCAGCATTCCGGTCATTGCGCGCTCCTAACTGCCTGGCGCTTCGTGGCCGGTCCTTACGAGATTTGCGCCGAACGCGCAATGTCATGGCCGCGGAGCAGCGCGCCGCGCCATGCCTGGGAATCAGATCAATCCGGTATAGGCGCGCAGACCGGGAAACAGATCGCCGAGCAAGGATTGCGGCCAGGCGACGCCGAGCGCCCAGTGAAACACCACCCAGCACAGCAGCGTGGTGGCGGCGGCATAGCCCAGCGACGGCAGCGGCGGCTCGCCGAAGCCGAACGCCATATAGGCGAACACGAATACCGCGATTGCCGGGATGAAGCCGATCAGCCAGACGGCGGCGATGAACAGTGCCATCCAGACGAAGAAAAGCGTCGCGCGACGGCGCAACAGGTCGGGCGCCATGCCGAGATCGCCGCTCTGGCCACGCACCTGAACGGTGGCATCGGCATGGGCGACAGGGGCCTGCTCGCGACCGAACAGCTCGTTGACCAGATTGAGCACGGCGGCGACCAGCGCCATGCCGCAGGCGGTGAGCGGCACGATCTTGGCGTCGTGCGGCCAGCCGGCCGACGAGGCGATGGCGGCGACGATGAGCACAATGACGGCCAGCGAAAACGCTGGCGCGGCGCCGAACCGCGGCTTGCGGCCGCCGACCTCGCGCAATTGGCTGATCAAGGTCACGGCGATCTGCGACAACGGCCGGTACAGCGCCCAGACCACGCAAGCGAGGATCGCCAGCACCGCCGGCCGCCACAGCCAGCCCCAGCCGTAAAGCTGGGTCGAGATGAAGAGATAGCGCTCGAAGATTGCGCCGACGACGATGCCGAGCACCATCGGCGGCCGCGGCCAGCCGAGCCGCTTCATGATCCAGCCGATGACGCCAAAGAACACCAGCGCATAGAGATCGCCCCAATCGTGCTCGCCCTCGAAGGCGGCGACGAACACCAGCGCGATGATGATCGGCAGCAGGATTTCCGGCCGGATGCGCGAGATCTGCGCGAGATAGCGGCTGCAGGCGAGGCAGATCACGGCGCCGATGACATGCGCCAAGGTCAGGCTCCAGACGATCATGTAGGTGAGGTCGAGATGCTTGGTCAGCATCTCCGGCCCCGGCGTCAGCCCGTGCATCAGAAAGGCGCCGAGCAGGATCGCCATCGAGGCGCCGGCCGGCACGCCGAACGCGATGGTCGGCACCAGGTGGCCGCCCTCCTTGGCGTTGTTGGAGCTTTCCGGCGCGATCACGCCGCGCACGTCGCCAGTGCCGAAGGTCTCGGCACTCTTCTCGGTGCGCTGCGCGTAGCCATAGGCGATCCAATCGATCACGGCGGAACCGATACCGGGGATGGCGCCCAGCCCGGTGCCGAGCACGCTACAGCGCAGCACCAGCCACCAATTCTCGGCCACGTCGCGCACGCCCTGCCATTGACTGGACAGATTGATGTTGGGCGCGTTGTCGCCGGCGATGCGTTTGCGCGATACCGCAAGCTCGCAGAGCTCCGGCAGCGCAAAAATGCCGAGCGTCGCCGGAATGAGCGGCACGCCGTCCCACAGATAGAGCCAGCCGAAAGTCCAGCGCAGCGTGCCGGTCTGCGAGCGCGAGCCGACCATGGCGATCATCAGGCCGAGGCCGGCGGCGGTGAGCCCCTTGAGCGGCGCGCGGCCGGACAGCGTCGCCACCATCGACATGCCGAACAGCGTGAAGGCCAAAAGCTCGGGCGAGCCGATCGACAGCATCAGCGGCCGCAAGATCGGAATGCTGATGCCGAGCACGATGGCGCCGACCACACCGCCGGCAAGCGACGCGGCAAAGCCGGCGCCGAAGGCGCGCCCGGCCTCGCCCTTGCGCGCCATGGCGTGGCCGTCGATCACGGTCGCCGCGGCGCCGACATGGCCGGGCACCCCGAACAGCACCGCGGTGATGAAATCCGAAGACGTGATCACCGCCGCCATGCCGAGCAAGAGCGCAAAGGCGGTGTATTCGTCGAGGTTGTAGGTGAACGGGATCAGCATCGCCAAGCCGACGATGCCGCTCAGGCCCGGCAGCACGCCGATGGCGAGGCCGATCAGCACGCCGAGGAACAGCAGCATCAGCCGCGTCGGCTCAAGCAGGAGATGCAGCGCGTGGACGGCGCTCGCGATCATATCCGGCTGCATCGAGCGGCTCCCCCTGCCACGGCCGCTATCGCGCACCAAAGGCGTCGATGCGTCAAGTCATACAAGAATGTTGCGTTGCCGCACCGTTTGCCGCAAACAACGCGGAACGCCCGCGCATTTGAGCGCGTTACGGGGAGGATCATGAGACTTTCACAAAATCATATTGCCATTGCCGCTGCGCTGCTCTCATTCGGCGCCGCGGATTTCGCCGCCGCGCAAAGCCCAGCCGAGTTCTACAAGAACCGCAATGTCGACGAATATATCGGCTACTCGAGCGGCGGCGCCTATGACTTCTATGCCCGCGTGATCGGCCGCCACATGGGCGCGCATATTCCCGGCAATCCGACCTTGGTGCCGCGCAACATGGAAGGCGCCGGTTCGCTGCGCCTCGCCAATTGGCTCTATCGCGTGGCGCCGCAGGACGGCTCGGCGTTCGGCACTATCGGCCGCGGCATCGCCTTCGATCCGCTCCTGATCGGCAAAGGCGACCAGTTCGAGGCACAGAAATTCAACTGGCTCGGCAGCGCCAACAACGAGGTCAGCGTCTGCGTCGCGCTGAAGGATTCCGGCATCACCAGGTTCGAGGACCTGTTCACCAAGGAGCTCGCGGTTGGCGGCACCGGCACCAGCGCCGACACCGATCAGTTCCCGCGCGTGCTCAACAACGTGCTCGGCACGCATTTCAAGATCGTCGAAGGCTATCCCGGCGGCAACGACGTGGTGCTGGCGATGGAGCGCGGCGAGGTCAACGGCCGTTGCGGCTGGTCGTGGTCGAGCGTGAAGTCGACGCACAAATCGTGGATCGACGACAAGAAGATGATCGTGCTGGTGCAGCTGTCGCTCAACAAGCACCCCGAACTGCCCGAGGTGCCGTCGGTGCTCGATTTCGCCAAGACCGACGAGCAGCGGGCGATCCTCAAGATGATTTTCGCCCGTCAGGTGATGGGCCGGCCCTATGTGGCGCCGCCCAACCTGCCGGCCGACCGCCTCGCCGTGTTGCGCCAGGCCTTCATGGCGACGATGCAGGACAAGGATTTTCTCGCCGAAGCCGACAAGACCCAGCTTGAGGTCAATCCGGTCTCCGGCGAGGACGTCGATAAGCTAGTGAAGGAGATTTACGCCACGCCGGCCGACATCGTCGCCAAGGCCAAAGAGGCAGCGAAGTAGGCGGCGAAGCGAGCCATCCCGCCCCGGCGGTAACCACTTGTTAACCATGATTTTCTAAAGCTGAATGCGGGGCGAATTCAGGACTGCTCGAAGACGACCGGGCAGCCGCCGAGGCCACGACTTTGGCGACCGCGCCCGTTTCATCCGAAGCCGCGCATTTGATTTCAGGCGACGCCCTGAAGACCGCCGCGCTCGCATTCATCGGCGAGATGCGCGCCAAGGTCGGACATGAGCAAGGCGGCCTGCCGAGCATTTTTGACAGCTGGTTCACCCGCGTCGTGACCCGCTTGATCGATTTCGATCCGGCGCGCTCCTGGGAGGACAGTGTCCGCGACCATGCCGCGCGGTCTCCTGCGCAAGACCAGAGCCTGCCATGGGACCTGCTGCGCCTGCGTCTCTTCCTCGACCGCTGGCGGCAGGGACGTTTTGTGGACTTTACCCAGCGCGAGCGGTCGGGCGTTCATTATCACCCGCGGTTCGGCACCGAGTTCGGCGTCGATGTGCTGCTGACCTGCCAGGGCGCGCCGTCGCTCATGCGCTGGCGCGGCATGCCGCTGATGAAGAACGTGTTCGATTTCGCCATGTATCCGGCGCTGCTCGCCGAGCTTCGCCCACGCACGGTATTCGAGATCGGATCCGGCCGAGGCGCCAGCGCTGCATGGTTCGCCGATAGTCTTGCGCTCTGCGGCGTCGAAGCGCGCATCCATTCGGTCGATCTGGTCAAGGTCGAGATGGAACATCCGCGCGTCAGCTTTTATCGCGGCGACTGCTTCGAGCCCGAGCTGTTGTTCGCGCCCGAACTGCTGCGCGCGGAGCCGCATCCCTGGCTCGTCGTCGAAGACGCGCACCACAACGTGGCCGCGGTTCTGGAGCGGTTTCACCGCTTTCTCGCACCCGGCGATTACCTTGTGGTTGAAGACAGCGACGTCAAACGCGATGCCATCCGGCAGTTTCTCGGCGCGCATCCCCGCAGCTATCTGGTGGACACGCATTTCACCGATTACTTCGGCAGAAACGCAACTTGCGCCGCCGATTCAATATTCGTCAGGACCAAGCCGGATGGAACCGCGCTTACAATCGATCCGACGCAAGCAGACGGATAGGATTCTTTCTTTCATGGAGCTCCCATGGCCAGCAGCACCGCCCCGCAAAATCAAATTACATTAGGCGATCCCGTCCCGTGGTTCAGTGCCGCCACGGTGACGGGCGGCAGCTTCAACCTGCAGGTCGCCGCCGGCCGCTGGATCGTGCTCTGCTTCCTCGGTCCGGCCGACGGTGCTCAGGCAAGGCAAAAGCTCGCCGAGCTGCTTGGTGATGCCGACTTGTTCGACGAAGATCGGCTCACCGCGCACGTCGTCTTGACGACACCGCCCGAGGAGCCCGTTACCGAAATCGGCAACCCCGCGGTCTCGTTTCTGACCGACTACGATCATGCGCTATCGCACTGCTACGGAGCTCTCGAAACCTCGCGCACCGTCGTGCTCGATCCGATGTTGCGCGCCATTGCCAATATCGCGTGGGACCGTCTGGATGACCATCTCGGCGGACTGCGCGAGCTATTGCGGAGCTTGCCGCGCGTCGACGAAGCGGCCGGCGTGCCGATGAGCGCGCCGGTCTTGATCGTCCCGCGGGTGTTCGACTTTGCGTTCTGCGAGCTGTTGGTCAAGCTCTATGACCGGATGGGCGGCAAGGATTCCGGCTTCTTGTTCGATGCCGCCGGCAAGAGCCAAACGGTGATCGACTATCGGCTCAAGCGCCGCAACGATCTGCCGCTGGTGGCCCCCGAGCTGCGCGAGACGGTATGCGATCAGCTTCGCCGGCGCCTGCTGCCCGCCATACAAGCCTACTTTCAGTTCGCCGCGACCCGCATGGATCGTCACATCGTGGCTTGTTACGACAGCGCCGTCGGCGGTCATTTCTACCGGCATCGCGACAACGTCAATGCCGGCGCCGAGCATCGGCGCTTCGCCGTCACCATCAATCTCAATAAGGACTATGACGGCTGCGATCTGCAGTTTCCGGAGTTCGGCCGCAAAATCTATCGCGCGCCGGTCGGTGGCGCCGCGGTGTTCTCATGCGGCGCGCTGCATCAGGTGACGCCGATCACGCGGGGGCGGCGCTACGCTTTCTTGGCGTTTCTCTACGGCGAGGCCGACGCCGCGCTGCGCGAAGGCAATAATGAGCGGCTGCAAGACGGCGAGGCACGCTATAGCGGCACGAACGATCGTCTTTTCCCGGTGGATGCGCGAGCCTAGCGCGCAACAGGGCGGAAACCGACGCTTTTAGTTCGGCTGTCGCGCCCTGCCGATCCGCTGCGGCCCGGTATCGGTCACGCCAAGATGCTTCTCCAGCGCGGCGCGGTCCGCGATCAATGTCGCGCTGTCCGCGCTGTGAACCACGCAGCCGCGCTCGATGATGATGGCGTTGTCGGTGACGCCGAGGATCTTCTTCGCATTCTGCTCGACCAAAATGGCCGACATGCCTTCGTCGCGGATGACGCGGCGCAGCGCCGCCAGCAATTCCTCGACGATGATCGGCGCCAAGCCTTCGAGCGGCTCGTCGAGCAGCATGACGCGCGGATTGAGCACCAGGGCGCGTGCCACCGCGAGCATCTGCTGCTCGCCGCCGGACAACTGATTGCCGAGATTGCCGCGCCGCTCCAAAAGCCGCGGAAACAACCCGTAGACTTTTGCCGTGGTCCACGGCCCCGGCTGCGCCACCGCGGTCAGGTTCTCGTGCACCGTGAGCGATTTGAAGATGTTGCGCTCCTGCGGCACCCAGCCGACGCCGATATGGGCGCGCTGGTCGGGGCGCAGTTTTGTGATATCGGTGCCGTCGAGCGCGATGGTGCCGCCGAAATAGCGGGTGACGCCGACGATGGTATTGACCAAAGTGGTCTTGCCCATGCCGTTGCGGCCGAGCAGCGCCAAGGCCTTGCCCTCGGCAACGTTGAGCGACACGTTCGATAGCACCACGGCCTCGCCGTAGCCGGCCGACAAATTCTCGATGCGCAAAAGCTCACGCATCGGCTTCCTCGCCGAGATAGACCGCTTTGACCCGTGGATCGCGCGCCACGTCCTCTGGCGCGCCGTCGACGAACAGTGAACCGTTGACCAGCACCGAGATGCGGTCGGCGAAGGAGAACACCAGATCCATGTCGTGCTCGATCAACAGCACCGTGACCTCGGCCGGCAGCGCCGCGATGGTGGCGAGCAATTCGTGCCGCTCCGCCTCGGGCACGCCGGCGGCCGGCTCGTCGAGGAGGAGCACATGGGGCCGGCAGGCGAAAGCGAGCGCGATCTCAAGGAGCCGCTGCTTACCGTAGGGCAAGATCGCGGTGCGCTCATGCATCACGTCGGCGAGGCGGAAGCGCTCGACGATCTCGACGATCTCGTCGGTCACCGCGGTTTTGCTGCCGACGAGCCGCCACCAGTCGCCGCCGGAGCCGAGGCGCTCGGAGACCGCAAGCCCGATGGTCTCGAGCGGCGTAAGATCGAGGAACAATTGATTGATCTGAAACGTGCGCGCCATGCCGAGCCGCACGCGCTGATGCGGATCGAGCGCGGTGATGTCGCGGCCGTCGAGCATGATGCGGCCGGCGGTCGGCTTGAGCACGCCGGTGAGCAGATTGATCACCGTGGTCTTGCCGGCGCCGTTCGGCCCGATCAGCGCATGGCGGGCGCCCTTCTCGACCGCGAGCGACACGTCGCGCGCCGCGACGATGCCGCCAAAGCGCTTTTCCAAGCCGATGGTTTCCAGGATCGCCATCGTTCAGGTCCCGTCCGGCGCGGCGCCGCGGAGCGCGGCCGGCCGCGGCATCAGCCGCGTGCAAAGACGATAGATGGTGTTGCGCACCGCTTCGTTCGCTGCGCCGATCCGATCGCGGCCGACCAGCACGATCACGACGAGCACAAGCCCGATCCAGAACTGCCAATATTGCGGCGTCAGCGTCGAGATCCAGTCCTGCAGGAATCGGTAGATCACCGCGCCGATCAGGCCGCCATAGAGATAGCCGGTGCCGCCGATGATCAGCACGAGAAGTAGATCGGCCGAGCGATCCAGCGAGAACACGTCGAGCGAGCAGAACGCGGTGGTCTGGGTGAGCAGCGCTCCGGCGATGCCGGCAAAGCCAGCCGCGATCGTATAGATCGCGACCAACCGCCACTTCACCGGAATGCCGACCGCCGCCGCGCGCAGCGCATTGCCTTTGACCGCGCGCAGCGACAGGCCAAACGGCGAATAGACGATGCGGCGCACGATGACGAAGCAGACGAACAGCACGATCAGGCAATAGACATAGCCGTTGTGGCCGTAGAGATCGAAGCGGAACAGGCCGAAGATCGGCGCCACGGTGACGCCTTGCAGCCCGTCGGCGCCGCCGGTGATGTCGGAATAGCGGTTGGCGACTTCGTAGAGCATCAGCGAAACGCCGAGCGTCACCATCAGCCGCGTCAGGTCCGAGCCGCGCAATACCAGAAAGCTCGTGACGAAGCCGAGCGCGGCCGCGACCAGCCCGCCGAGGATCAGTGCGACGACCGGCTCGTTGATGATGCCGTATTTGGCGACCAGGCCGGAGAAATATCCGGCAATGCCGAAAAACGCCGCCTGGCCCAGCGACAGGATGCCGGCGTAGCCGAGGATCAGATCGAGCGACAGCGCGAACAGCGCCAGGATCGCCGTGTCCTTCATGATCAGATATTTGCCGGGGAACAGCCAGATGGTGGCGAAGGCGAAAATCCAGAACGCGATCTCGAGCGGCGACCAGCGGGCGCGCTGCTTGAGATAGGCGGAGACGTCGTCGGCGAGCGGCATCATCGCGCTCACCGTGCCGTGCTGCGCGCGAACAGGCCTTGCGGCCGCCACAGCAACACCACGATCATGATGGCGTAGATCGCGAAGGCGCCGAGCTTTGGCACGTAATATTTGCCGGCGACATCGCCGATACCGAGCAGGATCGAGGCGAGGAACGGCCCGGTGATGCTCGACGTGCCGCCGACCGTGACCACGATCAGAAAGTAGATCATGTATTTCAGCGGGAAGGTCGGATCGAGGCCAAGGATTTCGGCGCCGAGCGCGCCGCCCAGCCCGGCAAGCCCGGAGCCGAACGCAAACGTGACGGCAAACACCGCGCCGACATTGATGCCGAGCCCGCGCGCCACGCGCTGATCGTCGACCGCGGCGCGCAAGCGGCTGCCGAACCGCGTCTTGGTCAGCATCAATTGCAGCGCAATGGTCAACAGTCCGCAGATGACGATAATGAGCAGTCGGTACTTGCCCATGCCGATGCCGAACACATTGAACTGGCCCTGCAGCGCTTCGGGGATCTGCACGAATTGCTGCGACGAACCCATCACGTAGTCGGTGGCCGCCACCGCCATGAACACCAGCCCGATGGTGAACAGCACCTGGTCGAGGTGAGGCTTGGCATAGACATGCACATAGAGCGTGCGCTCGAAGAGGCCGCCGATGATGGCCGTCACCAGGAAAGCGATCGGCAGGCCGAGCGCGAACGGCACGCCCAAACGATTCACGACGATGACGGTGCAATAGCCGCCCGCCATGGCGAAGGCGCCATGGGCGAGATTGATGAAATTCATCAGCCCCAGCGTGACCGACAAGCCGCACGCCAAGACGAACAACAACATGCCGTAGGCAAGTCCGTCGAACAGGATCGTCAGCATGTTGCCCCGAGCGCTGGCGCCGCCATTTCCCCGTCCCCGAATTCGGCGAGCGCGGGCGCCGCTGCGGGGCGCATCCCAACATTCCGCCCCGCCCTTGTCCAGCGACCGGGCCCAGCGACCGGTCGCCTCACCTGTCGCGATGGCGGCGCTGTGCTAACATCGGGCGCAACGGGGCTCGGCTGGTCTTCTCGGAGGTTGCGATGGCCAAAATCGTTCTCGGCGCTGGAAGCTCGCACACGCCGATGCTGCTCGCTTCCGACGAGACGCTGCCGCGCTTCCAGGAGACCGACCAGAAGATCAAGCACCGCGACAAGGAAGGCCGGCCCACCACCTATGCGGAGCTTCTGGAAAAGGCCGATCCGAAGATGGCCGACATGGTCGCGCCGGCCGCGCTGGTGGCCCGGCAGAACAAGGTCCGCGCCGCCATGGCGCGTTTGAGCAAGACCCTCAACGGCACCGGGCTCGATGCGCTCATCGTCATGAGCGACGACCAGGACGAGGCCTATCTGGAAGACGCGCGGCCCACTTTCGCGATCTATTACGGCGACACCATCCTCAACAGCAACGAGCAGCACGAGCAGTACCACCAGCGCTTTCCGGAATGGTACGTGAAGAACCGGCAAGGTTTCTTCGAAGACAACAAGCCACGCGCCTATCCGGTCGACGCCAAACTGGCGCTGCACCTGATCGACTGGCTGATGGAGCACGGTTTCGATCCGGCCTCGTCAAAGCGCATGCGCGAGGGCGAAGGCGAAGGCCACGGCATGGCCTATGTGCACCGCCGGCTGCTCGACGAGCAAAAACCGATTCCGATCGTGCCGGTGTTCCTCAACACCTACTTCCCGCCGAACCAGCCGCGGCCGCGGCGCTGCTATGAGCTCGGCCAGGCCATCCGCCAGGCGGTCGAGACCTATCCGGGCGACGCGCGCATCGGCATCATCGCGTCCGGGGGTTTGAGCCATTTTCTGGTCGACGAGGATTTCGACCGCGCCATCCTAAAGGCCTGCGCCGACAAGGACGCGAAATTTCTGCAGACCCTGCCGCGCAACAAGCTGCATTCCGGCAGCTCGGAAATCCTCAACTGGGTCGGCGTCGCCGGCGCCGCCGAGCATCTCGACCTGAACTGGTTCGAGTATGTGCCGGGTTACCGCACGCCCGCCGGCACCGGCACAGGATTGAGCTTCGCGACCTGGGCGTGAGGCTCGCTGCCCCCTTCCCCCACTCGGGCCGCGCTTGCGCGCGCCCGAGTGGGGGAGGGGAAATTTTTCACTTCGACTTATCTCAGTTCTTATCGGCGTACTTCGCCCACCAGGTCAGCTCACTGTTGAAGCCTGCTTGCGCGTCCTGAAAAAACATGATTTCCGGCCTGGCGCCGCGGACGCCGGACAACGCCGTCAGCAGAACGAGGCCTTTATCGGTCCAGTAGACCTCGACTTTGTCCTGGTGAAAGTGATCCGCGAGATAGCCTTTGCCCTCCGGCAGAATGAAGATCTGATGGATCTCGTTGCCGTTTGCGGTGTCAAACGCCGCGTAGCCGCGCGCGGAAATCGTCTCGTCGTTTTTGGTCAGACCCAAAATCTCGGTTATGACCGCGCTGACGGCGATGTCCCTTCCCTGGTCGGCAATCCAGCCGTCGATCTTCTTGAGTTGAGCATCGGACAGCGGTCGCTCCGCAGCGACGGATGCGGGCACCAACGCACCCGGGGTCGGCGCTAAAGCGCCCAGAGCGAAGACGGCAATGGCGGCGATCCAGATCCGAGTCCAGGCCGTCACGGAAATGTCCTTCTGTAAGCCGCCAGAACTATAATGCGGCGGCCTTGCGCGACGAAGACCCGCACCGTCATAGCCGGACTTCGCTTGCGCCATTTCCGGCTTTCGCCGTACTATCGCATTCCGCACGTTGCCAATTGAAATCGAACCGAAATCTCCGGAAATCTGGGAGGATTTTTGATGTCCAAACGAATGATCGCGGCCGTTGCCGCAACCGCCGTCGCGGCCGGCTTGGCCATGACGCAGGCCGCTTCGGCGCAGGAAGTCAAAGTCGGCGTCATTTTGCCCTATACCGGGGTCGGCGCCGAACTGGCGCAGCAAATCGAACGCGGCGCGCAGCTTTATCTCAAGCTCAACCCCGATCAGGCCAAGCCCTACACGTTCACGATGATCAAGCGCGACTCCAAGGCGCCGAACGGCGCCGAGGCCAAGATCGCCGCTCAGGAATTGCTCACCCAAGACAAGGTCGACGTGTTGGCGGGCTGGGTCTATTCGCCCGACGCCATTGCCTCGGCACCTGTGGTCAACGCCGGCAAGAAGCTTTCGGTGATCATGAACGCCGGCACCTCGTTCATCACCAACCTGTCGCCCTATTACGTCCGCACCTCGTTCACCCTGTGGCATTCGAGCTACGCCTTGGGCGAGGCGGCGGCCAAGACGCTGAAAGCCAAGACTGCGGTCGTCGCCTATACCGATTATCCGCCCGGCAAGGACAGCCTCGACGGCTTCAAGACTGCCTTCGAGGCCAACGGCGGCCACGTCATCGACGCCATCCCGGCCGGCGGGCCCGGCCAGGTGCCCGACTTCACGCCGTTCTTCCAGCGCGCCAAGGACGAGAAGCCGGACGTGCTGTTCGTATTCGTGCCGGCCGGCGATCACGCCACCGCGGTGGTCAAGACTTACGGTGCGCTCGGCATGGCGGCCGCCGGCATCAAGCTGATCGGCCCCGGCGACATCGTCCAGGACATCAAGCTGCAAGGCATGGGCGACGCGGCGATCGGCCTCATCACCATGCATCACTACAATGCCGACCTCGCCAATGCGCAGAACAAGAAATTCGTCGCCGCCTGGAAGAAAGACTACGGCGCCGATTCGACGCCCGACTTCACCGCCGTCGGCGGCTACGACGGCATGGCGGCCATCGTGCATGCCGCGCAGGCGACCAAAGGCAAGATGGACGGCGATGCCGCGGTGAAATCGCTGCTTGGCTGGAAGTTCGACAGCCCGCAGGGGCCGATCATGATCGATCCGGAAACCCGCGACATCATCATGAACGAATATCTGTCCGAAGTGGTGAAAGGGCCGGACGGCAAGCTGCACGAAAAACAACTCGCCGTGGTCCCAAGCGTCAAGGATCAGTGCAAGGTGCTGGCGCTCGGCCCGTGCGCGCCGAAGAAGTGATCGGCGCAGGTTGACGCTTTTCAAGCCCGGGGCCGCCGTTCCGCTGACGCGGGCGGCGGCTTCGTCTCAACTGCGATAGGGCGAGTGGCTCGTGGACTTTGTCGCTAACTTCGCCGGTATCTTGTTGGGCGGGCTGTCCGCCGGCACCGTGCTGTTCATCGTCTCGGTCGGGCTGTCCGTCACCATGGGGCTGATGGGCTTCGTCAACCTCGCCCACGGCGCCTTCGCCATGTTCGGCGGCTATGTGATCGTGTTGTCGATGAATCGCGCGCATTTCGGCTTCGCCGCCGCCTTGGCGCTCGGCTTTGTCGCCACAGCCGCCATCAGCGTGCTGCTGGAGCGGACGCTCTATCGGCGGCTCTACCGCGCCAGCGAGCTCGATCAGGTGCTGTTCACCATCGGGCTGATTTTTATTTTCATCGCCGGCGCCATCATCGTGGTCGGTCCGGAAAGCCAGACCTTGCAGCTGCCTGCCGCTTTGCGCGGCCAGATCAATCTCGGCTTCCTGCAGTACCGCACCTACAGCATCTTCCTGATCGTGGTGGGCTTCCTGATCGGGCTCGGCATCTCGCTCGCCTTCGAGCGCACCCGCATCGGCGCCCAGATCCGCGCCACCGTCGACAACCGGCGCATGGCGGAATCGCTCGGCATCAATGTCGACCGGCTATTCACCATCACCTTCGCGTTCGGCAGCGGCATGGCCGGAATCGGCGGCGGGCTGGGCGCCGAATTCTTGGGCCTCGATCCGCAATACGCGCTCAAATACCTGGTGTACTTTTTGATCGCGGTGTCGGTCGGCGGGCTCGGCAGCGTGATGGGCGTCTATTACGCGTCGCTAATTCTGGGCGTGCTCGACTTCGTGCTGAAACTCTATCTGCCCAAGGGCGGCACCCTTTTCATCTATGCGCTTACCATCCTGCTGCTGCTGTGGCGGCCGCAAGGACTGTTCGGCAGGAAAGAAACGTGAGCGCCGCCGCACCGACCGTCACCGATCATCCGGGCGCCCGTGGCCTCATCACGCGCCATCGCCTGCGCTGGTGGGAGGCGTTGCCGTGGATCATCGGGTTGGGCTTTTATTTCGCGTTTCCCGATTACCTCGGCTTTGGCGCCGAGCTGTTGGCCATGATCCTGTTCGCGCTGTCGCTCGATCTGGCGCTCGGCTATGCCGGCATCGTCACGCTCGGCCATGCGGCGTTCTTCGGCGCCGGCGCCTATACGGTCGGGATGCTGGCGTTTTACGAGATCTGGACCGAGCCGATCACGAGCTCGTTGCTGGCGGCGCTCGTTGCGGCGATCATCGGTTTTTTGTCGGGTCTCGTGCTGTTGCGCACCCGCGGGCTGACGCTGCTCATGCTCACGCTGTGCACCATGGCGCTTCTGCAAGAAGCCGCAAACATGGCGCGCGCCTATACGGGCGGCTTCGACGGCTTGCCTAATCTTGCAATAGCTCCAGTGTTCGGCGTGTTCGAGTTCAATCCGCTCTATGCCAATACCCAATATCTCTACAGCCTCGGTGTGCTGCTGGTCTGCTTCATATTCGTGCGCACGCTGATCTACTCGCCGTTCGGGCAAAGCCTGACCGGCATCCGCGAGAACCTCTTGCGCATGCATGCGATCGGCTCGCCGGTGCGGCTCCGGCTGGTCATCTGCTACACCATCTCGGCGGCGCTGGCCGGCATCGCCGGCGGTCTGTGGGCGCAGACCAATGCCTATGTGAACCTGAGCGCGCTCGATCTCGATCGCGCCGCCACCGTCTTCATCGTCCTCATCCTCGGCGGCTACGGCCGGCTCTACGGCGCTTTCGTCGGCGCGGTGGTTTACCTGGCGCTCGAGCACTTCCTCGCCCAAATCTATCCGACCGCCTGGCAGCTCGGGCTCGGACTGCTCCTGGTCATGATCGCGCTGTTCGCCCGCAACGGCATTTTGGGCATCGGCGAGGCGCTGTGGCAGCGCTATGGCGCGCGGCGCAGGGCGCCATGAGCGAGCCTCGCCTCGAAACGCAGGCGCTCAGCCGCAATTTCGGCGCGCTCAAGGCGGTGCAGAATATCGACTTCAAGCTCGAAGCCGGCGCGCGCCACGCTCTGATCGGCCCCAACGGCGCCGGCAAGACCACGTTCATCAATCTCCTCACCGGCGTGTTGCCGCCAAGCCAAGGCAGCGTGCTGCTCGCCGGCCGCGACATCACCGCCAAGGGCCAGGCCGAGCGGGTCAAGCTCGGCGTGGCGCGCACGTTCCAGATCAACCGGCTGTTCCGCGGCCTGTCGGTTCTGGAAAATATCAGCATCGCGGTGGCCGAGCGCAAAGGCGCGGCATGGTCCATGCTCTATCCGGTCGGCCGGCGCGCCGACGTCATCGCCGAAGCGATCGAGCTTCTGGAGACGCTGAAACTCGCCGACATCGCCGGCCATCGGGTCTCGGAATTGCCTTATGGCCGCCAGCGCCTGGTCGAGCTTGCGATCACGCTCGCGCTCAAGCCGGAAGTGCTACTGCTCGACGAGCCCGCCGCCGGCGTGCCGAGCGCGGAAAGCCATATCATCCTCGACGCCATCGAGGCGCTGCCTTTGGACATCGCCGTGCTCATCATCGAGCATGACATGGACGTGGTGTTCCGCTTCGCCAAGCACGTCACGGTGATGGTGAGCGGCGCGGTTTTCGCTTCGGGCACGCCGCGCGACATCGAGGCGAACCCGCAAGTACGCGCGGTCTATCTCGGCCAAACCGGCAACAAAGGGTCCGGCCGTGGCTAGCGCGCTCGAGCTCCGGCATGTCTCGGCGGGCTACGGCGAGACCGTGGTGCTCGAGGACATCGATCTCAAACTTGCGCCCGGCGAATGCATCAGCGTGATCGGCCGCAACGGCGTCGGCAAGACGACGCTGCTCTCGACCATCATGGGCCACACCACGCAACATTCAGGAGAGATCTTGCTGGATGGGCAAACGCTCAACGGCATGCCGAGCTATCGCCGCGCGCTCGCCGGCCTCGGCTTCGTGCCGCAGGAGCGCGAGATTTTTCCCTCGCTGACGGTGCGGGAAAATCTCGATATCGGCGCGCGGCCGGGCCATTGGACGCTGCCGCGGGTATTCGAGTTGTTCCCAAGACTCCAGGAGCGGCTCGGCAATATGGGCAACCAGCTCTCCGGCGGCGAGCAGCAGATGCTGTCCATCGCGCGCGCGCTTTTGACCAATCCCGAAGTTTTGTTGATGGACGAGCCGACCGAAGGCCTGGCGCCGGTGCTGGTCGACGCGCTGATCGACGTGCTGGCAAAACTGCGCGCCGAAAGCGCGCTGTCGATCATCCTGGTCGAACAGAACAGCCGCGTCGCCTTCGCCTTTTCGGCGCGCACCGTGATCCTCGACAAGGGCCGCATCGTCTACGACGGCTATTCCGAGCCGCTGCGCGCCGACCCGGAACGCCTGGCGAAGCTGATCGGGATCGTGGAGTGATTTCCTTTTTCCCTCCCCCTGAAAGGGGGAGGGCAGGGTGGGGGTCCGCGGCCGAGAAGCTCGCGCAAGCGTCGCCGCCGCGGACCCCCACCTGGCTCGCTTCGCTCGCCTCCTCCCCCTTTCAGGGGGAGGAAAAATTACGCGTGCGCCTTGCGCTGCGGATCGATGATTTTCTCAAGCTTGCCGAGCACGTGCATGCACGGCAGCAGCTGGGCGAGGCTGGCGTTCGGCTCGCGCTTTTCCCGGATCGCGGCGATGAATTCGCGGTCTTCGAGCTCGATACCGTCCATCGACACGTCGACCTTCGACACGTCGATCTTGTTGTCCTTGCCGTCGGAGAGATCGTCGTAGAACGCCTTGTAGGTGCCGTTGTCGCAGATGTAGCGGAAGAACGAGCCGAGCGGTCCGTCGTTGTTGAACGACAGCGACAAGGTCAGCACCGCGCCGGACGGCGTCCGCGCCACGATGCCCATGTCCATGGCGATGTTGAGCTGCGGGTGGATCGGACCCTGCACGGCGTAGCAGTCGGAAATATTTTCACCGGCCTGATACTGGAACAGATCGACGGTATGCGCCGCGTGATGCCACAACAGATGATCGGTCCAGCTGCGCGCATTGCCGGCGGCGTTGATGTTTTTCCTGCGGAAGAAATAAGTCTGCACGTCCATCTGCTGGATTTTCAGCTCGCCCGCGACGATCTTCTTGTGGATGTATTGATGGCTCGGATTGAAGCGCCGTACATGGCCGCCCATGGCGGTGACACCGGTTTCCTTGGCGATCTTCGCCAAGGCTTCGGCATCGTCGACGCTGTCGGTGACCGGGATTTCGACGAGCACGTGCTTGCCGGCGCGCATCACCTGCTCGCCCTGGCGGAAATGCATCTTGGTCGGCGTCGTGAGGATCACCGCGTCGGCGCGCTTGATGCCTTCGGACAATTCGCCGGTGTAATGCGGAATGCCGTATTTCTTCGCCACCTGGGCGGTGGAATCCTGATTGCCGCCGACCAGCGAGGTGACTTCGACATCGGGGATACGCTTGAGGGCGTCGAGATGTTTTTGTCCGAACGCGCCCTGCCCCGCTACGCAAATTTTCATTTTTGACCTCTTCCCTTAACCGTCATGCCCGGCCTTGTGCCGGGCATCCACGTCTTGAGACTCGCGGCCAAAGACGTGGATGGCCGGGTCAAGCCCGGCCATGACGTTGATGGACTAACTGCTAATGCGATCGACTTTCGCACGCGCGGCGGCGCGCTTCATCTTGCCGGCGGGCTTCTTGGCTTTGCCCGCGGCCTTCTTCGCGGCGCGGCGATGCGGCTCCAGAATAATATGGCCGACGGCGGTGTTCGACGCCGGCACGGTGTAGAAGCGATAGACCTCGTCGACCTTGTCTTCGAGCGCGCCGCGCATGACGAGCCACATCACCATCTCGATGCCTTCGGCGCCGGCTTCGCGCATATATTCGAGGTGCTGAATGCGGGTGAGCTTCTTCGGGTCCTTGGTCAGGTTGTCCAAAAACGCCTTGTCGAACTTGCTGTTGATCAGGCCGGCGCGCGGACCGGAGATCTGGTGCGACATGCCGCCGGTGCCGAACACCACGACGCGCAAATCCTCCGGATAGGATTCCACCGCCTTGCGGATGGCGCGGCCGAGCATGAAGCAGCGGTGGCCGGTCGGCGGCGGATAAAGCACCACATTGACCGCGACCGGGATCACCGGGCACGGCCATTCCTTGGGCGAGCCGAACAAGAGGTTCATCGGCACGGTGAGGCCGTGATCGACCTCCATCTTGTTGACGACGGTGATGTCGAACTCGTCGAGAATCACTGACTGCGCGATATGCGCGGCTAATTGCGGATGGCCCTTCACCACCGGCACCGGACGCGGGCCCCAGCCCTCGTCGGCGGGCGGAAATTCCGCGGCGCAGCCGAGCGCGAAGGTCGGCACCATCTCGACCGAAAACGCGGAGGCGTGATCGTTGTAGATGAGGATGACGACGTCGGGCTTGGCCTGCGCCATCCATTCCTTGGATTTCTCGAAGCCGGCAAACACCCGCTTCCAGTACGGCTCCTCGGTCTGCTTGTTGTCGATCGCCGCGCCGATCGCCGGCACGTGGGATGACGAAACGCCTGCTATGATCCTAGCCACGTTTTGACCTCGACTTGCTGCGCGCTTTTGCTTTCGGTTTCGCTTTCGCGAGCTTCTTCGCCGCTTTAGCCGGCTTGGCCACCTTGCCCGACTTGCTGCGGTTGCCTTCGACCGAGCGGCCGCCGGCCAGCATCATATTGGCGTAGTCGTCCTGGCTCGATCCGGTCATCACCGCGGCGAGGTGGCGGAACGAGTGGCCGTCGGTGGCGCCGAGCTTTGCGGTGAAATAGATATTGCCGCCAAGCTCCAGCATGCGGTTGTAATCGCGCTTGAGGATGGCGTCGGCCTGCTCCGGCGTCAGGTTGAACTTCTTGAGGTATTCCGCCTCGTTCGCCTTGAAGGCCTTGCGGTTGTCATCCTTCATCAGCGACATGCAGAACATGTTGATGCCAAATCCCTGGCGCGAACGGTCCTGGTCGAACACGTAGGTGCCGGGGATGTCGTCGTAATCGTGCTGTTCACGGGCCATCGGCGTATCTCTGCGTTGAAGCTTCACATATATAGCGCAGGAAAGCTTGGCAACGTAAGCGGTTCCACTCTCGAACCGTTCTTAACTCCAATAAAGCCGCATCGGATTGTCGACCAGGAGCGCCTGCTGCGCCGCGGCCGTGGGCGCGATTTTGGGGATGTAGTCCACCAGCACGCCGTCGTCGGGCGCCACTTTCCTCATGTTGGGATGCGGCCAATCGGTACCCCAGATGACGCGGTCGGGGAAGCGTTCGACCAGCGCCCGGCCGAACGGCACCACGTCGTCATAGGGCGGGCCGGCAAGCGACATGCGCTCCGGGCAGGTCACCTTGACCCAAAAGTTCTTGTGCTTGTCCACCAGCGCATGGAAGCGCTGGTTCTCCGGATGCTCGACGCCCTTCTTTACGTCGGGCGTGCCCATGTGATCGACCACCACCATAGTGGGCAGCGCGGTGAAAAAGCTCTCGAGCTCCGGCAGATCCGGCATCTCGAAATAAACCACGATGTGCCAGCCGAGCCTGTGGACGCGGGCGGCGATGCGCTGCAGCACGTCGCGCGGGGTGAAATCGACCAGCCGCTTGATGAAATTGAAGCGCACGCCGCGCACGCCGGCTTTGTCCATCCATTTCAATTCGTCGTCGGTGACTTCCTCGCCGACGAAGGCGACGCCCTTGGCCCGGCCGTTCGAGGCGTCGAGCGCGTCGACCATGGCGCGATTGTCCTTGGAATGGCACGACGCCTGGACGATGACGTTCTTGTCGAAGCCGAGGAAATCGCGCAGCGCGAACAGTTTCTCCTTCGGCGCATCGCACGGCGTGTATTTGCGCTCCGGCGCATAAGGAAATGCGTGCTCCGGCCCGAACACATGGCAATGCGCATCGACGGCACCGGCCGGCGGCTCGTATTTCGGTTTTGATGGATTGGGATGGAACGGGATGTAGTCCGGCGACATCGGCACGCGGCAGTTCTCCTTATTTTCCTTATTTTTGTCATGCCCCGCGAAGGCGGGGCATCCAGTAGTCACCTTGTTCTTGGTGTTTACTGGATCGTCCGCCGGAGCTTGTCATCGGGCCGGCCACTTCGGGCCGGACCCGTTGGCGGACGATGACAGTGCTAGACCTTCTCCAGCGCCAGCGACACACCCTGGCCGACGCCGACACACATGGTGGCGAGCGCGCGCTTGCCGCCGCGCTTTTCCAGGCCGTGCACCGCGGTCAAGGTCAGCCGCGCGCCCGACATGCCGAGCGGATGACCGAGCGCGATGGCGCCGCCGTGCGGGTTGACGTGCTCGGCGTCTTCGGCGACGCCAAGCTGGCGCAACACCGCGATGCCTTGCGAGGCGAACGCCTCGTTGAGCTCGATCAGATCGAAATCGGTGATCTTCAAGCCGAGCCGTTCCATCAGCTTGCGCGTCGACGGCACTGGGCCGATGCCCATGATGCGCGGCGGCACCGCAGCCGAGGCCATGCCGAGCACGCGCGCGCGCGCTTTCAAGCCATGCGCCTTCACCGCCTCCTCGCTGGCAAGGATGATGGCGGCAGCGCCGTCGTTGATGCCGGACGCATTGCCGGCGGTGATGGTGCCGGGATTGCGCACGATGGGTTTGAGCTTTTGCAGGTTTTCCAGCGTCGTGTCCGGCCGCGGATGCTCGTCTTCATTGACGACGATGGCCCCCGCCTTGCCGCCTGGCGCCTGGACCGGGACGATCTCCTTGGCGAAATAGCCGGTGGCGATGGCGTTGGCGGCGCGCTGCTGCGAACGCAGCGCAAATGCATCCTGGTCCTTGCGCGCGACCTGGAATTCCTCGGCGACGTTCTCGCCGGTCTCGGCCATGGAATCGACGCCGTATTGCGCCTTCATCAGCGGGTTGATGAAGCGCCAGCCGAGCGTGGTGTCGTAGACGTCGGCCGTTCGCGAAAACGCCTCGCCGGCCTTGCCCATGACGAACGGCGCCCGCGTCATCGATTCGACTCCGCCGGCGATGGCGAACTCCATCTCGCCTGAGCGGATCGCGCGTGCCGCGTCGCCCACGGCGTTTAGGCCCGAGGCGCACAGCCGGTTGATGGTAACGCCAGGAATGCTGTCCGGCAGCCCGGCCAGAAGGAGCGCCATGCGGGCGACGTTGCGATTGTCCTCACCGGACTGGTTGGCGCAGCCGAAAAAGACTTCGTCGAGCCGCGACCAATCGGCCTTGTCGTTGCGGGTGACCAGGGCCTTGATCGGGACCGCGGCCAAATCGTCGGTGCGCACCTTGGCGAGCGCGCCGCCGTAGCGGCCGATCGCGGTGCGCGCGGCATCGCAGATAAAGACCTCTCGCATCGGACGCTCCTCAAAACCGTTTAGTTCAGGCTATTTACGGGGCGCGGCGGACAGGGTCAAATGGCCCGGCGACCACTGGAATACCTATGGACAAGCCCGCGTCAGCCGCCGAATTCGCCCACTTGCCGCCGACGCTTCGCGCCGAGCGGCAAGGCGCGGTCGCGGTGCTCAAGCTGGCGCGTCCAGACAAGCGCAATGCGCTCGACGACGCGACCGTGCTCGGTATCGAGGCGTTCTTTTCCTCGATCCCGGACGGCATCGGCGCCGTGGTGCTGGCCGGCGACGGCGACAATTTCAGCGCCGGGCTCGATCTTGCCGAACTGACCGAGCGCGACGTGACAGCCGGCATCGAGCACTCCCGCTTCTGGCATCGCGTCTTCGAGAGAATAGAATTCGGCAAGGTGCCGGTGGTCGCCGTGCTGCATGGCGCGGTGGTGGGCGGCGGCCTGGAAATGGCGGCGGCGTGCCACGTGCGCGTGGCGGAGCGCTCGGCGTTCTATGCGCTGCCGGAAACCAGCCGCGGCATTTTTGTCGGCGGCGGCGGATCGGTGCGCCTGCCGCCGCTCATTGGCACCGCGCGCATGATGGATATGATGCTCACCGGCCGCGCGCTCTCCGCCGAGGAAGGCCAGGCGATCGGGCTCACCCATTATCTCGTCGACAACGGCGAAGGTTTTGCCAAGGGTCTTGAACTCGCCAACAAGATCGCAGGCAATGCGCCGTTCACCAATTACGCGGTGATGCATATCCTGCCGCACATCGCCCGCAGCGATCCCGCTACCGGTTTCGCCACCGAGGCGCTCACTGCGGCAATCGCCCAAGGCGACGACGAGGCCAAGGCGCGGATGAAGGCGTTTCTGGAAAAACGCGGTCCCAAAGTCGCACGCAGCTAGACCCAATGACTAGCCCATGACGCTCACTGCCCCATGAAGCGCACTGCCACAAAAACGCAAGCGACATCGGCAAAGCCGCCGCTGCGGCAGGTCTCGCTCGGCCCTCCGGACGTCGTGGTCGAGCGCCGCGGCGACGGCGCTATCGTGCTGCGCTCGCCGCATCCGCTGCCGACATTTCCGCAAAAGCTCACCGAGCGCCTGGTGCATTGGGCCAAAACCGCGCCCGAGCGCCTGTTCTTGGCGCAGCGCGACGCATCGGGTGCCTGGCGCACGCTGACTTACTCCGACGCATTGACGAACGTGCGCGCCATCGCCGCGGCGCTGTTGGCGCGCGGCCTGTCGCCGGAGCGCCCCATCGCCATTCTTTCCGGCAACGATATCGAGCACGCGCTCATCGGCCTTGCCGCCATGCATGTCGGCATTCCCTATGCGCCGATCTCGGTGCCCTATTCGCTGCTGTCGAAGGATTTCGGCAAGCTCAAAACCATCGTCGAGGTTCTTCAGCCCGCCCTCGTCTTCGCGGCCAACGGCGCCGCCTTCGCCCGCGCCATCGCCGCCGCGGTGCCGCCCGGCGTCGAAGTCGCGGTCACGACAAATCCGCCGGATGAGCGGTCAGCGACACTCTTCGCAGCATTGTCCAATACGCAGCCGACGCCGGCGGTCGAAGCGGCGCATGCCAGGACCGGTCCCGACACGATCGCCAAAATCCTGTTCACCTCCGGCTCGACCGGCCAGCCCAAAGGCGTCATCAACACCCAGCTGATGCTCTGCGCCAACCAGGCGATGATCCGCTGCGGCCTCGCCTTTGTCGGCGACGAGCCGCCGGTGATCGTCGACTGGCTGCCGTGGAACCACACCTTCGGCGGCAATCACAATTTCAACCTCGTGCTGCACAACGGCGGCTCGCTCTATATCGACGACGGCAAGCCGCTGCCGGGCGCCATCGACACCACCGCGCGCAATCTGCGCGACATCGCGCCGACGATCTATTTCAACGTGCCGAAAGGATTCGAGATGCTGCTGCCGCATCTTGGCGCCGACCGGGCGTTGCGCGAAAAATTCTTCAGCCGCTTGAAGGTCATGTTCTATGCCGGTGCCAGCCTGTCGCAACACGTCGCCGACGCCATCCAGCAGCTCGCGGTCGAGACCACCGGCGAGCGCGTCATGGTCCTGGCAAGCCTCGGCTCGACGGAGACGGCTCCGGCTGCCGTCGCCTGCTGTTGGGAATCCGAGCGCACCGGCAATATCGGCCTGCCGCTGCCCGGCGTTGAACTCAAGCTCGTGCCGCGCGACTGCAAGCTCGAAGCGCGGCTCAAAGGCGTCAACATCACACCTGGCTATTACAAGGCGCCGCATCTCACCGCCGACGCCTTCGACGACGAGGGATTTTACAAGATCGGCGACGCCGTGAAATTCGCCGACCCGGCCGATCCGTCAAAGGGCCTGCTATTTGACGGCCGGCTCGCCGAAGATTTCAAGCTCGCGACCGGCACCTGGGTCAGCGTCGGGCCGCTGCGCGGAGCTTTCATCGCGCATTTCGCGCCCTTGGTGCGCGACGTCGTGCTGGCCGGCGCCGACCGCGACGACATCACCGCGCTGGTGTTTCCCGACGCGGACGCCTGCCGCAAGCTCGCGCCCGATCTCGCGGTCGATGCTTCCGTCGCTGCCTTGCTCGCCGACCGGCGCGTGCGCGCCGAGTTCGCGCGCTTGCTCGACACGCTACTGCAAACGAGCAGCGGCACGTCGAACCGCATCTGCCGTGCCATCCTGCTCGCCGAATTGCCGTCGCTCGACGTCGGCGAGATGACCGACAAGGGTTCCATCAACCAGCGTGCGGTGCTTGCAAATCGCGCGGGCCTGGTCGAAGAGCTATACGCCGACCCGCCGCCGACCCACGTCATCACCGCCGACCGCTAGCCAAAAAGAGCGAACGAGCCGACCATGGACATTCGAGGACACGCCGCCATCGTGACCGGAGGAGCCTCGGGGCTCGGCGCCGCGGCCGCGCGCATGCTGGCCGAAGCCGGCGCCAAGGTGGCGATTTTCGACGTCAACCAGAAGGCCGCCGCCGAGGTGGCGATCGACATCAACGGCATCGCCATCACCTGCGACGTCACCAGCGCCGCGGCAACGGAAGCCGCGTTCGCCAAGGCCGCCGCCGATCAAGGCACGCCGCGCATCCTGATCAACTGCGCCGGCATCGGCCCTGCCAAGCGCATCGTCGGCCGCGACGGGCCGATGCCGCTCGCCGATTTCGAGCGCGTCATCGCCATCAACCTAGTCGGCACGTTCAACGCGTTGCGGCTCGCCGGCGCCGCGATGCAAAACCTCGAGCCGCTGCAGGACGGCGAGCGCGGCATCATCGTCTGCACCGCTTCCGTCGCGGCTTACGAGGGCCAGATCGGCCAGGCCGCCTACGCGGCATCGAAAGGCGGTGTCGTGGCGCTCGTCATGCCGGCGGCGCGCGAATTCGCCCAGTTCGGCATCCGCGTCAACGCCATCGCGCCGGGGATTTTCTCCACCCCGATGCTGCATTCGCTGCCGGAAGCCGCGCAGCAAAGCCTCGCCGCTTCGGTGCCATTCCCAAAACTGCTCGGCCAACCGCCGCAGTACGCGGCGCTCGTCCGCCACATGATCGAGAACCGCTACCTCAACGGCGAAGTCGTCCGCCTCGACGGCGCGCTGCGCATGGCGCCGCGCTGATCGCTATCGATGTTCAGCAACACCCGCACCACGCGCGTCGAATGGGGCGACTGCGACCCGGCCGGCATTATTTTCTACGTACGCTATTTCGACTTCTTCGACGTCTCGACCACCATGCTGCTCGAACGCGCGCTGGGCATGAAGAAGATCGAGTATTTGAAGGCCTACGACTTCTTCGGCCATCCGCTGGCGGAGACCCGGGCAAAATTCCGGCTGCCGACACGGTTCGGCGACGAGGTTTCGATCGAAACCAAGCTCGTCGACATCGGCAGGTCGAGCTTCAAGCTGGAGCATCGTCTGATCCATGCGGGGGCGCTGGCGGTCGAGGGCACCGAGACGCGGGTCTGGGTGGTGCGCGATCCGGCCGATCCGAAGCGTATAAAATCGCATCCGATTCCGCCCGAGGTGGTCGCGCGCTTGACGCATAGCGGCCCCTGAGGGCCGCCGCCCACGGCTTGCCGCCGGGCACTGCGGATGTGCTAGAAGCCTTGCGGCCAATAGGGAGAAACGACCCATGCGCGTCGACGCGTACACGCACTTTTTTCCGAAAAAGTTCTTCGACAAGCTCAATGAAGTCGCCGGCGACTACAAGGACATGGGCAAGCGCATCCGCTCGCTGCCGGCTTTGTTCGATATCGACGTGCGCAAGAAGATCGTCGACGGCCACAAGGACTATCAGCAGATCCTGTCCTATCCGCAGCCGCCGATCGAGCGTTTCGCCAAGACGCCGAAGGACATCGACGAGTTCTGCAAGATCATCAACGACGGCTTCGTCGAATTGTGCGCCAAGGAGAAGGACCATTTCCCCGGCTGGGTGGCGCAGGTCTCGCTCGCCGCGCCCGACGCCGGTGTTGCCGAGGCGCAGCGCGCACTCAAGAACGGCGCGCTCGGCGTACAGATCTACACCAATGTCGCCGGCAAGCCGCTCGACCGGCCCGAATACGCGCCGTTCTGGAAGAAGATGAACGAGCTCGGCGCGCCGATCTGGCTGCATCCGGCGCGCGGCGCCGAGACGCCGGATTATCCCTCCGTAGAGGACAAGTCGCTTTACGAAATCTGGTGGACCATCGGCTGGTCCTACGAGACCGCCGCCGCCATGCTGCGGCTGGTGTATTCCAAGATCATGGACACGCACCCGAACCTGAAGATCATCACCCACCATTTCGCCGGCATCGTGCCGATGCTGGAAGGCCGCCTCGGTCCGGGCAACGACGTGATGGGCAACCGGACCTCGGACCACGACTATGTTTCGCTGCGCAAGAGCCTGAAGAAGCGGCCGCTCGATTATTTCAAGAACGACTTTTGGGCCGACACTGCGGCGTTTACCGCGGAGCCGGCTACCAAATGCGGCATGGAGTTCTTCCCCATCGACAAGATCGTGTTCGCCTCCGACTGCCCGTTCGATCCGGAAGGCGGCACCATGTATGTGCGCGAGACGCTGCGCATTCTCGACAAGCTGAAGATGGACAAGGCGACCGCCGACAAGGTTTTTTACAAGAACCTGGAGGCGGTCACGGGCAAGAAGCTGGTGAAGTGATCTTTCACCTCCCCCTGAAAGGGGGAGGAAGCGAGCAAAGCGAGCAGGTGGGGGTCCGCGGCGGCAACGCTTGCGCAAGCTTCCCGGCCGCGGACCCCCACCCTACCCTCCCCCTTTCAGGGGGAGGGATATCGCGCAGCGAGCATTACGCCTCACGCGTCGTACTCGGCCGACACGTCCTTGCCAGTATAGTCCTTCAGGAACAGCGTCGCGATGATCGAGATGACCGCGGTGATCGCGATGTAGATCGCGATCGGCGTACCCGATTTATACGCGGCGAACAGCGCGGTCGCGATCAGCGGCGCCGGACCGCCGGCGGTGATCGAGGCGAGCTGATAGCCGATCGAGGCGCCGCTATAGCGCAGCCGCGGCGTGAAACTTTCCGCGATCAGCGCCGCCTGCGGCCCGTACTGCATGTCGTGCGGGATCAGCGACAACACCATGGCGATGAAGATCAGCGCCGACGAGCCGGTGTCGATCATGCCGAAATAGACGAAGCCGAACACGCCCATGGTGGCGGCGCCGATGATGTACATCTTCTTGCGCCCGATCACGTCGGACAGATAGCCGCTGAACGGAATGGTGAAGGCCGACAGCAACACCGCCCCGAGCACGCCCGCCAGCAACAGGTCGCGCGACGCATGCAGCACCGTGGTGCCATAGGCGAAGATGAAGGCGGTGAAGATGTAAAACGGGCCCTGCTCCGAGGTGCGCGCCAGCGCGG
>Ga0210394_10001173_pt1 | contig 44029 bp, 35 predicted proteins | sample IncBWC12MmetaG_FD_160121 | JGI IMG/M metagenome (GOLD analysis project Ga0210394, IMG submission 160121) | Forest soil microbial communities from Barre Woods Harvard Forest LTER site, Petersham, Massachusetts, United States - Inc-BW-C-12-M | ecosystem: Environmental > Terrestrial > Soil >...
GACCGCGCATGCATCGTGGCTCTTGCGACCATTCCCCCGCTCCCCATCGATCGCCCCCTTCAGATCATCGTTTGAGCAGGTATCCTTAGTCAACGAGCGTTCAACAAGCGCGTTGACCGCGCCCGCCACCCCGCGCTACCGGCGCCCCTTACTCGAAGCGCGCGAGGCACTCCCCCAGCGCGCGGCGCAGCGGCTCGAGCTCGCGCGCGAAATGACGCCAGTAGCCGACACCCGAAACGTAAAGCGGCTGGCGTACCTGCTCGGCGCTCGCGGTGCGCACCGGGCGCTGCGTCTCGTGGAAGCTCAGGCAGGCCGGCTCGAACGCCAGCCGGCAGTGCTCGAGCAGGCGGCGGATATTCGCCTCCGGGTCGCGCACCAGCTGCTCATACTGCACGTGCAGGACCTTGCCCGACAGCACGGCGTCCCAGTGGTCCATGAGCGCGAGGTAGCCGCGATAGTAGCGGGCGAGGACCTCGAGGTCGTAGCTGAAGGTCTGGCCTTCCGCGAAGTACTGCTTGAAGGTGCTGAAGCACGCATCCATCGGATGGCGGCGCGCGTCGATGATGGTCGCGTGCGGCAGCATGGCGTGGATCAGTCCGACGTGACTGAAGTTATTGGGTAGTTTGTCCGTGAAGCGCTCACGCCCATGGCGCAGCGGTGCTGTCTCCGCAAGATAGCGCTCGCCGAGTGTGGCGAGCTGTGCCACCGGCACGCGGGCCAGCGTTTCGGGATATCCGTCGCGCCCGGGGGCCAGGTCGTCGAACTGGCCGACGATGTTGAGGATATTCGGCAGTTCCATGGTGCCCTCGACGCGCGAGTGGCTGGCGAGGATCTGCTCGATGAGTGTGGAACCCGAGCGTGGTAATCCGACGATGAAGATCGGTGCCGGGTCCGGATCCCCGCAGCCGGCGCGCGAGGCGAAGAATGCCGCGTCGAAGAACGCGCGGATGCGGGCACTGCCGCGCTCGAAGCCGTCGATGTCGAACGGCGCATCGACGCGCCGCAGCGCGTTGCCCCGGGCATACGAGGCGAACGCCTGCGGGTACTGCTGGCGCTGCTCAAAGGCTTTTCCAAGCGCGAAATGCAGCTGGGCCTCATTGGAGTTGTCGCGCGGGTCGCTGGTCAGCAGCCGCTGCATCTCGGCGACCTCGGCATCGCTGAAGCGGTAGTTCTTGAGGTCGGCGAGGCTCCACCAGGCCTCGGCCAGGCCCGGATCGATCTGCAGCGCGGCTTTATAGGACGCCTCGCTGTCGGCGCGCCGGCCGAGCGTTTTCTGCGCGTGTCCCATGGACGTGCGCAGCCGCACTTCTGCGGGCTTGAGACGCGCGGCGTGCTCGTAGGCTTCGAGCGCGTCTTCCTGTCGCATCATGCGCGTCGCGACCCCGGCGGTCGTGACCCAGCTCTGCGGACTCTCCGGCTCGATCCTGCGCAGGTGACGCGTGGCGGCATCGGCTTCCTCGAGCCGCCCCAGCGCCATGAGCGCCGGCGCGAGCCCCCGATAAGCCAGCGGCAGGTAGGCGGACTGCTTCAGCGCATGGCGCAGCAGCCGCTCGGCATCGTGCGGCCGGTCGGCGATGAGTGACAGCGCGGCCAGCCCGCACAGCGCCGCCGGATGACTCGGATCCTCCTGCAGAATCCCGCGGAACAGGGCTTCGGCTTTCCTGCGGTCGTCGGCCACAAGCGCCGCGGTCGCCTGCTCTATCCGCGTTCGCTCGGGATCGCTGAGACGCGCGCGCTCGAAGGCAATGCGCGCGTCGTCGTACTGCCCGAGGTCGACCAGCGCATCCCCGTACGCCAGCCAGGCGCGATGATGGTGCGGCTCCTGCTGCAGCACGCGGCGCACTTCCTCGCGCGCCTGCGTGGCGCGGCCGGCGCGGCGGTAGGCACGTGCCAGGTCCACCCGCGCGCTGGCGAAATCGGGGACACGTGCCAGCACGCTCTCCAGGCTGGCAACGCTTTCCCCGACCTTGTCCTGATCGAGAAGCGCCACGCCCAGTAGCCACTGGCAGTTCACCTCCCCGGGGAACCGTGCCTCCAGCGCACGCAGCATGCGTTCCGCGGTGGCCGCCTGTCCGGCGCGCAGCGCCGCGTGCGCGCGACGCCGGCTCTCCTCGAGTGCGCCAGGTACGTTCAGCGACTTCATGGTTCCCGGAAGGTTCAGACAACCGCAGTTTGCCTCCCCTGCGGGGGCTCACGCTACACTTCTCCGCCGCGCACCGACCCGCTGCGCGGACGCAACGCGAAAGTGCATGCACGTGACACGACTGCTTCCGGTTGCTATTGCCCTCATCGCATGCCTTGCGCCGCTAGCGGCGCAGGCGGGACGCCCTTTGCTGCCCGAGGACTGGTATCGCTTCCAGGATGTCTCCGATCTCGCGATGGCGCCCGACGGCTCGGCGATCGCCTATCTCGTCACGAGCTACGACCGGCAGTCGGACGAGAGCAAGGGCGCGCTGTGGCTCGCCGACTGGGCGGGTGCGCACCGCATCCAGCTTACGCGCGGCGAGAGCGTCAGCGAGCCGCGCTTCAGCCCCGACGGGCGCACCGTCAGCTTCCTGTCGGCGCGGCCGGCGGGTGCCGCGACGCAGCTGTGGGTCATTGACCGCCGCGGCGGCGCGGCGCGGCAGGTGAGCCACTGCAGTGGCGAGGTCACCGGGTACGCCTGGTCGCCCGCTGGGCGGCGGGTCGTGCTGGTGATGCACGAGGCCGAGAATGCCAAGGCGCCGAAGCCTATCGTCATCGACGCGTATCACTTCAAGGAGGACCGGGAGGGCTACCTCACCGCGCAGGCGCGCCCGCACCTCTACCTGCTCGAGGTCGGCAGCGGAGCATGCCAGCCGCTCGCCGTCGATCCCGAGCGCGCCGACTCGCATCCGGCGTTCTCACCGGACGGAGAGCAGATCGCCTTCGTCGGCAACGGCACGCGTGAGCTGCACGACGCCGGCACCGACCAGATCTATCTCGTCGCCGCCCGCGCCGGGGCTAAGCCACAGCGCCTGCTGTCGACGTGGTCACCCAATCACCAGCGGCTCGAATGGAGCCCGGATGGCCGGCTCATCGCCTTTCTGCAGGGCGACGAGCTGCGCTACAACCAATACATCATGGACAGCCTCGCGGTCGCGGAAGTGCCGTCGGGCCACGTACGTGCCCTGACGGCGAGCCTCGACCGTGCGGTGCTGTCGCCGAAGTTCGCCGCTGACGGCCGCTCGTTGGAGTTCGCGGTCGAGGACGATGGCACGCAGTATCCGGCGCAGGTGGATCTCGGCAGCGGTGCAATCCAGCGCCTGGCCGGTGCGGTGGTCGTCAATGAGCTCACCGCGGCGGCCGGACATACCGCGGTACTGGCTGCGAGCGATCGCGCGCCGTTCGAGGTGTTTGCGCTCGAAGCGGGGCGGCTGCGCCCGCTGAGCGAGCACAACCAGGCGCTGTTCGCGCAAATTCCGCTGGGCGCGGTCGAGGACATCAGCTTCCAAAGCCGCGACGGTACCGAGATCCACGGCCAGCTCGTCAAGCCCGCGGACTACGTACGCGGCCGGCGCTACCCGACCATCGTCTGGATCCATGGAGGGCCCAACGGCCAGGATGATCACTCGCTGCTGCTCGAAAGCTATGGGCCGCAGCTCGAGCGACAGCTGTTCGCCACTCACGGCTACCTGGTGCTCGCGATCAACTATCGCGGCGGCACCGGGCGCGGCGCGAAGTTCGCCCGCGCGATCCTGGCTGACTGGGGCGACAAGGAGGTCGAGGACGTGCTGGCGGGGGTGGACTACGCGATCGCGCAGGGCATCGCCGACCCGGCGCACCTGGGCGTCGGCGGCTGGAGCTACGGCGGACTGCTGACGGACTATCTGATTGCGAGCGACACGCGCTTCAAGGCCGCGATCAGCGGCGCCGGCAGCGGCAATCAGATCACGGAGTACGGCGCCGATGAGTACATTGTGCAGGACAACGCCGAGATCGGGCCGCCGTGGCTCGCCCAGGCACGCTGGATCACGATCTCCTACCCATTCTTCCACGCCGACCGGATCCACACGCCCACGCTGTTCCTCGGCTGTGAGAAGGACTTCGACGTCCCGGTCGCCGGCTCCGAGCAGATGTACCAGGCGCTGCGCACGCTCGGCGTGCCGACGCAGCTCATCGTGTATCCCGGGGAGTTTCACCTGCTCGCGCGGCCGAGCTTCCTGGTGGATCGGTACCGGCGCTACCTCGCGTGGATGGAGCAGTACCTGCGCACCGAGGCAGCGGCAGCAGCGGCGCGGTGACTGCGGCGCACGATGCCCCACCGGCGGCACGCGCTACGTGCTCACGTCCCTCGGCCGCGCCGGCAGGCTGCGCTCGATGCTGCGCGCGGCGGCGCGCAGCGCCGGCAGGGCTTTCTTCAGGGCGTACGCCCGCGCGCCCACGCGCAACGCCATGCCGGTATTCAAGGCCGCGATGATCTGCCCGCGCGCATCGCGCACCGGCACCGCGAGCGAGCACAGGCCCTCCTGCAGCTCCTGCTCGACGTAGGCATAGTCCTGGGTGCGGACACGCTGTAGCGCGGCGCGCAGCGCGCTGCGCTCGGTGAGCGTGAACGCAGTGCGCGGCTGCGGGCGCAGCGCGCGCAACCAGCGCTCCAGCTCATCGTCGGCCAGTCCCGCGAGCAGCATGCGACCCATGGAGGTGCAAAAGGCCGGCAGCCGCGCGCCGATGCCGAGTGTGATGGTCATCACCTTGCGCACCGCCACGCGCTGCACGTACACGATGTCGTGGGCATCGAGCACCGCGAGTGAGCACGACTCGTCAATGGCGTGCGCCACCTGCTCCATGAAGGGCTGCGCCAGCAGCGCCACGTCGAGCGAGGACAGGTAGCTGAAGCCGAGCTCGAGGATGCGCGGCGTCAGCAAGAACTGCCGCCCCAGGCGGCGCGCGTAGCCGAGGTGCTCGAGCGTCAGCAGCAGCCGCCGTGCGACAGCGCGCGCCAGCGCGGCGCGCGTGGCGATTTCCGACAGCGTCATCGCCGCATGCTCGGAGTCGAAGCAGCGGATCACGCTGAGGCCGCGGTGCAGCGACTGCACGTACTCGGGCCCGGCGGTGAACAGCCGGGGCACGGCGCTGGCGGCGGGCGCGCCGTTGGCCGCCCGCGGAGTACGGGCGCTGCGCGCACTGCGGCTCCCGGCCGGCCTGGTGGCGTTTGACGGGCGGATCACCTGCGTCTAATGTGATTCGCAATGCGAATTGATGTTCGATAATAGCACATGACTGCGCACGCCAGGGCCGCGCCGCCGGCGGAGAGCAGCAGCGTGCTGCACAGCTGGTGCATCCAGACGGAGTGGCAGGCGCCCACCGTCACCGGCGGGCAGGGCGCACGGCTGTTCACCGCCGACGGTCGCAGCATCCTCGACATGAGCAGCCTCGCCGAGTGCAGCAATCTCGGCCACCAGCATCCGCGCGTGGTGGCGGCGATCCGCGCGCAGGCGCAGCGGCTGTGCTTCGTCACCAGCGCCTGGGGCGCGGAGCCGCGCGCACAGCTGGCCGCGCTGCTGCTCGAGCGCGCGGCTTGCAGCGGCGGGCGCGTGTTCTTCACTCTCGGCGGCGCCGACGCCAATGAGCATGCCGTGAAGTTCGCCCGCCAGGCGTCCGCCAGGCCCGACGGCTGGATCATCACGCGCGAGCGCTCCTATCACGGCGCGAGCTACGCGGCGATGGCGCTGTCGGGGGACACGCGCACCCGGCAGATCGATCCGGCAACCTTCCACGTACTGCACGTCCCCCCGCCCTACCCCTACCGCTGCCCGTTCGGCACGAGCAGCGCCGCCGCCTGCGGCACGGCCGCCGCTGCGCACATCGCCGGCCTCATCGGCGCGCGTGGAGCGGCGCAGGTGGCGGCGGTGCTGATGGAACCCAACGCCGGCACCAATGGCATCGTCGCACCCGACAGCTTCTGGCCCGCGCTGCGCGCGGCCACGCAGGCGGCCGGGGTGTATCTCATCGCCGATGAGGTGATGAGCGCCTTCGGGCGCTGCGGTGAGTGGTTCGCCTGGCAGCGCTACGGCGCCGAGGCGCAGCCCGATCTCATGACGCTCGCCAAGGGTCTGACCGGCGCGCACCTGCCGCTCGGCGCGGTGGTGGTGTCGGCACCGGTGGCGCGCGCGCTCGAGCCGCAGATGCTGCTCACCGGGCTCACCTATTGCGGACATCCGCTGTCGTGCGCCGCGGGCGTGGCCGCGATCGAGAGTTATGCCGCGGACGACCTGATCGAGCGCTCGCGCCGCCTGGGCGCGTCGCTGCTCGGCGAGCTGCAGCGCATGCAGGCGCGCCACCGCGTGATCGGCGAGGTGCGCGGCGGCCACGGGCTGTTCGCGGTCATCGAGCTGGTGCGCGATCGCGCCAGCCGCGAGCCGCTCGCTCCCTGGCCGCAGCTGCACGCGGCGCTGCGAGCGCTGCTGGCGCGGGCGCTCGAGCGCGGCGTGTCGTTCGCCGCGCGCGGCAACCTCATTCTCATCGCCCCGCCGCTGGTCATCGCCGAGCATGAGCTGGCCGATGCGCTGGCGCTGCTCGAAGAGCTGCTCGCTGACCTGGCAACCGCCCTGGAATCGCCCGCATGAGTTTCAAGCTCACCTACGCCACCATGTTCAACCCACCCGAGGAGCTGCACACGCGCTTCGATGCCGCCATGGCGCGCGTGCGCGGGCGCCTCGGCCGTTATCAACCGCTGTACGTCGGCGGCGAGGAGCGGCGCACGCGCCAGATGCTCACCAAGCGCAATCCCGCCGACCACAGCGAGGTGCTCGGGGAATTCGCGGCGGCGAGTGCCGCGGATGCCGAGGCGGCGCTTGGCGCCGCGCACGCCGCCTGGTCCGGTTGGAAGCACACCGCCGCCGCGCGGCGCGCCGAGCTGCTGCGCGGCGTCGGCCGGATCATCGAGGAGCGCGTGTACGACATCGCTGCCGCCCTGACACTCGAAGTCGGCAAGAACCGCATGGAGGCGCTCGGCGAGGCGCAGGAGGCGGCCGATTTCTTCTACACCTACTGCGACGACTTCGAACGCGCCCAGGGCTTCGACCGGGCGCTGCCGAACGATCCGCTCGCCGGCCACGTGTCGCGCAATCGCAGCGTGCTGAAGCCGTATGGCGCGTGGGTGGTCATCACCCCGTTCAATTTCCCGATCGCACTCGCCGCCGGCCCGGTGGCCGCAGCGCTCATCACCGGCAACACGGTGGTGCTCAAGGGTGCGAGCGCCACGCCGTGGGCGGGACGCCTGCTCGCCGACTGCATCCGCGATGCCGGCCTGCCGCCCGGGGTGTTCAATTACCTGAGCGGCCCGAGCGGCGCGTTCGGCAGCACGCTGGTCGATCATCCGCTCACCGCCGGCGTCACCTTCACCGGCTCCTACGAAGTGGGACGGCAGATCGCGCTCAGGCTGCAGGATGGCCGCTATCCGCGTCCGTGCATCGCCGAGATGGGCGGCAAGAACGCCTGCATCGTCAGCGCCGCGGCCGACCTCGAGCGCGCCGCGGCCGGTGTCGTGCGCTCGGCCTTCGGCATGGGCGGGCAGAAGTGCTCGGCGCTGTCGCGGCTGTATGTGCGGCGCGAAGTCGCCGACGCGCTGGTCGAGAAGCTGCTGGCGCAGTGCGCGGCGCTGCAGATCGGCGATCCGGCGCGCCGCGAGAACTGGCTGGGCCCGCTCGCCACGCAGTCGGGCTACGAGGACTACGCGCGCTACGCCGCGAAGCTGAAGAGTGCCGGCGCACGTCTGCTCACCGGCGGCGAGCAGCTGCGCGAGGGGGCGCTGGCCCACGGCTTCTATGTGCAGCCGACGCTCACCGAAGCCGCCCCCGACCACGTGCTGTGGCAACAGGAGATGTTCCTGCCGATCCTGATGATGCATCGCGTCGCCAGCAACGACGAGGCCATGCAGCTCGCGAACGCCTCGCCGCTCGGGCTCACCGCCGGTTTCTACGGCGGCGCCGACGAGATCGCCTGGTTCCAGGAGCACATCGAGGCGGGCGTCACCTACGCCAACCGCCCGCAGGGCGCCACCACCGGCGCCTGGCCCGGCTATCAGCCGTTCGGCGGCTGGAAAGGCTCGGGCACCACCGGCAAGGCGATCGCCTCCTTCTATTACCTGCCGCAGTACCTGCGCGAGCAGTCGCAGACCGTGGTGGAATGAGCGTGCGCGTCCTGCCGCTCGCCGAGGCCATCGCCAGCTATGTCCCCGACGGGGCGAGCGTCGCGCTCGAGGGCTTCACGCACCTCATTCCGTTCGCCGCCGGTCACGAGCTCATCCGCCAGGGCAGGCGTGATCTGCACCTGATCCGCATGACGCCCGATCTCATCTACGATCAGCTGATCGGCGCCGGCTGCGCCGCGCGGCTGACGTTCTCCTGGGGCGGCAACCCCGGCGTCGGCTCGCTGCATCGCCTGCGCGATGCGGTGGAGAATGAGTGGCCGCGCCCGCTGGCGCTCGCGGAGTTCACGCACGCGGAGATGGCGGTGGCGCTGCAGGCGGGCGCGAGCGGGCTGCCGTGCGGAGTGCTGCCGGCGCACGCCGCCACCGACCTGGCGCGCCTGCCCGCGCCCAGTGTTCGCGAGCTGCGCTGTCCGTTCAGCGGCGCGGCGCTCACTGCGGTGCCGGCGCTGAATCCCGACGTCACGATCCTGCACGCCCAGCAGCTCGATGCGCGCGGCAACGTGCTGCTGCGTGGCATCGTGGGGGCGGCGAAAGAGGCGGCGCTCGCCGCGCGGCGCGTGCTGGTGACGGTCGAGGAGCAGGTGCAGTCCTTCGACGCCGGCATGAATGCGGTCGTGCTGCCGGCGTGGGTGGTGACGGCGGCGAGCATCGTGCCGGGGGGCGCCTACCCTTCCTACGCGCACGGTTACTACCCGCGCGACAACGCCTTCTACCGCGGCTGGGACGCCATTGCGCGCGAGCGCGCCACGTTCACCGCCTGGATGCAGCGCCACGTTCTCGGGGTGCGCGACCACGCCGCCATGCTGCGCAGGCTGGGAGTGGCCGCGTGAGCGACTACACCGGCGAGGAGATGATGACGGTGACCGCCGCGCGGCAGCTGCGCAACGGCAGCGTGTGCTTCGTGGGCATTGGGCTACCGAGCGCGGCCTGCAATCTCGCCCGCCTGACGCACGCCCCGGAGCTGGTGCTGATCTATGAGTCGGGCACGGTCGGCACGCGGCCGGCGGTGCTGCCGCTGTCGATCGGTGACGGCGAGCTGGCCCAGAGCGCCACCTGCATCGTGCCGCTGCCGGAGATCTTTGCTTACTACCTGCAGCGCGGTCGCATCGACGTGGGCTTTCTCGGCGCCGCGCAGATCGATCGCTTCGGCAATCTCAACACCACCGTCATCGGCGAATATGCCCACCCGCGGGTGCGCCTGCCGGGCGCTGGCGGCGCGCCCGACATCATGACGCACGCGCGCGAGGTGCTCATCGTCATGCCGCAGTCGCCGCGCAGCTTCGTGGCGCAGCTGGACTTTCGCACCTCCTGCGGTTTTCTCGAGGGCGGCGGCGCGCGCCGGGCGAGCGGCTGCCCGGGCGCAGGTCCCAAGGCGGTGATCAGCGACTTCGGCGTCCTGCGCCCGCACCCCGAGAGCTGCGAGCTGCAGCTCCACGCCGTGTATCCCGGCGTGAGCGTCGCGGCGGTGCGTGCCGCCACCGGCTGGCCGCTGCAGGTGGCGGACACCGTGGAGACGCTGCCGCCGCCGCTGCCGGCGGAACTGGCGAGCCTGCGCGAGCTGCAGGCGCGCACCCGCGCGGCCCACGCGCACCCGGTCCGCATCCGACTGGCCTGATCGATGCGCGCCTCTGGAGGATCCGTCATGCGTCCGAGTCATCTTCGTACCCCGCTGCCCGGCCCCAAGGCCCGGGCGCTGCTCGAGCGCGACCGCGCCGTCACCACACCCTCCTTTCCGCGCGACTATCCGTTCGTCATGGCAAAGGGCCGCGGCGCCGAAGTCTGGGATGTGGACGGCAATCGCTTTCTCGACTTCATGAGCGGCATCGGCGTGTGCAGCACCGGCCATGCGCACCCCAGGGTGGTGCAGGCGATCAAGGACGCCGCTGACGATTTCCTGCACATTTCGGCGGACTACTGGCACGAGCGCATGACGCAGCTCGGCGAGCGCATCAACGCGCTCGACCCGCTGCGCGCGCCGGTGCAGGTGCTCGTATGCCAGAGCGGCACCGAATCGGTCGAGGGAGCGCTCAAGCTCGCGCGCTACGTGAGCGGACGGCCGCGTTTCCTCGGCTTCCTCGGCGGCTTTCACGGCCGCTCGATGGGCTCGCTCGCCTTCACTTCCAGCAAGTACACCCAGCAGTCGGGCTTCTTTCCGACCATGCCGGGAGTGACGCACGTCCCCTACCCCAACCCCTATCGCCCGCTGTTCGCCGGCGCCGACCAGGGCCACGCGGTCCTCGACTACATCGAGAAGATGCTGTTCCAGAGCAACGTGCCGCCCACCGAGGTCGCCGCGATCCTGGTCGAGCCGATCCAGGGCGAGGGAGGCTATCTGGTGCCCCCGGACAGTTTTCTGCCCGGCCTGCGGGCGCTGTGCGATCGTCACGGCATCCTGCTGATCTTCGATGAGGTGCAGTCGGGCATCGGCCGCACCGGGCGCATGTTCGCCAGCCAGCACTGGGGCGTCGCGCCCGACATCATGACGCTCGCCAAGGGACTGGCGTCGGGACTGCCGATCGGACTGGTAGTGGCACGGCGCACGCTCATGGAGAAGTGGAAGCGCGGCGCCCACGGCAACACCTTCGGCGGCAACCCGCTGTGTTGCGCGGCGGCGCTCGCCACGCTCGAGCTGGTCGAGCAGGAGTACGCCGCCAACGCCGCCGCGGTGGGTGAATACTTCCTCGGCCGGTTGCGCGAGCTGCAGACACGCTTCCCGTGCATCGGCGATGTGCGCGGCAAGGGCCTGATGATCGGCATGGAGCTCGTCAGCGATCGCGGCACGCGCGCGCCGGCGCGGGCGCTGTGCGAGGCGGTGCTGACGCGCGCCTTCCACAACGGGCTGCTGCTGCTATCCTGTGGCGCCAGCACCGTGCGCTTCATCCCGCCGCTCATGATCAATCGCCAGCACGTCGATGAGGCCATGGGGTTGCTCCAGACCGCGCTCACGGAAGCCCTGGCTGGCGAGCAGTGAGCACAGAGCACGCGAGGGGCGGCGCCGGCGACGGGCGAGCGGCGCGCGCGGAAGGCTCGCGCGGCACCGGCACGCGCGCACTCGGACTGACGATGTGCACCGCGCTGGTGGTGGGCAACACCATCGGCATGGGCATCTTCATGCTGCCGGCCTCGCTCGCTCCGTACGGACTCAACGCGCTGCCTGCCTGGCTGATCACTGCCGCTGGCTGCATTTGCGTCGCCTGGGTATTCGCAGGTCTGGCGCGCAGCTTTCCGCAGGACGACGGACCCTACGCCTACGCCAGCCGTGCGTTCGGCAACGGCATCGCATTCCTGATGTTGTGGTGCTACTGGATCTCGACCTGGGTCACCAACGCGGCGATCGCTGGCGGCGTGGTCGGCTACCTGTCGACGTTCTTGCCGGTGCTGAATGTCAACCACGCCCTGGCCGCGGTCACGGCCGTAGCACTGCTGTGGTTTTTCGTCCTGGTCAACGTGTTCGGCGTGCGCGCCGCCGGCTGGGTGCAGGTGCTCACCACGGTGCTGAAGCTCATGCCGCAGCTCGCCATCGTCGCGCTCGGGCTATGGGCGGTGTTCGCGCACCATGCCGCGCCCCTGGTGCACGTGCCGCGGACGCCGTTGTCGCTGCCGGCACTGATCGCCGCCTCGACGCTAGCGCTGTTTGCGATGCTGGGGGTGGAGAGCGCGGCGATGCCCGCGGGCCGGGTGAAGGATCCCGGGCGCACGATTCCGCGCGCCACCTTCCTCGGCACCGCGATCGTCGCCATCGTTTATATCGGCATCTCGCTGGTGCCCATGCTGCTCATCCCGCAGGCGGAGCTGGCCGCCTCCAACGCGCCATTCGCCGATCTGTTCGCGCGCTTCTTGGGCGCCGGCTCCGGCAAGCTGCTGGCAGCCTTCGTCATCGTGAGCGGTCTCGGCGCGCTCAACGGCTGGACGCTGGTGCTCGGCGAGCTCACCGTGAGCTTCGCCCGCCACGGCGGCTTCCCGCAGGCACTTGGCAAAGTCAACGCGCACGGTGCGCCGACCCGTGCGCTGGTGCTCACCGGCATCGCCGCGAGCCTCATGATGATCATGAACTCCAACGATTCGATGGCCGGGGCGTTCACTTTCCTGAGCGTGGTGGTGACCGCCGCCAACCTGCCGCTGTATCTGGTCTGCGCGCTCGCGGTGCTGGTGCTGTGGCGGCGCGGAGAGATTGCCCGCCCGGGGCCGCGCGAGACGCGCTGGTTCGCGGCGGCGCTCATCGCCGCGGTCTATTGCGTGTGGGTGTCGGTCGGCATCGGCACGCGCTCGCTGCTGTGGGCGCTGGCCTTGAGCGCCGCCGGCCTGCCGGTGTACTGGTGGTACGCCGTGGTGCGACGCCCGGCGCTGGCCGTTTGAGCAAAAGACCTGCTTCCCCCGCATGCCGCCGCTTTCCCCGCACGCCGTACGGAGATAAACATGCCGCCTCGGACGACCCTGCTGCTCGCGTTGATGTTGTGCACAGCCGTGGCGGCCGCCGCCGCGTACGGCGCTGCACCGCAAAAGCCCCGCGCCCGCGACCTGGGCGTGCCCTTCGACGGCACCCCGGGTCCGCTCAATGCGATCACCGACGTCGACGGGGTGCTCGTCGGCCACACGACGCTCATCGACGGCAACGGCAAGCTCGTGGTCGGCAAGGGTCCGGTGCGCACCGGCGTCACCGCGGTGCTGCCGCGCGGCGCGGATTCGATGCAGCAATTCTCTTTTGCCGGCTGGTTCAGCGAGAACGGCAACGGCGAGATGACCGGCACCACCTGGGTGGAGGAATCGGGATTCCTCGAAGGACCGGTGCTGATCACCAACACCCACAGCGTCGGGGTGGTGCGCGATGCGGTCATCGCCTGGCGCGTGGCGCACGGGCCGGCGGACCCGACCGAGTCGTGGTGGTCGCTGCCGGTGGTGGCCGAGACCTGGGACGGCTGGCTGAACGACATCAACGGCTTTCACGTGAAGGCCGAGCATGTGTTTCATGCCCTCGACAGCGCCCGCTCCGGTCCCGTCGAGGAAGGCGCGGTGGGCGGTGGCACCGGCATGGTCTGCAACGGCTTCAAGGGCGGGATCGGCACCTCCTCGCGCAAGCTCACCGACAAGGACGGCGGTTACCTGGTCGGCGTACTGGTGCAGTGCAACTACGGCAGGCGGCAGAATCTGCGCATCGCCGGCATCCCGGTGGGCCGCGAGATCGAAGGGGATGACCCCTACGCGTGGGTGCCTGCGGACCTCGCCGAGCGCGGCTCGATCATCGTCGTCGTGGCCACCAATGCGCCGCTGCTGCCGCATCAGCTGAAGCGCATCGCGCGGCGCGTGTCGCTCGGAATCGGGCGCAACGGCAGCATCGCCGGCAACGGCTCGGGCGACATCTTCATCGCCTTCTCGACCGCCAACTCCCGCGCGAGCGAGCTGGGCCACCTGGTGGCCCTGCAGATGGTGCCCAACGACTCGCTCGACCCGCTGTTCGCCGCCACCGTAGAGGCTACCGAAGAGGCGATCGTCAATGCCATGGTCGCCGCCACCGACATGACCGGCATCGACGGCCATCGGGTGCGCGCGCTGCCGCATGATCAGCTGCGCGCGGTGCTCGCGAAGTACAACCGGCTGATACGCTGACGGCGCGCCGTCAGCGGCTCGTCACGATCGCACGCCAGTTGATGATCGCGTTCCACAGCAGCCGCTGATCGCCGCGATTGAGATCGCGGTGCAGCGGGTTGAAGTTGAAGGCGATGACGTGGCCCTGGCCGACCGGCGTGTCGAGGATCGCCGCCCGGCCGATGAGATTCTCCTCGCCCCATGCCTGGCCGCTGACCACGAACGGCGCGCCGTCGCGGTCGCCCCACTCGAGCACAATGCCGCTGCGGTCGATCGGGCCGTCGAGGCATACCGTGCAGTACGCCATGCGCAGCCAGTGCCGCGGGATGGAGTAGAGCGGGAAGTTCTGACGAAACACCCAGGTGCGCGGCGCGTAACCGTAGGCGATCGGGTGATCGGGCCGTGCGAAGGACACGCGCAGGTGCGCTCCCGGAGTGCGCGTCTCGGCATTCTGCGACGCCGCGGCCGATGCCGCACCGCCGCCTTGGGTGCTGCGAGGCGGGCCGCCGGCCTCGCGGCGCACGCCGCGCACCAGCCCTGCCTCGAGCGGCAGCATCGAGCCGTTGCCGAGCGTGATCAACAGCCCGCCCGCAGCGACGAACCTCTGCAGCTCCGCGAGCCCGCCGTAGCCGATGCCGCCGGTGATGTCATCGGAGGCTGCCGGCGTGCCAAAGCTCGGCGTGGCGCGGGTCTTCTTGAACGGCATCGGTCCCCAGGCCTTGTAGAGTCCCTCGATCTGCTCGGCGAGCTCCAGATCGACGTGCGGGTAGAGCAGCACGTCGTACCTGTTCCGGAGCCGGCCGGCGCGGATGTCCTCATCGCGCACGTAGGCATAGGGAATATGGCGCTGGTCGAGCGTGTAGCGTGCCCAGCCGCTGGTATCGGTGTCGGCCCACGGCACCCAGACGCCGAGCCGCGGCAGCGCCGCATCGTGCAACGCCACCTCGGGCAGCGTGGCGGTGCTGACAAACTCCAGTCCGAGCCGCTGCGCGGTATCGCGCAGTGCGCCCGCAAGCCCGGCCTGGGGAGCGAGAATCCACGAGCCCGCCGGGTAATCGGCGTCGCCGGCGCGGAAGGCTCGCTCGGCTACGCCGACGCGGAACCGCGCCAGCGCGTAGCGCGCCTCGAGTAGTCCCTCCTGGCCCGTATCCCTGAGCAGATACACCGGGCCGGAGCCGGCCACCGTGCCGGTGGCGCGCGGCGCCTCCGTGAGCGGGGTGAGCGCGGCCGCGCGCACCTGCGGATCCGCAGTCGCGATCACGCTCAGGTGGTAATGCGCGGGAAACGACCAGGAGACATCGTCGTACGCCTCCGGGCCGTCCTTCGGATACTGCTGATCGCTCAGCAGGTCGACGGCGTAATCGCGGTATGGCTGGTCCAGCCGCACGACGTAGCTGCCGGCCGGCCACGCACCCTCCTGCAGCGTCAGTGGCGCGCTCGCCCGCTGCACCTCGATGCCGAGCGCCATGAGCCGCGCGACCAGCTGCGCGACCCGTGTCGGATCGCCCTGCCCGTCCGGGATCACGAAGCCATAGGGAGCCTCATCGAGTCCCCTGCGGTAGGAATGCAGCGCCTTCAGGTAATAATTGCTCAGCAGGGTTTTCGCCTGCTGCGCGGTGTCATCGAGCGCCGCCAGCAGCGCGGTCTCGTTGTAATTGACGTTGTCGCGCGCCGACCAGAGGAGCGGCTGGGGCGGTGCCGGCGACGGCCGGTACCACTGCAGAGTGCTGGTGTCATCGGGTTGCTGGGTGCGCATCGTCTCGGCGCTGCCGTTACCGAAGGTCTCGTAGCCGCGCCCGTCGGCATTGTGGTTGGTGGCGATCGAGTCGAGGTACAGATGCGCCCAGTCGTCGCCGAAGTTCCAGGTCCACACCCCGGGCATACCGAAACCGGTGAGCGTCTGCACTTCGTGGAAGCTGAGCTCGAGCCGCTCGGCGTAGGTGAGCGCATCGACATGGCGGTTGAGCGGGTTGGTGCCGTTCCAGGTCAGGAGCAGCGCCACGCTCTCGTGCAGGTCGTGGATCACCTGCGGATGCCAGGCGAAGAACATGCGGAATACCGCCTTGGTGGTCTCGTGGACCTGCTGGTGCGCGTCGCGATTGATGTCGACGAACGCGTAGCGTGACCAGTAGGGCGGTGCCTGGCGCGGCAGGCTCGCCTGGTCCGTCCGGCCCTTGAGGTAGCGGTAGAACCATTCGACCTGCTTGTCGCGGCCGTCGGGGTTGGCGACCGGATTGATGAGCACCACCACGTTCGCGCGGATGCGCCGGATCATGGGCTGCTCGGACACCGCCAGGCGGTAGGCGAGCTCGAGGACCGATTCGGTCGAGCCGGTCTCGTCGGAGTGCAGTCCGGCATTGATGTAGTAGACCGCACGCGCGCCGGCCACCACCGCCGCGGCGGCCGCCGGCTCGGTGCGGCGCGGATCGGCAAGCGCCGCGGTCGCCGCCTTGAGACGCTCGAGGTCGCGGATGCCCTCCTCGTCGCTGATCGCCAGCAGCACGATGTCGCGCCCCTCCTCCGAGCGGCCGAGGCTGAACAGCCGCACGCGCGGCGAGGAGGCCGCGAGTGCCCGGCAGTAGGCATACGCGGTAGCGGAGTTCACCAGCTCGCCGGGCGCGCCCGGGATGCGATGCAGGAAAGCCCGTGGCGACACGGCGTTTGCCGAGGCCGGCAGGTACGCGACCCAGGGCGAGAGGAACCGCGGCTCGGTGGTGGCGCGCGCGATCTCCTCCGCCGAGCCGGGCTCGGCGCTGTCCGGAGCGACGGACGGCGCCGCGACGGATTGCGTCCCGACGGATTGCGCCCACAGGATGCGCGGCAACAGCGCGAGAGCTGTGAGCAGCACGAGCGAAGTCTTGCGCATGATTGCGTCCCGGCGCGCCGCGTGTGACCTTAAGGGGAGCGGAAGCATAGCCGCCGGCACCGCTCGCAGTCACTATTGAACAACCGCTCAAGGACCGGAAGCGCCGCCGGCGCGGACAGTGCCGGTTCAGCGGCGCAGCTGGCGCAGCAGGCCGCGATGCACAGCCAGGTAGCCGGGAGCGCTCGTGCGCACGCTCGCGCCGATGAGCACGTGCAGGCCGGCAAGGGCGTGGAACGGCACCGCCGGGAAGCAGTGGTGCTCGGCGTGATAGGGCATGCGCCAGGTGAGCAGCAACACCGCGCGGCTGGTGCAGGTGGTGCGCGTGTTGGCGAGCATGTCGTCGCTCAGCGGACAGCCGGCGTGCTCGGCCAGCAGAAACAGGCGCAGGAAGGGCTGTCCCAGGAGCGCCGGCAGCACCCAGTAGATGAGCGCCAGCGTCGAGTGCAGGTAGAGCGAAGCGGCGGCTACCAACAGGTAGCACCCCCAGAGGATCCGGGCTTCGCGCACGATGCGCGCGCTCTCGGCCGGCGGCACGAACGTCTCGGTCACTCGCCCGGTGAGCGCGTGGCGCAGCGTCACCGTCAGCCGATCCTGCCAGTACGGCAGGCCTGAAACGTGCCATAGATAAGAGCCCAGCGTCTCGGGGCGCGGCCGTGCCAGTTCCGGATCACGCGCCGGGTCCTGGGTGAAGCGATGATGGGTGAAGTGGAACAGCCGGAAGTACTCCGGCGGCAACATGAGTAACGCCCCGCAGACCCAGGCGACGGCGTCATTGAGCCGGCGGCTGGCGAAGGCGCTGCGGTGAACGCTCTCGTGCAGGGCGCAGAAAAGAAAGCTGAGCGCGATCCCGTGCAGCAGCAGCGCCGCCGCCAGCCACGGCCGCCCGCGGCTCGCCCACACCAGCAATCCCGTCGCAGCGAGGAGCGCGCCGTGGCAGGCGAGCTGCCCCAGGCCGCGAGCATCCGAGCGCCGCGCGAGGTGGCGCAGCGTCGCCGGCTCCACGAGGCCGTGGACCATTGCCTCGTTGTCCATCGGCGTATGTTAAACCTCCGTGGGACGCGCGCCTCGCGCTCGTCCGCCACTATTGAACATCCGCTCAACTATCGGCAGACTGACCCGTTGATGGCCCGCAACCCGCGATACGACGTCCTGTTCGAGCCGGTGAGGATCGGCCCGGTCACCGCCCGTAATCGCTTCTACGCGGTGCCGCACGCCGCCGGCATGACCAACGCGATGCCGCACATGCGTGCCGCCTTCCGCGGCACCAAGGCGGAAGGCGGCTGGGGCGTGGTGTGCACCGGCTACGTCTCGATCGACCCGAGCTCCGATGATGCGCCGCTGCCGTTCGCGACCCTGTGGGACGACGATGACGTGCGCTCGCATGCGCTCATGACCGAGGCGGTCCACGCGCACGGCGCGCTCGCCGGCATCGAGCTGTGGCACGGGGGCGGATCGGTCATGAACCGCAGCACGCGCTTGCCGCCGCTGTCGCCCTCGGGCACCGCGTGGATGGCGACGCACGTCAATTTCATGGGCAACCAGCGCCCGAAGGTCATGGACGCCGACGACATCCGCGCGCTGCTCGCCAGCCAGGCGGCGGCCGCGCGGCGCGCCGCGAGCGCAGGCTTCGACATCGTCTACGTCTATGCCGGCATGGGCTACCTGCCGTACGAGTTCCTGCTGCCGGAGTGGAACCGGCGCACCGACGCGTATGGCGGCAGCGTGCGCAACCGCGTGCGCATCGTGCGCGAGCTGCTCGAGGCGACGCACCAGGCGGTCGCCGGCAAGTGCGCAGTGGCGCTGCGCATCAGCCTCGAGGAGCTGCGGGCGCGGCCGAGCGAGGCGGCACCTTCCGAGGCGCACGAGGTGGTCGGGCTGCTGGCGGACCTGCCGGACCTGTGGGACGTGAAGCTCGACTCTTCGCCGACCGACTGCGCGCCCTCGCGCTTTGCGCCCGAGGGCAGCCACGAGCCGGTCATCGATTTCGTGAAGAAGCTCACTGCGCGGCCGGTGGTCGGCGTCGGCCGCTTCACCTCTCCGGACACCATGGCGGGCCAGATCCGGCGCGGCGTGCTCGATCTGATCGGCGCCGCCCGCCCTTCGATCGCCGATCCATTCCTGCCGCGCAAGATCGACGAGGGACGCGAGCAGGACATTCGCGAGTGCATCGGCTGCAACATCTGCATCGCCAGCTGGCACGACAGCGTGCCGGTGCGCTGTACGCAGAACCCGACCATCGGCGAGGAGTGGCGCCGCGGCTGGCACCCGGAGCGCATCGCGCCGGCCGGCAGCCAGGCCTCGGTGCTGGTGGTGGGCGCCGGCCCCGCCGGGCTCGAGTGCGCGCTGGCGCTCGGCTGCCGCGGCTACGAGGTCACCGTCGCCGAAGCCGCCGAGGAGATCGGCGGGCGGCTGCGCTTCGAGACGCGGCTGCCGGGACTCACCGCCTGGGGGCGCGTGCTCGACTGGCGCCGCGGCCAGCTGGATCGGCTGTCGAACGTGAGCATCTACCGCGGCAACCGCCTGAGCGCCGAGGAGATCCTCGAGCTTGCGCCCACGCACGTGGTGCTCGCCACCGGCGCGCGCTGGACGAAGCTCTTGTATTCGCCGCTCGAAGTTCCCGCCGGCGAGCTCGCCGGGCCGGGGGTCTTCACCCCCGATGACGTGGCGGCGGGCGCGCGCCTCGACAGCCCGGTGGTGGTCTACGACTTCGACAACTACTACATGGGCAGCGTGCTTGCGGAACACCTCGCCCGCGGAGGACACTCGGTCAGCTACGTGACGCCCGCCGGCCATGCCTCTGCGTGGACCATCATGAGCAACGAGCAACCGCAGGTTCACCGTGCGCTGTTCACTTGCGGCGTCGCGTTGCACACGCTGACGCGCGTGGTGCGCTTCGCGCGCGGCGAGCTGCACCTCGAGAGCCAGTTCACCAACGCTCCCGCGGTGCTGGCGTGCGCCTCGCTGCTGGTGGTGGGGGCGCGGCTGGCCGACGACACGCTGCAGCGCGCGCTCGCGACCCGCGCCGACGACAGCGCCGTCGCCGGCATCCGCTCGGTCACGCCGATCGGCGATGCGCTCGCACCCGGCGCGATCGTGCACGCCGTCTATAGCGGCCACCGCTTCGCGCGCGAGCTGGATGTCGACCCGCAGAGCGCCCGCGTCCGCCGCGATACGCCGTTGCCGAGGCTCGCATGAGCGCCGCGCCGCTGCCGCCGCGCGTTGCGGGACTCGAGCCGACGCTGCCCTCGAGCTGGTACCGCTCGGCGCAGGTGTTCGCGCTGGAAAAGGAGCGCATCTTCTGCCGCGAGTGGCTGTGTGTTGCGCGCGAGGAACAGCTCGCCGCCCCGGGCGCGCACCAGGTGCTCGACCTCTTCGGCGAGAGCGTGCTGCTGCTGCGTAACCGCGAAGGCCGGCTGCGCGCCTTCTACAACGTCTGCCGCCACCGCGGCACGCGGCTCTGCCGGGATCCGGCCGCCGCCGGCGCGGCCGCAGTGCGCCTGCCCGGCGGTATCGGCGGCGGACGCATCACCTGTCCCTATCATCAGTGGACCTACGACTTCGACGGGCGGCTCATCGCCGCGCCGCACCTGGCCGGCGAGCCGCAGTTCGACATGGAGCAGTTCAGTCTCTACCCGGTGGGCGTCGAGTGCTGGGGCGGCTTCGTGTTCGTCCACCTGACCCCGGCGCAAGCCGTGCCGCTCGCCGAGCAACTCGGTGCGATCCCCGCGCGCATCGCCCGCTATCCGCTCGCGCAGCTGCGCATCGGCCATTCGATCCGCTACGAGGTCGCGGCCAACTGGAAGGTGCTCTGCGAGAACTACAACGAGTGCTATCACTGCGCCGGAGTGCATCCGCAGCTGTGCGAGGTGGTACCGGCGTTTCGCGAGCGCGGCGGCGCCCAGCTCGACTGGGCGCGCGGCATCCCCCACCGCAGCGGCGCCTATACTTTCACCGCCTCGGGCACCAGCCGACGCCGCCCGTTTCCGACGCTCGACGAGGACGAGCGCGTGCGTCACAAGGGCGAGCTCGTCTACCCCAATCTGTGGCTGAGCCTCGCCTGCGATCACGTCGCGGCCTTCGTGCTGCAGCCGCGCAGCGCGACGCACACCGACATCGTGTGTCATTTTCTGTTCGAGCCCTGCGAGCTCGCCAAAGCCGACTTCGACCACAGCGACACCAGCACCTTCTGGGACCTGATCAATCGCCAGGACTGGGCCATCTGCGAGGCGGTGCAACAGGGACTGAGCGCGCGTGTGCACCAGCGCGGGTATTACGCGCCCATGGAGGACTTCAACCTCGACATCCGCCGCTACGTGCTGGAGCGTATCGGCGACGCCGTCGAGGCTTCGTGACGGCGAGCGAGCCGCGCACCTCCCGCCCGAGCGTGGCCCAGCGGGTGCGCGTGCGCTGGAACATCTTCCTGTTCCTGTTCGCCTTCGCGCTCATCGCCTACCTGCAGCACACCAGCATCGCCGTGGCCGGCGTGCCCATCATGGCGCAGCAGGGCTTGAGCGAGGGGCAGCTCGCCTGGATCCTCGATGCGTTCGTGATCGGCTATACCCTCATGCAGTTCCCCGGGGGGCTGCTCGGGCAGCGCTTCGGCGCGCGCCGGGTGATGACCGTGATCGGCGTGATCGCGGTCATCGCCATGCTGGTGGTGCCGCTCGCCCCGGCACTGCTCAGCGGCGCGGCGCTGTTCGCGGCGCTGTTCGGCGCGCAGCTGCTGCTGGGGCTGGCGCAGGGACCGATCTTCCCCATCACCACCGGGGTCTTCGAGGCGTGGTTCAGGCCGGGACGCTGGCCGCTGGTGCAGGGCATCTCATCACTCGGCTACCAGGTCGGCGCGGCTCTCGCGCCGCCGGTGATCAGCCAGCTCATGTCCGCCTTCGACTGGCAGCGGGCGCTCATCTGGACCACTCTGCCCGCGCTCGCCGTCGTCGCCGCGTGGGCCTGGTATGCGCGCAACACCCCCGCCGAGCACCCGCGTGTCAGCACGCAGGAGCTGGCCGAGATCGGCCCCACCGCGCCGGCCGCGGCGGTTCAGTCGATCAGCTGGGCCAGAGTGTGGACGCTGCTGAAGAACCGCGACGTGCTGGTGCTGGCGCTTTCCTACCTGTGCATGAACTACGTCTTTTATCTGCTGTCGACGTTCGTGTTTCTGTACCTGGTGCAGGAGCGGCATTTCACGCTGCTCGAGAGCGGCTGGCTGGCGTCCGTACCGCCGCTCGCGGCCGCCGCCGGCTGCGGAATCGGCGGATACGGTGCCGCGGTGCTCGGCCAGGCGCTGGGCGTGCGGCGCGGACTGCGGATGATCCCGCTGCTGTCGTTGCCGGCCGCCGGGGTGCTGCAGTACCTGGCGGTGGATGCGGTGAATGCCTACTTCGCCGTCGCCGCGCTCGCGCTGTGCTATGCCTGTGTGGAGCTGAACGAGGGGCCCTACTGGGCCGCCATCATGCACGTCGGGGGCGCCGACGCCATGGCCGCCTCGGGAATCCTCAACACCGGCGGCAACCTCGGCGGCGTGATCGGGATTCCGATCGTCGGTTATCTCGCCGAGCACCACGCCTGGAACGTCGCCTTCCTGCTCGGCACTGTGCTGGCGGTGGCGAGCGGGGCGGCGTGGCTGCTGGTGGATCCGACGCGCCGCGAGCGCACGCAGCCGCTGCTGCAGGCCGCCTACTAGGCGCCGCCGGGCGAACCGCGCATCTAAGGTGCCGGCGCCGAGGCCACGACCGCGTGATCGCCGAGGCGCCCGCGTGCCGTCGCGCGTGCGCCGCTCACTCCTTCCGCCCAGGCGAGCTCGAGCACTCCGTCCGACCCTGCCAGCTGCACGCTGGCGTGCACGCTGCCGCTGCGGCCCGGCCAGTCGATGTGACCGGAGACGCCGACGTCCTCGGTCCAGCGCACATCGCGCAGCTGCAGGCGATAACCCGCGCCGACGGCTTCGGCCGCGAAGCTGCCGCCGCGCAGACCGCTGCCCGCGCCCGCGCCGTTCTCCGCGGCGCGCACGATCACGTCCTCGCAGGTGAGCAGCACCGCGGTCACCACGCGCAGCTCATCGACGCTGGCGTCGTTGCCGCGCTCGGCATGCGCCGCGGGCAGATCGCCCGCCAGTTGCGCGAAGCGCGGCACCAGGCGCACCGGCGGCACCGCGGCCGCGCAGCTCACATCGCCCGGTGACAGGCTCGCCATGAAGCGGCGCACCAGCTGCGCACCGCACTCGCTGCGCGAATGCGGCAGGGCGTTGACGTGAAAGCCGTTGGCGATGATGACGTGACGCGCATGCGGAAAGTGGGCCGCCACCACCGTGCCATCGGCGATGCTGGTCATGTCGTCGAGCTCCCCCGACACCACCAGCACCGGCACATCCGGATAATCGAGGACCCCCGCCACCCGCGGCGCGCGCGCAGACGCCGGCCAGCGCACGCACTCATCGATGAAGGCGTAGTCGAGCGGCATGCGGCGGTACTCGTCGATCGTGAAGGGTGCGTAGGTCGCAGGTGCTGCGCGCGTGCGCTGCGCGATCAGCGCATCGCGCTGTGCTACGCGCTGCGCCGGCGGCAACGCCATGTCGAAGATCTGCGGCGGATCCCCGCAGGTGACGGCCGCGGCGACACCGGAACTGAAATTCTGCGGCGAGCGGCTGGCATCGCGCGAGTCGACGCTGCCGAGGGTCTCGGCCATCAGCCGCAGCAGCGGCAGCGAGTCCCCCGCGGTGAAGGCGCGGGCGGCGGCGTCCACCTCGCGCACCGTCGCATACGCCGGCGAGCCGCCGAACATGACGATGGCGAGCTGGCTGGCGTCGGCGGTGAAGTCGCGCACCCGTCCGCCGGCATCGCGCACCTGGGCGGCCAATGGCCGCGCCCGCAGCCGCGCCAGCGCCGGCGCGATGTGCTGCAGCGAGTTGCCCGGGAGGCTGGCGCACTCCGGCGCGCGTGCGCAGGCGAGGTTGAACTTGTCGCGCATCGCCGGCGCGTAATGCGGCCACCAGGGATAGTCGGGGCCGTCGAGGGCATCCGCCCCGTCGAGCACCAGCGAGCGCAGCCGCTGGCGATGACGCAGCGCGAACACCTGTGCGAAGTACGAGCCGTACGAGTCGCCGTACAGGTCGATGCGGCCGATGCCGAGCGCCTCGAGCACGGCGGCCAGATCGTCGCTCGCCAGTGTGCTGCTGTAGAGGCTCGCGCGCGCGCCGAGCGCCTCGCCGCAGGCACCGATGTTGGCCTCGGTGAGTTTCGGCGCATTCTGCAGCTCGTGGCAGTCGACCGCGCCCGAGCGGCCGGTGCCGCGGTAGTCCATGAGCAGCACGTCGCGCGTGTCCCGCAACGGCGCGAACAGCGCCAGGTAGCTCGCCCGCGACTGCGTGGTCGGATAGCCCGGGCCGCCCTCGGCCGCCACCAGGGTACCGGCCGACGCACCGCCGCCGGTGTGCGGGTAGTACTCGAAGTAGACCGGCACATTTCCGGGAACCGCGCCGGCGGGATCGAGCGGCCGGGCGAGGGTGGCGCACCAGGAGCCGCTTTGCGGACACCAGGGCAACCTCATCCGCCCCACGGTGAGCTGCGCCGGCGCGATGCCGGATGTGGCCGGCGGCGTTGCCGCCGGTGAGATGGCCGCCAGTGCGATAGCCGCCGCGACGACCCACAGCAGCGGTAGCAGCAGGTGGCGCAGGCGCGCGATGGGGGTTGGGCGGATCAGGCGCGGCTATTGTACGCGCATTTCGCGGCGCGTTAGGCTTGAGGCACGGTCGTTGTCAGGGGGAAATCTTGCAGAGCTCGCTGTCGAAGCCCGCGGTGCGCTATGCGCTGTGGTGTCTGCTCGCGGCACTCGCGGTGCTGCGGCTGGCGGGCGCGCACGCGGCCGGCGCGCCGCACACGCGCAACGTGGTGCTCATCGTGAGCGACGGGCTGCGCTGGCAGGAAGTGTTCACCGGCGCCGACCCGACACTCCTCCACGAGGAGCACGGCGGCATCTGGGACAAGGCGCAGGATCTCAGGAAAGAATTCTGGCGCGACGACCCGCGCGAGCGGCGCAAGGCGCTGTTCCCCTTCCTGTGGGGCACGGTCGCGCTGCAGGGTCAGATCTTCGGCAACCAGCAGCTCGGCAGCGTCGCGCGCGTCACCAACGGTCTCGCCTTCTCCTACCCGGGCTACAACGAGATGCTGACCGGACATGCCGACCCGCGCATCAACTCCAACGAGTTCGGACCCAACCCCAACGTGTCGGTGTTCGAGTGGCTGAACACGCTGCCGGATCTGCGCGGACGCGTCAGCGTGTATGCCACCTGGGCGACGTTCAAGGATATCTTCAACGTCGGGCGCAGCCACCTGCCGCTGCAGGTCGGCTGGAACGCGCCCTACTCGGGCACGCTCAGCGAGCGCCAGGCGCTCCTCAACCGGCTGTACGCCACCACCACGCGGCTCGACAACGAGGACGTGTACGACGCCTTCATGCAGATTCCGCTGCTCGATTCCTTCGCCAGCCAGCAGCCACGCGTGCTGTTCGTCGGCTACGGCGAGACCGACAACTGGGGGCACGCCGGACGCTACGACCTGATTCTGCACAGCGCGCACCAGTTCGATCAGTTCGTCGCCGAGCTGTGGAGCACGCTGCAGCGCCTGCCCGCCTATCGCGACCAGACGACCTTCATCATCACCACCGACCACGGCCGCGGCAGCGGACTCGAGCAATGGAAGGAGCACGGCGTCGAGCAGAAAGGCTCGGAGAACATCTGGATCGCCGTGATCGGCCCCGATACGCCGCCGCTCGGTGAGCGCCGCCACAGCGGCGAGGTTCACCAGGCGCAGATCGCGGCGACCGTCGCGGCGCTTCTCGGCAAGGATTACCGCCAGGCGGTCCCTGCGGCCGCCGCACCCTTAAGCGAGGTCCTGGGCGGTAAGCCCTGAGCGCGCTGCATCGCGCCGCGCAGTCAGGGCCTGCCGCCCGAGAGCTTCAGGCGCGCACCTCGATGCGCCGCGGGCGCGCTTCCGCCTTCTTCGGGATACGTACCGCGAGCACCCCGTCCTTGAGGATCGCCTCGATGCGGCTCGTCTCGAGCTCCGGGCTAAGCACGAAGCTGCAGCGGTACAGGGTCGAGCGGACGTCGGCGTACAGCGCCTCCATGTTCTCCACCATGTCGAACTGCAGCGTGCCTTCCAGGATGAGCGTATTGCCCTCGACCTGCAGATTGAGATGCTCCCTGGAGACCCCGGGCATGTCGGCGATCAGCGTGATGCCCTCGGCGGTCTCGAAGATGTCCACCGGCGGGCGTAGCGCGGATTCACTGCGCTGTGCCGACTGCGCAGCGTCACCACGCTGTGCTGCCTGCGCAGCTGCCGCACCGGCCCCGTCCTGCTGAGTGACGTTCTGCTGTGTAACCATGATTCTTCCTCCTGCCGCTCGCTGTCAGCGCACTTCTATCTGGCGCGGCTTTGCGGACTGCCGCCTGGCGATCCTGATGGTCAGGATGCCGTTCAGGTACTTCGCTTCGACGCGCTCCGCGTCGGCATCCTCAGGCAGACTCACGGCGCGACGGAACGGGCCGCTGAAGCGCTCACGGCGGTAATAGGTTGCTTCCTCGTCCACCGCGATCTCCCGCTGGCCCGAGATCGACAGCAGGTTCTGATGGATGGAGATATCGAGCTGCTTCGGATCCGCACCAGGAGCGAACAAGTAGACCACGATGGCATCGCCGGTCGATGCCACGTTCAGGGCCGGAAAAGTGCCGGTCGGCAGCGAGCGGATGTCGCGAGTTCCAGTCAGGCTGGCGTTGCCCCCGAAGAGCTCGTCGAGCTCCTGCTCGAGACGCCGCATGTGACCCGCGAGCGGATGCTCGTAACCCCACAGTCGCTCGAACATAGGCTCCTCCTTATCGTGTGATGAGCGGAATTGCCGAAAATAGGAGCGGCCGCCGCAACTTCAAGCCCGGAAGCTCGAGGCACGCGGCTTCGGGCGGCATCCCAGAAAGCCGCGGGCCCCTGCGCCGGGGGCGAGAGGCGGTCCCTCTGCGACTCAACTTATTGATTATTAAATTTTTTTTTAGAACCCTGCCCACGCGTGTCGGCCCCGGCTGCCGCCCGGAGCCGCACGCCTTCAGTCGAGCGGCCAGGGCATCGACCGCGGCAGCGCCCCGCGTGCGCCGGCGCGCCCACAACGGCGGGGCGCGGCGTCGGTCGTTCGCCACCAGCCCTGGGGTGGCGGCGCCAGCACCGGCTCCGTCGGCTCGCCGAGGCGCGGCATCATGAGCTGCGCGCTCACTTTCGGAGCGCGCTCGAGCAGGACTTCGGCCGGCTGATCCCAGGCGTGCATCGCCAGCGCAAACGTCCCCCAGTGAATGGGCAGAAACGGCGCGCCGCCGAGGTAGGTCAGCGCCTTGAGCGCATTCTCCGGCCCGAGGTGCATATCCCCCCAGGCCGGATGAAATCCGCCCACCTCGAGCATCACCAGGTCGAAAGGCCCGAGGCGCTCGCGCACGTCGATGTATTCCGTGGTCAACCCGGTGTCGCCGCTGAAGAACACGCGGTGGCGCTGCGAGTGCAGCACCCACGACGACCAGAGTGTCGTGTTGCGGCTCTTGAGCGTGCGCCCGGAAAAATGCTGCGAGGGCACCGCCGTCACGGTGAGATCCGCAGCGGCGAGCGTGTGCGATTCCCACCAGTCGAGCTCGATGATGTTGTCGGCAGGCACGCCCCAGGCTTCCAGGTGCGCACCGACTCCGAGCGAAGTGACGAATGGCACCCCCAGCGTGCGCATCTGTCGGATGGTCGGGTAATCGAGGTGGTCGTAGTGGTCGTGCGAGATCAGCACCAGGTCGAGCGGCGGCAGCGCGCGCAGCGGCACCGGAACCGGCTGGAAGCGCCGCGGACCGGCCAGCCGCGTCGGCGAGGCGCGCACGCCCCACACCGGATCGGTCAGCACCCGCACCCCGTCGATTTCCAGCAGCACGGTCGAGTGGCCGAGCCAGGTTGCGCGCAGGCCGCTGGCGGCCGGGCGCCGCCACGCGGGCAGCGGATCGAGGGACGGCAGCGGCGCAGGCGGTACGCGCCGCTCGCCGCCGCCCAGCAGCAGCTCCCGGAACGTGGGCATCGGCACTCGCGGATCGCGCAGGCCGGGAAGGATCGGGTGCAGGTTGCGGAACCGCTCGCCCTGCCAGCGCGGCGAGGCCTGCATGCGCGCAAGGCGCGCACCTGTTGCTCTGCGGCCCATCGATTTCATGACGGCTCAAGGCTATCACCACGCCAGGCTGCCCAGCATGCGCGCATCGCGTGCGCGGCGCCGCCTGGCGCACAAGTCCAAGGTGGCGGTGGGTTGCCGGCTGCCGGTACGATGGCTCATGGAAACGCCAAGCGAAACGCGGGCACGCGCCGCGCTGGGTGCAGGGGGGCAACTGTCCGAGGCGATAACCCAGAACATCTCCGATATCGTCGAGCTGCAGGAGAAGGAACTCGCCAGCATGAGCGCCGCGCAGCGGCGCCTCGAGGGCCTGAGCGGCAAGGTCAGTCGGCCCGGCTACATGGTGGCTCTGCTGGTCGCGGTCGCGGTGTGGATCTCGCTCAATCTGCTGCGCGCGTGGCTCGGTCTCAGACCCTTCGATGCACCGCCCTTTCAGTGGCTGCAGGGTGTGCTGACCTTGATCGCGCTGTTGACGGCCACGGTCGTGCTCATCGGCCAGCGCCGCCAGACGCGGCTCAGCGAGCAGCGCGCCCACCTCGATCTGCAGATCAACCTGATCACCGAGCAGAAGGTCACCAAGCTGATCCATCTGATCGAGGAGCTCAGACAGGACCTGCCGATGGTGCGGGATCGGCACGATCCGCACGCCTCGGTGCTGCAGAAGCCGACCGATGCGGGGCGGGTGTTGTCGGCGCTCCAGGACGCAGGACTCACCAGCCAGCCGCGGCCGGGGGACCCGCACGCTGAGCCGGCGACGCCACGCGAGGACGGTGCAACCGGTGGGGCCGCAGCGGGCAAAGACCGGCGCGACTGATGGGCTGCTGCGCGGCCGGCGTGGCGCTCTCAGACGCCGTGATGACTGTGCCGTGTGCGCCCGAGGAGGTAGCCGGCAGCGAATGGCAGGCCGAGCACGATGACGGCCAGCACGATCAGCAGCCCCAGCACCTCGCCCGCGAGGTAGCGCAGCTGCTCGCCGGCGCTCTTCACCCCCTGTGCGGCGATGTGCGCAGCGTCGACGGCGAGTGCCTTGCGCTGCACGTCCACCGCCGCGACGATCGCCTCGCGCTCGGTCTGAATGTCGGCGAACAGCGCGGCGCGCTCGGTGCGCAGCGTCTCGGCCGTCGCCCGCTCGGAGGCCCCGATCTGGTCGACAACGTCGCGCACGCTGCGCCGCGCCTCCGCCACGCTTGCGTGTAGCAGCTGCGGCGCGGACTCCGCCACCACCGTCAGACGCTCCAGCCGCTCATCGAGGCGCAGCAACTGTGTGCGGACATCTCCCTGGGCGTAGCCGCTGTCACGCAGCGCCAGCTGCGTGCGCCGCACGACCTGCTGCGGCGTGGTCTCGGCGTAGATCTGCATGCGCTGCGCCATGTCGCTCATGGCTTCCGGAATCGTGCCGAGCGAGTCGACGAGGCGGGTGTCCTTGCCCTGCTGGTGACTCCAAAGCTCGATCACCGAGGGCCGCGCGAACCTGAGGTCCTGCAGCGGATACTCGCGGGCGTAGCCGGCTACGAATCTCTGGTACGTGCTGAATTCACCGCTGGCCAGCAGCCGCTCGGCGAGCGCCTGGGCGCCGGTGGCGAACTCGTCCGTGACGCCACGCACGGCAGCCTGGTGCGTGCCGAACAGCGTGCCGCCGGCACCGCCGTCGGCGACGAACGCCTGCATCTGCGCCGCCAGGGCCCAGGTGTCGAGCAGGCTCATCATCGGGGCCATCTGGGTCTCGGCGCGGCGCGTCTCGGCCACCGCCGCGAGCTCCCAGCGCAGCGTGTTGTCGAGAATGGCCGCATCGCTCTCGGTGCCGGCCACGTCCTCGGCGCAGCGCCCGACGGATGCGATGAACTGCGACGACAGATCGCGCGTCAGGATGCGCGCGTTCAGGTCGCGCGCCGACAGCGGCCGCTCCGGGCTCTTCAGCGACAACAGCGAACAGCCTGCCACGCTGCCCATCAGGGCCGCGACGCCGAGGATCGGCGCAGCGCGACACCATCGCGTCCGGGGCGAGCATCGCTGCTTCATCTGCGGTGCGCCGCGCACGGCTAGCCCAGGGCCAGGTAGATGCTGTAGCTCGTCACCAGCAGCACCAGCGCCGAGCACAGGATCAGCTCGGTGCGCACGCTGCTCGCGGAATGCATCTGCGGGTCGTCCAACAGACGTGTGGTGCGCACGAAGCGCGTGGTCGCCAGCACCACCAGTCCCACGCCGCCGAAGATCAGCGCAATTCCGTCATAGCGGCCCATGCGTCCCGATGCCAGAGCCGCCAGACGGGAATGCTGCGACGGGTCGCCGGCGGCCTGCGCAAGGGTCAGCATGAAGAGGTTGAACTTCTCGATGACGAACCCGAACGCGATCACCGCAATGCCGGTGCGTACCCAGGCGAGAAAAGTGCGCTCGTTGGCCGCATGATCGCTGTAACCCCCAATCATCCGGCACCCCCTCCGCTGCCGCCCTTTTTCGGGCCCGCGGGAATCATAGCCCACTGGACAAAACCACCGCCGCGGCGCGCAATTGTGCGCCATGAGCGTCCCCGACACGGTTCACGACGAGCACGGATGGATCAGGATGCGCTGTAGGCGCAAGGCCGCCGCCACCGCCGACCGCCTGGAGGCGCTGCTCAAGGAGCACGGCGTGCGGGTGTTTGCGCGCATCGACTTCAGCGCCGATGCCGCGCGCGCCGGACTCATCCTGCCCGCCGAGCAGCTGCTCATCTTCGGCAACCCCAAGGCCGGTACCCCGCTGATGCTGGCCGCGCCCTCGGTCGGCCTCGACCTGCCGCTGAAGGCGCTCGTCTGGGAGGATGACGGCGGCGACTGCTGGCTTGCCTACAACGACCCACTGTACATCGTGCGCCGCCACGGACTGGCGCCGCCGTTCAGCCAGAACCTCGCCGCGGTGGTGCCGCTGATCGAGCGCGCGGCGCAAGCCTGACAGCGGGCTGTTCTCAGGCGGCCCTGAAGATCAGCGCGTGCGCGCGCGCTAACCTAGGCGCCACCAGCGGCACCGTCAGCATGGTGCTGGCGACCGCCATCAGCAGCAGCGCGGTGAACGTGCCCTCGGTGATCAGGTACCGGTCGAGCAGCACGCTGACGAAGACGATCATGATCAGCCCCTTGGTCTGCAGCAGCCAGCCGATGATGGCGGCTTCGCCGCGCGGCCAACCGAGGATCCGTCCCGCGAGGTGCACGCCGAGCAGCTTGCCGCCGACCGAAGCGATCAGCAGCCCCGCGGCGGCGAGCACGACCGCGCCACCGCCGAGACTCCAGCCGGTGCGCAGGCCCGTGGAGAGAAAGAACACCGGCATGAAGGCGAGCAGCACGTAGTGACGGAAGCGATCCATCTCGCGCCGATCGAACCAGTCGGCATCCATGACCGCCCCGGAGAGGAACGCTCCCACCATGAAATGCAATCCCGACCAGTCCGCCGCCCAGCCGCACAGCAGCAGCCAGATGAGCGCGGCGTACCAGCGATCGGGCGACGGCAGCCGGCGCATCAGCCGGCGGAACAGCCAGCTCACCGCCGCAAACACGACGAGAAAGCCCGCCTGGCGGCCGACGCGCACCCAGTCCATGAGAATGACGGCGAGCACGCCCCAGATGGCGACATCGTCGAGGCTCGCGTAGCGCAGCATGCGCTGGCCGATCGGCTGGCGCAGGATCGCGAGCTTCTCCATCAGCAATATCAGGACCGGCAGTGCGGTCACCGCGCACGCCATGCCGACCCCGAGCACGAACTGCCAGTTCATGGCGCGTGCACCGATCCATCCGGGGTAGTAGAGCAGCACCGCCGCCGCGGCGCCGCCGAGCAGCAGCGGCACACCGAGCGCCAGCGCCGCGGTGGTCACCGACTCACCTCGGTGCCGCCAGGTCTTTTTCAGATCGAGCTCGATCGCGGCGATGCACACGAACACCATCACCGCCCACCAGGCGATGCCGTCCAGCAGCGCGATCACCGGCGGACGAAACACGAAGCTGTAGTAGTCCGGCAGCATCCTGCCGAGGGCGCCCGGGCCGAGCAGCATGCCGGCGACGATCTGCACGACCACCAGCGGCGCGTAGTAATCGGTGCGCAGCAGCCGCCAGATCAGGTAGGGCACCGTGTAGATGATGCCCATCGCCAGCAGGAACACCTCGGAGTTCGTCATGGCGCGGCGCCAGTCAGCGGGCTCACGCAGCGCTCCACGGCGGCCTCAGCGCGCGGCAGCGCGCTCGCCGACGATCCGCACCTCGCGTTGCGGCACGGGAATGACCACTCCGCGGGCATTGAAGGCGGCCAGCACCGCCGCGGTGATCTCGCCGCTCGCCGCCGTCAGATCCTCGACCAACACCCACGGGCGCACCGCAATGCCGACGGATGAATCGCCGAGCTGCACCGGCTGCACGACCGCGGCCGGGTCCTTGAGGACGCGAGCGCTCGCCTGCAGCACCTCCTCGATGAGGCCGAGGGCGCGCGGCAGGTCGGTGTCGTAGGCCACACCGACGCTGACCTCGAGCTGGCGTATGTGGCCGTAGTTATGAAGAATTTCGCCGACGATCTTGCGGTTGGGCACCACCACGCGCGAGCGGTCGACGTGGGTGAGCGTCGTGCTGAAGAGCGTGATGCTCTGCACCGTCCCCTCGACACCGGCGATGGCAATATATTCCCCGACGCGAAAGGGCTTGGAGAAGATGATCGACAGACCCGCCATGACGTTGCCGAGCACGCCCTGGGTCGCCAGCGCCAGGCCCGCTCCCACCACGCCCAGTCCGGCAATCAGCGGCAGCAGCTCCACGCCCAGGTTCTGCAGCGACATGATGACGAACAGCACCAGGCAGGCGGCCGCCGCGACGCGCGTCAGCAGCAACCGGACCGGCGGCTCGAGCTCGCGGCGGCTCAGCACGTGTCCCAGCCACCGGCTCACCCAGCGGCTGGCTGCCACCCCGGCCGCCAGGATGACAATCGCGGTCAGCAGCCGCGGCCCGAAGCGCATCGCCAGCTCCAGCAGCGTATCCCTGGCGTGGCTGATCGTGGCAGCCTGCTCGTTCATCGCTGCATGTTACCGCGCATGCACTCGCGCTCGCAGCCATCGCGCTCGCGCCCGGGGTCGCCTACAGGATGTGTTTGCGGCGCTGTTTTTCGTCGCGGGCGCGATCCTGTCGATCGTTGCGCACCCGCTGATCTTCAGGCTCTTCTTGTTAGCGGCGCGCCGCACGGCCCGCGCGGCGCCGCGGGCCGGCAGCGCGTAGCCACGCCCTTCAGGTGTCCCGATCGATCCAGAAGAGCCGCCTGCCGCCGCGCGCGGCTGCGCGGGCCAGGCGCGGCTGCTTGCGCCGCTCCGGTTTTCCCGAGGCGGCCCACGCCGCGGCGGCGGCCGCCTTCTCCTCCGCCGCCGAGCGCGCCGGCATGCGTCCCGGTTCCGTCCGTTCCAGTTGCCACTGGTCTTTTAACGGTGTACTCATGGCGAGCCCTCTAGACGCGCGATCGCCCGACAAAGAAGGTGATGATCGCGCCGATCAAAAACACGACGAACAGGATCTTGGCGATCCCGGCAGCTCCGGCGGCAATGCCTCCGAAACCAAGGACCGCGGCGATGATCGCGATGATCAGGAAAACAACAGCGTAATGAAGCATGACATCCTCGTTCGGAGCACCGCTCCGTTAAGCGCAAGTGCGCACGCGCGCAGTGCGCACACTGTGGACATTCGAGGTGCGCGCCGGCATGTGTTGGGAGACTGAAACCACTGTAGGAATGCGGCTACAGCGGCGGCGTGCACGTACGCACGCGCCGCAACAAGCGACGCACAGCGCGCCTCGCCGGTACAGTGCGCGCCCTGCGCCGCACGGCGTTTTACCCAGCGCCGTGCAGCGTACCTGCGCTGCGGGGTTATGACGCGGCGGGTGTGTACTTGAACTTCTGGCCGGCGACTACCGCCTGGTACATCGCGCCGCCCTTCACGATCGTGAAGACTGCCATGCCCTTGTAGTACTTGCCGGCGGTGACGGCGTCCTTCATGCCGCCGCTGGCCCCGGCGCTCGCCCCGGAGGTGCCCGCGGTGGCACCGGCGGCCGCAGTGATCGCGACCGCACCGGCATCGGCGCCGAACTCGAAGTCCCCCTGGGTGAATTCGTCGAACGCCGCCTTGTTCTCGAAGAAGATGATCTCGCTGTACGCCTGCCCGCCCGCCTGGAAGCCGACGCTCACCTGCGTCATGGAGACTTCGCCGACCGCGTGGCCGTGCACGTAGACACGCCCCTTGCCGTAAGCGCCGCCCACGACCAGGCCGCCCTTGCCGATGGTGGGAAACACAGCGTAGGCGTAACAGTTGTGGAAGAACTGCGCGCTCTGTCCGGCATGCTTGAAAAGCTCAAGGGTGTCGGTGAAGTCATCGGCTGCGGCCGCGGTGGCCGCGAGCAGCAGTACCGTGGCCAGGCATCCAAGCTTACGCATCATGATCCGTTCTCCTTAACTTGACTTATACAGGGAAAATCTCAGCCCGATTTGCGGCGCGGCGCCTGATACACCGGACGCAGCCCGCCGCCCGGTGCGGGCCGCGGCGGTCGCTGCGGTGGCGGCGGGGTGACCGCCGCCAGCATGCTTCGCACGGTCAGCAGCTCGCGCGGCGGCGCGGTCTCCTCCGGCGTCAGCAGCAGCCGCCCGCGGCGCAGCAGGCGCCCGACGCTGGCACGGCTGGTCCAGGCGGTCAGCCATACGCTGCAGATCAGCCCCAGCAGTACCGGCGTCAGCCACCAGAAGAACTGCGGCGCGAGACGCCACATCACCGCGCCCCACGCGACACCGACCAGCAGGTGCCACCACTGCCGCCGCCACGCCTCACGCAGCGTCACACCGCGATCCGAGCGCTCCTGGGCGTTCCACGACACGGTGCGACCGCACAAGGTCTGCACCACGAACGCCGAGTGAAACAGCATCATCGAGGGGGCCAGCAGCACGCTGAACATCTGCTCGATCAGCAGACTCACGCCCAGGCGCGCGGCGCCACCGTATTGGCGCAGCAGTGCGCGGTCGCGCAGCGCCAGCAGCGCGCCGAGCACCTTCGGCAGCAACAGCACTGCGAGCGTGAGCGCGAACAGCGCGACGATCTCGCCGCTGCGGAACTGCGGCCAATGCGGCAGGCTGCGCAGTCCGGGCAGGAAGTACACCGGCCGCTTGCCCGCTTCGATGGCACTCAGCAGCGAGCTGAGCAGCAGCAGCGCCAGCCACATCGGCGAGCTCACGTAGGAGATGATGCCCGTCAGGAAGTGGATGCGGCTCAAGGGGTGCAGGCCCGGGAAGCCGAGCACGCGCGCGTGCTGCAGATTGCCCTGCGTCCAGCGGCGGTCGCGCGCCGCATAGTCGATGACGTTCGCCGGCACTTCCTCCCAGCTGCCTTCGAGCTCAGGCACCTGGCGCACCTCGTAGCCGGCGCGGCGCATGAAAGCGGCCTCGACGAAGTCATGGCTCAATATCTCCCCGCCGAACGGCGGCCGTCCGGACAGCCGCGGCAGCACACAGGCGCGCGCAAAAGGCTGCAGCCGGATGATGGCGTTGTGGCCCCAGTAGTTGCTCTCGCCGAGCTGCCAGTAGGCCAGCCCGCTCGAGAGCATCGGACTCTGCAGGCGCGCACCGAACTGGATGAGGCGCGCAAACAGGGTCTCACGGCCCACCGGCAGCGGCAGCGACTGCAGGATGCCGATCTGCGGATGCGCCTCCATCAGCCGCGCGAGCGTCACCACCGCCGCACCGCTCATGACGCTGTCGGCATCGAGCACGAGCATGTGCTCATAGTCCGCGCCCCAGCGGCGCATGAAGTCGGCGATGTTGCCGGCCTTGCGTTCGCCGCGCTCGAGCCGCCGGCGGTAGAACACCCGGCCGGTGGCGGCATGGCGGGCGACGAACCCCTGCCACATCGCCTCCTCGGCGGCTGCGATGTCGGCGTCGCTGGTGTCGGAGAGGATGAACAGGTCGAAGGCCGCCTGGTCGCGCTCCGCCGCGAGCGAGGTCCAGATCGCCTCCAGCCCCGCCGCCACGCGCTGCGGATCCTCGTTATAGATCGGCATGGCCAGCGCGGTGCGCGTGCACAGCGCCCGACCGGCGACCGCCGGCACGTCGATGCCCAGCGGATCGCGACCGGCAAGCCGCACGGCAAAGCCAGCGATCGCGGTCCACAGCGCCCCGGCGATCCAGGTGAACAGCCCGAAGAACAGCAGCAGCCCCACCAGCTCGATGCCGGTGAGTCCGTTCGCTTCCAGCACATCGAGCAGCAGCGCGCTCGCGCCCACTGCGGTCAGCACCGTGAGGCCGAAGAACAGCCCGCGGCGCAGCCGTACCCGCCAGCCGGGCGCCCGCCCGCTGACCGGTCCCTTCAGCTCGTCCATTGGTAATTCCATGTTTCCGTGAGCACCTCACCGTAGAGCGTGAGGAAGCAATGCAGATCGACCGTCTTCCGCGCCCGCGGCGCCAGCACGAAGGTAGCCCGCCAGACGCCGGTAGGCAGCCGCTCGACGGTCAGCGCCTGGACCAGGCCGTTCTCGGCGCTCAGCTGGGCCCTCACCGGCTGCTCGGGGCCGAGCGTGTCGAGATCGCCGCCCGCGAAATCCACCAGCATGCGGCGCGCCCCGGGCGCGAAGCGACCCTTGTTGTCCCCCATCGCGGGGTTGCCGCTGTGCATGGCGACCACCCGGCCCCCGGGGGGCCAGCGCGGCGACTGACTGAACGCCGACAGCAGATACGCGAACGCGACCGGTTTGCCGGCCGCGGGCATCTGCGCGGGCAGCCAGTAGGCCACGATGTTGTCGTTAATCTCCTCGTCGCTCGGTATCTCCACCAGCTCGACACCGCCCTTGCCCCAGTTGCCGAGTGGCTGCACCCAGTAGCTCGGGCGCGATTCGTAGTGCGCCTCGGCGTCCTGGTAGTCGGGGAAGTAGCGATCGCGCTGCAGCAGGCCGAAGCCGCGCGGATTGTCGTCCATGAAACGGTTCACGCGCAGCTCGCGCGGATTGCCCAGCGGCCGCCACAGCCACTGCCCGTGACCAGTCTCGGCCATGAGACCGTCGCTGTCGTGAACCTGCGGGCGGTAGTCGTCGAAGTGCCGCCCGCTGCCGTCGGCGCCGTAGAAGAACATCGAGGTGAGCGGCGCCACCCCGAGCTTGGTGACCGCGCGGCGCAGGAACAGCTCGCAGTGCACCTCGACCTGCGTGATGGCGCCGGGGCGAACCTCGAACTGGTAGGCGCCGGCGACGCTCTTGCTGTCGAGCAGCGCGTAGAGGGTGAGCGTGCGATCGGCGGGCTGCGGGCGCACCAGCCAGAAATCGGTGAAAGTGGGAAATTCCTCGCCGCTCTGCTCCGCCGTGTCGATCGCCAGGCCGCGTGCCGAGGCGCCGTAATGCTCGTTGCGCGCGAGCACGCGGAAGTACGAGGCGCCGAGAAAGGCCATCAGCTCGTCCTTGTACACGGGTGTCTGCAGCGGGTAGTGCACGCGAAACCCCGCGTAGCCGAGGTTCGCGGGCGCCCGGGGAACTTTCAGCAGCCGCCCGAAGGTGAAGAACCTTGGATCATAGGCCACCGGCGTCACGCCCGCAGGTCCAACGGTGAAGATATTGATGCGCTGGCGGCTGTGAAAGCCCCGGTGGAAGAACTCCACTTCAAACAGGGCCTCGCCGTGCCACAGCGCGGCTGCCTGGCGGAAGCGGATGTCGCGGTACTGGTCATAGCTCAGGCTGGCCAGCGATGCGGGCAGCGCCTCGGACACCGGGTGATAGTCGTGAGCTGCGCGCTGCTGCGCCAGCTGTCGCACATTGGCAAAGCCGAAGGCCGGCGGCTGCGCCGGCGCGGCAGGGGTACCGGCCGCCGGCGCGGGCGCTGCAGCGGTGTGTGCCGGTGCCGGCTTCGCGGCTCCCGTGGCGGACGGCGGTGCGGCGCCGGTAGCTGACGGCGGCGCGGGCGCGGTGCCCGAGGGCGGTGCGGCGCCGGTAGCTGACGGCGGCGCGGGCGCGGTGACCGAGGGCTGCGCAGCGCCGGGGGCGGGCGTGGCGGCTTGCGGGGCGGCGGCATGCGCAACGGGCAGGACGGACGACAGCCACACGGCGGCGATCACCGCCAGTGGCCGCAGGCTAAGGCACATGCGCGCACCTGGGTTGTCTCGGGTCCCGGCAGGCGCAGCGTTGCCCGCCGGGTGCACGAGCTTGCCAGTAATGGGTGAACCGGTTGTCTGAATCGCCTGTCGGATTCAACCGACAACGGCCGCGGTGTCGCGGCTCCGGCGACGTGCCACGGCCGCGTTCACGGCCATGACAGGTGCGCCGCAGGGAGTCCAGCGCACAAACCAACATCGAGCGCCGTCGATGTTGGAATCTCACCGGCGGCTTCGCTGCGCAGCCAGGTGCGCCACGGGCGCGCCGCTGCGGTCGCGCACGACGCACATGACATGGCGCACCGTGCACCTGTCGGAACCATGGGTAGGAATTCACTTACCGACCTTTGCGGACGCAGCCGCTGGCAGCCCTGCCAGCGCAGACTCTATGTTGAGTCAACAAACTGTCAACCCCTGCGAGGACGTGTCATGGGTCGAGGAATACTGTTGTGGCTGCTGGGTGTACCGATCCCCATCATCCTCCTGTTGGCACTCTGCTCGCACCACTAGCTGGAGCGGCAGACTTTCATGGACGAGCTCTCATGGACGACATAACTCCTCCTCCTCCGGCGGCCGTGGTCGCCGTCAGCGGCAGTGTCTCGGCGGTCTCGTGGGGCGCGATCTTCGCGGGCACCGCGGTGGCGGCGGCCACTTCGCTGCTGCTGTTCGCGCTGTTCGCCGGCCTCGACCTGGCGGCGCTATCCCGCCACGCCGGCGCGGCACGCGGCACGCCGCCGTCCTTCACCGTGATGGCCGCGGTCGCACTGATCGTGACGCAGTGGGTGTCCGCCTGCCTCGGCGGCTACATCACCGGACGGCTGCGGACCCGCTGGGTGGGAACGCACAGCCACGAGGTCTTTTTCCGCGACACGGCCCACGGCTTCATCACCTGGTGCGTGGCGACGGTGCTCATGGCCTCGGGCCTGGCATCGACCGCCGCCTCCCTCACTGGCCTGCGGGTGCCGCTCACCGGCATGCGCGACATGAGCGCCCAGGGCCAACCCCACCGGGCGCTGCACCAGGCGGCCGGCTCGGTCAACGGCGGCGTCACGGCCGGCGCGTACCGCGCGCTCGATCCGCAGTTCGCCGTGGCCGAAGGGCGCATCGCCAACGAAGCTCCGGGCCAGCGGCTGGTGCTGGCGGACGGCCCGGGGATGATCGAGCCGGGCGCGCGTACGCGCCTGGTGGCCGTGGACGAGACGGCAGACGCTGACGGTTCCGGCGTCGAGGTGACGCCCAAGGACGCGGCGGCGAGCTCGATACTTACCGCGCTGTCCATGCTGATCGGCGCCTTCATTGCCGGCGTGTCGGCCGCACTCGGCGGGCGCCTGCGCGACCTGCATCCGTAGAGCAGACCCGCTAACCGACCGGGGCCCGCAACAGCGCGTCCAGCGCTTTCGGGCCCCGTGCCTTGTCGAAGCACTGGTCGAAGCCGGCATTCTTCGACATCTGCAGCATCGTCTCATCGAGCGTCATGCCGCTCAGCATGACCAGGCGCAGTGCCGCGCCACCCGCACGCGCTTTCAGCGCCTGGGCGAGCTGGAAGCCGTTCATCCCCGGCAGGTGAATGTCGATGAGCACGACCGACGGCGCCGCATCCGCAACGGCCCGCAGTGCCGCGTCGGCATCGCCGGCTTCGCTCACCCGGTAACCGAGGATGCCGAGACCTTCGCGGTAGGCGCGGCGCACCTCGGCGTTGTCATCGACGATGATCACCTGCACGCCGCGGCCGTCCCGGGGCGCGGCCTCCCGGGGCGCGCCGCGCAGCGGCGCGCTGTCAGGCGTGACGGCCGGCTGCGTCGGCCGCTGCGCGGGAACGGCGCCGGCGGGGGAGAAACGCGCGATCAGCTGCCACTGCCCCGGGGCCGCCGCGCCCTCGAGCGACAGCTCCCCGCCCTGCAGCGCCATGAGGCGGCGGGCCGTCCGCAGCGCCAGGCGGCTGCCGCCGCCGCGCGCACGATAGTCGGCGAACCAGTCCTGCTCCTCGCCGCGCAGTTCCGCCGCGAAGCACACACGCACATCGGGCCGCGCGCGCTCGCCGCCGCACTGCACCTCGATCGGCTCCCCGGCCGTGGCGGTCACCGCGGCATGCTCCAGCATGGCGGCCAGCACCTGCACCGAGCGGGCCGCATCCGCGCTCACGGTGGCCGGGTGGGCGCAGGGCGCGAAGGTGCAGCGCTCGCGCAGGACCGGCGCCACCGTGCGCTGCGTCAATTGCAGCAGCTCCTCGAGCGCCACCGGGGCGAGACGCAGCGCACTGGCGTCGCTCTCGTACTGCTCGGCCATGACGAAAGCGTCAATCGCCGCCAGCGCACCCTCGAGGCCGCGCTCGATGCGCTGCGCCATCGTGCGGCTGACCTCGGCATCGAAGTCGCGCAGACGCATGAGGTCGGTGGCCGACCTGATCGGACTGAGCGCATCGCGCAGCTCGTGCGCCAGGTCGCGTAACAGTGACGGGCGTTTTTCCATGTACACCTAAGGCAGCGGCGGCTCAGCGCCGCATTATGCGCGGTCTCGCGCCGGGAATTGTCAGACCTGCCAGCGCCAGTTGCGAATCTCCGGCATATCCTCGCCGTGCCGCACGATGTATTCGCGGTGTTCGGTGAGCTTGTCGCGCAGGCCCTGCTTGACGTAGTCGGCAGCGTCGCCGAGCTGCGGCAGGCGGTCGATGGCGTCGCCGGCCAGGTGGAAGCGATCGAGATCGTTGAGCACCGTCATGTCGAAAGGCGTGGTGATCGTGCCCTCCTCCTTGTAGCCACGCACGTGCAGGTTGTCGTGGTTGGCACGGCGGTAGGTGAGCCGATGGATCAGCCACGGGTAGCCGTGGAAGGCGAAGATGACCGGCTGGGTGCGCGTGAACAGCGCGTCGAAATCCGCGTCCGGCAGGCCGTGCGGGTGCTCGCTCGTCGGTTGCAGCTTCATCAGGTCGACGACATTCACCACGCGGATTTTCAGTGCGGGGAAGAAGCCGCGCAGCAGCTTCACCGCCGCCAGTGTCTCGAGCGTCGGCACGTCGCCGCAACACGCCATCACCAGATCGGGCTCCTGTCCACGGTCGTTGCTGGCCCACTCCCAGATGCCGATGCCGGCGGTGCAGTGCCTGACCGCGGCCTCCATGTCCAGCCATTGCGGCGCGGGATGCTTGCCCGCGACGATCACGTTCACGTAGTGGCGGCTGCGCAGGCAATGATCGGCAACCGACAGCAGGCAGTTGGCGTCGGGCGGCAGGTACACGCGGATCACGTCGGCTTTTTTGTTGACCACGTGATCGATGAAACCGGGATCCTGATGGGTGAAGCCGTTGTGATCCTGTCGCCACACGTGCGAGCTCAACAGATAGTTGAGCGAGGCCAGTGGGCGGCGCCAGGGGATCTGGCGCGTCACCTTCAGCCATTTCGCGTGCTGGTTGAACATCGAGTCGATGATGTGGATGAACGCTTCGTAGGAGTTGAACAGTCCGTGGCGCCCGGTGAGCAGGTAACCCTCGAGCCAGCCCTGGCACTGATGCTCGCTCAGCACCTCCATGACGCTGCCCTGGGGGGCGAGGTGATCGTCCCCGGCCACAGTTGCGGCAGTCCACTGCCGCTCGGTCACCTCGAACACCGCGTCCAGGCGGTTGGAGTTGGTCTCATCCGGCCCGAACAGCCGAAAGTGCCGCGGCTCCTGGTTGAGGCGGATCACGTCGCGCAGGAACTTGCCGAGCACGCGGGTATCCTCGGCGTCGACCGCTCCCGGGGAGGCGACCGCGACGGCGTACTCGCGAAACTCCGGCATGCGCAGGTCGCGCAGCCGCAGTCCGCCGTTCGCCTGCGGGTTGGCGCCCATGCGTCGGGTCCCGCGCGGTGCGAGCGCGGCGAGCTCGGCACGCAGCCGGCCGCCGGCATCGAACAGCTCGCCCGCACGGTAGCTGCGCAGCCATTGTTCGAGCTGGCGCAGATGCAGCGGATTGCTGCGCACCTCGGACAGCGGCACCTGGTGGGCGCGGAAGGTGCCCTCGATCTTGAGGCCGTCCACGACCTTCGGCCCGGTCCAGCCCTTCGGCGTGCACAGCACCACCATCGGCCAGCGCGGCCGCGCAGCAAAACCGCGCGTGCGCGCCTCACGCTGGATCTGGCCGATGTCGGCGACCACCCGATCGAGCGTCGTCGCCATCAGCTGGTGCATCGCGGCCGGCTCATCGCCGGCGACGAAATACGGCTGATAACCGTAGCCGCGCAGCAGCTGCTGCAGCTCCTCGCGCTCGACGCGCGCGGACAGCGTGGGGTTGGCGATCTTGTAGCCGTTCAGGTGCAGGATCGGCAGCACCGCGCCGTCGCTCGCCGGGTTGAGGAACTTGTTGCCGTGCCAGCCGGTGGCCAGCGGGCCGGTCTCGGCCTCGCCGTCGCCGATGACGCAGGCCACCAGCAGCGCGGGGTTGTCGAACGCCGCGCCGTAGGCGTGACTGAGCGAGTAGCCGAGCTCGCCCCCCTCGTGAATCGAGCCGGGCGTCTCCGGAGCCGCGTGACTCGGGATCCCGCCGGGAAAGGAGAACTGGCGGAACAGCCGCTGCAGGCCGGGCTCGTCCTGGCTGATGTCGGGGTAGATCTCACTGTAGGTCCCCTCCAGGTAGGTGTTGGCCACCACGGCCGGTCCGCCATGCCCGGGGCCGCACACGTAGATCATGTCGAGATCGTATTGGGCGATGATGCGGTTCAGATGCACGTAGATGAAATTCTGTCCGGGCGTGGTGCCCCAGTGACCGAGCAGCCGCGGCTTGATGTGCTGCGCCTGCAGCGGCTCGCGCAGCAGCGGATTGGCCAGCAGATAGATCTGTCCCACGGCGAGGTAGTTGGCCGCGCGCCAGTAGGCGTCCATGCGCTGCAGCAGCTCGGGAGTCAGCGGATCGTCCATTGCACACTCCTTAATAATGAGGCGGAGCACTCCTGTCCAGACTCGCCAGGCAATCGGCTGCAGCGTAGCCTGCGGTGGCTACTGACACGTGTCGCATCATGACGGTTCTCACCCTCAACAGCGGCAGCACCTCCGTCAAGCTTGCGCTCTACGATGTCGGCGAGCACCAGGCTCTGCGGCGGCTGGACGCCGAACAGCACGCCGGCAGCGGCCTGGATCCCCGGCAGCTGCTGGGTGCGCTCGCTGCCCGTCTCCCCGCGCCGCCGCAGGCGATCGCCCATCGGGTCGTTCACGGCGGCACCCGCTTCACGCAACCGGTGCGCATCGACGCCACGGTGCTGGCCGCCATCGAGGAGCTGGCGCCGCTTGCGCCGCTGCATAACCCCGCGGCGCTGCGCTGGATAACAGCCGCGCTCGAGTTGTGGGGCGACGTTCCGCAGGTGGCGGTGTTCGATACCGCCTGGTTCGCGGGCCTGCCGCGCCGCGCGGCGGAATACGCAGTGGCGGCGGACATGGGCGTTGATCTTGGCGTGCGCCGCTACGGATTCCACGGGCTGGCGCACGAGGCGATGTGGCGCGCGTGGTGCCGGCTGCATCCGGAGCTCGAGTCCGGCGGGCGGCTGATCACGCTGCAGCTCGGCGGCGGTTGCTCGATCACCGCCAGCTACCGCGGCCGCCCGCTCGATACCTCCATGGGGTTCTCCCCGCTCGAAGGCCTCGTCATGGCCACGCGCTCGGGCGATGTGGATGCGGCGGTGGTGCCGTACCTGCAGCAGCGGCTGCAGATCCCCGCTGAGCAGGTGATCGCGCGGCTCAATTCCCGCGGCGGCCTCGCGGGCGTCTCCGGGACCGCGGAAAATCCCGCTGAGCTGCTGCGCGACGCTTCGCCCCAGGCACGCTTCGCAGTGGAGCTGTACTGCTACCGCATCCGCAAGTACGTCGGCGCCTACCTGGCAGTGCTCGAAAGCTGCGACGGCATCGTGTTCGGCGGCGGGGTGGGTGAGCACGTGGCGGAGGTGCGTGCGGCAGCCCTCGAGGGGCTGAGGTGGGCGGGCATCGAGCTCGATCCGGCGCTGAATGCGGCCGCGCGCGGCGGCGATGTGCACATTCACGCGGCGCGCGCGGCGGTCAAGGTGTGCGTCGTCTCGACCGACGAGGAAGCGGTGCTCGCCCGCGCCGCCGCCGCGCTCGCCGGCGGCGCGGCAGGGAAAGCTCGCGCATGACGCACGAGGCGTCGGT
>Ga0210394_10001174_pt1 | contig 43990 bp, 43 predicted proteins | sample IncBWC12MmetaG_FD_160121 | JGI IMG/M metagenome (GOLD analysis project Ga0210394, IMG submission 160121) | Forest soil microbial communities from Barre Woods Harvard Forest LTER site, Petersham, Massachusetts, United States - Inc-BW-C-12-M | ecosystem: Environmental > Terrestrial > Soil >...
CGGAAAGCTTTTGGGAACGTTCAATGTGGGCGTGAGCCCACTGGGGATAGCGTTCGACGGCGCCCACATCTGGGTGGCAAACCGTGGCGACGGCACGGTGACAAAGTTGCGTGCCAGCGACGGTGTGGTTCTGGGCACCTTCACGGTGCCGGTCGAGCCATACGGGGTGGCGTTCGACGGTGAAAACATCTGGGTGACTGGGGCGTTGGCTGTGACCGAACTGAAAGCGAGCAATGGGAATGTCCTTGGTCAGTTTTATTGTGTCCAGTGTGTGAGCAACGCGTCGACGGGCGTCGCGTTCGACGGGGCCAACATTTGGGTTTCGTGGTTGAATGCCAACATGATCGGGAAGCTGTGACACCGAACAGATGCTCGAAAGGTCGGCTTCGGTGATTGCGCAAGGGAGGCGATATGCGAAAGAGTTTTGTGAGGGCTTTTTACTACTTCTCCTCATCCACTCGCAAACGCGGACTACGTTCCACTTCGCCCAGTGACTGATCCAGCGACCGTTGCCAATTCTTCAATTTCATTGCCACTTCCTGCATATAAGCCGCAGCCTCCGCCGGACTTAAAATCTCTTCCCGATCCCGCTTCTTAATCGGCGGCCCAGACACCGGATGCGTGGGCGCCACCACTGGCACTGGAACCGGCTCTGGCTCGGGTTCCACTTCCACTACTGCGCGGGTTCGCTCCTTACGTGTTGTCAGTTTGGAAATGTCGAGGTCCGAGATCACCTCTTTGACAATATCCAGGTCGACCATCTTCTTTTGCAGTCCGTACGCCAGCGAAAGCGCATTGAAGCAAAAGTTGTTCACGTTCCGGGGAATGCCTTCGGTGAAATCAGACAGCGCGTCGTAGGCATCGGGCGTGAATACCGGTTCGCCCTCATATCCTGCAATTTTCATCCGGTGCTCAATGTAACTCTTGATCTCCCATGCCGGCAGCGGCTCGAGGCCGTGCAGAATCGAAACGCGCTGCCGCAACTGCGCCAGGCCCGGACTCGCCAGCTTGTCGGCCAACTCCGGCTGTCCCGCCAGAATGATGTGCATGAGCTTGGCCCTCGGAGTCTCGAAGTCCGAGAGCAACCGCACCGTTTCCAGTACCGATGCATCCAGGTTCTGCGCTTCGTCAATCACCACGATCAGCCGGTTCCCCGCTCGCGCCTCATGCAAAAGACGCCGGTTAAATTCTTCATGCAGCCGCACGAAATCCTGAGACTCGCCTTCATAGCCCAATTCCGCCAGCAGGTAGCGCATGAACTCGCGGGAGTTGCATTGCGTTTGAAATAGAAATGCGGTACGCGCCGTGGTACGAAACTTCTCCAGCAGATGAAACAGAATCGTGGTCTTGCCCATCCCCGGTTTGGCGATCAGCCCGAGAAACCCTCGGTTGGCTTCAATGCCGTAGTACAGCGAAGAAAATGCTTCTCGGTGGGCGGCGCTCAAATACAGGAATCGCGGATCCGGGGTGACTCCGAATGGCTGCTCCCGTAATCCGAAGAAATTCAAATACATTCCTGCTCCTGTGTCGTCCTGGTCTCCAACCGCAAACCGTCCCCGCCCCTACCGACCCCTTACCCCACAGATTAGGCTGTCAGAGCCCCGGTCAGGGTCCTTCCCCTTACACTTTGCTCCGAAACCAAGCTCTTGGCGAGTGGATGAAAGTAATAGGGTCTAGCATCTGATGTCCAATCCCGCTCGCTGAATCCGCAGCCGACTGTTGTCATCTGATTCTACGGAATTTACTGTACCCGCGCCAATCTGACTTTGGACGCGCCAAAGCACCCGGAGCCACAGGACTCCTTGTCATTGACCGCGTTCCGCCGTAAAATTCTTGTTAGTTTGTGACCCTGCCCCCCGGGCCCACCGAACACCAAGACCTTGATCCCTGTTCCCAATTCCGAGCCTAGAATCAAAGTGCTGGTCGCCGACAGCATCGCTATGAGCTGCCACCTGCTCGCCGATGCCCTGGAGCGCAGCGAATACATCCATGCCGTCGCCGCCTCCACTCCCAAGGAAGTTCTCCAACTGCTCGAAAAGGAACGATTTGAAGTGGTTTTGATCGGAGTTGGGATCTCCGAAGATCCGGTCGAGAGCATGCAGTTTGTCCGCCAGCTCCAGAGCAGTCATCCCCAACTCGGCATCGTGGTTTTGCTCGATGCCCTCGATCGCACTCTGGTAGTGGAGGCATTTCGTTCCGGCGCCCGCGGCGTCTTCACCCGGTCTGACACTTTCGAAGCTCTCTGCAAGTGTATTCGCTGCGTCAAGGAAGGCCAGGTTTGGGTCAGTTCCGTCGGACTTCACTACGTGCTCGAGGCCCTCGTCGAGCATGGCCCCGCCGTGTCGCGACTGCCCGGGTCCCGTCCTTTGAGCAAACGCGAAGAGCAAATCACCGTTCTGGTCGCCGAAGGATACAGCAATCGCGAGATCTCCGAGCGGCTCGCGCTCAGTGAACATACCATCAAGAATTACTTGTTCCGGGTCTTTGAGAAACTCGGGGTTTCCACCCGCGTTGGACTCACGCTTTACGCCCTCAAACAGGCCCGCACTCCCCGCAGCAAAGCTCAATCCATCAAACGCCCACCGCTGCCGGAATCGCGCGTCCTGCAAAAAAACTCAAATTGGTCCAGCTGACCACTCACACTCAAAGGGGTAGTAAAAAGGGATAGCTAAGCGGTTAAGGTTTCCTCTGTGGTGAATGTTGTTCCCGCAATCCTCACGGCAGCCGGAACACCACCGTGATCTGCGTCTGGAAATCTTCACTCTGGCCGTCGCGCGCCAACGGTTTGAACCGCCACTGCCGCACCGCAGCCGATGCCGCCGCCGCCAACTCCGGATCGCCGCGAATCGCGCCGAATTTCTCTACCGCGCCATCCCTCCCCACTAGCGCATCCAGCACCACTGCCCCTTGCACGCGTCCTGCTCTCGCATGCTCGGGATATTCCGGCTCTACCCGCTGCGTCACCCATCCAGCCGCCACCTCGGGCGGAATCCGCACTGGTCCCGCAGTTTGAACCTTGCTGGTGTCCACTGCCGGCTGCACCGATGCTGCCGCCGTCGTCGAATCTCGCGGCTGCGTCTCCCGGGTCGGCGGCGTCTGCGGGAAAACAATTCTCCCGTTCTGATAGACGACCAGCCCGCTCCCCGCCCCTGCTCTGGAACTTGTCGCGGTCGCCGGGAGGGTGACTGCTGGGCTCACCGCCGTCTCCGCTCTCGCCGCCGCGGCATTTGCCTGCAACCCCACATTACCTTGTCGCACAGCGTTGCCTCTCGATCCCCGGCCGCCGCGGCCCACCATCCAGCCCAGAGTCACCGCCAGCACCACCACCGCCACCATTAAGGCGCCCGTCCACAAGTCCGCCGTCGCCTGCCCTTCCCCAGCCAGTGTGGCTCCGCCTTGTCCCCCGCCAGCTTCTACCAGGTCAGGCTCCCCTGAGAACTCCGGCGTTCCAGGCGCAACCTCGCCAGGCAATGCCGCCTGATCTTCCTGCGAAGCTCTTCGCGCCAACTCGATGTTCTCCACAATGCTTCGTGAGAGCATTTGCAGAGTCCGTACCTCGCGCTCGCCGAACGCCGCTGCTTTCGCCGAAAAAATCTCCAGCACCCCCAGCAATTCTCCTGCCTGCCTCACCGGAACCGCCACGATCGACCGTACTCCGAGCCTGCGGCACAGCTCTGCATCCACCCGCGCATCGCTCTCGCTATCGTCGCAGCGCTGCCAGTTCCCGGTCTGCACACACGCCGCCGACAAACCTGTGTCGCCGCTCAACCGCGCTCCCAACTCAGGGGCGCCGTCTCCCGTCGTGGCCCGGCACACCATCTCCCCATCTCGCATCATTGCGATCGCGGCCGCGTTCGCGCGTGTCGCCTCTCGCGTCACTTCCGCAATCTCATTAAGCACCAGGTCCAGCGCCAGATCAGCGGAGACTGCTCCTCCCCCGTGCGCGTTCAGAATGCTTTGCCATCGCACCAGTTGCGAGACCGCTTCCGGGTCCAACCGCCCGTCGCTCTCCCTCGCAGTCGGCGCACTTCTCGCTTTGTCAGGGTCAAAAGACTCAGGCCGGAAAATCGGGCTGTGGGCCATGGCGCAACACCATCCTGACCCGGAGGCACGAACCCCCGGGTCAAACCGAATGACCGGAGTCTCCCGCGAAACCTTCCCCTTGTCAACCGTAAAAGACCAGCCCGGTCAGAGCCTGCCTGAGAAGTCCCATTTGGGGTTTGCCCCGCCCTGGGCGGATTCCCTCTGCGGCCCCTGTTTCTCAGGTAAAATCCAGAAAGCATGACCCCACCGCGCGCCCTGGTCACTGGAGGAGCTGGCTTCCTCGGCTCTCATCTCTGTGATGCGCTGCTCGCCGAAGGCTACTCGGTCATCGTCGTCGATAACCTGCTCACTGGACGCGCCTCGAATCTCCATCACTTGCGCAACGACCCCCGCTTCGAGTTTCGCCAACTCGACATCAACCTTCCCTTCGATTGCGGAAAAGTCGACTACGTCTTCCACTTCGCCTGCCCCGCCAGTCCCGTCGATTACATGAAACACGGCATCGAGACTCTAAAAGTCGGATCGCTCGGCACTCTGCACGCTCTCGAAGTAGCCCGCAAATACGGAGCCCGGTATCTGATCTCTTCGACTTCCGAATGCTATGGTGATCCCCTAGAAAATCCGCAGAAGGAGACTTACTGGGGAAACGTGAATCCCATCGGCCCGCGCTCGGTGTACGACGAAGCCAAGCGTTTCAGCGAAGCTCTCACCATGGCGTACCACCGCTATCACCGGGTGGACACTCGCATCGTGCGCATATTCAATACCTACGGCCCGCGCATGCAACTCAACGACGGCCGCGTCGTCCCCAATTTCATGAAGCAGGCTCTTCGCGGCGAGGACCTCACCGTTTACGGCGACGGCAGCCAGACCCGCAGCTTCTGCTACGTCAGTGACGAAGTCGACGGCTTTATCCGGCTTTCCAAGTCCACCGAGCATTTGCCCGTAAACATCGGCAACCCCACCGAATTTACCATTCTGGAATGCGCCAAACGGGTGCTGGCCGTGACCGGCTCCAAGAGCGCCATCCGCTACCAACCGCTCCCCCAGGACGATCCCAAACAACGTTGTCCAGACATCACCAAGGCAAGAACCCTGCTGGGATGGGAACCCAAAATCGATCTCGAAACCGGCCTCCGCATGTCCCTCGAATATTTCCGCCAGGCGTCTTCCGAACTCGCCTAGGATCGCGATGGGGCCGAATTACTAGAAACTAGAAACCAGAAACCCGGGGAAACACTGCACACCGATCCCCCACCCCCTCAGCACACTCCGGGCCGTACTCACGTGACTCCCCATTACCTCGGTCACGAGACGCCACCGGCGCCACCCTCCGGACCTCGCCGGCCAAACCCGTCCGAGCCTCGATCCCCCACTAAAAGGCCATGTTTCTGAACGGATTCGCTTTCTTCTTCCTGCCAAAGTGACCAGAGTTACACCCTCAAATTACCTTACTTAAGGCCAACACCCTTGCTGTTCCTTCGATACCTTGGCGCTCCTCCGCCCTCTACTTACGATGGAGTTCGTTGGGTTAGTCGGCGGGTCCGCTCGTGGACCTGTCCTCCTCTGCGCAAAGAACATTGCGTTCGGCTTTAACTCGCACAGCTCGAGGTGGAAGAAGGGTCACATGTTGCAACGCAGAATGCGCGGCTTCTCGCTGTTGGAAATGATGGCAGTCATCGCCATCGGACTCGTCGTCGCCGTCATGGCGATGGTAACCCTGCAGCCCACGCTGAAATACACTCGCGAGACCAACGCCTACAACATCACCCTGATGGCGATGCGCCAGGCTCGAGACATTTCCGTTGCCCAGCGCCAGATCTACTTCGTGACCTTCACCCACAACGCCGTTCCCCCAGACCAGATCACGGTTACTCAGGGCGCCACCGGTACCGTCGTCAGCACTTTTACCATCCCCAATGACGTGGCGTTTCAGGTGCAAGCCGGACTTCCCGGAGCCGGCAAGACTCCTGACAATTTCGGCGGCGGCGCGCTCGCCATCGATTTCGATCAAGGCGTCGCGGCGGGAGCGAAAAACGTCGTCTATTTCTACCCCGATGGCACCGCCGAGGATGTTGCCGGCAACCTCAACAATGGCATCATCTACATCGCCCGCAGCAACGATCTCTACAGTTCACACGCCATCACCCTTTGGGGGGCTACCGGACGTCTGCGCGGATGGCGTCTCTATAACACCGCGGGAACAAAGTATTGGAGGCAAATGTGATAGCCACTCGGCGGCAACAGGGATTCAGCCTGATTGAAGTCATGATTTCCATGGTGGTGATGACGGTTGGCCTGGTCAGCCTGCTCGGTGTCTTTGGGCTCGCCATGGCTTCCACTCAGACCTCGCAGCAGAATGGCATCTCCAAGCAATTGGCCAACGAGGCGCTGGAGGGTATCTTGACCGCCCGCGAAACCGCCAACGTCCCCTGGTCTGCCATTGCCAATACTGGCTCAGGTGGCATCTTCCTTTCCGGATTCCAAAACATCAATCTTCCCGGCGCCGATGGCATCATCGGTACCGCCGACGACGCTGCAGCCGGCCCTCAGGTTTTGAACATGCCCGGACCCGACGGCATCTTCGGCACTGCCGATGATGTGCAGTTGCCTTTGACCAACTATCAACGCCAGATCTTAATCGTGCCGGCGTTGGACTCCCTTGGCAATCCCATCGCCACCCTGAACGTGGTCACCATTACCGTTCAATACAACAATCCCCAACTCAAAATTCCCCAGAACTATGTGCTGACAACTTATGTTTCGCAATACCGCTAAAAGAGGATTTATGGGACACCCATCGAAATCTCGCGCGCACGGCTTCACCTTTATCGAATTGATGGTCTCCATGGCTCTGGGCCTGCTCATCGTCGGTGCGGCCGTGAAGTTGTTTAGCCAGGGCGTGGATGCCACCTGGGTCGTCTCCCAACGTGCCGAAATGCAGCAGGACCTTCGCGCCGTCCAGAATATGCTGACCAAAGACATCAGCTTGGCCGGCGCTGGCCTCGCCGGCGGTCAAGGCATCTCGCTTCCTTCAGGCGGGCTGACTCCGATTTACGGTTGTGACCAAACCGGCCTGGCTTCCGGCTGCCCGCCAAGGGGTGGCGTCAAGTATCCTTGTGCCTCGCTGGTTGGCGCCTGCATCCCCACACTCTATGGACTCATCCCCGGATTTGCTCTGGGAATTACTCCTCCCGGTAGCCCCACCGTCAGCGATCTCATCACCGTCGCCTACAGCGACACCATTTTCGCGCTCAATTGCTACACCGTTACTTTCACCGCGCCCGGCAACTCGGTCACTCTCACCGCGCCGGCGAACCCCCCACCGGCGAGCTGCATCTTGCCCCCCGGTCTGGTCTTTCCGCAGAACGTGGACGATGCCGCGGTTGGGCTGCTGCCCGGCGATCTGATTTTCTTTCAAAACACCGCCAAAGGGCCGGCCATCGCTGAAGTCACCAAGGTCACCGGGAACTCCCCCACCTGGACCGTTGCCTTTGCCAATGGTGATCCTTTGCAAATGAATCAGGCGGGCACCGCTAACGACTTGACCCAGATTTCGGGTTTCACTGCCGCCGGCGGCGCCAGTACCGTTGGCACCGTGGCCAACCGCATCTTCGTTATCACTTACTACCTCCAGGTTAATCCCGACCCCACCGGAGTCACCACCGGGACGCCCGTGCTCATGCGCCAGGTCAACGGCCGTACTGCCGTTCCGGCCGCGGAAAACATCATCAATACCCAATTCACTTATGACACTTATGCCAGTGATGGCACCTTGCTCAATCAGTTGCCCGACGGCGGCGAGTCTCTCGGCGTCTCGCTCAATTTGATCCGCAAGATCAACATCGCCCATTTGACGATCCGCAGCCAGCTCGACGGCTCTCGCAGCGCTTTGTTCGCCACCAATGGATTTCAGGGATATGACGTTCAGACTTCCATCAGTGCTCGCAACTTGAGTTACCAGAATCGCTACAGCTTTACTGCCGGCCCCTAAGACACAGAGCGTGGGTTGGGCCGGATTTTAGTTCGCTAGCAACCACGACTGTGGAGAACGATATGGAGAATTACAACATGGATAGCACGAACCTTAGGTCAAAGGGATTCACCCTGATCGCAACCTTGCTGCTCTTACTGCTGCTGTCGGGCATTGCGATCGGCATGCTCATGATGGTCAGCACCGAAGCCAAGGTGGGCACCCAGGACGTGCAGAACAACACCACCTTCCATGCCGCCGAAGGCGCCATCGAAAAGATGACTTCGGATCTCGCCGGTACTTTTCAGAACATTGAGTCCCCCACCGTCAGCGACATCGAAAACCTAAGTGCGTTGCAGCCGGCCAACACGCTTGCCCTTAGTTATCCGGTTTACTCCCTGACCCCGGCCATCGACCCAAAAACCAAGGGCCCACAGAGTTCCAATGGCCAGATCGCATCCGGCCCCTATCAAGGTCTGTCGGCATCATTGCTGCCTGTGACTCTCCAGGCCACTGCCCAGGGCCCCTTAGGCGACGAAGTGAACATGACGCGTACTGTCCAGGTCGCGTTAATTCCGGTTTTCCAATTCGGTATCTATTCTGACAGCGACCTTTCGTTCTTTGCCGGCGTCAACCTCGACTTCAATGGCCGTGTCCACACCAACGGCGATTTGTATCTCGCCGCGGGCACCGGGACGACTCTGACTTTTCACGACAAAATAACCGCCTGGGGCAACGTAATCCGCTGGGAATTGCCCAATAGCACCACTACCGCAGCCACCGGCCACCTTGGCACGGTTGACATACCCACTGCCGCTCAGGGTTGTGATGGCGCCCAACCCGCCTGCCGCGCCATGCTCGCTACCGAAGACAGCGTCACCGTCGGCGCCGCCCCCAACACCTGGACCACAGCCGGCCAAAACGCCGGTTGGCCGGCCATTTCCGCCGGCAGCGCCAACTACAACTCCTGGATCATCGATGGCAACATCGGACTGAAGGGTGGCACCGGTGCCAAACAACTCTCGCTTCCGTTCGTCAGCGGCACCAGCGGCAATTCCAAAAGCCCGCAGCCGTACGAGATTGTGCGCAGGCCCCCAGCCGGGGAATCGCCTACTTCCCTGCTAGGCGCCGCGCGCCTTTACAACGAAGCTTCGATCCGCGTCTTGTTGGTAGATGATCCCAAGGAGCTCCCCGGCGGAGCCGCTGACATCAACAATATTCGCCTGGCCAATTACAATGATCCCGACAACGGCGTCGACTACAGTCACGGCGTCACCGCCAGTGTCCCCGCTGGCTTGCCCGTGCTGGGTACCGGCGGCAAGTACAACACCTACTTCGCCACCGCCAACAGCGGTATTGCCGACCCATCCACCTGGACCACGGCCGCTGTCGCCGTCCCATCCGCTTGGCTGACGGGCCCACTCTACCCGCCCCCGGTGACCACCCTGTACGATCCTTCAGGCGCCAACGATGCTCCCTATATGGTGCGTGACGCTAAGAACGGAAACGCAGTCACTCAGGCACCCCTGGCGGCCAATCTGGATTTGTGCAATCCATCCACTCCGGTAGCCGTCCCTCCGGCGGCCGGTCCTCCAGTTTGCGACCCAGGCGGCCTCGCCGAGTATCCTTACTATTCGCTCGACCCGTATCCTCTGGTTACCCTGCCTTATCCCTCGGTGAAGGCCGGCTACGCCAGCACTTGGAACTTGTTGGATGGCTACCTCCGCGTCGAATATCGCGACGCCGCCGGCAACTATCACGGCGTAACTCAGGAATGGCTGCAGTTGGGTTTCGCGCGCGGCACGCTGCCCCCGACTGCGATCGGCACCAACCCGGTCAATCCCAATGCCATTCTGATCTTCCAGGAAGAGGCCGACCGCAATCGTGACGGCGTTCTGGATGCTGCGGGCGCCCCTCCAGGCTATACCAGCAAGTGCACCAAGATAGTAGCCGGAAAATGCACCCAGACCACCTATACTCCGTTTCCGGGCAAGCCGCCCGAGGTTACCGCCGACGCCGGCGGCCAACCGTGGTACGGGGACAGCACCCAAGCCGCAGGCTCACAAAGCCCCAGCCAGTTCAACTGGTATCCCATCAATTTCTATGATGCCCGCGAAGGCGAAGCTCGCGACGTAAAAACCGGAGACCAGAGCTGCGCCCCCGTCGGTATCATGAACGCCGTCGAACTCGATGTGGGCAACCTCCAACAATGGTTGGCCGGCAAGACTGGCGTCAACGGCGGCTCCGTCGACTTTGCCTCCCAGAACGGCTATGTCCTCTACTTCTCCGACCGCCGCGGGATGATGCCCAACCCCAACGGAACTCAAGTTGACCCCAAGAACACCAAGACCGGCGATTCCGGCTTTGAAGATGTCGTCAACCTCGGCAGCGCGGCCGGCACTCCCGACGGCAAATTGGAGCCGGTTCAGGCCGGCAAGACCGAGTCTCCCGAAGACTCCAACAACAACACCGTGCTCGACAACTTCGGCTCCCAAAATCTCGGCCTCGGTATGGGCTACGTGCCCGCTCCATTGATCGCACCGGGTACTCCCTACACCGCCGCCAAACAGGTGAACAACCTGGTCAACGCGATCCCCACAGCGCCCGATTTCTACCTCACCACGGGCCGGATACCGAGTTGCTGGGTCGCCCAGAGTAACTGGGTCAGCGGCGCTCGCCACGTTCTGAAACTCGTGGATGGCACTCTCGGCAACCTGCCTGTCCGCCCTGATCTTGCCTTCCCCAACAGTGGAGGCTTCACCGTGGGCTCCGAGAATCCCGTTTACATCTACGGCGATTACAACACCAACGCTGGCGACCCCATCTGGAAGGGTGGAGCTGACGTGGCCCACGCTGCGGCCGGCATCATTGCCGATTCTGTCACCGCGCTTTCCAACAACTGGTCCGATCTGCAAAGCCTGGCCTCACCCAGCAACGACGGTCCTCGTGTCGCTGCCACGACCTACTACCGCGCCGCCGTGGCCTCCGGAAAGAACATCAACTTCTCGGTCGCCGGAATTGGCTGGGCGATCGGTGACTTTGGCACCGACGGCGGATTGCACAACTTCCTCCGCTTGCTCGAAGCCTGGGGTGGCAAGGCCCTTAACTACAACGGCTCCATGGTCAGCATGTACTACGCCAACTATGCCACTGGAACCGACAAGAACGGCGGCGGTACGACCTACGATCCTCCGGCTCGAAACTACACCTTCGATGCCGACTTCACCCAGCCGCAAAACTTGCCTCCCGGTACACCCCTGTTCCGCGACATTGACAACCTCAGCTACCGGCAGAGCTTCTCCGCCTGCAGCAGCGTAGTCAACGGAGTCTGCACTAACTAGCTCGGTCGTCGCCTTCAAACCCGCCCGGATCCTGCATCTCAGGATCCGGGCTTTTTTTGTGATTGTCATCCTGAACAAGCGTTCTTCGCGCAGTGAAGAGCCTGCCCTGAGCGAACTCCGAGTATCAACGAGGGGAAGTCGAATGGGATCTGGGCGAGCCGCGCGCTGTGTCGCGTTCTTTGCGACACAATAATCGCGCGCGTTTGGCTCGCTTCCCTATTAAGCCGTTGCCCCGCGGGATGGCCAATCTTTGCGTTCTTCGCAAAGATGGGGGGAATCCAGTTTCTCGGGTTCCTTCGCGATCTTTGCGCTCACTTTGCGCCCTTGGCGGTCAAAAGCTTTACAATCATCCCGCACTCAGCTCTCAAACGACGGGAGGACGCTTTGGCCAAAATCACCGCGCTTTTCTGGGACGTCGGCGGCGTCCTGCTCTCGAACGCCTGGGACCACACCCAGCGCAAGCAGGCCCTCGATCACTTCGGCCTCGATGAATCCGAATTCGACGACCGCCATGACATGGTCGTATCCTCTTTCGAGCGCGGTAAGATCAACCTCCAGGAATATCTCGAGCGTACTGTTTTCTATCGTCCCCGCCCCTTCACACTCGACGATTTCAAAAGCTACATGCTCCCCCTGTCTCAACCCAACCCTGCGGTCCTCGAATTCGCCCGTTCCCTGGCGAACTCCGGTCACTATCTGATGTCCACCATCAACAACGAATCCACCGACCTGAACCTCCATCGCATTCGCACCTTCGGCCTGCACCAGATCTTCGACTTGTTCGTGAGTTCCTGTTTCGTCGGATTTCGCAAACCTGAGAAACCCATCTATCGCATGGCCTTGGAAATCACCCAGCGCCCGCCGGAACAATGCTGCTTCATCGATGACCGCGCCCTCAACCTCGAATGCGCTGCCAAGCTCGGCATGCACGTCATCCAGATGCAGAATGCGGACCAACTTCGCCGCGACCTGCAAACCTTAGGGGTCGCAGCATAATTAGGCTGGGTACTTTTTTCAGGATTCAACTTCAGGAAGGCTGCCAACGACTGAAGACGAACGACCAACGACAGGACCTACGCGCTCTTCGTCGCCGGCCTCGGCACCGTGATCCCCGGCGCTTGCGCTTTCACTTCTGCTCCGGCTACCAGGCTAAGATCAGTGGACCAGGCGTCCACAATCACTTTCCACTCCCCAGCCTGACGCGCACTGAGGATGACGTATTTGCCGCGCTCTTCGCGACGCTTGCCCATGGCAGGAACCAGCATCGTGCATCGCCCTACTTCGTAGGCGAAGTCTCCCAACAACTCCACTCGCAGGGGTTCCATCTCCACGTCTCCCAACCCCGCTTCCAGCGCCGTAGCAAAATATTCGCGGATGGCTGCCGCCGTCCGTATCGGCGGCACATTCGGACGCACCACCATCGCATCCGCGGCATACAGATCCGCCAAGTCGTCAAGATGTTTGGTATTGCAAGCCTGAACCCAGTCCTGCGAGAGCTTTCGCACCGCCGCTTCCGCCCGGCTGAACCCCGTACCCCCCGACGGCGTCCGCCCCCGCGTCGCTGCCACCGGGTTGCTCACACTGCTGGCAAGCACTCCACTTTGTCCTTCCGCAGGCGCAAAAAAATGATGGTGATAATGATGATGATAGAAATGCTGCCCCGCGCCGGCCGCCTCTCCCGCCTTCAGCAGATTCACCGTTGCCGGCGGTGCTTCACCCTGCGGTGCATCTTGCAGGGGCACTCCACACCGCGCGCAAAAACGGTTTCCCGGCGGATTCGGCCCGCCGCACGCCCGGCATCCCCGTCGTTCCTGGGCTTCCGCTACCGTGCCCACGGCGTCGTCGCTCTCCATCTGCAGCACCATGCGCTGCACCGCCTCAAGCGCCTCTGAGATGTTTCCCTCGTCCGATTTCGGCTGACCCATATCTGACTTCATCCGGTCGATCAATTCCTGCAAGGAAGGCACCTGCGCAGACTTCTGCCCGCGCCCGCTGGACGGCACGCTCCTCGGTTGCCACGATGGTTTTTCCTGACCCACGTCGAGACCCGCCGCTCTGAATAGATTTCGCTCATTTTAGTCGAAAACCACTCTCAACGGCTGGAAAACTCTACTTTGCTTTCGGTCTCCGCCGGAACCGCATTGCAGGTCGCCGGACGATATCGCCAGCCCCGCACCGCCTCCAGCACACTCGAATCTTCGTCCGATCCCCCGCTCTCAATCACCACCGGCGAATGCACCCGCCCGTCCGTACCAATGATGAAACTCACAGCGACTTTGCCCTTCACCTCAGCCCCATCCAGCAGCGGATCCGGCGTTGCCAGCGCCTCCGCCGCACGCGCTCGCTCACACCGGGATATCGCCCCCTGCGCCGTATGATGAAACGACGCCGGCCAAACTGCCCGCTCCGTCCCCCATTGCGGAGGAAGCCTCTGCGGCGATGTCTTCACCGTAGCTGTAGATAGGGGCACGCAAACCGCGAGCACCAGCATCCATCGCCCCAAGAATCCCATTCGAAGCTGCATCACAGAGCTGAATACGCAAGCTACATACCATGGGGATAGCCCGTACATGACTGAATATAAACGGTTTATACGGACGTCGATGGCAGGAGCACTGCCGGAGTGCAAATTGTTGCAGCCGGACGAGTCCGGGTCGCGGAACAGCGACAGAATGTGAACCGTAATCGAAATATGCCCAGGATCCGCGAGGCTGCCGAAGAAGCCGCGCATATACTTATTTCATGAAGCTCATTCATCCCGAAAAACCCGCCGGCAGCGACGATCCCGAGCGAAGCATTGACGAGTTCACGGGTCTTTCAGGTGGAGGTCACTCGCACGGTTGGCGATTCGACCGAAACGAGATTCAACGCTCAGCCATCGCCGAAAAAAACACTAAACGGAACTAACCCTTCACTGCCCCGGTCTGGTTCTTCTCTGACCTGTGGTTTTGGCTTATCCGTGCTTATCCGTGTAAATCCGTGGCCGCGCTTTTCCTAAAACACCCTCTCCCGCAGCAACTGCAACAAGTACCCGCCATAGCTGCTGTTCTTCATCGCCGAAGCCATGGTCTCCAATTGCTCCGCCGTAATATACCCCTGCCGGTACGCGATCTCCTCCGGACAAGCCACCATCAATCCCTGCCGCGTCTCGATGGTTTGAATAAATAACGACGCCTCCAGCATTGCCTCATGCGTCCCCGTGTCGAGCCACGCCATGCCTCGTCCCATCACCGTCACTTCCAATTGTCCACGCTTCAAGTACTCCTTATTTATATCGGTGATTTCCAGTTCCCCGCGTGCCGACGGCTTCAGCCCCTCCGCAATCTCCACCACCTGATTGTCGTAGAAATAGATTCCCGTGACCGCGTAGCGCGACTTCGGCGACTTCGGTTTTTCCTCCAGGCTCACCGCCCGCCCCTTGGCGTCAAATTCCACCACTCCATATCTCTCCGGATCCTGCACCGGATACGCAAACACCCGCGCACCCGCAGCCTTCTCCGAAGCCTGCGTCAAACTCTTCACCAGATCATGTCCATAGAAAATATTGTCCCCCAACACCAGCGCGCAGCACGACTTCCCGATGAATTCCCTTCCCACCAGAAACGCCTGCGCGATCCCTTCCGGCCGCGGCTGCGCCGCATATTGAAAATTCATCCCCCACCGCGATCCATCTCCCATGAACTGCCGAAACCGCGGCAAATCCTCCGGCGTCGAAATGATCAGAACGTCCCGTATCCCCGCCAGCATCAAGGTCGAAAGCGGGTAATAAACCATGGGCTTGTCATAGATCGGCAGCAGGCTCTTGCACACCGCATGAGTCACGGGATACAACCGCGTCCCCGATCCCCCAGCCAGAATGATCCCCTTATACCCCACCGATTTCGATTGATTCTTCGCCACGCTTGCTCTTCTCTGCGTCCTCTCCGGATTTTCTCTGCGAACTCTGCGATTAGCCTTTGATCTTAACCAGAAGTCGGTACCCCATCCTGTCGCGCACAGTCGAAAGGATGCAACTCCACCGCCGCCGGGGAATCTAAACTTTGTCGGTCTCCGAGACGGCAGCCCACCAAATGCCAAGTGCTGAGTGCTGAGTGCTGCCCTCCTCACATCGCATACTGCTTCGCCATCCACCGCCGGTAATTCCCGCTCGTCACCTGCGCAATCCAGCCCTCATGCGCCAGGTACCACTCCACCGTCTTACGAATTCCCGTCGCGAACGTCTCCTGCGGCCGCCAGCCCAGTTCGCGCTCAATCTTTCCTGCGTCCATGGCGTATCTCCGATCATGCCCCGGCCGATCCGTAACCATCGTAATCAGTTGGCTGTGCGGCATCACCGGATCTCCCGCCCTCAGCTCATCCAGTATCCCGCAAATCGTTTCCACCACTTCCATATTCCGCAACTCATTCCGCCCGCCGATGTTGTAAGTTTCCCCCACTCGCCCCCGCGCCAGCACCGTCCGGATCGCGTCGCAGTGGTCTTCCACATACAACCAGTCGCGGACATTCTGCCCATCCCCATACACCGGAATCGGCTTCCCCTGCATGCCATGCAGAATAACCAGCGGAATCAACTTCTCCGGAAACTGATGCGGCCCATAATTATTCGAGCAATTCGTCGTCAGCGTCGGCAATCCGTAAGTGTGCTGATACGCCCGCACCAAATGGTCGGACCCCGCCTTCGACGCCGCATAAGGACTATTCGGAGCATAAGCCATCGCTTCCGAAAACGCCGTATCCGTAGGCCCCAACGACCCGTACACTTCATCCGTCGAAATATGCAGAAAACGAAACCCCGCCCGCTCCACCTCGCCCAGCCCCGTCCAATATGCCCGGGCTACTTCCAGCAGCGCAAACGTCCCATTCACATTGGTGCGCACAAAATCATCCGGCCCATGAATCGACCGGTCCACATGACTCTCCGCCGCAAAGTGCACAATCGCACGCGGGTGTTCCCGCTGCAGCACCTCACTCACCAGCTTCCGGTCGCAAATGTCCCCCTGCACAAACCGGTAACGCTCATCCCCCGTCACCGTCTCCAGGTTTCCCGGATTCCCCGCATACGTCAGCTTGTCGAGATTCACCACCGTGCCATCCTCGCGCCTCAGCCATTGCAGCACGAAGTTGGACCCAATGAATCCCGCCCCGCCCGTCACCAGAATGGTTTGCGTCAGCACTGCCAGCCAGTATAAACGCTTCCGCTTTTGTCTCCTGTTATCACACAGGTGCCCTGTTTCCCGCGCGGTCTTTGCTTAACTGAGAACTGACAACTGGGAACTGACAACTGGTTTTCAAAACCCAGCCCATGAGAAACAAGACTCCATCGCCCGTTCCAATACCCGGTGTACAATGATCCGCGCCGCTCGGTCCCACCCGCCGGCCCCTAAGGGAGACTCAGCATGAAGAACTATGTTGCAATGTTCGCCATCGTTGCCATTGCCTTGTCAGTTGGCACATACCTCTCGTCCGGTTCTGCTCAAGAGCACCAAACCGGAACCTTCCATGGACGCAACATCATCATTCCGGAATCCAGCATTCCACGCCCCGGCCGCATCAATACCAACTACTTCATCGTCGGCTCCAGAGAATTTACGCCCCAGCCGCCGCCCGACGCCGAAACTCCTGCTTCGCTCGGCTGCGTCTATCAACTGGTCTCCGGCCCCACCGGCTGTCCCATCGCCACCAGCACCAACGTGCCCACCGGGGGAATCGGCGCCATCGCCATCGTCGACGCCGGCGATTACCCGACCGCCGCTTCAGACTTGCACGCCTTCTCCGCCCAGTTCGGTATTCCCGACGCCGACCTCACCGTGGTTTATGCCGACGGCACCAAGCCTCCCGTCTATCAGGATTGGATCGTTGAAGAAGCCTTGGACATCGAGTGGGCCCACGCCATGGCTCCTAAAGCCAAACTCTTCCTGGTCGAGTCCGTACAGATCAACACCGATCCCACTTGGCGAGCTGTCGCCGTAGCCGGCAAATTGGTCCACGAAAACGGCGGTGGCGTGGTCAGCATGAGCTGGGGAATTCCCGAGTGGCCCCAGGAAGTGAATTTCGACAAATACTTCACCGCTCCCGGAGTTGTCTACTTTGCCGCCAGCGGTGATTTCGGCTTGAACTTCCCCTTCCACCCGGCCGCTTCTCCCAACGTCGTCGCCGTCGGAGGCACCTATTTCAATCGCGATAACAATGGCAACTTCCTCAACGAGCAGTACTACACCGGCGGCGGTGGCGGCACCATCAGCCCGTATGAGGCCAGGCCCTCCTATCAGAACGTCATCTCCAACATTGTTGGCAACTTTCGCGGATACCCCGACGTCGCTTCCGACTTCTGCTGCGCCGCCATCTATCTTCAAGGATGGGGCGAGGTCGGTGGCACCAGTTGGGGCACTCCCACCATGGCCGGGATTGTGAATGCCGCCGGCCACCTGGCCAAATCGACCAACCAGGCGCTTACTGTAATTTACGGTGAGTATGCCAACGGCCAGGCCTACAAAGGCCCGTTCTACGACATCACCACCGGCGATCCCAATTGCAAGACTGGCTGGGACATTTGCTCAGGAATCGGTTCCCCGCGTACCTATAAAGGAAAGTGATTCGCCCAATTCCTACGAGTCCGGGTGCCCCGCTCCTTGCGTTCCGTGCAAGGGGCGGGTGCCTCGATCATGCCGCTTGCCGACACTCCTAACCGCCGCCACAATCCCCCCACCTTATAGGAAGCAAGTCTCCATGCAACTTCCAATCCTCCGTGTACAATGATCCGCGCCAGTCGGGCCACCCGTCGGCCATAAGGGAGATTCCGCAATGAAGCGTTCGCTCGCAACACTGATGATGATTGCAGCTGTCCTGTCACTCGGCGCCTACCTCTCGTCCACTTCCGCTCAAGAACAGCAAACCGGAACTTTTCACGGACGCAATATCATTTTCCCGGAGTCCAGCATTCCTCGTCCCGGCCGCATCAATACCAACTATTTCATCGTCGGATCACGCGAATTTACGCCCCAGCCGCCGCCTGACGCCGAAACTCCCGCTTCCTTGGCGTGCGTTTACCAACTGGTCTCCGGCCCCGCCGGCTGCCCCATCGCCACCAGCACCAATGTGCCCACCGGCGGCATCGGCGCCATCGCCATCGTCGACGCCGGCGACTACCCCACCGCCGCCTCCGACTTGCACGTCTTCTCCGCTCAATTCGGCATCCCCGACGCCGACTTCACCGTGGTCTATGCCGACGGCACCAAGCCTCCCGTCTATCAGGATTGGATCGTTGAAGAAGCCTTGGACATCGAGTGGGCCCACGCCATGGCTCCCAAAGCCAAACTTTTCTTGGTCGAATCCGTCCAGGTCAACACCGATCCCACTTGGCAAGCTGTCGCCGTGGCTGGCAAATTGGTTTCTCAGAATGGTGGCGGCGTGGTCAGCATGAGCTGGGGCATTCCAGAATTCCCCCAGGAGTTGCAATACGACAAATATTTCACCGCTCCTAACGTCATCTACTTTGCCTCCAGCGGCGATTCCGGTATCGGCGTCTCCTCCCACCCCACGGCCTCGCCCAAGGTAGTCTCCGTCGGCGGCACTTTCTTCAACCGCGACAACAATGGCAACTTCCTCAACGAGCAGTACTACACCGGCGGTGGTGGCGGCGACATCAGCCCCTACGAGCCTCGCCCCGCTTATCAGAACGTCATCTCCAACATTGTCGGCAACTTTCGCGGATACCCCGACGTCGCCTCCGACTTCTGCTGCGCCGCCATCTATCTTCAAGGATGGGGTGAGGTCGGCGGCACCAGTTGGTCTTCGCCGACTTTCGCCGGCATCGTGAACGCAGCTGGCCACCTGGGAAAGTCCTCCAACCAGGCACTCTCCTTTATTTACGGCGAGTATGCCAACGGCCAGGCCTATAAAGGCCCGTTCTACGACATCACCACCGGCGATCCCAACTGCAAAACCGGCTGGGACCTCTGCGCCGGCATCGGTTCCCCGCGTACCTACAAAGGAAAGTGATGCTCGTGCGTGGCGGATGCTCGGTACGACGCGTGCCCCACACTTTCGCGCTCTTTGCGAAAGTGTGGGTGGAGCAGCGCTTCAGCGCTGCATTAAGGGCTGATGAGATAACCGTGTCGGCTCCGTGCACGCAAAGTGTAGGCGCGGGCGTCCTCGCCCGTGCGAGCAGCGCCAAGGACTGTCAGCCCGGCGGCCCACTCAAACCCACTGTTGGCTCGAGTGGGGCAGTTCGTGCCCTGGTGGGCAAAAATTCGCGCAGGGAAGGAAGATATTAGAAGGTGCAGCTTGACCCCAGTCAGGCCGGGGACGATAATCCTTTACTGTCCGGCCCTTGCGCATCACACTCTCCCCTTGCGGACTCCAGCCGGACAGGTTCCGGAGGTTTGCTGATGAGAAGACGCAACGCATACAGAGTGGCCGGGACTGTGCTGTTGCTTTCCGCGATGACCGTAATTGGCGCGACGGCACAGGTCTTCACCACTCTGGTCGATTTCGATGGAACCGACGGCGCCTATCCCCAATATATGGCCCTCGTGCAGGGAACTGACGGAAACTTGTACGGAACAACTGGCGGCGGCGGTTTCCAGGGAGCCTACTGCAAAAGCGGGTGCGGCGTGGTGTTTAAGGTCACCCCGAAGGGTACGCTAACGGCTCTTTATGGCTTCTGCCAACAAGCGAACTGCACGGACGGCTACGAACCGCAGGCCGGACTCACTTTAAGCACCGATGGCAACTTCTACGGGACAACATACAGGGGCGGGGCGTCAGACGATGGCACTGTGTTTAAAATCACGCGATCGGGCGAGTTCACGACGTTGCACAGCTTCAATGGTGCCGACGGTGCTTTCGTTACGGCGAGTGTGACTCAAGGCATCGACGGGAACTTCTACGGGCTGACTCTCGTTGGCGGGATTGTCATGCCCAATTGTTATCTGGGTTGCGGCACGGTCTTTAAGATCACCCCTGAGGGAGTACTAATAACGCTGCATGCTTTTGAGTCTACAGATGGAAATTCCCCGACTGGAGGGCTCGTTCTAGGTACTGACGGGAACTTCTACGGCGTCACGGCCGGTGGTGGGGTAGGTGCAGCCTGCCTTTACTCCACCGGTTGCGGTACTGTCTTCAAGATGACGCCCAGCGGCGCCGTCACGACCCTCTACAGCTTTTGTGGCCAAGCTAACTGTACCGATGGTTACGCGCCCGTCGCCTCGTTGATTCAAGCTACCGATGGCAACTTCTACGGGACGACTTACGCAGGCGGCACTCGCGGCTACGGCACAGTGTTCAAGATTACGGACTCGGGCGAGTTCACGACGTTGCACAGCTTTATTGCGAATCCGAACGACGGTGCTAACCCGTATGCGGGGCTGGTTCAAGCGACGGACGGGAATCTGTACGGGACAACCTACTCGGGCGGGAACTGCTGTGGCACCATTTTCAGCATCACGCCGGGGGGAACTTACCTCACCCTGCATTACTTCGACGCCACGGGTGATGCTTTCCCTCAGGCTGGGCTCGCACAAGCCACAAGTGGCGTCCTCTACGGGACAACCGCAGGCGGCTACGGATCCATCTTCAGCCTCGACATGGGACTTGGCCCCTTCGTGACCTTCGTTCGGTTCGCAGGCAGGGTCGGGCGGACCGGTCCTATTCTCGGACAGGGACTCGCCGGAACCACCGGTGTCTCGATTAACGGAATTCAAGCGAACTTCACTGTAGTGTCCGACACATTCATACGCGCTACGGTTCCAGAGGGAGCAACCACAGGCTTCGTGACCGTGACTACGCCCAGCGGCACCCTGACCAGCAACGTGCCCTTCCACGTGATCCCGTGACTATTCGGTTCCATGTATCGATGTTCGCGCTTCTTCTGCTTTCGTTGCTCGTGGTGACGCAGCCTGCCACCGCGCAATCCGTCGGCAACGAGGCGCTGCGGGGTACGGAGTCCGCTAGCTTTTCCTTGGGCTCTCAGCCGGGCTTGACCTGCTCACCTGCACCCTGTGTGCTGCCGCCGACTCTGGCCTCGGAGGGAACGGGTTTCAATCTAAACTCGCCTATAGCAGCCGACCCCTTAAGTCCGCGCCAGCTGATCATAGCCAGCCTAGACACGAATTGCGGCCATTCGGATTGGGGCGGCATCCATGCCTCTAGCGATGCGGGCTCAACCTGGAGCACTACCTGCATGGGCAACCTCTTTGCCTTTGGCCAGCTCTGGGATCCCGGGGGCCTTCCCCTCGTGAGCTACGACTTGAAGCGGTCCGCGTATGTCGCGCAGTACTATCAGTATTGCCAAAGCGATGGGTTTAACTGCTATTCGGTCATAGGCATGGAGAAATCGACCGATGGCGAAGCTTGGGAGGGCCCATTTACGGCGTTGGGTAGTGCGTCTTCGGTCATCTTCTCGGCCTCGCTGGCTGTCGACCAGACCCCAGGCAGCCCTTACGCCAACAGCATTTACGTCTTTGGTACGAATATCGCTATCAACAGCCAAGTCTTGGTTTCCCGCTCCCGGGACGGTGGCAGCACGTGGAGCGTCTCCCAGCTCTTTGTCGATAAGCCTCATGAACTTACCGACGACTACGACCCAAGCCTTACGGTAGGCAAGGACGGAACGGTGTATACGGCCTGGATGCATTGCCCACTTATCCACGGAAATTGGTGTGGGGATAGCACCGAGTTTATGGTGTTCTCGAAATCCGCCGATGGGGGCGTGACGTGGTCGCCGCCGAAGTTGGTGACCACGTTGAAGGAAGTGCCCAACCAGTGCATGTGCTTTCCTTTCGGGTTAGTCCCGAACACAGACATTGGGGCGCCGAACACGCCCGCGCTGGGCGTAGATAACAGCAGCGGGCCATATGCGGGCAGACTCTACGCGGTGATGTTCGACTGGACCGGAACCTACATGCGGGTGCAGGTGATTCACTCCTCGGATGGGGGAACGACGTGGTCAAAGCCGGTGCCCGTGGCCCCGCCAAGCGATACCCACGACCAGTTCTTCCCTTGGCTCTCGGTTAGTCCTGCGGGACTAGTCGGAGTGAGTTGGCTCGACCGGCGAAACGATCCTGCCAATATCGACTATCAGGCTTATGCCGCGATTTCTTCCGATGGCGGCGAGAGCTTCCAGCCCAACATTCAACTCACTACGGCGTTCTCGAACCCAAACGGTGACGTCTTCGGAAATCTGAGTGCCGGGTACGACGGCGCGACCTGGGACGGGCCCAATTACTTCGTTGCCGCCTGGATGGATACCAGCAACGGGGTCAGCAGCCAGGACTACGTCGGCGGCATCCGCCTGCACTGAGTTTAAAAGCAGGAAAAGTAATCTGCGTGTTCCGCGCAATCTGCGGCTAAGACTTCTGCGGAAATACGCCAAGCTTTTCCCTGTGTCTCTGTGCCTCTGTGGTGAATGGTTTGCCAGGTGATCTGGGTGTTCTGCGTACTCCGCGGCTAAGACTTCTGTGGACACCGGTGAATACGCCAAGCTTTCCCTGTGTCTCTGTGCCTCTGTGGTGAATGGTTTGCCGGGTGTTCTGCGTGTTCTGCGTAATCTGCGGCTAAGACTTCTTCGTGTCTCCGTGCCTCCGTGGTGAAAGGTTTTCCCCGTAAACCCAGACGCAGCCGGGACGTTCACTAATAGCTCCCCGCCCCAAACAAATCGGGCCGCCTCGCGGCGGCCCTTCTTGGTTTTAGCTGAATGCTGAATGCTGAGTGCTGAAAGCTGAAAGCTGCCTAATCCCCCAACACCGGCTCCCCAACTTCCGGCTTCGGCGCCGCCGGCTTCATCAACGCACCCAGCGGAATGAATCCATTCTCCGACTGCACTGGCTTCTCTTTCAGCACCACTTCCCGATACAGCGACGCCATCCGCGCATCGTAGGCCGCATCGTTTTTCTTCGGACCCCGCGCCTCTGCCTGCTTCGCATCCCGCGCCCGCAGCTTTTCTTCCCGCGAGTTCTTGGCGATGCCCAGCTTGTCCAGATCATGCTGCTCTTCCATGGTAACGATCCCCTCGCGCAGCACCAGGTTGTGATCTTCCGCTTCCATCTTCACGTTCTTGCCGCCGGCAAAGATCTCATGCCGCCCGTGCTCCTCATACCACTTGGTGAGCGTGGCCGTCATATGCATCTTCTCGATAATGTTCCGCCAGCCCACGCCCGTGTTGTAAGCGCAGAATGAAATCTCGCCTTCCTGCGTGGCGTATGGAATAATGCACTGCTCCGTCCGCCGGAAGTCATAGTTAAACAAATCCTGGAACCACATTCCCGCGATGAACAAAAAGTTCCAGCGATCATTCCGCCGCTTCATCACATCGTCGATGCTCCGGTCCGGACCAACCTTGCCGTAGTCTTTCCCGGTAGCGTTGTAGTTCTTGTCAAACTTCCGCAACAGATCAATCAGCTTGAAATGAGTAGGCGACTTAAACGGATCGTAATTCTTCATCAGACAAAGCGCCATCCCCACCACACTGATGAACTTGCTGCGCGCCCCGTCGTTGACCTTGGCAATATCCTTAGCCAACTGGTCCCCATGCAAGAACGCAGTAACCGGAACCGCCTCCTTAGTCTCCTTATCAATCATCACAGCCATCCCAGTCCCACAATTCGGATGGCAACCGCAGGAGAGTTGGCCCCAGTCGTTTTTGGCGTCGTTGGCGTGCATTACGTCGGCCCAGTCGGAGAAGGTTCCCATGAAGCTGATGGGGAACCAGTCGCGGGCGGGCTCGCCGAGACCGGTTTGGGTTTTCACGTCGTGGGCTAGATGGGAGAGTGTGTAACGCTGCGCTTCGCGGCGTTCGTCGGTTACGGCTTCGTCGCGGCCGGTGAAACTTACTGGCTGGAACGAAAGGAATCCGATTTTCTTTGGATTGTCTAACGCGAACTGAATGATTCTTCCTACTTGCTCGTTGTTGATGCCATTCACAATCGTCACTACTGGCACGATCTCTACTCCGGCTTTGTGCAGGTTGTCGATCGCCTTCAACTTCACATCGAACAAGTTGCCAACTTTGCGGTGCGCGTTGGCGGCGTTGCCGATGCCGTCGAATTGCAGGTATGCATAACGCATCCCGGCTTCGGCGGCCTGTTGGGCGAACTCGAAACTCTTCGCGAATTCGATTCCGTTGGTCGCAGCCTGCACGCTGTTGTATCCAACTTTGCGGGCATAACGTACGGCGTCAAGGAAATACGGAGACAAGGTCGGCTCACCGCCGGAGAACTGCACGCTCATCTGGCGACGCGGCTTGATGGTGATGGCGTTGTCGAGCATCTGCTTGATTTCTTCCCATGTCAGTTCATGCACGAAGCCAACCTGGTTGGCGTCCATGAAGCAAGGGTCGCACATCATGTTGCAACGGTTGGTGAGATCGATGGTCAGCACCGAGCCGCGTCCGTACTTCACCGTCGAAGAGCCATGATGATGCAGCTTTTCGTCGTTGTGGGCCTTGATGTCGCGGCCGGGGAACACGTCTTCGAGATGCTGCGAGAATTCGGTATCAATCGACATCACATCTTCGAAGGTGCCGTGCTTGGGGCACTGCTTCACCATCAGAATCTTGCCATCGCGCTCGATGATGGTGGCTTTAATTTCGCCGACTTTTTCGTTCATCAGCACTTCGACCGGTAGCTTGCCGTCGAGGATCTGCTGACGAATTTCGGGAACGCACCGGGGACAAAGCGAATCGGTCGAGCGCGGCCAGCCGAGCGGCGGCTTCGACTTCTCGTAGGACTTGAGCAGAGGTTTGTCAGACCATTTGGGCGTGGGAGAAGGATTGGGCTTGATGCGATTGAGCCGCTCGAACACCGCGAACGCGCCGGTGGCGGCCACAGTCATTACCTTTTCCGCATACTTGATTGGCTTGTGCATTGTTCTCGCTTTCGCTCACTGGGAGTTGGGCGCAAAGCCCACCCCTGGGTTGTGACTCCTACCTGTGCCTATACCCTGGGAGACGTAACAAGTTACGCCTCTACCTAATATCTATGTTGTCTTGACCTTCACCCCGGAAAGCTCCAGATAGAACTCTCCCGCAGGTTCGTTGTCCACTATCCTATTGAGGGGCAAGGCATAAGGCACGAATATCCCAATGAACGGGGAAAAACAGGGGTTTAATGGGGGGATTGGGCAGCGAATGGGAGCTAAAGTATTGAAAAGATTGGAGCATTCAGCACTCAGCATTCAGCCAAAACGCCCAGGCGGGGTGCGTAGGGCTTGCCGAAGAGGGAGTTTCCCGGTCTTCCGGACCATGAATTTATGGCTTTTGGACCTTGGCGGGTTGGCCTGCGAGAAGGAAGGTCTTGGGGTACTTGCTTTCGCCGCATAACTTGAAGGAATCGAAGTCCTTGTACCACGGCCCGTCTGGGACCTCCGGCTTCGATTCCATCCATATGCGTAGCTGGTTGAGGTCTTCGAGGCTGATGTTGCGGTCGTGCATGCGTTCGACCAGATGGTCGCGAACGGCGGCGGAAGCCGAGACCAAGTCTCGATCTTCATTTGGTCAATGCGGAGCTATTCGCCAAAAACGAAACGTCCTAACTGATTGCCCAACTGCTTGACCTGCTCGGGATCGCTGGCAGCACGGAAGCGTTCGGCCAACTGAAAAAATGCCTTCTCTTTTTGTTGCTGGGCTTCGATTCCCTGTTCGATGAGTTCGACCAGCACACGGTTATCGCTGAGGGCGCGCTGTTTGGCCAGGTTCTCGACCTGTCTGGCGATCTTGGTTGGCAAGGTTACGCTTCGCCGGACTTGGGTTGGACGTGCTGCTTTTGCGCGGGACCGTTTGGCTAGCGGCATAGTAGTAGCACCAGTATACACCATTGTGGTGCAGACTCCCAGGTTAGCGCCCCAACAACCGGGGATCTGAAGTCGACGCGTCCCAAGGGGGGCGCGAACCTGGGGCACCAGGCCGTTCCACCTGCATCGCTACCTTGATGAGTACATATTCCGTTACAATAACCGTGACACGCGGGATAATCCGTTGAATGATTCTGACAGGTTTGACCTTGCCGTTCGACAGATCGTTGGGAAAAGGCTGACGTACAAAGAACTGACGGGCAAGGGTCAGGAGGCGGTTTACTAAAAAGTTCAAGCGCCAGAACCGAGGGAAACGCGAATGTCCCTCGGGGCGGAAGAAGCGATGATTAGCCCGGCTGATTCTTTGCGGGAGCCGCTAGGCTGAGCATCAAGAATGACCCCACATGCTTCTGAAAAGGAGTATGAGGTTTATGCTGTGTAAAAGTCTAGAGATGCCACAACTACTGATTCCGAACGAAGCCAGTATTCGTACAATCAGGAACCTCTTATTTCTAAATTCTCCATTTTCTGACACCAATACACCTGCCCAGTTGGTGATGCACCCAAGGTGGGCCTTCATGGACCCAATCGCTATGGCAATGGCGGCGGCGTGGGGAGGGTGGTGTCAGCGCAACGGCTGTACTATGCAAGCGGAGAATGTGGGAGGCCCGTCACAGAAATATGCTATACGCATGGGTCTGTTTGAACACCTAAAAGTGTCTCATGAACCCTTGGTTCAAGAGCATGAAGAAGCAGGGAAATTCATTCCGCTTACTCAAGTTAGGACAGGCGCTGATCTCGCAGCCGTGATCGGTAACGTGTCAGCGCTTCTTCACTTGGACAAAGAACCCCATGCGTTAGCCGCCGTGCAGTATTGTATTAGCGAACTTATCCGCAACGTGTTAGAGCACTCTGGCTCCATGGAAGGCGCGTACATTTGCGCGCAGCGGTACACAAAAGACCCCCCACACGTCTCAATCGCCGTGGCCGACTGCGGATTTGGAATTGCTTCATCGCTTTCCTACTCATATCCTCAGGCTGAAGACGACGATAGAGTCGCGCTTCAACTGTCCATGCAACTTGGGATCACGGGTGCGATAAAGAGTGGAATGTATAGCAGCGCGACTGACAATGCTGGCGCTGGTTTGTTCTTTACTAGAGCCATTGCGAAGGCGACTGGCGGGTATTTTGCTCTGATTTCTGGCGATGGTGCGTTTCGGATTAAGCGGCTACGTAAAGGCGAACGACCGCTGGTATATCAAGATGCTTTCGATGATCCGCGCCACAATTTTTGGACTCTCGGATGGAGATGGCCGGGAACCGTTGCGGCAGCGGAAGTCCTAACGCAGAACGTGCCGAATTTCCCAACATTTTTCCGGTCAATAGTACAGCAACTACCTGCGAAGAAGACCGTGGCAGGAAAGATAAAATTCACATGACTGAACAAATAGAGGTAAGGGTCAACGCTGGCGTTAACGGTTTTGCGGAGGATAAGGATTCAGCCAAAGACCTTCGTAAGTCGGTTATCATGCCTTCTCTCGTCGCAAATAAGATCGTCGTTCTGAATTTCTGCGGGGTAACCTCATCAACCCAATCATTTGTTCATGCACTGATTGCTGAACCGCTCCAAAAGATGGGAGAAAGTGTGCTGGACCGACTAGAATTCCGCTCCTGTGCGCCACAAGTAAAGAACCTTGTTGAGTTGGTAGTGGACTACTCGCTCGGCGGATTCAGTACCGGCAGTCCTATGCAAGTCGGAACCGGGCCTAAGAAGAAACCATCGGAGCGGACTGTTGCTGCAAGAAGGCAGCGAAAACGCAAATAAAAAGGCCGTAAAATGAAACCACTACCAGCTTCGTATGTTCCCGGCAAGACTGAGTTTGAGCGATTCGATAACGCGATGCAGGTGCTCACTGTGTCAAAGGAAGAACTTCTAAAGCGGGAAAGCGAGAAAACGTAACAAAAGGAAAGAAACGGCCCGCACGGAAACACTGACTCACTGTTCCCGTTTTCGGACCGTTTCCTGTTTCATTGAGAGGTCTTTTTGCTTGGGTATCGGCCAGAGCAGATCAATGGCCATGCCTCCTCATAGCGCATGATGCTGTTGTGCTTTGACCGCCAGTGAGAATCAATTCCGTCCCAGCCATGATAAAACTCATGGCCACATTCCGGGCAGATGTTCGGTTTCCTCATGCGCCAATCCTGCCATATCACAGCGATGGCATGCCAGTACCTATTATGACGAAGTTTTGCCAAGTATATTACTACCGGAGTGTTGGGCGGTTTCTCGTCGGGTGCCGTGGAATCCCACCCTTTCGCAACGTGCGCGAAAGGATGGGGCACCCGTCCCGTCGCCGCTCGACAGCATCAAGAGAATGCCTCTCCGGGTTTATCGCGCTAGACGCTTGTAAGGGGTCCTTCGACTGCGTTCTCGTCCGCGGGGCGGACGAGAACTCCGCTCAGGATGACAGTGGCTTGGGGCCGTGGAATCCCACCCCTTCGCAAAGTGCGCGAAGGGATGGGGCACTACCGCAACTCGACAGCATCGAGAGAATGCCTCTCCGGGTTTATCGCGCTGCAAGCCAGTATGGGGTCCTTCGACTGCGTTGGCGTTCGCGTTGCGAACGCCAACTTCGCTCAGGATGACAGTGGTCGAGGCGACGGACGGGAGTGTCCGTCCCACAAGCAGGTGCAGGGCCATTCGCGGGATTTTTTCTTCGAGTTCGTCGCCCATCCGAAGATTTGTGCCGGATCGGGACGCGGGGCCTCAATTTCCCGTTTTGGCGTCGCTTCTGAAATTTCTTGTCAAGCCCCCTTCTTGGTCGATTTCTTTCTAGTGCGCTGATTCTAATCCGACAATAAATTTCGGAATCGTGTCTCACTTGCCTCTTCAATTTGCTAGTCTGGATGTATAGGAAGTCAACGCGAGGCGCGGCCCACGGAGCCGCGCCTTTTTCTTTGCAGCAAGAATTGGGCGACAAGAATTGGAGATCGGGAAATGGAAACTGGTTGGCAGGTGGTTGGGGAAGATGGTGGAGCGCGGCGTCCGAATACGAAGCGGACGGGAGAATTCTCGGAGGCGGCGTTCCTGATGAAGGCGTCGGCGGAGGGATTTGCGGTGACCAAGCCGTGGGGCGACAGCGAGCGTTATGACTTTATTGTGGATTCGGGGCGGCGGCTGTGGCGGGTGCAACTGAAGTGTACGGCGACGTTGCGGGCGCGAGGGTATGACGTGCAGTCGATTTACTCGGTGTATGGCAGAGGCAAAGTGTGTTATACGGCGGATGAGATTGACGTGCTGGTGGCGCACATTATTCCGAAGAACGCGTGGTACGTGTTGCCGATCGAGGATTTTGCGCCAGCGCGAAGTTTGAGGTTTTATCCGGACATCGAGTGTAAACGGGCGAAGTGGGAGGAGTATCGCGAGGCTTGGGATTTGATGAGGAAGTAGTGGGGAGTGAAGTTCTCATGTCTGGCAGAGGCGAGACATGGGATCGGCCGTTTCGCATCGCAATTCTGTTAGTGGTACAGTTTGCAGCTGCGTGGCGGGATAGTGCCCGCTGCCGTGATCCCTGGAGGCAACCATGCGAGCATCCGTGTTTTATCGAATCGCCGCTGTTCTTCTTTTGCTGCTTGATGCCGGACACACCTCTGGTTATCCCTGGTCCGATCCCGCGTGGGCGGTGGATCTTGGCCCCATGCGGTCCACTCACTTTTATATTTTGGGGTTTGACCGGACCTATTGGGATTTTTATGTTGGGTTTGGACTCACCATCAGCGTGATTCTACTACTGGCGGTGGTGTTGGCATGGCAGCTCGGCGGCCTTCCGCCGGAGTCTTTGGCGAAAATGCGCGGCACGGCGTGGACGTTCGCGCTTTGCTTTGCCGCCATCACGGTTTTGGACTGGAAATACTTTTTTATTATTCCCATCGTTTTCTCAATCGTGATCACGTTAGCTTTGACGGCGGCGGCATGGCTTTCGGCGAAGCAGGAACCGCCCCGCTCAGACCAACAGCGGGCTTGAGTGGTCCACCGGCTGCGGAAAGCACTCACGACTGTTCAACGTGTTTCGTCTCCCGCGGTGGTTGGGGGCAGGTTCGAACGCATCAGCGCCTCGGCTTGTTTCCAGACGTCTGGATCACATTCAATTTGGGTGTGGGCCTTGGCGAATAGGTGGTCGTACCAGGGATAGTCCTCACATTTCAGTGGGCTGGATTTGTAGTCGAAGCGAAAATTGCCGAGTATATGAGTGCGGGCAGGGTCGGCGGCGCGAATCCTGGGCTGGCCGTGGATAAGTCCGTCTGCCTGGTAGAAATTCGCGGCCTGGGCCACGTTGGCGGGAATGAGCGCATCATTTTGGTGCATCCTGGAGATGCTGTCGACTTGAACGGTGAGCAGCACCGGGATGCCATCCTTTTCGAGGTCGCGTGCCAGAGCGATGGCTTCCGAGCCGCCCCAGCTATGCCCGTAGATGATGATGCGTGCAGTGTGTTTCTCGCCGGGAGTTAGAGTGCCATTGTGGTTGGTGTCGAGCAGGCTGAGGACTCTTTTTCTGGCTTCTTCCCCGTGGTAGCTCTCAAAGGTTTCGACGTCTACGCCGGCGGGATAAGCCTTGCGCAGACGCGCCGCAAGCTGCACCTCGCTGTGGACGAGATTATCGTGCTTGATGAACCCACCGACGAAACCGATGACGATTACGGGCGGCGGGGTGCGAGCCGCAGCCGGGATAACAGATTGGGCCAAGCCGGTCTGGGCGACCGCAAGGACGGCGCCGAGGGATAGGAGCGAAGTGCGTATCCAGATGGGGAGCGAGGTCACTGTGCCGGGCTTCCCGCGACGGTTTGCATCGGCGTCACCGATCTCAGCTGATCGAGTGCAGTCAGCACCGCTTGCCACTCAGCCGGGTTTTTCTTGGTGTCGATCGGTAGGGCGAGATCGGAATAAAACAACAGGATGTTGTCGCGCAGTTCGGGAGATGTCTGATTGAACTTTTGTTTTGACAATTGGTCGAGCAACTGGGCGTAGGTGTCGTCGGTGAGCGAGTATTCCGCCGCCACGGTGGCTTCCCCGCTATCGAGGTCACGATCGGGAAGTACGAGGGTGTCAGTACGCACCTGTTCGAGAAACGCCCGGTATTGGTCGACGGTGGTGTTGATGCTCTTGATATAGAGGTCTTCGGTTTGCGGAGTCGGGTTATTGAACCCCAGCTTCCTGAAGGGACCGATTTTCGGCATGTAGCGCAGCAGGGTTGATAAAATGCGCGTGCCCATGCCCGGCTTCACGTAGTCCTTTCCCCAGTCGCGTTCGTAATCGGAGCGTGAAAGACGATACAGGAATTTCCGTTTCGCGAAATCCGGGGTTTCGCGCATCAGGTCTTTTTTATGGGTTTGCAGGGCGACTTGTGTCATTTGCGGAATCAGCCGGCTGACCGCGAAACGATACGAACCTACCGCCAGATCCTCGTGAGTAAGGACGTCTTTCAATTCCACTCCGTACACCACGGGAAACACCCGCTCCAGCAGCGGCTTGGAAACTTGAAATCCGATAAAGTCGTGGTACTGCTGCGAGGCATAACGGTTTTTCGCCACCTGCACGGTGTCGAATCCAAACTCGGTTTTCAAGTGAGCGGTCTTGTCCTGCGCATAACGGACGGACTGGCCGAACTTGGCGCGCAGTTTGGGATATTCGATGGCCACCGCCTGGTTCACTGCGGGGTGCCCGGCGATATCCGACGCATAGTGCGACAGCGCGCCCAGCGCGAAGGCGTACTCGTTGACGTCCTGGCTCTCAAGCACCAGCTCGCGCACAAAATCTCCGCTGCGAACATAGTGGACGAGGTTGCTGAACTCGCTGCTCCCAAACGGAAAGTAGCCGAGGTCCTGGATGATGGCGCCGCCGTAGGCGTAGGCATGGGCTTCGCGGATTTGATCGTCCGTAAGGCCGGGATAGCGTTTGAGCAGGAGAGGCTGAATCGCATCGGTCCAAGCGAGATCGACAATTTCCTCGTGGGTCAGAACCGAGTAGGCGGACAAACCGCCACTGCAGATAAGCACGGTGAGAAGAATCGCCGCGATGCGGATAGAAAGCAGGCGCCACCCGCTGATTGTGGCGCCTGGCGAAGTCGCGGGGTGAGGCATGGTTCAGATCCGGCCGAGGACCAGGAGAATGACTACGATGAGGAGGACCAGTCCGAGGCCTCCGGTGGGGGCATAGCCCCAGTCTCTGCTGTGCGACCAGCGTGGGAGGGCGCCGAAAAGCGCCAGTACCAAGAGCACGATCAGGATGGTTCCAAGCATGTGTTGCTCCTTTTTCCTAACCCAATTTTGAGGGAGGGCCAGCTTTGGTTATAGGCGTTTGGCGGGTTTGTTAATGGTCAAAACTGCTCAGGTGACGGATAGATTTGAGTCCCGGCTTAAGAGCCTCTAACCGCAAAGGGCGCAAAGTTGTGTCGCAAGGAGTGCAAAGAAACCTAGGCTTACCGTCCGGCGGAAACGCGGCCTTTCACGGTCAAGCTTGAAATAGTCAGCGGAAATAAGAATGGCGCGAGCCCTAAGTGGGCCCGCGCCAGTGAATCAAAGAGTGCCAGCCAGTTCCCTATTGCCGCGGACGTTCCTCGGTTTTGGGAGCTTCTTTTACGGGACGCGGTGCAGCCTGCGCATGCGCTACCGTTGCCGGCCGCGCTGCGGGCTCTTTAGGTGCTGGTGCGCTGCGCGCCGTCTCTGGACGAGGCGCAGCCTGGGCATGCGCTGCTGTTGCTGGACGAGCTGCAGTCGGCTTATTCGACTGAGTGGGTGGACGGGGCACGTTGGAGTGAGCAGTCTCCGGACGAGGAGCCGGCTGCGCATGGGCTGCAGGTGCCGGACGAGGGACGGGCTGGGCGCGAGCCGTAGGCTCTTTGGCTGCAGGAGCCGGCTTCGGCTTTGCCGTCTTGTTCTCATTCACACGAGCTGCAGCGGCTTTATTCTCGGCTGCCTTGTTCTCAGCTGCCTTAGTTTCGGTGGCCTTGGATTCAGCAGCTTTGTTCTCAGCTGCCTTAGTTTCGGTAGCCTTGGTTTCAGCGGCCTTGTTCTCAGCTGCCTTGTTTTCGGTGGCCTTGTTTTCAGCGGCCTTGTTCTCAGCTGCCTTGTTTTCGGTAGCCTTGGTTTCAGCAGCCTTGTTCTCAGCTGCCTTGTTTTCGGTGGCCTTAGTTTCAGCGGCTTTGTTCTCGGCTGCCTTGTTTTCGGCACCAGCTTCTTTGGCCGCTACTCCATGACTAAAATCACCTGGCTTTGCTGTGGCAGCGATCGCCGGCTTGCCGTGGTTGACCGACGCGAGCAACTCGTGGTTCGAGCTGGCCGCACGCACATGCTCGGTTTGCGCAGCCGTAGCCGGGCTGTGCCGCTCGTGGGCTGCGGTTTGTTCGGCTGCGGTGGCGCGGGCGTTGACTCCGCCAGTACCGCCGTTGTAGCTGACATTATTGACGGTGGTGTTATTGATGACGGTCTTGTTGTAAGTGTTGCTGATGTTGGTGTTGCTTATATTGTTCACCGAGCGGTTGTAGTTGAAGGCACCATTGTTCCAGTATCCGCCTTCGTAGCCAACACCACCAAAGCCGAAGCCGTAGTTGACGCCGCCGTAGAATCCGACGTGTGGACCCCAGTAGCCGCCATTCCAGGCGAAAGCGCTTCCGCCCCAGCCCCAATAACCGGGGGTCCAGAGCAGGCCAACCATGGGAGGCTGTGCCCACGTACCTGGCACCCAGAAGTAGCCTTCGCCACCGTAAGCCCAGTACCCGGGTGTCCACAAATAGCCGGCGGCGGGAATCGCGGGTTGCTCATAGACAGGCAGGCCGGGCGGGGCGATCTCGACGGACACGCCGAACTGCGCGAACGAAATGGCCGGTATGGCCAGAATCAGAAGGGTCAGAAATAACAAACGTAGATTACGCATTTTGAATCACCTTGCCCGATCATCCTTCGATTGCCCGGTTATACTTTGCGGCTGCGGGCTGCGTGGAGTGAACGGCGGCGTGTCCTATACAAGGATTCCACTAACAGGGTTACATGGATCGATTGCCAAGTCTGAGCACAATGGCTCACTTTTGCGGACAATCCCGATTCAGGCATATATAGGAGCACTTGGCACTTGGCACTTAACATTTGGCACTTGGGGTTATTGAGTCGCGGGGAATGCACGTAGTCCATCGTCAGTATGATTGGAACTTAGAATCTGGAACTCTGAGAATGGCAAGTTCTTGGAGTCCCACCCTGTCGCGGACAATCCGACAATGGTGGGGACTCCCAAGACGCACGGCTACAGCGCGAAGCTGAGTGTGATGTTCACGCCCGGATATACCGGGTTACACAGGTAATAGACGCCGTCGATGTCAACCACAAAGACGTCCTGGGTGTAGAGCCAGTTGGCTGGCCACACGCCAACGAATCCGAAGGAATAGCCGCCGTACTGGAAGCGGTGGTTCCTGTAGTCACCTTCGCTGACATGGAAGGTGTGTTCGCGTCCGAAGTTGGCGCGGAAGCGGTCGTCAGGAATGCGGCCGCGCTGCGCTTGCTGGCCGCCCCTGGCCTGCTGTTCGTGCTGTTGTCCGTTTTTCTCCTCCTGCTGGTTGCTCTTTTCTTGCTGCTGGCTTTTCTCTTCCTGCTTGGCGCTCTTGCCTTCTTGAGCGTTCTTCTCTTCCTGCTTTGCGGGCCCAGCTTCCTGCGCTTTCTTCTCTTCCGGTTTGGCCGCCTTATCTTTCTGTTCCTGTTGGTCCTTCTGCTCTTCGTGTTGCTCCTGAGCATAGAGCGGAGCAGCGAATCCGAGGAGCAACGACAGAGCTACGGTGCTGACGATTCCTGTTGCTTTCATGTGTTGCCTCCATTTTTCCGAATCGTTACATCAGTTCGCTTACTGCAAGCTTCCTGTCGTGGTCGGGACCGGGTTGCCGATGGCGTCGCCGGACACGAGCAGTTCTACTCTCCGGTTCTGTTGCCGACCCGCGGAGTTGTCGTTGGAGGCCACTGGCAGAGTATTGCCGTAGCCCGTGGCGCTGACGGAATCGTTCGCCACCCCCTGGTTCACGAGATAATCGCGCACCGAGCCGGCGCGGTTCTCAGATAATGTTTGATTCATGGCATCGCCGCCGACGTTATCGGTGTAGCCACCGACTGCAATGTTGAGGCCGGGGTAAGCCAGGAGGATTCCGGCGACTTTCGCCAGCTTCTCCCGTGCTCCGGGCTTCAAGGAATATTGGCCGGTGTCAAACAATACATCGGACATGCTTATGATCAGTCCGCGGGCGCTGTCGCGAGTCTGGAGAACGGAATTCAACTGATCCGACAGGCGGGTACGCATGGCGGTTTTGTCGTCTTCCGCTTGTTGCGCGTTCTGTTGCGCCTGCTGCGCAGCCAGGCGGGATTGGTCGGCATCGGCCTGGGCCGCGGTAACTGCGGCAGCGGATGCGGCCTGACTTGCAGCCATGTCAGATTGCGCTTTGGCGGCATCGGACTGGGCTTGTTCTTTCTGGCGCGTGGCCTCGTCAGCTTGGGCCTGGGATTGCGTCTGGGCGTCAGTGGAAGCCTGGCGTTCATCGGCCTGGCGCTGCTCGTCCATCTTTTTGACTGCGATGGCGCGTGCGTCTTCAGCCGTCTGTACCGTCTCGCGAGCGAGGGCAATCATCGGCTTTCTTTCATAGTGTCTTCGTGTGGCTAATTCGTCGGTGTTATTCATCAACTGAACGGCGTGTTGATAGCTGTCACCGGCATAGGTCTCGGCTCCCTCAGACTGGGCGATGCGCAAGGCATTGCGCGCCTCGAAGAATTCCAGCGGCAACTTGCTGTTCAGGACCACCGGGTCGAACTTGTAGCCGGTGGGAATGTAGCCGCCGCGTTCCATGAGTTCATACTTGGCATCCACGACTTCGGAAGTTCCCTTGGTGTCGGGGCGAACCACGTTTTCGAGCACCACGACGTTGCTGGGCTGACGAACGGCATAATAAGGTTCGGCGGTGACCACCAGCGCGAAGGCTTGAAGATCGGTGGTGACGTTTAGCTTGCTGCGATGGTTTTCGCCCAGGAGCACTTCGCCCAGATTGACTGCCCGGCCTTCAGGGGAAATTGCCCATAGGACATAAGTCAGATACTCAGTACCGAACGACGTGGGCTTTTGCAGATCGCCAAATTCCACCTCGATCTCAATGGATCCACGTTTGCTGTTTACTTTGGCCTGGCCATTGGCTGAAGGCATCAGATCGGTGCCTGCGAAATCCAGCTTGCTGGCCCCGCTGCGGTGCTGGTAGTTGACGGCCTGCACGCTGCGGCTGACTACGACGACTCGGAACGTGGGCGTCGAACTCATGGGTTCGACTGCCATGCTGGGCTGGGAATTGGTCTGGGCTACGGCGCTCAAGCTCAGCGCTGCTACGACGGCTAAGAATGTCTTGATGCTTGTGTTCACAAATATCTCCTTGTGGCAGAGGTCTGCCGGGTTACGTTGTCTCGGTGGTGGTTGGCGTTGATTGCCCTGTCGTCATCCCTTGCCGATGCGGATATTGCTGAGATTGTGAAACAGCCCAAACACATTCAGCAGCCACAGAACGACGGCGATGACCACGACGCCATTGAGAATTGACTTGATGGTTCCCTGCATTGGGATGAAGCGATTCACCAGCCACAGGAGGACACCCACCACGATGAGAACTTCCAGGAGTTGAATTAAAGGCATGAGCTTGACCTTTCATGGTGCGCGGGCTAACGCCTCCCATCCGCCTGGAGGTGCTGCCCTAATTTTGATGTTCGAGAGCTTTAGGGTCGAATCGTGCGGGCCGGAGGTTACGCGGCATACACACGGATGAGGAGAACTAAGGATGACAGGTACAGACTTTGGTGTCTGAGCAAGATAGCTCACATGTGGGGTTCAGGCTGCGAAGCACAGGGGGCGGGATCAGCTTGCGGAAGCTTCAACTGGCATGGCGGTGTCGAGCGATGCGCAGGCCTGGTCAGCGACGGAAGACGGCTGAGCGTGCATTAATTCCCAGGAATACTCGATCTCCCGTCCACACGCGAAGCAAACCCGGTAAGTCCGTTTCTTGATGGTGAACACGCGGCTGAGCTGGCTGTGATAGCAGCCGAACAAAGTCTCAAACATACGCGATACCGATGTTCCCATAAATGGTGTGACCTCTCGAAGCAACTATGAAGGGGAAGAATGACAGATGGAGATTCACAAGTCTGAGCAGAACGGCTCACCTGGGGGCGGATCGACGATTCATGCGTGCTCGATGGCAGGAAGCTTGGGACGCTTGGTTTCGCGGATCTGTTCCGCGGTGAAGCCGGATCCGCACGTGCTGCACCGCCAATAGTTGGCCGAGCCGCCGGGCAGGTTCTCGGGGCGCCGGGCTTGCACCAACTCACTGTCGCACTCGGGACATTGTCGTTGGGTCATGGTGTCGGTTTAATGGCTTTTCAGGGGGAGAGAATGAGTCTCCTCCGCGGTGAGTCGAGAGGCATCGCAATAGCCGTAGCCTTTGAGACAAGCGGTGTAGTTACGTTTGTGCTCGGCGTCGGCGAGCTGCGTGGTTTCAGGTGCGGTTAGTTTTGCGAAGTCGCAAGTTTCCTGGCCGTCCTTGCAAGCGGTCAGGTTGCGCTTGTGATCTGAGGCTTCAATTTGCGCTGCTTCCGCGGGACTGAGTTTGGAATGGTCGCACTCGTCCCAGCCATTTTCACAATTCTGTGCGTTACGCTGGTGCTCCGCGGTGGCCACCTCCTTCGTTTCCGCGGGAGTGAGCTTGGAGTGATCGCATAAGCCGGCGCCATTCTTACAGTCGGAGACATTGAGCTCGCGCCTGGCGGTGTTCACTGTGCCCGTTTCGGACGGAGACAGTTGGGAGCGGTCGCAATCGCCGATCCCGTCCTTGCAGTCGGTGAGGTTGCGCTGGTGCTTGGCGAGGGATGAATCACGGGCTTCGGAAGGAGTCAACAGCGATGGGTCGCAAGATCCCATGCCGCTGTTGCAGGCGGAGACATCGCGCTGATGGTCGGCCACCGCTAATGCAGTGGCCTCCCGTGGAGTAAGTGTCGAGCGATCGCAGGGATCGAAGCCGTTGCGGCAGTTCGAAAGGTTGCTGGTGCGGCGGGCAAGAGCGAGGTCGGCCAATTCCGACGGGTTCAGCTTCGAGCGATCACAGGTTTCGCGGCCAGCCTTGCAGGCGTCGAGATTCTGCGCGTCCGGGTTGGGTGGCGAGGACTGAGCGAGGACAAGGATCGGGCACAGAATGAGGCAGGCGGTGAAAAACCATTTTCGCAGAATGATGTTCATGTTATCTCCCGTGGCGTTGGCGTTGAGAATTCCCCCGCTCCGCGGCTGACTTCCATCCTGTGTTGACCGGAACCGATATACGGTTCCGGTCAGGCACAAGTTCTGGCTTCCGGATGCGTTACTTGCTATCGGCTTTGGCCTCGGCGATGCGTGCCTGTTGCCCAGCATCGGATACGGCCTTCACGAATGCCACTGCACTCTGTGGCGTTGCCACTTTGCCGGAAAGAATATTGCGGAAGCGTTTGTGACTGCCGTAGATGGCGATGGTCGAGTCGTTGTCCTGTTCGACAACCGCGCCTTCCAATGTCAGTCCGGCGAACACGCCCTTGGAGCGCGAGTAGGTCAGCATTTCAGTGTTCATCTTCCAGTCGGTTCCAGCGGAAGCATGACGGCCAACCGGGCCGGCTGCAACGGATCCTTCCCCAGTGAGTTCGAACTTGCTGGAGAGCAGATGCTGGAAGCCCTGATCGTTCATGACCAGCATGACCAGGTCAACACCTTCGACGCCGATCTGCAATCCCCAACTGCCGCCACCCACGGAAACAAATGCGGGCGCGCTCCAGCCTTCGGAGGTCCGGCAAGTGGCCACGCCGCGTCCATGCTTGCCACCAAATATGAAGCCACCTTTAATGAGATCTGGGACCACGAGGACACACTTTGCGCCGCTCAACACTTCTTCGGGAATGCCTTTGTCCGGAGTTGACATGATGGCGTGCAGAACTTCCACGGACTTTTGCAGGCGGTCAACCGTGTCTTCGCGCGCCGAGCCGGCGAACGCATAAGTTCCAAACAGGCCCATGCAGCCCATCAATAACACTGACATTGTTTTTTTCATGAATTGCTCCTTTTAGAGTGGACGCTAAGAGGAGAGAACTTCAGATGGGCTGACTTAGCTCAGAGAACCTGAAAGAGAGACCGGGTGCTCGTCTCTAATATTATGATCGCGCAAGCGGAAAGCAATAGCTGGTCTGAATTGCTCACTTTGGCTGGGGTGAGCGGGCGCCTCGAAGGCTAAAGCCCGCGTGGTTATGGAGTTGTGACGGCACGACTGAATAGGCGGCGGACAAAATGTGACGGGGCGGCCTGAACCGCATAGGAAGCCGGGAGTGAGCAATCCTGCTCAGAACGGTCTGGGGTGGATGTGTCATTGTCAGGTGGCGAAATTCGCGCCATGGTGTCCCTTAATGTCTTCTTTTCTTTTTTGGGTTCGTAGATGGGCTGGGGTGCTCTGGGATTCACTGAGGAAGCTGTTTGCTGTGGAAACCTACCCTGGGAAGTTCCCCTCACAAAGAATGTGCCCGTTCTGCGGGCTGATTACTGCACGGTCGAAGGCATTTTGTTTGGAGTGCGGGAAGTCGTTGCAGGAAGTTCATCCCTGAAGGCGCGGTTGAGCAAAGGAGGTCAACATGCTCTGGACGATTTTTGTAGTGCTGCTGATTCTGTGGCTTTTAGGTTTTAGCCTGCACGTAGCCGGCAGCCTGATTCACTTGCTGCTGGTAGTGGCGCTGATAGTGCTAGTCGTCAATCTGGTGAGCGGCCGCCGGGTCGTGTAGGGGGACCGGGCCTTTTATCTATGCTGGGAGAGAATCCGAAGGCCGCGGCTGGTGATTGCTTTCAGGATTCGCAGCGCCGCATCGGCTGAGCTCTCAGGGCGGGCATATTTGGCGGCGGCCATATCCCGGTCGAGATGGGTCTTGCCGGAGGGATGTCCGGTGCTGGCCGTGCATCTCTCTTTCGGTTTAGCTCCACACATCGGGCACTGCACGGACAATATCTGCTTCAAGGTAAGTTTCTCGGGCTTCACAACAATAGTATTCAGCATGGTCACGTCGAGTGCTGGTCAATCTTGCTCTGGGGAGAGCGAACGGTTCCAAAGTGGGAATCGGGCCCAGCCGGTGAGCCTATTTCGTGGGTTCCAGAGAAACCACCTGATTGATCGGAATGGCCAAGGTGGGCTCGTCCAGGCTCCTCGCACTCCCTAAGCGAAGGGTTGCCGTTCCTTGAACTTCTTTCAGGAACACATAGAATCCGTCCCGTCCGATGATCTTCACGTGATCTCCCGGCTGCATGGATAGTCTCCTGGCCTGCCGGCGTGATCTGGATGGACGGCGAGGTCTTGGCTGCGAGGTCCGTCAAAGTGCGCCACGACCGCCCAACTTGGCCGGCACCCACGGTCGTACATGCAATGAGGCCGCATGCTGATTAATGGCAGCTGCGGCTTGCGTACGGCGGTTGCCACCGGTGTTATTGAAATCGAGGGTGGTGACGCTATGTTCGCAGAAAGTACAGGTAAATGTGGTGCCGCCGTTCACCGGTTTCGTGGTGTAATATCTCACATCTTCATTGTAGTCCTTCCCGGCTGTGCGAGTTTGGGGCAATAGGTGTGCGACCTTGGAGCGGCAACGTTTTCATTCGGGGCATATGCTTTCGTTTGGCGTGCCGACGTGCCTACGAATGCGGGAGTAACCGAGTAGCAGGCTCTCAATCGTGGAGAACGACGTTAAGCAGAGAACTGTGCACCTGTAGGCCGCCTTCCACACCTCCGGCGTAGTCGATGAAACCCATCTTCCGAAAGCGGTTCATGAAGAAACTCACTCGCGAACGAGTGGTGCCGACCATTTCCGCCAGCGTTTCCTGACTGATCTTCGGGACCACGGTTTCCGGCACACCTTCCTTACCGAAGTGAGCCAGCATCAGCAGGACGCGCGCCAGGCGCTTTTCACTGGAATTGAATAGTTGGTCGACCAGGTCCTCTTCGTAGCGGATATTGCGGGCCAGCAAATAGGCCACGAACATGTCGGAAAAGGCGTGTTCACGATGGAGCGCGCCCATCATTGCCTTTTTCTCGATGCGCAGAAGGTTGCAATCAGTCATGGCGGCCGCAGATCCCATGCGAAGAGATTGCCCTGCTAGCGAGCCTTCCCCGAAGAAATTCCCCTGGCCCACGATGCCGATGGTGGCTTCCTTACCTACCTTGGACACGACGCTGAGCTTGACCTTGCCCTTCTGAATATAGAAGACAGCATCCGCGGCGTCGCCCTGGGCAAAGATACCTTGCTTCCCGGGGATGGACAGGCTCTTCCTGCCCTCGCCAATAGTGGCAAGGAAAGTCGTGGGATTGAACCCGTTGTGTTTCTTGGCTTCTGCAACAGAACCCATATCTCCTCTATTGTAGTCCCAAGCTTAGTCCGCTCGATTAAGGATTACTGATCTGACGCGGCCAGGCGCCGATCGCGATGAGGGTCGGTTCGCGGCTGCCCGGTACTGAGCTCACATTTTTCTCCCACCTTGGCGCCACAGGTCGGACACCGTACTGCGAGTGCTTGTTTTTCGGTGACTTTCATGACTCAATGATGCGGGTTTATTGGGGCGAAAGAATGGTCAATATTGACCACTGCGGCACACAGGGGGTCAGCGGCTGCGCTTGAGCGCGGCCACATTCTGGCGATTGACTTGGGTCAGAGGCGAGTAGCGAGTCCCGCAGGCATCGTGGCCATAGTAAGCCCAGTCGTCTTTGGTCGAGGATTGGGCGATAGCAGGTTGTGCTCCTGCACATGCCAAACCGATTGCGGCGATGAGGAGGAATCGACCGAGGTAACGCATGAACGACGAATCTCCTTCCCGACGTTTGAAACTGCGAGCATAGTATACGCATTGCCGATTTGGGCTGGATCCACATTGAAAACATGACGGTATGAGAATCGTGGGCATGAAATTACGCATCTAACCATCCAATGAAAGAGCCAGAGAAATCGATATTCGACCAGCAGTATCGAGTGGTCGCGGTGGAGGGTGACCGCCTGATGGTGCGTGGGGTGGTCAACGGCGAGGTGCTGACGATCGTTAACCCCGAGCCCGAGACTCCTCTGACGCCGGAAGAATATCCACCGGGAAAGCTCATCGTTCTGACCGATCCTTCCACTTCACCTCTCAATTAATTGCGTTTGAGTCTGTGCCCTTTCCCAGGCGGTCCTGCAAGACACACTGGCGGTCAGTGTTATGCTGTTTCGCAATATGCGGAGCGTACCCCTTCTCATCAAGTTCTTCGCATTGGCATTCAGTGCACTGCTGCCGGTGATTAACCCGCTGGGATCGGCATTGTTGTTGCTCGACATCGTAGGCAACGCACCCCTATCCATTTTCCGCGATCTGGCGCGGAGAATCGCGATCCGAACGACCTTCTTTCTGCTGGTGGTCGAGTTGGTGGGTAGCGCGCTGCTGGAGTTCTTCGGAATCTCGCTTCCCGTGGTGCAGGTTGCCGGAGGACTGGTGCTGGCCAGCATGGGATGGGGTCTGCTGAATCAACCGGAGACGGAAACCGATCCCAAACGGGCGGAAGTCGGGAAGGCCGGCTTCGGATCCGTCGAGGAGAAGGTTTTCTATCCACTCACGTTTCCGTTAACCGTGGGCCCAGGCTGCATCGTGGTGATGTTGACGCTGAGTGCGCAGGCTTCGGCGAAGCGGGGAGCGATTGACGATGTCATGGCTCACGTGGGGATTTCTCTGGCAGTGGTGGCCTTAAGCTTGACCGTCCTTCTCAGTTACCGTTATGCGCCGAAGATCACGGAGCGAATTTCAGCACAGACGGCGTACGGCATTCTGCGGATTGTTGCATTCGTGCTGTTGTGCATTGGCGTGCAGATCACCTGGAACGGTGTGGAAACACTGCTGAAAACCGTCCTTGTTGGTGGGACATCGCGATAGCACTCATTGACTCCGCGGCCGGTAGATGTAGGGCCATTGTTCGCTATAACCCTAAGGCGTCGAAAACCTCTCCGCCGCAAGGGTCCTAAATTATTGATTCGCCCCGCTGGGCATCACTGATGTTGGAACGTGCCTAAACCACATGGTTTCCCAACAGGCGTTCTTCGGGTCAAGGAGTGTAAGCGGCTGGTTTCAACAGTTATACCCGGTAAGGTGAAATCCAGCGCCAATTAATTCATGCGAGGTCGACCTCGCCAGCAAATCACTTGCAGTGCAGCGCCTACGGGTTTACGGTAATCGCCACAGTAGCCGACGGGATGCCGTTGGCGATTCCTACCGTCGTGCTCGCGCCGGTTTCCGTGCCCAGCAGTACGTCGAACTCAGTGGATACATTCTCGGCTCCTGTAGCTACGCCCAGGGTGCTGAAGTTGTGGGGGCGGGCAAAGAACTGGTGCTTTGTGATGTTGTTCGCGATACGCACCAGCGGGTAGTTGGTGGCAGACTGGGCTTCATCCCCGTAGGCAGCGCCTTGTGAGAGGCCGTTGAACTGGGTACCAACGACAGAGTAGGTGCCTCCAATGTTAACCGTTGTGGGGTAACCAATGAAACGGGGCTGCTCGGCCACAAACCGCCAGGGCAGCGCGATACGTGCCGAGATACCAGCCATTGTCCTCCCGGCTGGGCTACGAGTCAATACGCTTCAGGATGGTTGGCGCAAAATCGCCTCTCTAACAATGTCGGCGGTTGTCAAGTTCCTTCGGAGCACACGACGGCGTGGGCTCGGAGAAGAGCGCCATTTCGCTCTCGTTGAAGGTTTGCGCATTCCAACCTGGGCTCGCTGCTAATCGTGCG
>Ga0210394_10001175_pt1 | contig 43966 bp, 37 predicted proteins | sample IncBWC12MmetaG_FD_160121 | JGI IMG/M metagenome (GOLD analysis project Ga0210394, IMG submission 160121) | Forest soil microbial communities from Barre Woods Harvard Forest LTER site, Petersham, Massachusetts, United States - Inc-BW-C-12-M | ecosystem: Environmental > Terrestrial > Soil >...
CGCGATCAGCGCGCCCATATCGAGCGCCAGGATGCGCTTGCTCTTGAGCCCTTCGGGCACCTCGGCGTTGATGATGCGCTGCGCTAGTCCCTCGACGATGGCCGTCTTGCCGACGCCGGGCTCGCCGATCAGCACCGGGTTGTTCTTGGTGCGGCGCTGGAGCACCTGAATCGTGCGGCGGATCTCGTCGTCGCGCCCGATCACCGGGTCGAGCTTGCCGGAAGACGCGCGCGCAGTGAGGTCGATGGTGTACCTCTCGAGCGCCTGGCGGTTCTCCTCGGCGTTGGCATCAGCGACCTTCTCCCCGCCGCGCACCTCGTCGATGGCCTTCTCGACCGCCCCGCGCACCATACCGGCCTCCTTGAAGAGCCGGGCGAGCGCCCGATCCTCGAAGGCGGCGAGCACGAACAGCTCGCTCGAGATGAACTGGTCGCCGCGCTGCTGGGCCAGCTTGTCGGTGACGTTGAGCACGCGGTTGAGGTCGTTGGAGATGTGGATTTCCCCGGGCGCACCCTCGACTTTTGGCATCCCGTCGAGCAGCGTCAGCAGCCCCGCGCGCAGCTTGTTGACGTCCGCGCCCGCCTTCAGCAGCAGCGGGCGAGCGGTGCCGCCAGAAGCGTCGAGCAGCGCGAGCATGACGTGAGCAGGCTCGAGCACCTGGTGGTCGCGGCCGAGCGCCAATGACTGGGCATCGGCCAGTGCCTGCTGGAAGCGGCTGGTCAGTTTGTCCATGCGCATGGGAGTAAGGACCTGAAGGGGGGCGGTTGTTGTGGGGACAAACTGCGCTCCCTTCAAGGGGGCTGCGCCGCCTGAGAATAGCGCACGCCGCCCTTGCCCTGCACGGACACGTATCGCCGGCGCCCGCAAGCCTTCAGTCGCGCAGGCTGAGCAGCGGTGCTATGAAGGCGCGGTAATGGCGCCAGCGCCCCACGGAGCTGTTGTAGATCTTCTGGCGCACCTGCCAGGAACTGGCGGTCAACACGGTGCGGCGGGTCTGGTGAAAGTCCATGCACCGCCGGTCCCACTCCAGCCCGATAAAGTCCAGGATCCTGCGCGTCCATCCTTCCTGGTCGGCAATCAGCTCCTCATAGGGCACCTCGAGCAGCACTCCCGGCGGCAACGCGTGCCGCCAGTGATCGACCAGACGGCGATGCTCGCGGTAGTAGTGCGCCAGGTCCGACAGGTCCCAGGCGAAGTTGAGCGCGGTGGAGAAGTGTTGGAAGTAGCACGACAGGCAGGTGTCCAGCGGATCGCGCCGCAGGTAGATCATGCGAGCGCGCGGGAACACGGCATGGATGAGCCCCAGGTAATCGCAGTTGACGTTGGCCTTGTCGACCACGCGCACTGCGTCCGCGGAATGCGCGGACAGAGCCTGCAGGTAGGCGCGCGCAAGCCTCATGCGCAGCGGCTCTGCGGGCAATCCACGTCGCAGGACCGCCTCGTGCCGGCGGGCCGCGAGGTGCCAGAAGTCGAGCTCCCCCGCTCCGCTCGCCGCGGGATGCGAGGCGATGATCTGCTCCACCAGGGAGGTGCCGGAGCGCATCATGCCCGCCACGAACACCGGCCGCGCGGAGTCGGAGCTGCCCGGGTACGTGCCTGACAGGGCGTTACGCGTATACACGCGTATGAGATCGTCGACGTAGCCGGCGCGCGCCTCACGGTCGTAAGGCGGCGCGAGCGCCTTCTGCAACTCGTTGCCACGACGGTAATTGCGAAATGCCTGCGCGAAGTCCGCGACGTCGTCGTAGTACTTCCCCAGTGCAAAGCGGATGTGCGCCTCTTCCATGGGGACAAGCCCTGCCGCTGCCGCCTGCAACGCCCCTTCGAGCCAGGCACCGTCGGACGGCGTCATCCTGCGCAGTCCGACCAGCGCCGCCCACGCCATGGGATTCTTCCGATTGGCATCCACAGCGCGCCTCAACAGCGCGTCAGCCTCCGCGAGACGTCCCGCGAGGGCGGCGATCCGACCCAGGCCGACCAGTGCGTGTGAGTTACCGGGGGCGATCTTCAGCAGTTTTTCATACGCTTCAGTAGCATCGGGGACACGGCCGAGAAGCTCCAGGGTGACTCCGAGGTTGATCTGCGCGTCCTCGTGCGCCGGCTGCCACCGTAGCGCGCGTCGCAGCGGCATCTCGGATTCGGCGATCCGACCCGTCCACTGCAGCACCGCCCCGAGATTCACGTGAGCGTCCGGATACTTCGCCCTTACGGCGATGGCGCGGCGGAACTGCTCCTCCGCCTCCGCACAGCGCCCCAGCTTGCTGAGCGCCACCCCGAGATTGTTGCGCGCAAGCGCATGGCGCGGATGACGGTCCAGCAGGTCCTGATACGCCACCACCGCCTCCGCCCACGCGCCTCGGCCCAGGCAGGCCTCGCCCCTGGCGAGCAGCCTGGCAACGTCAGCGGTACGCGTCCTGCGCGCCGGCGCGGTGACAATCTGTTTCGTCGCCTGCGTGCCGCCGGCGGGCGTGGTCAGGCGCAGGACCAGCGCACGAGTGAACTCGGCGACCGTGTCGGGCTCGACGCCCTTCTCGAGCAGCCTCCACTTGAAGTTGTTCGCCAGCGTGGCTCGTTTGAGGGTGTTGAGTCGCAGCGAACGAGCTTCGCGGTCGACTCGCTGCAGAAACTCCTGCAGGAGTTTGTTCCGCAGCGCTCGCTGGGTCTCGGTCACGCGCGCGCGTGCGCGCCGCGGCGCGGATGCCGGCGGCAAGCGCAGATCCTCGGCCCACGCCGCACCTAGCGTCGCGGCTTCGCGCGTCTTGAACCAGTCGAGCGGCATGGATCCGACTACCTCCTTGTGAATTCTGCTTGCACCATACCAAGCAGACCCGTGCCGCGGCCAGAACGCCGCGACCGGGATCACGTCGGATGATTAAGAATCATTAAGACAACGTTAAAATCCGCAGCGCGCTTGCGCGCTGGTCTATTGGCCGCTCAGGTGTTCGGCCCAGGCGATGAGCGCGATACCGCTGCCGATGAGCAGCACCTGGATGGCGCTGGTGCGCGGGTCGGCGCGACGATGCAGGCCCGGAATCAGCCCGGCGACCGCGATGTACAGGAATCCCGCCGCCGCAAAGGCGAGCGCGTAGGGCAACACCCCCATCGCCCCGCGCAGGGTGAAGTAGGCCGCCACAGCGCCTGCGACCGCGGCAAGGCCGGTCGCAAGGTTCAGCAGCAGCGCCCGCGGCCGCGACAGCCCCGCCTGCACCAGGATGGCGAAATCGCCGACGCGGTGCGGAATCTCGTGCGCCGCCACCGCGAAAGTGGTGACGAGTCCGAGTGACTCGCTGGTGAGAAACGCCGCGGCGATGAGGACGCCGTCGAGCGCATTGTGCAGGCTGTCGCCCACCAGCACGAGCACGCCCGAAGCGCGGCGGCGCGCGTGCTCATGATCATGGCTATCGTGTGCCGCGTGCGCCGCCTGCCCTGCCGCATGAGGATCGTCGGCGTGCTGCGGACAGGTGCGCGCCTCGCCGGCGTGCTCATGGGCGTGCGCGTGCCACCACAGCACCAGCTTCTCGATCACGAAGAACACGCCGAGCCCGGCCACCAGCGCCAGGCCGATGCCGTGCGCTCCCCCGGGACCGGCAGCCTCTACCGCCTCCGGCAGCAGTGCCAGCAGTGCCGCACCGAGCAGCGCCCCGGTGGCGAAGCTGATGAAGTGCGGGAGTATCAGGGCGCTGTGGGCCTCGCGCACCCACAGGAACACGATCGCGACTGCGGCGCTGGCGATGCCCCCCAGGGCGGAGAACAGCACGATGGTGAGCAGCAGCACGCCCGATGATCCTAGCATGCGACTTCACACACCCGCGGCGATCCACACCAGTGCAGCCATGCGGCCGCACTGCCCGTCGCGCCGATAGGAGAAGAAGCGCCCCGGATCGGCGTAGGTGCACCAGTGGCCGCCGAACACCTGCCGCACTCCGGCGCGGCCGAGCCGCTGGCGCGCCAGCGCTGCGAGATCGCACTGCCAGCGGCCGCGTGCGTTGGCGGCGAAGGCGTCGGCCGCCGCGGCGTCCTGCGCCAGGAAGGCGGCGCGCACTTCTGCGCCCACTTCGAAGTGTTGCGGTCCGATCGCCGGACCGAGCCAGGCGATGAGCTGCGCCGGATCGGTGCCGAGCCGTGCCACGGTCGCTTCCAACACTCCCGCGGCCAGCCCGCGCCATCCGGCGTGCGCGGCGGCAATGGCGAGCCCATCGCGTGCGGCGAACAGCACCGGCAGGCAGTCCGCCACCTGCACGACGCACACGCGCCCGGCGCACCGGGCCACGGCCGCATCCGCGCAGGCCGGCGCCCCATCCGCCGCATCGAGGTCGATGACGTCGCTGCCGTGAACCTGCGCCATCCAGGCCGGCTCCTGCGGCAGCTGCAGTTGCCGCCACACGCGGCGACGGTTCTCGGCTACCGCGGCGGCGGCATCGCCGACGTGCGCGCCGAGATTGAGTGAATCGTATGGGGCGCCGCTCACGCCTCCCGAGCGCAGCGTGAAAGCGGCGCGCACCGTGGCCGGCGCGGGCCACTGCGGCACGAGAATTGCGCTGTCAGCGGGCGGCTGCTCCACGCTCACGAGTTGTCGGCCTCGAGCGCCGCCAGCAGCTGCTGCATGTCCGGCGGCAGCGGCGCTTCCCATTGCACGGCGCGGCCGGTGAGCGGATGGCGCAGCGCGAGGCGTGCCGCGTGCAGCGCCTGGCGCGGAAAGGCGTGCAACTGCGCGGCCAGCGCCGGCGTGCACCCGGCAGGCAGGCGGCGGCGCCCGCCGTAGAGGCGATCGCCGACCAAGGGGAAGCCGAGATGCGCGAGATGCACGCGAATCTGGTGGGTGCGTCCGGTCTCGAGGGTCACGCGCACCAGCGTGTGCGCCCGCAAGCGCTCGAGCACGCGGTAGTGGGTGATCGCGGGACGGCCGTCGGCGCGCACCGCCATGCGGGTGCGCTCGCGACGGTGGCGCCCGAGCGGCTGCTCGATCGTGCCGCCGGCCGTCAGCACGCCGGTGCACACCGCCAGGTACTCGCGGCGGATCTCGCGTGCGGCCAGCGCTGCCACGAGCGCGGCGTGCGCTTCGCGGGTACGCGCCACCAGCAGCAGGCCGCTGGTGTCCTTGTCGAGCCGGTGCACGATCCCGGCACGCGGCACGTGCGCGAGCTGCGGATCGAGCGCGAGCAGCGCGTTCTGCAGTGTATGCGCGGGGTTGCCCGCCCCGGGGTGCACCACCAGTCCGGGCGGCTTGTCGATCACGTACAGCGAGCGATCCCGGAAGACCACGCTGAGCGGCAACGCCTCGGCAGCCAGCGCCGTCGCCACCGGCAGCCGCGCGGCGATGCGCACCTGCTCGCCGCCGAGTACCCGGTCCTTGCCACGCAGCGGTCGGCCATCGACCTGCACCTCGCCTGACTCGATCCAGCGGGCCAGCAGTGAGCGCGAATACTGCGGCAGCGAGCGCGCCAGCGCCTGGTCGAAGCGCAGTCCGGCGACCGCCGCGGGCAGCGTGAGCGCATGCGAGCGGAACTCCGCCGCGACGGCAGCGGTCGCAAGTGCAGCCGAAGGATTCGCTATACTGGCTCGATTCGAACGGCGCGAAGCCACAGAAAGGCCCTTTGCAGATGTTCCTGTCCCGTCCGGTGCGCGGCGGCCTGCTTGCGCTGTGTGTGGTCCTGCTCGCCGTCTCCGGCTGCCGCACGCACCGGGAGAAAGCGGAGAAAAAGGTCACTCCCGAGGCGCTCTACAAGAAGGCTCACAAGAGCCTCGAGGCCTACGACTTCAACTCCGCCATCAAAAGCTACGAGCAGCTGACCGCACGCTTCCCGTTCACCGACGAAGCGCGTCAGGCGCGCCTCGACCTGATCTACGCATACTACCGCGCCGGCGAAGGCGAGTCCGCCACCGATGCCGCCGATACCTTCATCCGCGAAAACCCCACGCACCCGCGTGTGGATTATGCCTACTACGTCAAGGGACTCGTCGACTTCGAGCGCAACCCGAACGCCATCGAGCGCCTGTTTCGCGCCGATCTCACCCAGCGCCCGCCGAGCACGGCGCGCAAGGCGTTCGCCGCTTTCAAGACCGTGGTCGAGCAGTACCCGAAGAGCGAGTACGCGCATGACTCGCTGCAGCGCATGGTGTACCTGCGCGACCGCCTGGCGAGCTACGAGGTGCACGTGGCGCGCTACTACTACAAGCGCGAGGCCTACATCGCCGCGGCGCAGCGCGCCAAGGGCGCCATCGAGCAGTACGACGGCGCCCCGGCGATACGCGAGGCGCTCGCGATCCTGATCCAGTGCTACGACAAACTGAATCTCGAGCCGCTGGCCGCGCAGACGCGCCAGGTCTACGCCGCCAATTACTCCAGCGACGTGCGCACCGCGCAGGCGGAAGTGAAGAAATCCTGGTGGCGTTTCTGGTAGGGCGACTTCAGCGCCGGTAGCCGCTGGTGATCGGGTAGCGCCAGTCGCGCCCGAAGGCGCGGCGGCTGACGCGCACCCCGGGCGGAGCCTGGCGCCGCTTGTATTCGTTGCGCTTCACCAGGTCCAGCACCCTGGCCGTGGTGGCGCGGTCGAAGCCGCGTGCCTCGATCTCGTCCACCGACAGATCCTCCTCGATGAAGGCCTCGAGGATCGCATCGAGCACCTCGTAGGGCGGCAGGGAGTCGGAGTCCTTCTGATCGGGCCGCAGCTCCGCCGAGGGTGCACGCGTGATCACCCGCTCGGGGATCACCCGTCCGAGCGAATTGCGGTGGCGGGCCAGGCGGTACACCAGCAGCTTGCTGCAGTCCTTGATGGGCGCGAAGCCCCCCGCCATGTCGCCGTAGAGCGTGGCGTAGCCCACCGCCATCTCGCTCTTGTTGCCGGTGGTGAGCAGCATCCGCCCGGTCTTGTTCGACAGCCCCATCAGCAGCAGCATGCGGCAGCGCGACTGGATGTTCTCCTCGGTGGCGTCGGGCGGCCGGTCACCGAACTCCCCCGCGAGCGTCGCGAGCGTCGCCGCGAACATCGCCTCGATCGACAGCACGCTGTACTTCACGCCGAGCAGCCGCGCCTGCTCGCTGGCGTCGGCGAGGCTCGCCGGCGAGGTATAGCGCGAGGGCATCATCACCGCGTGCACGCGCTCCTTGCCGAGCGCGTCGACAGCAATGGCGAGGGTGAGCGCCGAATCGACCCCCCCGGACAGCCCCATCACGACGCCGGGAAAGCCGTGCTTGTTGACGTAGTCGCGCACCCCGAGCGTCAGCGCACAATAGACACTCGCCTCGTCGGAGAGCTCCGCGGCGATCCCGCCGGGCAGCGGCTCCACGCGGCCGCGCGCGCCGCGCACGAACTGCGTCACCCAGGTGCCCTCCGCGAACGGCGGTGCGCGCATCACCACCTCGCCCTGCGCGTCCATGACGAAGGAGTTGCCGTCGAACACCAGCTCGTCCTGCCCGCCCACCAGGTTCACGTAGACGAGCGGCAGGCCGACGTCGCGGGTGCGCGCGCGCGCCACCGCTTCGCGCTCGCGCTGCTTGTGGATCTCGTACGGCGAGGCATTGATCACCAGCAACAGCTCCGCGCCCGCGGTGCGCGCCAGCTGCACGGCCTGCGCCTCCCAGATGTCCTCGCAGACGAGCAGCCCGAGACGGAAACCGCGCCAGTCGGCGACCGTGGGCTGCGTGCCGGCGTGGAAGTAACGTTTCTCGTCGAACACCTTGTAGTTCGGCAGCTCGGCCTTGCGGTGAATCGCCACCAGTTCGCCACCGGAAACCAGCGCCGCGGAGTTGCTGATGCCGGCGCCGCTGTATTCGGGAAATCCCACCATCACCGCCAGGTCGCTGATCTCGCCGCGCAGCTGCGCCAGGCCCGCCTCGATCTGGCGGCGAAAACCGCGGTGGAACAGCAGGTCCTCGGGCGGGTATCCGGACAGGGCCAGCTCGGGAAACAGCACCAGGTCCGCGCCGAGCTGCGCGCGTGCGCTGCGCGCGCTGCTGATGATCCGTGAGGCGTTGCCGCGCACGTCTCCGACCAGCAGATCAAGTTGTGCCAGCGCGATCTTCAGCGACTCGGTCATGGGTGCAGTCGCCTGCGGCGCGCCATTCTTCAGCGCCGCCGGCTCCGCGGCGCGCGCTGCGTCCTGCCGCGGCTGCCGGCAGCGGCACTGCGGCCGGCGCGGGCCGGCTTGCGCGCTTTGCCCGCCGCGCGTATGCGGGCCGGGCGTGAGGCGCGCGGCGCGGCGCGCTGCCCGTGCAGCAGTGTAGCGATAGCCGCACCCAGCTCGGCGGGAGACTTCACGGTGCGCACCCCCGCGGCGGTGAGGGCGGCGTACTTCTCGGCGGCGGTGCCGCGGCCGCCGGCGACGATAGCGCCGGCGTGACCCATGCGCTTGCCGGGAGGCGCCGTCAGACCGGCGATGTAGGCAACCACCGGCTTGCTGACGAATCGCCGGATGTAGTTGGCGGCGGCCTCCTCGTCGCTGCCGCCGATCTCGCCTACCAGGATGATGCCGCGGGTGCCGGGATCGCGCTCGAACAGCTCCAGCACATCGATGAAATTCATGCCGCGCACCGGGTCGCCGCCGATGCCGACGCAGGTGCTCTGACCCAGGCCGACGTTGGTGGTCTGAAACACCGCCTCGTAGGTGAGCGTGCCGGAGCGCGACACGATGCCCACCACGCCCTTCTTGTGGATGAAGCCCGGCATGATGCCGATCTTGCACTCGCCGGGAGTGATGACGCCGGGACAGTTGGGTCCGATCAGGCGGGTGGCGGAGGTGGCGAGTGCCGCCTTCACGCGCACCATGTCGTTGACGGGCACGCCCTCGGTGATGCACACGACCAGCTCGATGCCGGCGTCCGCCGCCTCGAGGATCGAGTCCGCGGCGCCGGCGGCTGGCACGTAGATCATGCTGGCGGTGGCGCCGGTGGCGCGCACCGCGTGCTGCACCGTATCGAACACCGGCAGGCCGAGGTGCCGCTGGCCGCCGCGCCCGGGCGTGACGCCGCCGACCAGACGGGTGCCGTAATCGAGCGCCGCCTGAGAATGAAAGGTCCCCTGCTTGCCGGTAAAGCCCTGGCAGATGACCCGGGTGTTGCGGTTGACCAGGATGCTCATGACCTGCCTCTGGCCAGCGCCACCACCTTGCGCGCGGCGTCGGTGAGATCGGCGGCGGCCGTGATGGTGAGACCGCTCGCAGCCAGCAGCGCCCGCGCCGCTTCCGCGTTGGTGCCCTCGAGCCGCACCACCACCGGCACCTTCACGCCGACGTTTTTCACCGCATGGATGATGCCCTCGGCAATCAGATCGCAACGCACGATGCCGCCGAAGATGTTCACCAGCACCGCACGTACCCTGGAGTTGGAGAGGATGAGCTCGAAGGCCGCGCTCACCCGCGCCGCCGTCGCCCCGCCGCCGACGTCGAGAAAATTGGCCGGCCGCCCGGCGTGCAGCTTGATCAGATCCATGGTCGCCATCGCCAGACCCGCGCCGTTCACCATGCAGGCGATGTTGCCGTCGAGCGAGACGTAGTTGAGATCGTGTTCGGCGGCGCGTCGCTCCATCGGGTCCTCCTGGCTGGGATCGCGCAGCTGCGCCAGCTCCGGGTGACGAAACAGCGCGTTGTCGTCCACGTTGATCTTGGCATCGAGCGCCAGCAGCGCCCCGCCACGGGTCAGCGCCAGCGGATTCACCTCGACCAGGCTCAGGTCCTTCTCGAGATACAGCCGGTAGAGCGCGGCCGCGAGCGACTGGAACTCGCCGAGCTGCGGGCCGGACAGTTCCAGGCCGAAGGCGAGCTGGCGCGCTTCGTAAGCCTGGAATCCCGCCGCCGGGTGAATAGCGACCGTCAGGATCTTCTCGGGTGTCTTGTGGGCCACCTCCTCGATATCCATACCGCCGGCGAGCGAGGCGATGAGCGCGTGCGTGGCGCGCTCGCGGTTGAGCGTCAGTGACAGGTACATCTCCCGCGCGATGTCCGAGCCGCTCTCGACGTAAACGCGCTCGACCGGCAGCCCCTCGGGTCCCGTCTGGGGTGTCGCCAGGCGCTCGCCCAGCATCCCGCGAGCGGCGACGCGCACCGCCTCCACGTCACGGGCGAGTTTCACACCGCCCGCCTTGCCGCGCCCGCCTGCATGCACCTGCGCCTTGACCACCCACAGCGACCCGCCGAGCGCCGCGGCGGCCTCGGCGGCTTGTTGCGCGCTCGCCGCCACCCGGCCGGGCGGTACCGGCACGCCGTAACTGCGGAACAGGTCCTTCGCCTGGTATTCGTGAAGATTCATGGCCGCCGACCGCGCCGCGGGTAAAACGCACATTTTGCTCGAAAATGCCTGCCGCTGACCAGCCGCGCCCCGCCCGCGGCGGCAGCCGGCCGCCCGCCGGCGCGCACCGCCAGCCTGTGCCCGGTGCGATGCGAGTCGCGTTCCAGACTCAGGTGAAGGTGCTAGAGTCGCCGGCCTCGCAATCCGACCCCACACCCGCCTTGCCCGCACCCTCGGCCAGCGCCGCCGTCCTTACCGCGACCCCGAGCGACCTCGCCTGGCGCGTCATCGGGCTGCTCAATCTCTATCGATTGCTGGTGCCGCTGGTGTTGCTGGCCATGCAATCGCTCTCGGGTGCCGACTGGGGGCCGGTGACCGCTCACCCGCGCCTGTTCGTCGCAGCGTGCATCACCTATTTCACGGCCGCGGTATTGCTGGTGATCGCCCGGCGGCTGCACTGGTCGAGCCTGCGGATCGTCGCGCTGGTCAACGCGAGCGTCGATGCGCTCGCCATCGGACTCATTCTCTATGCGAGCGGCGGCAGCGCCAGCGGCCTCGGCGTGCTGCTGGTGCTGCCGGTGTTCACACTCACGCTGCTCGCCGACCGGCGCGATGCGCTGCTGATCGCCGCGGCCGCGGCGCTGGCGGTGCTGCTGCAACAGGTGTTCGTCGGCATGATCGATACCGCCCCGGCCGCCGACTATGTGACCGCGGGGGTGTTCGGCGCGGTGCTGTTCCTGGTGGCGTTCGCGACCTGGCCGGTGGCCAACCGCCTGCGCCAGAGCGAAGCGCTGGTGCGCCGCCAGGAAATCGATCTGGCCAACATGGCGCAACTGTCGCAGTACATAGTGCAGCATCTGCGCGAGAGCCTGCTGGTCCTCGATGCGCAGGACCGCATCCGCCTCATCAACGAGTCTGCCGCGCAGATGCTCGGTGACAAGCATGCGTTTCCCGACGCCCTGATCGGCGAGGCCTCGCCGCGGCTGCTCTACCAGCTCGAGTCGTGGCGCAAGAGCGGCGCTTCGCCGGACAGCGCCGCCACCGACGATACCTTCGTGGCCGCCGACGGCGCGCGTCTGATCCGCCCCCACTTTGCCCCGCTCGCCACCCTTCCGGGACCGGTGCTGATCTTCCTCGAGGACACGAGCCTCATCGGTGAGAAGGTCCAGCAGTCGAAACTCGCGGCGCTGGGTCGCCTGAGCGCCAGCATCGCGCACGAGATCCGCAATCCCGTGGGGGCCATGAGCCACGCCGCACAGCTGCTCGCCGAGTCACCGCGCCTGGCGGAAGAGGACCGGCGACTCACGCAGATCATCAGCAGCAACGCCGAGCGGGTCAGCGCCATCATTGACAACGTGCAGCGCCTGTCGCGCCGCGAGCAGCCGCGGCGCGAGCGGCTGTCGCTGGCAGCATGGACCGAGGAGTTCCGCCTGGAGTTCTGCGAGACGATGCAGTGGCAGCCGGTGCGGTTCATACTCGAAGCCGCAAGCGCCGACGTGGAGGTGCAGATGGATCCGGACCAGCTGCGCCAGATCGTCTGGAACCTGTGCGAGAACGCGATCAAGCATGCCCTCACCGATTCGCCGCATCAGCCTATCGAGATTCGCTACGGCCGCATGCTGAGCAGCGAGCGGCCGTTTCTCGAGGTAGCCGATCGGGGCCGCGGCGTGCCGCCCGAACACACCGAGCGCATCTTCGAGCCGTTCTACAGCGGTGGCCGCGGCACGGGCCTCGGGTTGTTCCTCGCCCGCGAGCTGGCACAGGCCAACCGTGCCACTCTTCTTTATGAGCCGCGCAGCGGTGGCGGCAGCGTATTCCGGCTGGTGTTCGCCGATCCGCGCCGCTGGGAGCGCCGATGAACCAGGGCGCGGCTGACAACACCCGGGTCGCAGAGCAGCCGGTCGTGCTGGTGGTGGACGATGAGCCCGATCTGCTCGAGCTCGTCACCCTTACCCTGAGCCGCATGAACCTGAAGACGCGCACCGCGGCCGACCTCGGCAGCGCGCGCCGGCTGCTCAGGAGCGAGCGCTTCGACCTGTGCCTGACCGACATGCGCCTGCCGGATGGCGACGGGCTCGAGCTGGTGTCGTGGATACAGGAGAACCGCGCCGCGCTCCCGGTGGCGGTGATCACCGCGCACGGCAATGTGGAATCGGCAGTGCGGGCCCTGAAGCTCGGCGCTTTCGACTTCGTATCCAAGCCGCTCGACCTCGGCGTGCTGCGCAAGCTGGTGGGCAGCGCCATCAAGCTCGGCGGCGGCGGCATCGACGCGGACGCCGCGGCGACGTTACGCGGTCCGCGGCTGCTCGGCAGCTCGGCGGTCATGGAGCAGGTGCGGGAGATGATCGGCCGCGTGACGCGCAGCCAAGCGCCGGTGCATATCTGCGGCGAGTCGGGTACCGGCAAGGAGCTCGTCGCCCGGATGATTCACGAAAGCGGTGCGCGCCGCGAGGGCCCGTTCGTCGCGGTCAACTGCGGGGCCATTCCCACCGAGCTGATGGAGAGCGAGCTGTTCGGCCACAAGCGCGGCAGCTTCACCGGAGCCGTGGCCGACAAGAAGGGGCTGGTGCAGAGCGCCGAGGGCGGCACGCTGTTTCTCGACGAGGTGGCCGACCTGCCGCTGCACATGCAGGTGAAGCTGCTGCGCGTGGTGCAGGAAAAGAGCGTGCGGCCGGTGGGCGAGGCCCGCGAAGAGACGGTCGACGTGCGAATCCTGTCGGCCACCCACAAGAATCTCGCGGATCTGGTGGCGCAGGGACTGTTCCGCGAGGACCTCTTCTACCGTATCAACGTCATCGAGCTGCGCGTGCCGGCGCTGCGCGAGCGCAGCGGCGACATCACCGAGATCGCCGCGGCGATCCTGCAGCGTCTCGCCCGCCGGGCGGGCGGCGCTGCCGCGCAGATCTCGCCGCAGGCCGTCACCCTGCTCGAGGCCTATCCCTTCCCCGGCAACGTGCGTGAGCTCGAGAACGTGCTGGAGCGGGCGCTGACCCTGTCCACAGGGGGTGTGATCGGACCTGAGCACATCCGGCTACGCTCGACGGCCACGCCATCCGCCGATAGCCCGGCGGCCGTGGCCCCACGGCCCGTGGATGGCAGCACGGCGCTCGGCAGCCAGCTCGAGAGCATCGAGCGCGACGCCATCATCAAGGCACTCGAGAAGACCCGCTACAACAAGACGGCGGCGGCGAAGCTCCTCGGCATGAGCTTTCGGGCGCTGCGCTATCGCATCAAGAAGCTCGGCATCGAGTAGCCCGCGGCGCAGGTGACGCTGCGGGTCACTTTGTGACGCTCGGGCCGCCTTGTGGCGTCAGGTTGCGACAGGCGTTACGTCAAATCGTTGCGCACGCCACCACCTATTTCTCCATCAATATCAAGGTCTTGAGTGCCCACGCGGCCGGTGGCACGCGCTTTGCTCTATCTCCCCCGGGCGCCTTTTGCGCCGCTTAGATTGTCTCTTAAAATTTTCAGGAGTCTTATCCAATGAAAGCTGTGCAAAAGGGTTTTACCCTTATCGAGTTGATGATCGTGGTCGCGATCATCGGCATTCTCGCCGCGATCGCGATCCCGGCGTATCAGAACTACACCATTCGCTCGCAGGTAACGGAAGGTCTGTCACTGGGTGACGGATGGAAGACCGGGATCGCCGAGTACTATGCCAACAACGGTACGCTACCGAGCACGGCGAACCTTACTGGAGCCGTCGCCTCCACGGGCAAGTACGTCGCGTCAATCAACGCGGTTAACGGCGTGATTCAGATCACCTACGGCCTGCAGGCCAACGCGAAGGTCAACGGTAACGGCTTAGGCCTTACGCCCATGACCAACACCAATAATGACATCATCTGGATCTGCGGAACTGCCGCGGTTCCGGCAGGCGCGGTCCCGATCGCGGGCGTCGGCGCAGCTGTAAACACAGTGCTCCCGCAGTACCTGCCGACCGTCTGCCACGTCTAAAGTTCTCTGCTTCCCCACTACGAAGCCCCTCCCCGGAGGGGCTTCTTTTTTTGGGAAGCCAATCACGCTGCGGCTCCGGGTCGATGTGCGAGCATGAGCGAAGATTTGACAATTGATCGAGACCACTCGGTAGACTACCGTTTTCGGCGGTCGCATTAGGCTTTCGTAACCCCATGAATGATAACGCTTCCTTGGCGTTGACGGGCGCCCGCACGACCCTGGGAGGTCTCCCCCAGCGCCTCGTGCAGGACGGCCTCATCGAGGAAGCGGCCATGCTGGAGGCGGTAAACCACGCCCGCGAGCGCAAGACCAGCGTGGTCACGCAGCTGGTCGCCACCGGCGTGGCCAACGCGCGTGACATTGCCGTCGCCGCGTCCAACGAGTTCGGCGTGCCGCTGTTCGACCTCGACGCCCTGACCGTGGACATCGAGGCGGTGCGGCTGGTAAGCGACAAGCTGCTCGCCAAGCACCGCGTGCTGCCGCTGTTCCGCCGCGGCAAGCGGCTGTTTCTCGCGGTGGCGGATCCGACCAATCTGCACGCCATCGACGAGGTCAAATTCCAGACCAGTCTCGGTATCGAGGCGATCGTCGTCGAGGACGATAAGCTCCAGGTAGCCATCGACAAGGCGATCGAGCAGGTCGACAACCAGATGTCGGCCCTCACCGCAGATGAGGGCGACGTCGATCTGGAGTCGCTCGAGGTCACCGGCGGTGAGGACGAGCTCGACGACAAGGTCGGACGCGACGATGTCGAAGACGCGCCGATAGTACGTTTCGTGAACAAGGTGATGCTCGATGCCATCCGCCGCGGGGCGTCGGACATTCACTTCGAGCCCTTCGAGAAGCTGTATCGCGTGCGGCTGCGCATGGACGGCGTGCTGAAGGAGATCGCGCAGCCGCCGGTGCAGCTCGCCCAGAAGCTGTCGGCGCGACTGAAAGTGATGTCGCGGCTCGACATCGCCGAGCGGCGCGTCCCGCAGGACGGCCGCATCAAGATGAAGCTGTCGAAGAACCGCGCCATCGACTTCCGCGTGAGCACCTGCCCGACGCTGTTCGGCGAGAAGATCGTGCTGCGTATTCTCGACCCCGCGCAGGCGATGCTCGGCATCGACTCGCTCGGCTACGAGTCGTTTCAAAAAGACCTCTATACCAAGTTCCTCGCCAAGCCGCAGGGCATGATCCTGGTCACCGGGCCGACCGGCAGCGGCAAGACCGTATCGCTCTACACCGGGCTCAACATCCTCAACCGTGAGGACACCAACATCTCCACCGCCGAGGATCCGGCGGAAATCAACCTGCCGGGCGTCAACCAGGTGAACGTCAATCCCAAGGTGGGACTGACCTTTGCCGCTGCGATGCGCGCGTTCCTGCGCCAGGACCCCGACGTCATCATGGTCGGTGAGATCCGCGACCTCGAGACGGCGGAGATCGCCATCAAGGCCGCGCAGACCGGGCACCTGGTGCTCTCCACGCTGCACACCAACGATGCGCCGCAGACGCTCACCCGCATGGTCGACATGGGGGTGAAGCCCTACGCCATCGCGACCTCGGTGAGCCTCATCATCGCCCAGCGCCTGGCGCGCAAGCTGTGCAACACCTGCAAGCAGCCGCGCGACATACCGAAGGAAGCTCTGCTGAAGGAGGGCTTCGCGGAAGCCGACGTGGCGCACGGGCTGAAGCTGTTCGCGCCCAAGGGCTGCGCCAACTGTACCGACGGCTACAAGGGCCGCACCGGCATCTACCAGGTCCTGCCGGTGACCGAGTCGATCGCGCGCATCATTCTCGGCCTGGGCAGCGCGGTGGACATCGCCGCCCAGGCGGCGAAGGAGGGCGTGTGGGACCTGCGCCGCGCCGGGCTTGAAAAGGTGAAGAACGGTCTCACCAGTCTCGAGGAAGTCAACAGCGTCACGATCGAGTGACGAACGGAAGCAACCCATGGCTCAGGCAGCAGCAGCAACCGGCGCGGTGCGCACCCTCAAGCGCGACATCGCCTTTTCCTGGGAGGGCAAGGACAAGCGCGGTGCGCGCGTCACCGGCAAGAGCCTGGCGCCCGACGAGCAGACGCTGCGCGCGGAGCTGCGCCGCCAGGGCGTGGCGGCCTCGCGGATCCGCAAGCAGCGCCAGAGGGGCGGGGGCGGCAGTATCAACATGGGCGACATCGCGGTCTTCAGCCGCCAGCTCGCCACCATGCTGGCCGCCGGCATACCGCTGGTGCAGGCCTTCGAGATCGTCGGCAGCGGCAACGACAAGGCCAAGATGCGCAGGCTCATCCTCGACATCAAAGCTGATGTCGAAGGCGGCACCTCGCTGCACGAGGCGATTGCCAAGCACCCGCTGTATTTCGACGACCTGTTCGTAAATCTCGTCGAGGCGGGCGAGCACGCCGGCGCGCTGGAATCGCTGCTCGACAAGGTCGCGACCTACAAGGAGAAGACCGAGGCGCTGAAGAAGAAGGTCAAGAAGGCGCTGTTCTATCCGGCCGCGGTGCTGGCGGTGGCGATACTGGTCACCACCATCCTGCTGATCTTCGTCATTCCGCAGTTCGAGGAGCTCTACAAGGGCTTCGGCGCCGACCTGCCGGCGTTCACGCAGTTCGTGATCGGCCTGTCGCGCTTCGTGCAGCACGACGGCATCTATGTCCTCGTGGTGCTGGTCGGCGCGGTGCTTGGCTTCATCTACTTCAAGAAGCGCTCCAAGGCGATGCGCGAGCTGCTCGACCGGGTGACGCTCAAGGTGCCGGTCATCGGTCCGATCATGCGGCAGGCGGCGATCGCACGCTACGCCCGCACGCTGGCGACCATGTTCTCGGCCGGCGTGCCCCTGGTCGAGGCGCTCGAGTCGGTGGCCGGCGCGACCGGCAACATCGTTTACGAGAACGCCGTGCTGAGAATGCGCGACGAGGTCGCGACCGGCCAGCGCCTGCAGCGGGCCATGGAGAATACCGGCCTGTTCCCCAACATGGTGAATCAGATGATCGCCGTCGGTGAGGAGTCCGGATCGCTCGACGAGATGTCCAGCAAGGTGGCGACCTTCTACGAGGCCGAGGTCGACAATGCCGTCGACGCCATGTCGAGCCTGCTCGAGCCGCTCATCATGGTGATTCTGGGGGTGGTGGTCGGCGGACTGGTGATCGCCATGTATCTGCCGATCTTCAAGCTGGCATCGGTGGTCTGAGGCGGCAGCCGGCCGCCTGACGGCACGCGCGGCGCTGCGCGGCGCGGTTGCTGCAAAAAAAAGGACAACGATGTCCGTGATCGCGCTGCTGGCCGGCTCCCCCGGCCTATTCCTGGGCGTCTGCCTGGTGCTGGGCCTCATCGTCGGCAGCTTCCTCAACGTCGTCATCTACCGGCTGCCGCTCATGCTCGAGCGGCAATGGCGTGAGCAGTGTGCGCAGACCCTGCAGGGCGCTACTGCGCTCGGCGCAGCGCCGGCAGCCGCCCCGGCGTTCAACCTCGTCGTGCCACGCTCGACCTGTCCGGCCTGCCAGCATCCCATCGCAGCCTGGCACAACCTGCCGGTACTCTCCTGGCTGGTGCTGCGCGGGCGCTGCGCCTACTGCGGCAAACGCATCGCGGCACGCTATCCGCTGGTGGAAGCCCTCACCGGACTGCTGAGCGCGGCCGTGGCGTGGCAGTTCGGCTTCGGCTGGGCGGCGCTGGCCGCGCTGGCCCTCACCTGGTGCCTGGTCGCGCTCACTTTCATCGACCTGGATCATCAGTTGCTGCCGGACGCGCTCACACTGCCACTGCTGTGGGGCGGACTGTTCCTCAGCCTGTTCGCCGCATCGGCCGGCGGCGCGGCCGTGCCGGTGGAACTGCGCTCGAGCCTCATCGGGGCCATGGCCGGTTACGTGAGCCTGTGGAGCGTCTATCATCTGTTCCGCCTCCTCACAGGGAAGGAAGGCATGGGCTATGGAGACTTCAAGCTGTTTGCCGCGCTGGGGGCCTGGCTTGGCTGGCAAATGCTCCTGCCGGTCATCCTCATCGCCTCCGTGGTCGGAGCCGTGGTGGGCATCGCCGTCATTACCGTGCGCGGACAGGAGCGCTCCACGCCCATCCCCTTCGGTCCGTTTCTCGCTGCCGCGGGCTGGCTGATGCTCATGTTCGGCCCACGGCTCGTCGAGCGTTACCTCGGCCTGTTCCTGACGCACCCGTGAGCAGCGCGCCGCTTAGCGCACGTGCGTTTCGCGTGGGACTGACGGGCGGCATCGCCAGCGGCAAGTCGAGCGCAGCGGGTTTCTTCGCGGCTCTCGGCGTGCCGATTCTCGACAGCGACCAGGTGGCGCGCGACGTCGTCGAGCCCGGCCAGCCGCCGCTGGAACGGCTGGTCGAGCGCTTCGGGCGCTCCATCCTCACGCCCGACGGCCATCTCGACCGGCCGGCACTGCGCAATATCGTGTTTTCCGATCCCCGGGCACGCGCGGACCTCGAGGCCCTCACGCATCCGGCGATCGGTGCCACCATGGAGGCGCGCTCGGCGGCGGCCGGCGGCCCCTACCAGATCCTGGTCATTCCGCTGCTGGTGGAAAAAAATCTCGCCGCGCACGTCGACCGCGTGCTGTTGGTGGATTGCGAGGAAGCGCTGCAGCTGTCGCGTCTGCACGCGCGCGACGGCTCGACCCCGCAGCAGGCGCGGGCCATCCTCGCGGCGCAGGCATCGCGGGCCGAGCGGCTGCAGGCCGCCGACGACGTGATCCGCAACGATGCGGACCTGGACGCGCTCGAGCACCAGGTTCGTGCGCTGCACGCGCGCTACCTGGAGCTCGCCGCACGCCCCCGCAGCTGAGCGCACCCCAAGCGCACGGCGTTTACGCTGCCGCACGCGTGAAGCACAATAGGCGCGTGATGGAGCCCGCCGCATCCACCGCCGAAGCTCCGGTGGCGCCTGCCGCCGAAGCCGCGGAGCTGATCTTCGAGCAGCCGCTGAACGAGCGGATGCGCACCTTCCTGCGCCTGGATTTCCTCTACAACCAGGCGCTCTATCACAACGAGATGGCCAGTCCGTGGGGAAGCCGGGCGGCGATGTCGAGTCTCATCGACATCCTCGCCATCACCACGCGCGGGGACGTGCGCTCGGACGTGCTGAAGGAGCTCGAAGGCCACTTGAGCGCGCTCAATGCCTTCCAGTCGAATCCCGGTGTCGATCCGCAGCGGCTCAAGGGGCTCATGTCGAACCTCATGCGGCTGCGCGCCGACCTGATGGGCGCCGGGTCGGCATTCCTGCAGCCGCTGCGCGACTCGGAGTTCGTGAGCGCCATCAAGCATCGCAGCGCCATCCCGGGCGGGACCTGCGAGTTCGACCTGCCGGATTACTATTTCTGGCTCACGCAACCGGAAGAGGCGCGCATGCGCAGCTTCAGCCAGTGGCTCGGACTGCTGCGTCCCCTGTGTGATGCGATCGCGGAGCTGCTGTGGCTCACGCGCCAGAACGGTCGCACCCGCCAGGAGATCGCCGGCGGCGGCTCCTTCAGCATCACCTTCGAGCGCGACAACCCGTTGCAGCTGCTGCGCATCTCACTGCCCGCCGCGGCCGGCCTGTACCCGGAGATCAGCGGCAGTCATCACCGTTGCAGCGTGCGCTTCCTCAGCTGGCAGGGGCTGACCGCCCGCCCCGCGCAGACCCAGGCCGACGTCCCCTTCATGCTGAGCTGCTGTCCCTGATGCGTCGCGCGACTTCATGACGGCCGTGCGCGTCAAGTGCCCCACCTGCCGGCGCGAGCTGGACTGGGACGCCGCTCCCTACCGGCCTTTCTGCAGCGAGCGCTGCCGGCTGATCGACCTCGGCGCCTGGCTCTCCGGGGAGCGTGCGATCCCCGCCGAGTCGGGTCCGCCGGAGTCCGGGCACGGCGATTCGGAGCCGGAAGGGTCGCCGCCGACGTGAGGTTCCGTCTCACTGCGTTCGGCCTGCACCTGGCGGGCAGCGCCTGCGCACTCACGCTCATCCTCGGCGGGCTGTACCTCGGCTGGTATCGCGGGCCGGGCTGGTACCTGAGCGGCGTGGCGAAGGTGGTGCTGGTCCTGGCCGTCGTGGATGTAGCCCTCGGGCCGACGCTCACGCTCATCATCGCCAATCCAGCCAAGCCGCGCCGCGAGCTGGCGCGCGACATCGGGATGATCGTGATCGTGCAGATCGCGGCGCTGGTGTACGGCACCCTCACCTTGTGGGGAGGACGCCCGCTCTACTACACGTTCTCCTCCGACCGCCTGGAGATGGTGCAGGCTTCCGACCTCAAGCCCCCCGAGGTTGCGCTGGCGCGCCAGCAGAACCCCGCGCTCGCGCCGCACTGGTACAGCCTGCCGCGCTGGGTGTGGGCGCCCCTGCCGGACGACCCCAACGCGGCGACGAACATCGTCAACTCGACGATCTTCGGCGGCGGCCAGGACGTTATCGACATGCCGCGGTACTTCAAGCCCTGGAGCGAAGGGCTGGGCGAGCTGCGCAAGCAACTGACGACGGTCGATGAAATGAAGCAGCTCTCACTGGCACAGAAGCAGACGGTCAAGGCGCGCATGGCCGCCGCGGGCCTGGACCCGGGGCAGCGCAACGCGTTGCTGATGTGGGGTGACGTGCGCAAGCTGCTGGTGGTGTTCGATCCCCAGAGCGCGCGCATCCGGGCGAGGCTGAGGCTCGACTGACCGGGACGAACGGCCGGCGGCACCGACCCGCGTGGGCTAGCGGCCCGGTGGCGGCGACTGCGGGACGGGCGGGCTCTCGGGCGGGCTGCCCATCGACAGCCACCTCGCCAGAAACGCCCACTGGTCCGCGAAGTCCTCGATCTGCATCCACACCGGCTTGCCGGCGCCGTGGCCGGCACGGGTTTCGACGCGGATCAGTATCGGGTTGGCGCAGAGCTGCGCCGCCTGTAGCGCGGCGGCGAACTTGTAGCTGTGCCAGGGCACCACGCGGTCGTCGTGGTCGGCGGTGGTGATGAGCGTGGGCGGGTAGCACACTCCCTGCTTCACGTTCTGCACCGGCGAATAGGCATACAGCGCCCGAAACTGCGCCGGGTCCTCGGACAGGCCGTAGTCGGACGACCACTGCCGGGCGTTGGCGCTGGCGGTGTGATAGCGCAGCATGTCGAGCACCCCGACCGCGGGCAGTGCTGCGCCGAACAGCTCCGGACGCTGCGTCATCGCTGCGCCGACCAGCAGCCCGCCGTTGCTGCGCCCGTGAATGCCGAGGCGCGCGCTGCGCGTGTAGTTCTCATGTACGAGATACTCGGCGGCGGCGATGAAGTCATCGAACACGCGCTGCTTGTTCTCGAGCGTGCCCGCCTTGTGCCAGGTCTCGCCGTACTCGCCGCCGCCGCGCAGGTTGGCTTCGGCGTAGGCACCGCCCATCTCCAGCCACGCTTCGACCGCAGGGCGGTATTCCGGTGTGAGCGAGAGGTCGAACCCCCCGTAGCCGTACAGCAGCAGCGGCTGGTTGCCGTCCCTGGGCATGTCACGGCGGTGCGTGATGTACATCGGCACGCGCGTGCCGTCCTTGCTGTTATAGAACACCTGCTCGGTGACGAACTGCTCAGTCGTGGCCGGCGCTTGTGCCGCACGCCACAGGCTCGCCTCGTCGGCCGGCACGTCGAAGCGATAGATGCGGCGCGGCGTGAGGTAATCGGTATAGGAAAAAAAGGTCTCGCTCTGAGCCTCCTCGCCCTGGAAGCCGTCGATGCCCCCCAGGCCCGGCAGCGGCACCTCGCCCACCGGCCGGCCGTCACGCTCGTAGACGCGGGCCACGCCGTGAGCCTCCTCGACGTAGCGGGCGATGATGCGCCCACCGACGTAGGTCGCCTCCGCGAGCGCGGTGGCAGCTTCGTGCACCACGACCCGCGGGGTCGCGGCCGGGTCACGCGCATCGAGGGCGATGACCTGACCGAGCGGCGCATCGTGCGTGCTCTGGAAGAACAGCTCGTGCCGGTGCTGGCCGATGTAGTGATAGAGCGCGTCCCAGGCTGCGAACAGCGGCCGCGGTGCGCTGCCCGGATGGTGCAGATCGATGAGATCGACGCCGTTGTTCTCGTACCCCTCGACCAGCGTGACGATGAGGTAGTGGCCATCCTCGCTGACGCGCGCCACCGGCACGTGCGTCGGGTGGTTGCGCACCTGGTACACCAGCGTGTCGTGGTCCTGCGGCGTGCCGAGGCGGTGGAAGTACACCGCCGGCCGCCCGGAGTCATCGCCGCGCCCGTCCGGCAGCGCCGGGTAGCGGCTGTAGTAGACCCCCGAGTCATCGCGTGCCCACGAGACGCCCCAGAACTTGGTGAAGCGCAGCGTGTCCGGCAGGTCGGTCCGGTCGGCGACCCGCTTGAAGCGCCACAGCTGCCAGTCGGTGCCGGCATCCGACACCGCGTAGGCCACCACGTCGCCGCGCACATCGGGCGTGAATTCCGACAGCGCGACGGTGGCGTCGGCGCGCGCCGCATTCGGATCGAACAGCAGGCGCCCCGGGGCATCGGCACCGTCGGCTACCATCAGCACGCTCTGGTTCTGCGCGCCGTCGTTGTGCAGATAGAAATAGTGCGCGCCGCGCTTCAGCGGCACGTCGAAGCGCTCGTAGTTCCATAGCTGCGTGAGCCGCGCCTTCACCCAGCCGCGCCACGGCAGCGCCGCGAGCCGCGGCTGCGACAGCGCATTCTCGTTCTTCACCCATGCGGCCACCGCCGGCGAGTCGAGATTTTCGAGCCAGCGATAGGGATCGGCGACCTTGGTGCCGAAATAGTCATCGGCCACATTGACCCGCGCGGTGATGGGATAGATCGTCGTCGGCGCAGCGGGCGGCAGGCCGACCGCAGTCTCGGTGACGGTGCGCATGGGCTTGCCGCCCGGCCCGCTGCCGGGGAATGGCTGCGGTCCGCCGAGCTGTGTGCAGGCTCCGAGCAGGCCGAGAGCGCAAAGCACGAGGGCTCGTATAGCCATCGTACCGTGGCCGTCAGGGAAACTTGATCTTGCCGCCCCCGGCCGGCGCCGGGCCGGGGCCGACGCCGCTGCCGACTTCCGGCACCACGATGCGCGAGGCCGCCTCGCGGCGCAGCTCGCGGGCCTCGTCGATGGCCTGCTCGAGCGCCACCTTGACGCCGTCCGGAAACCTGCTGATGGCCTCGGCCAGCGTCTTGGCCTCGATCTCGAAGCCGAGCGGCAGCACGCCCGCGGGCGTGAGCAACTGCGTCTGGCCGGAGAACAGCACCGCGCGCGACGGATCGGGCGAGCCATCGGCCGTGACCGGCGTGAGGCGCCGGATGCTGCCGGCGCGGCGATCGGTGAACACGTCCTCGCGGTACAGTGCCGCGGGATCGAGCTGGATTTCAGGGAGATCGTTCTGCGCTGCCATGTCGTACGCCTTGATTGTCGCAGGCATTGTACACGCCCGCCGGCCGCTCACTGCGGTGGCGGCAGGGCCTGCAGCGCAGCGATGAACGGCCGGTCGGCTTCGAGGATGTCGTGCTCGGCAAGCCGTGCGGGCGCAACCCACCGCAGCGGCTGGCCCTCCAGCGGCTGCGGCGTACCGCGGAAAGCGCTGACGAGCCACAGCGACAGCTCGACGTGTTGGTCCTCGTAGGTGTGCTGCAGGCGCATGAGCGCCCGCGCCGCCTGCACTTCGATACCGAGCTCCTCGCGCAGCTCGCGCGCCAGCGCCACCGGCTCGCTCTCGCCGGCCGCCACCTTGCCCCCCGGGAATTCCCAGCGCCCGGCGAGGTGCTTACCCGCGGTGCGCTGCGCGATCAGCACCTGCCCGCACGAGTCGTAGAGCGCCGCGGCCACCACGTGGATGCGCGGCCGCTCCCGCGTTGCGGGTGCGCCGGGCGCAGCGCTACTCGACGCTCGAGAGCGCACCGTGGCAGTGCTTGTACTTCTTGCCCGAGCCGCACGGACAGGGCTCGTTGCGTCCCACCTTGCGCTCACCGCGCACGAAGGGGCCGGAGGGCTCCGGCAGCGACGGTGCGGCCGCACGCCGCTCGCCGCCCGCGGCGGCGCCGCGCGCGCCGGGCACCGCCGGCGGCTCTGCCGTGGCCAGCAGCGCCGAAGCCGCGTCGGCATGCTGCGCCTGCAGGGCACGCATCAGCCGCTGCCGCCGCTCCTCTTCCTCGCGCTCGATCTCTTCCTGGGTGCGCACATCGATGGTCGCCATGAGCGAGGAGGTCTCGTACTTGATGCGGTCGAGCATGCCGGCGAACATCTCGAAAGCTTCGCGCTTGAACTCGAAGCGATAGTCCTTCTGCGCATAGCCGCGCAGGTGAATACCCTGGCGCAGGTAGTCCATCGCCGCCAGGTGCTCGCGCCAGTGCTGGTCGAGCTTGCGCAGCATCATCTCGCGCTCGACGTGGCGCATGATCGGCGCGCCCACACGCGCCACCTTGGCATCGTAAGCTTCGTGCACCGCGCGCACCACGCGCTCGCGCAGCGCCTGGCTCTCGAGCTCCGGCTCCTGCGCGAGCCAGCCCTGCGGATCGATGCGGGTGTTGAAATCCTTCAGCACCGCCGCCGCGAGCCCCGCGAAGTCCCAGTCCTCGGGCACGGCCTGGCGCGGCAGGTACTGGTCGAGCAGCGTGCCCACCGAGTCCTCCATCAGGCCGTGGATGGCGGCCGAGAGATCTTCGGTGCCCATGACCTCGGTGCGCTGCTGGTAGACGACCTTGCGCTGGTCGTTCTGCACGTCGTCGAACTGCAGCAGGTTCTTGCGGATGTCGAAGTTGTGCGACTCGACCTTGCGCTGCGCCTTCTCGATCTGGCGCGTGAGCATGCCGCTTTCCATCACCTCGCCTTCCTTCATCCCGGCCATCTTCAGCAGCCGCTGCGTGCGCAGCGGATCGCCGAAGATGCGCATCAGGTTGTCCTCCATCGACAGGTAGAAGCGGCTCGAGCCCGGATCGCCCTGGCGGCCTGAGCGGCCGCGCAGCTGGTTGTCGATGCGGCGCGACTCGTGCCGCTCGGTGCCGACGATGTGCAGGCCGCCCGTTTCGAGCACCCGGTCGTGCCGCGCCTGCCATGCGGTGCGCAGCCGCTCGCGGGCGGGGTCGTCGAGCTCCCCGGCGCCGGCGAGCTCGGCTTCGAGGTTGCCGCCGAGCACGATGTCGGTGCCGCGCCCGGCCATGTTGGTGGCAATGGTGACCGCCCCGGGCCGGCCGGCCTGCGCGACGATGTGCGCCTCGCGCTCGTGCTGCTTGGCGTTCAGCACCTGGTGCGGCACATCCTCCTTCTGCAACAGCCCGGACAGGTACTCCGAGGTCTCGATGGAGGTAGTGCCGACCAGCACCGGCTGCTCGCGCGCCACGCAGTCGCGGATGTCCTCGATGATCGCCTTGAACTTGTCGCTCTGCGTGAGGTACACGAAGTCGGAATTGTCCTTGCGGATCATCGGCCGGTGGGTGGGAATCACCACCACCTCGAGCCCGTAGATCTGCATGAATTCCGGCGCCTCGGTGTCGGCGGTGCCGGTCATGCCGGAGAGCTTCTTGTAGAGACGGAAGTAGTTCTGGAACGTGATCGAGGCGACCGTCTGGTTCTCCTCGCGCACCCGCACCCCTTCCTTGGCCTCGACCGCCTGGTGCAGCCCGTCCGACCAGCGCCGGCCCGGCATGGTGCGGCCGGTGAACTCATCGACGATGATGACCTCGCCGCCGCGCACGATGTACTCGACGTCCCGCTTGTAGAGCGCGTGCGCGCGCAGCGCCGCGTTCAGGTGATGCATCAGGCGGATGTTGGTCGAGTCGTACAGGCTCTCGCCTTCCTTCAGCAGCCCCGACTGCAGCATGAGCTGCTCGACGTGCTCGTGGCCGGCCTCGGTGATGTGCACCTGCTTGGTCTTCTCCTCCACGGCGAAGTCGCCCGGGCCGTCCTCCTGTTGCTGCCGCGTCAGCCGCGGCACCAGCTCGTTGATGCGCAGGTACAGCTCGGTGCTCTCCTCGGCCGGTCCCGAGATGATGAGCGGCGTGCGCGCCTCGTCGATCAGGATCGAATCGACCTCGTCGACCACCGCGAACGTCAGGCCGCGTTGCACGCGCTCCTCCAGCCGGTAAGCGAGATTGTCGCGCAGGTAATCGAAGCCGAATTCGTTGTTGGTGCCGTAGGTGATGTCGCAGGCGTAGGCGGCGCGCTTCTCCTGGGGGCTCTGGGAGTTCTTGATCACCCCGACGGTGAGCCCGAGGAAGCGGTACACCGGTCCCATCCAGTCCGCGTCGCGCTGCGCCAGGTACTCGTTGACGGTGACGATGTGCACGCCCTCGCCGGAGAGCGCATTGAGATAGGCCGGCAGCGTCGCCACCAGCGTCTTGCCCTCGCCGGTGCGCATCTCGGCGATCATGCCCTTGTGCAGCGTGATGCCGCCGATCAGCTGCACGTCGAAGTGGCGCATCTTCAGCGTGCGGCGCGCGGCTTCGCGCACCACGGCGAAAGCCTCGGGCAGCAGATCGTCGAGCGTCGCCCCATCCTTGAGGCGCTGGCGGAACTCCACGGTCCTGGCCCGCAGGGCCTCGTCGTCGAGCTCGCTGATCCGGGCCTCGAGCGCGTTGGCCGCGCGCACGTGGCGGCCATGTCCGCGGACGATGCGCTCGTTGCGGCTGCCGAAAACGCGGGTAAGAATCTCGCGCAAGTGAGGACTCGCTATTAACCCAAAAACAGCTTGCCCAACAGGTACTTGACGTACTTCAGGGCCCGATGAAGCGGCGTATTGTACGCAATTTGACGCCCGCATCGTCCAATTGGTTCGGCGGGCGCGGGATTCAAGGGCGGGGGCGTCCCGGCGCAAAAGGCAGCGTATGCCGATCGAGCCGGGGCTCGCGCGGTGCGCGGTGCGCGGTGCGCGGTGCGCGGTGCGCGGTGAGATGTCGCCGGTCAGCGGCCGATAAACGACAGCGGGTCGACCTGGCGGCCGTTGCGCAGCACCTCGAAGTGCACGTGCGGTCCGGTGGAGCGCCCGGTGGAGCCCATGAGGGCCACCGTGTCGCCGCGCTTCACGGTTGCGCCGACGCTGACCAGCGTGCGCTCGTTGTGCGCGTAGCGCGTGACGAAGCCGTCGCCGTGATTGATCTCGACCAGCTTGCCGAAACCGGCGCGCTCGCCTGCCCAGGTCACGACGCCCGCGGCGACCGCCATGACTCTGGAGCCGGCGGCGCCGGCGAAGTCGACGCCCTTGTGAAAGGCCTCACGGCCGTCGAACGGATCGGCGCGCTCGCCGAAATACGAGGAGATGAAGCCGTCGGCGACCGGGCGGCCTTCCGGATGGATCTGCGCCTTCAGCTCGCGCGCGAGGATCATGTTCTCGAGCGCGGCGAGCTGCGATTGGCGCTGGTCGACCCGCTGTTCGAGCTGCGACAGCATCGCGGACAGGTCGGGAACCTGGGCACTCACGCCTTCGCCGTCGGCTTCCGGGCCGCCGCGGGGCGGATCGCGATCGAAGTTGAACTCGCGGCTGTCGATGTCGGCCATCTCGGTGAGGCGCTTGCCGAGGGCGTCGAGGCGGATCACGTGGGCGTTCATTTCGCCCAGGCGCATGGCCATGGCGTCCACCCGCAGTTGCAGCTGCTGGTGCAGCTGCTCGATCTGCTGCTTCTGCTGCGTCAGCAGGTTGCCGAAGCGCGCCGTGTCGCCGAGCATCAGCCGCTGGTGGCTTCCGCGCCCGAGTTGCAGGCCGGTCGCAAAGGCACTGCCGAGAATGATCAGTACCGCGGCAGCGAGAAGGCCGAGCGTCAGCGGGTGCGCAAGGTCGAGCTGTCGCGCCCGGCCCTCACGCCTGGAGAGGAAAATTACGTTCATACCCTGCGCTCCGGTTTAGCGGCGTTCCCCCGGTTTGCGGGCGACCGTAACCCCTCGCACAGGCCAGCCCCGGGCGTGATTCGCCCTGTTTTGCTTTAACAACCCTGCAACACGCTGGCAACCCCGCTGTCATAGCTCCTCGCTTTAGACCGGTGGCTTTGCGTCCCCGCCTTTCGACGGGTTTGCCTAAGCAGCTTCAGGCAATATGCACAAGAAAATGGGCCGAAACAAGCGCGGCAACTCCCCGTTGAGCAGTGCGGCAACTAACCGCGCCCGCCGACCTCATTCTGTAAAGGACCTGCTGGCAGGAAGACTGCCGAGCTTGACGCGCGTCACAGATCAGGCCGTCCGGCAGGACTTCTGGCGCGGCTGGCTGCAGGCGCACCTGCCCGCGCCGCTGTGCGCACGAATGTCGGGGGTGGCATTGCGCAACGGCCGGCTGGTGATCTTCGCCGAGAGCGCAGCCTGGGCGGCGCGGCTGCGCTTTGCGCTTCTGGAGCTCGAGCCCGACATCCGCGCCGCCGCCCCCGAGCTCGGTCCCATCAGCGTACGCGTGCGACCCCGCGAGTGATCGCGGACCGCCCGCTGGCGGCCGCGCCTGCGCGCCGGCCGCGCCTGCGCGCCGGTCGCGCTTGCGCGCCGGAAAATACGCCCGGCGAACGGCTCAGCCGCCGGGCGGGTGCAGCGCCGGTGCCTCGATGTAGGAGATGGGCGCGTCGGTGTAGCGCTCGAATACGACCTCTTCCCACGAGGAGGCATCCGCCAGCAGCGTGCGCAGCAGCTTGTTGTTGAGCGCGTGTCCGGACTTGTGGCCGCTGAACTCGCCGATCAGGCTGTGTCCGAGCAGGTACAGATCGCCGATGGCGTCGAGGATCTTGTGCTTGACGAACTCGTCCTCGTAGCGCAAGCCGTCCTCGTTCAGCACACGGAAGTCATCGAGCACGATGGCGTTGTCGAGGCTGCCGCCGAGCGCCAGGTTGCGGGCGCGCATCGTCTCCAGGTCGCGCATGAAGCCGAAGGTGCGGGCGCGACTCACTTCCTTGAGAAAGGAGGTAGTGGAGAAATCCATCGAGGCGCGCTGCGAGCGACGCTTGAAGATCGGATGATTGAATTCGATCTCGAAGTTGACCTTGAAGCCGTCGAAGGGATCGAACTGCGCCCACTTGTCGCCGTCCTCCACCCGCAGCCGCTTCTTCACGCGGATGAAGCGCTTGGGCCGGCGTTGCTCCTCGATGCCGGCCGACTGCAGCAGAAAGACGAACGGACCGGCGCTGCCGTCCATGATCGGCACTTCGGCAGCCGACACCTCCACGATGGCGTTGTCGATCCCCAGGCCCGCGAACGCCGACAGCAGGTGCTCGACCGTCGATACGCGCGACTCGCCTTTGACGAGGGTGGTGCCGAGCGTGGTGTCGCCGACGTTCTCCGCCTGGGCGCGGATGTCGATCGGATGCGGCAGATCGGTGCGGCGGAACACAATGCCGGTGTCGGGATCGCCCGGCCGCAGCGTCATCAACACCTTCTTACCGGTGTGCAGTCCGACGCCGGTGGCGCGAATCGAGTTTTTGAGCGTCCGTTGTCCGACCATTCTCGACTTTTCAACGCCTGCACCGCAGCGCGGATGACAAGCGCAGCAAAAAGGCGCCCCGGGGGATACCAGCGGCTCGGGGACGCGGCCGTCCCTGCCGGGGCGCTTTTAACGTAAGGCGCGTTACCGTATCACATCAATCGGCCTGCCGTCGCAGGAACGCCGGGATATCGAGCAACTCCTCCGGGTCGGCGTCGGGCCGCAGTCCGTCGCCCACGGCGCGTTGCCGTTGGACGGTCGGCTTGTCGAGTGCCGCGTAGTCACTGTTTGAAAGCGGCGCGCGCCGCACCACGCGCATCGCCGGTTCGCCGCGCGGGTCCCGGTCACGCCCGGCAGGCAGCTCGCGCTCCCGGCCGGGGAGCGCTGCACGCGCTGCTGCAGCGGGCCGGCCAAGTCCGGTCGCGACCACCGTGACACGCACCTGGTTGGACAGCTCCGGGTCGATGACAGTGCCCACGACCACCGTGGCGTCCTCGGAAGCGAACTGCTTGACGATCTGGCCCACTTCCTGGAACTCGCCGATCGACAGATCCATGCCGGCGGTGACGTTCACCAGGATGCCGTGCGCTCCGGCGAGATTGATCTCCTCGAGCAGCGGCGAGGATACCGCGGCCTCGGCTGCAGCGCGCGCGCGCCCCTCGCCGCTCGCAGCGCCCGATCCCATCATCGCCATGCCGGTTTCGGCCATCACCGTGCGTACGTCGGCGAAGTCGACGTTGATCAGCCCGGGGCGCGTAATGAGCTCGGCGATGCCCTGGACGGCGCCCTGCAACACCTGGTTCGCGGCCTTGAACGCATCGAGCAGCGTCGTCTGCGGACCCAACACCGTCAACAGTTTCTGGTTAGGAATTGTAATGAGCGAGTCGCAGTACTTGCCGAGCTCGGCAATACCGTGATCGGCTACGCAGCCGCGCTTGTTGCCCTCCATCTCGAAAGGCTTGGTCACCACGGCCACGGTCAGAATGCCGAGCTCGCGCGCCACCTGCGCCACTACCGGAGCGGCGCCGGTGCCGGTGCCGCCCCCCATGCCGGCGGTGATGAACAGCATGTCGCAGCCCTCGACCAGCTCGACGATGCGATCACGATCCTCCATGGCCGCCTGGCGGCCGACCTCGGGGTCGGCGCCAGCGCCGAGTCCCTTGGTGATGTTGCAGCCGATCTGCAGCGCCGTCTTGACCTTGGCGTGCTTCAGCGCCTGCGAATCGGTGTTGATGCACATGAACTCCACGCCATCGATGCCGGCCGAGACCATGTGTGCCACGGCGTTACCACCGCCGCCCCCCACGCCGATCACCTTGATTACGGCGCTCTGGCTGTAAGCGTCCATCAGTTCGAACATGTTGTCGCTCCTTACGCGAATACAAACGGTTGGTTGAATCGCTCTTCTCTCTTCTCTCTCTACTGTCAGCTTCAAAAGTTTCCCTGGAACCAGGAACGCATGCGGTCGAGCACCGACTTGGCGTTCCCCAGGGAGCCCGCGCGGTGCGAGGGCAAGGCGTTGTCACGGGCGTAGAGCAGCAGCCCCACGCCGGTGGAAAAAATCGGATTGCGCACCACGTCGGACAGGCCCTGCACGCTCTGTGGCACGCCGAGCCGCACCGGTACGTGGAACACCTCCTCGGCGAGCTCGATCGCGCCCTCCATCTTGGCGCTGCCGCCGGTGAGCACGATGCCGGCGGCGATCAGCTCCTCGAAGCCGCTGCGGCGCAACTCCTCGCGCACCAGGCCGAACAGCTCCTCGTAGCGCGGCTCGACAATCTCGGCGAGCGTCTGGCGCGCGAGGCGCCGCGCCGGGCGCTCGCCGACGCTCGGCACCTCGATGCTCTCGTCCGGGTTGGCGAGCTGCGACAGCGCACAGGCATAGCGGATCTTGATGTCCTCGGCGTACTGCGTCGGGGTGCGCATCGACACGGCGATGTCGTTGGTCACCTGGTCGCCGGCGATGGGAATCACCGCGGTATGGCGGATCGCGCCGTTGGCGAACACCGCCAGATCGGTGGTGCCGCCGCCGATGTCGACCAGGCACACGCCGAGCTCTTTCTCGTCCTCGGTGAGGACGGCGAAACTGGAGGCGAGCTGCTCGAGCACCACATCGTCGACGTTGAGACCGCAGCGCTGGATGCACTTCTCGATGTTCTGCGCCGCTGAGTCGGCGCCGGTCACGATGTGCACCTTGGCCTCGAGCCGCACGCCCGACATGCCGATGGGGTCGCGGATGCCCTCCTGACCGTCGACGATGAACTCCTGCGGCAGCACGTGCAGGATCTTCTGATCGGCGGGAATGGCGACCGCCTTGGCGGCGTCGATCACGTGCTCGACGTCGCCGTGGCTCACCTCCTTGTCGCGCACCCCCACCACGCCGTGGGAATTGAGACTGCGCACGTGGCTGCCGGCAATGCCGGCAAACACCGAGTGGATCTCACAGCCGGCCATGAGCTCGGCCTCCTCCACCGCGCGCTGGATCGACTGCACGGTGGAATCGATGTTCACCACCACGCCTTTCTTCAGTCCGCGCGAGGGTTGCGAGCCCAGGCCCAGCAGCTCGATCGAGCCGTCGCCGCCGACCTCTCCCACCAGCGCCACGACCTTGGAGGTGCCGATGTCGAGTCCTACGATCAGGTTGCGTTCGCTGCGCTTAAGCATCGTGGCCACCGTCCCGGGTGTTGTTGTTATGGCCGGCGCCGCCGCGCCAGCCGATGGCGAAACCGTTGGTGTAGCGCATGTCCACGTAGGTGATGTCCTCGGCGCGCTGGCTGACCAGCTTCAGCGCGGTGTTCATGAATTTCTCGAAGCGCTCGTCGACCTGACGTCGTCCCAGGCGCACCGTGACGCCGTTGGCGAGATCGAATTCCCAGGCGCCGCGGGCGTCGAGCCGCAGGGCCGTGAGGCGTACGCCCGCCTGCATGAGCCGTCCCTCGGCGGCGAGATAACGCTGCGCCACCAGCGACTCCTTGCCGTCGGGACCGGACAGCTGCGCCAGCTCCGGCGGCACGTGGCGTTCATCGGTGGCGAACAGCTCGCCGCGCGTGTTGAGCAGCCCGTGCTCGCCCCAGCGCGCCGCCGCGGTCTGCTCGATGACCAGCACCGTCAGTCCCCGTGGCCAGGCGCGCTGTACGCTCACGGCATCCACCCACGGCAGGGTGTGGATGCGGGCGCGCACCGCCGCCAGATCCACCGCCAGCAGCCCGCGGCCGCGCACCTGCGCCCTGACCACGCGCTCGACGTCGCCAGCGGCGACGCGCTGGAAACGCCCCTCGACCGCGATCGACTCGATCGGCTGATTCAACACCCAGGCGAGCGCAGCCGCGCCGCCGCCGCACAGCAGCAGCACCGCGGCGAGCACGCCCAGCGCCCGCCACGGGATCGCCGGCAGGCGCCAGCGCCTGGCGGCGGAGGGTTTGCGGCGATTGCGGGGACGACCCAACATGCGCCCGCCTCAGCCGCGCCCCGGCGCCGCAGACGGCGTCGCCGGCGCGGCGCGCCGCGTGAAACTGGTCTCCAGCACCCGCCACACCAGCTCCTCGAAGTCCAGACCTACCGCGCGCGCCGCCATCGGCACCAGGCTGTGACTGGTCATGCCCGGCACGGTGTTGATTTCCAGCAGCAGCGGCCGGCCGGTCGCGTCCAGCATGAAGTCGGCGCGCCCCCAGCCGCTGGCGCCGGCCGCCTCAAAGGCGGCGAGCGCGAGGCTCTGCAGGTGCCCCTCGGCGGCGGCGCCCAGACCCGAGGGGCAGAAGTAGCGGGTGTCGTCGCGGAAGTATTTCGCCTCGTAGTCGTAGAAGGTCCGCGGCGTCTCGATGCGGATCGAGGGAAGCGCGGCCTCCTGCAGGATCGCGACCGTATATTCGGGGCCCGGCAGCCAGGCTTCCGCGAATACCAGCGACTCGAGCTGCGCGGCGGCCGCGTAGGCGGCCGGCAGGTCGGCGGCGCGCTCCACCTTGCTCATGCCGACGCTCGAGCCCTGGGTCGCGGGCTTGACGATCAACGGCAGTTTCAGCCGCTCGAGCGTGAGCTCGAAGTCCGGCTCCCCGCGCAGCACCACGAAGTCGGCGGTGGGCACGCCCAGCGCGAGCGCCAGGCGCTTGCTGCGCAGCTTGTCCATGCCGATGGCCGAGCCCATCACGCCGCTGCCGGTGTAGGGAATGCCCAGATACTCGAGTGCCCCCTGCAGCGTGCCGTCCTCGCCGCCCGGTCCGTGCAGCGCGATCCAGACACGCGCGTAGCGCTGCTCGAGCAGCGCGGTCAGCGGCTGATCGCGCGGATCGAAGGCGTGCGCGTCGACTGCGCGCCGGCGCAGCGCCTCGAGCACCGCATTGCCCGAAAGCAGCGAGATCTCGCGCTCGCTCGAGTCGCCGCCGAACAGCACCGCGACGCGCCCGAAGGCGGCCGGTACGCTGACGCGCTCGAGCCAGCGCGGGTCGTAGCTCAGGCGCATCCTTGTGACACTCCCACGATGCGCACCTCCGGGTGCAGGTCGATGCCATGGACGCGCTGCACGGTGTCGTGCACGTGGGCGATCAGCCGCTCCAGGTCGCTGGCGCTCGCCTCGCCGCGATTGATGATGAAATTGGCGTGCTTTTCCGACACCGACGCCCCGCCGATGCGGAAACCCTTGAGCCCGCACGCCTCGATGAGGCGCGCGGCGTGATCGCCGGGCGGGTTGGTGAACACCGAGCCGCAGCTCCACTCGCCGATCGGCTGCGTGTCGCGGCGCCGCTCGAGCAGCGCGCGCACCTCGCCGGCGTGTGCGCCGGGGCGAGGCTCGAAGGCGAGCTCCGCGCCGGTGAACCACTCCTCGGCCACCGGGCCTGCCACCTGACGATAACCGACGCGATATTCGTGCGGCAGCCGCCGGCGCGTGCGGCCGCTGCGGTCGATGGTCTCCACGCTGCGCACGTGCTGCCAGGTCTCGCCGCCGAAGGCCCCGGCGTTCATGGCGAGTGCGCCGCCGAGCGTCCCGGGGATGCCGGCGAAGAACTCCGCCGGTCCCAGCCCCCAGCCGATGCACTCCCTGGCGATGCGGGCACAGGCGGTACCGGCGCCGGCGCGTACGCTGGTCGCACCGCTGCGCTCGAGGGCATCGAGCGTGCCGTGCGTGCTGATGACCACGCCGGGCAGTCCGCCATCGCGCACCAGCAGGTTGCTGCCGAGGCCGATCCAGTAGATGGGCACGGCGGGCGGCACGCTGCGCAGGAAAGCGCTGAGCTCGGCAAGGTCGCGCGGATTGAAGAACACCTCAGCCGGGCCGCCGACGTGCCAGGAGCTGTGGCGGCTCAGGGGCTCGTTGCGGCGTACGCGCGCGCTGAACTCCGGGGCGACGGCAACGCTCATGAGCTCTCCCCCGCGGGCAACAGCGTCGCCAGCTGCTGCGGCAGGCCATGCGCGATCGCACTGATGCTGCCCGCGCCCATGGCGATCACCACGTCCCCGCCGCGCAGCACGTCGCGCAGCGCGCCCGCCAGCTGCTCCACGTGCGCGACGAACACCGGCTCGAGCTGCCCGCGGCTGCGGACCGCGCGGCAGATGGCGCGCCCGTCGGCGCCGGCGATGGCTGGCTCGCCGGCGGCATAGACCTCGGTGACCAGCAGCACGTCGGCCGCCGACAGCGCGATGGCGAAGTCGTCGATCAGATCTCGCGTGCGCGTGTAGCGGTGCGGCTGGAATGCCAGCAGCACGCGCCGCCCCGGGTAGCCCTGGCGGACGGCGGCCAGCGTCGCCCCGATCTCGGTGGGGTGATGGCCGTAGTCGTCGATGACGGTGATGCGTCCGGCGGCGGTCGGCACGTCGCCGATGTGCTGCAGGCGCCGGTCGACGCCCTGGAAGCCGGCGAGCGCCCGGCCGATCGCCTCGTCGTCCACGCGTAACTCGGTGGCGACGGCGACGGCGGCGAGGGCGTTGCGCACGTTGTGCAGGCCGGGAAGGTTCAGCGTCACTGCGAGCGGCGGGGCCGCCGCGCGCGTCACCTCGAAGTGGGTCTGCAGCCCCGCGGCGCGCACGTTCACCGCGCGCATGTCGGCGCCGGCGTCCAGACCGTAGGTAAAGGTCGGGCGTCCGACCTCCTGCAGGATGCTGCGCAGCTGCGGGTCGTCGGCGCACAGCACGGCGAGGCCGTAGAACGGCAGGTTGTGCAGGAAGTCGAGGAAACTCTGCTTGAGGAGACCGAAGTCGCCGCCGTGCGTGGCCAGGTGATCGTTGTCGATGTTGGTGACGATTGCGATCACCGGCTGCAGGTGCGTAAAGGAGGCGTCGCTCTCGTCGGCCTCGGCGACCAGATAGCGTCCCGCGCCGAGGCGCGCGTTGCTGGCGGTGCTCTTCAGGCGGCCGCCGATCACGTAGGTGGGATCCTCGCCGCCTTCCGACAGGATGCTGGCGAGCAGGCTGGTGGTGGTGGTCTTGCCGTGGGTGCCGGCGACGGCGATCGAATAGCGGAAGCGCATCAGCTCGCCGAGCATCTCCGCGCGCGCCACCAGCGGTATGCGCGCCTTGATGGCGGCGGTGAGCTCGGGGTTGTCGCGCGGCACCGCCCCGGAGGCCACCACCACGTCCGCGCCGGCGATGTTGGACGCCGCGTGGCCGACGCTGATGCGCGCACCGAGACCGGCCAGCCACTCGGTGACGGCGCTGGCGCGCGTGTCCGACCCCTGCACGCTGTAGCCGAGGTTCAGCAGTACGGCGGCGATGCCGCTCATGCCGCTGCCGCCGATGCCGACGAAGTGAATGGTGTTGATGCGGCGCATGCGGTCGCGCCGCTCGGGGGCGATGCGCCGCTCGACGCGCACGCCGGGGGGCTGCTGCCGCTCGGCGCTCATGCGGCACTCCGCGCCAGCGCCAGGCACGAGGCGGCGAGCTCGTCCGCGGCGCGCGGCTTGGCGAGCAGGCGCGCGCGCTCGCCCATGGCGAGCAGCTTGCCGCGCCCGGCGCACAGCCGCTGCAGCTCGCTCGCGAGGCGCTCCTCGGTGAGCTCGCGGTCCAGGATCAGCACCGCGGCGCCCTCGCGCACCAGGTACTGAGCGTTGTGCGCCTGGTGATCATCGACCGCGCCGGGAAAAGGCACCAGGATCGCGGCCACGCCCACCGCGGCGAGCTCCGAGACGGTGAGCGCGCCGGCGCGGCAGATCACCAGGTCCGCCCAGCCATACGCCTCGCTCATGTCCTCGATGAACGGACGCACGTCGGCGCGCACGCCCGCCTGGGCGTAGCTGGCGCGGCCGGCATCGATCCAGCGCTCGCCCGCCTGGTGGCGCACGTCGAAGGCGAGCCACGCGGACAGCCGCTTCAGGGCAAACGGCACCACCGCATTCAGGCGCGTCGCGCCCTGGCTGCCGCCGATCACCAGAATGCGCACCGGGCCGACGCGCCCGGCGAAGCGCACCGACGGCGGCGGCAACGCGCTGATATCGCGGCGCACCGGGTTGCCGATGACCTTGGCGTGCACGTCGCGGCCGAAGCTGCCGGGGAATGCCTCCAGCACCTGCCGCGCGAGGTGCGCCAGCATGCGGTTGGTAAAGCCGGCGATCGCGTTCTGCTCGTGTATGAGCAGCGGGCGGCGGGTGAGCCACGCCGCCACCCCGCCCGGGCCGGTGACGAATCCGCCGAGCCCCACCACCACCACCGGGCGGTGGCGGCGCATCACCGCGAGCGCCTGCAGCAGTGCGCGACTCAAGCGAAACGGCGCCGCCAGCCAGGTCGTGAGGCCCTTGCCGCGCAGCCCGCCGACCGAGAGCTGCTCGATGGGAATGCCCTCGGCGGGAATCACCCGCGCCTCAAGTCCGCGCGCGGTACCGAGCCAGATCACCGGCAGCGACTGCTCGCGCAGCAGCCGCGCCAGCGCCAGTGCCGGAAACACGTGGCCGCCGGTGCCGCCCGCCATGATGAGCACCGGCCGGCTCACGCCGCTGCCCGCACGGTGGCCGAGCCGCGCGCCGCCGCGCTCGCCTCGTGATACACGCGCAGCAACAAACCAATCCAGGCGAGCGCCACGATCAGGCTCGAGCGCCCGTAGCTCATCAGCGGCAGCGTCAGCCCCTTGGTGGGCAGCACGCCCATGTTGACGCCGATGTTGATGAACGCCTGGATGCCGAGCCACAGTCCGAAGCCCGCAGCCAGATAGGCGGCGAACTTGAGCCCGGCATCGGCCGCGAGACGCGCGATGTGGAAGCTGCGCCAGATGAGCCCGAGGAACAGCGCCAGCGTCAGCACCACACCGAGCAGCCCGAGCTCCTCGGCGAGCACCGCGAACAGGAAATCGGTGTGCGCCTCGGGCAGGTAGAACAGCTTCTGCACCGAGTCGCCGAGGCCGACGCCAAAACCCTGGCCGCGGCCGATGGCGATCAGCGACTGCGTGAGCTGAAAACCGCTGTTGTAGGGATCCGCCCACGGATCGAGAAAGGCGGTGAGCCGCCGCACGCGGTAGCTCGAGCTCACCGCCAGGGCCGCGAAGCCCGCGGCGGCGAGCAGCATCATGGCGATCACGTAGCGCAGCCGCGCGCCGGCGAGGAACAACAGGCCAAAGCCGCTCGCGAACAGCACGGTCGCCGCGCCGAAGTCCGGTTCGGCGAGCAGCAGTACGCTGGCGAGGAATACCAGGCCCAGCGGCTTCACCAGCCCGGCGAGCGAGGAGCGCAGCTCGCTCTCGCGGCGCACCGCATAGCTCGCCACGTAGATGAGCACCAGCACGCGCGCGAGCTCCGAGACCTGGAAGTTCGCGCCCGCGAGGCGCAGCCAGCGGCGGCTGCCGTTCACCGCGTGGCCGAGGCCGGGAATCAGCACGATGACCAGCAGCGCCAGCGCCAGCGCCAGCAGCGGCACCGCCGCGCGCTCGAGCAGCTCGGTGCGCACCGAGAACATGAGCAGCGCGCAGCCCGCACCGATCAGGGTGAGCAGCAGCTGCCGCTCGAGATAGTAGAAGGGCTGACCGGTATCCTGGCTGGCGATCGAAACGGAAGCGGAAGTCACCATCACCAGTCCGAGCAGCACCAGCCCCAGGGTGAGCGCCAGGGTCACCGTGTCGAGGTACAGGCCGCCGCCGCGGCTGCCGCTGCGCGCGTACACCAGGCTCGCTGCTGCGCCGCTCATGCCGCCAGCTCCTGTACCGCCCGGCTGAAGACCCGGCCGCGCTGGGCGTAGTCGCTGAACATGTCGAGGCTCGCGCAGGCGGGCGAGAGCAGCACGGTGTCGCCGGGGCGGGCGGCGCGCGCCGCCGCCTGCACCGCCTGCGGCAGTGTCGCGCAGATCTCGAGCGTGCACACGCCCTCGAGCACGCGCGCCAGCAGCAGCGCATCGCGCCCGATCAGCACCGTGTGGTGCACCTTGCCGCGGAACGCGGCGGCGAGCGGGGTGAAATCCTGGTTCTTGCCTTCGCCGCCGGCGATCAGCACCAGCGGGCCGGGCATGCCGGCGACCGCCGCGAGCGTCGCGCCGACGTTGGTGCCCTTGGAGTCGTCGATGTAGGTGACGCCGTTGACGGCCGCCACCCACTGCGAGCGGTGCGGCAGGCCGGCGAACTCCATGAGCTCCGCGAGCATCGCCGCCCGCGGCAGCGCGAGCGCATCGCCGAGCGCGAGCGCGGCGAGGGCGTTGGCGGCGTGATGCGCCCCCCGCAGGCGCAGCTTGGCCAGCGGCAGCAGCGGCTGCGCCGCGTGCATCAACCACCACTCGCCCGCATTCAGGGCGAGCGCGTAGTCGGCACCGATACTGGCGCGCAACGAGAACCCCAGCGTGCGGCCAGTGCGCGGCATCGCCGCCACCAGCGGATCGTCCAGGTTGATGACCGCGGTGTCGCAGCGCGCGAAAATGCGCGCCTTGGCGGCCGCGTAACTCGCGAGCGAGGCGTAGCGGTCGAGATGGTCAGGCGTGACGTTCAACACCGTCGCCGCACGGCAATGCAGGCTGCGCGTGGTCTCGAGCTGGTAGCTCGACAGCTCGAGCACGTACAGCTCGGCGCCGCCGTCGAGCAGCTCGAGCGCCGGCGGGCCGAGATTGCCGCCGGCCCGCACCTTCACCCCGGCACGCTGCGCCATGCGCGCGAGCAGCGTCGTGACGGTGCTCTTGCCATTGGTGCCGGTGACGCCGACCACCGGCGCGCGCGCCACGCGCGCGAACAGCTCGATGTCCCCGACGATCTCCAGTCCGCGCCGGCGTGCCGCGTCGAAGAACGGCCCGGTGAGCGGCAAGCCCGGCGATACGACCACGCACAGCGCACCCTCGAGCAGTGCGGCATCGAGCCCGCCGAGGCGCACCGGGATCGTCGCGCCGAGACGCTCGAGCTCCTGCAGCTGCGGGGGCGCCGCGCGCGTGTCGGTCACCGCCAGGCGCCAGTGGTGCGCGTGCAGGTAGCGTGCGCACGATAGCCCGGTGAGTCCGAGCCCCGCGATCACAGCGTATGGCGGCGGGGTGCTCATCGCAGTTTGAGCGTCGCCAGGCCGGCCAGCACCAGCAGCAGCGAGATGATCCAGAAGCGCACGATCACCTTCGGCTCCGCCCATCCCTTGAGCTCGAAGTGGTGATGGATCGGCGCCATGCGGAACACGCGCCGCCCGGTGAGCCGGAACGAGGCGACCTGCACGACGACCGAGGCGGTCTCGAGCACGAACACTCCGCCCATCACCAGCGTCACCAGCTCCTGGCGCACGATCACCGCCAGCACGCCGATGGCCGCGCCGACGGCGAGCGCGCCGACGTCGCCCATGAACACCTGCGCGGGGTAGGAGTTGAACCACAGAAATCCCAGGCCCGAGCCGGCGAGCGCCGCGCAGAAGATGAGCAGCTCGCCGGCACCGCGGATCTCGGGGATCTGCAGGTAATGGGCGAACACCGCGTTGCCGCTGGCATAGGCGAAGATGCCGAGCGCCGCCGTCACCAGCGCCGCGGGCATGATCGCCAGCCCGTCGAGCCCGTCGGTGAGATTCACCGCATTGCTCATGCCGACGATCATGAGATAGGCGATGGCGATGAAGCCGAAGGCGCTGAGCGGCGCGTGGAAGCTCTTGACGAACGGCAGGAACAGCGTGGTCTCCGCCGGCTCGCTGGCGGTGTAATAAAGCGTCGCCGCGGTCGCCAGCCCCGCGACCGACTGCCACAGGTACTTCCAGCGCGCGGCCAGCCCGCGCGGATTCTTCACCACCAGCTTCAGATAGTCGTCGTAGAAGCCGATGAACCCGAAGGCGAAGGTCACCCCGAGCACGGTCCACACCAGGCGGTTGGACAGCTCCGCCCACAGGAAGGTGCTGACGAGCGTCGTCACCAGGATCAGCGCGCCACCCATGGTCGGGGTGCCGGCCTTGGGCAGGTGGCTCGCCGGTCCGTCGTCGCGCACGACCTGGCCGATCTGGTAACGCGACAGCCCCGCGATCATCCTAGGTCCGATGATGAGCGACAGGCCGAGCGCGGAAACGGTGGCGAGGATCGCGCGGAACGTGAGGTACGCAAACACGTGCGTACCGAAGCGGCCGGCGAACTGCTGTGTCAGCCAGTAGAGCATCAGCGCCCGCCCCCGCCGCCCGCGGCGACCCCGGTCAGCGCGTCCACCACGCGCTCGAGGCGGTTGCAGCGCGAGCCCTTGACGAGCAGGCGCACTTCGCTGCCGGCCTGCGCGAGCGCGGCGGTAAGCGCCGCGGCGAGCGCGGCGGTGTCGGCGAACCACTGCGCGCCGGCGCCGAAACTGGCCACCGTATCCGCCATCAGTGCACCGGTCGCGTACAGCCGCTCGATGCCCGCGGCGCGCGCGAACTCGCCGATCTCGGCATGCGCCTGGGCAGCGAACACCCCGAGCTCGGCCATCTCGCCGAGAACCAGCCACTTGCGCCCATCGAGCGCGGCGAGCACTTCGATCGCTGCACGCATCGAGCTGGGGTTGGCGTTGTAGGAGTCGTCGATCAGCCAGGCGCCGCCCGCGGCGCGTTTGAACTGCAGCCTGCCCGCCACCGCGCGCACCTCCGCCAGACCCGCGGCGATGTGCTCGAGTGTGGCGCCGGCGCTGGTGGCGGCCGCCGCCGCGGCGAGCGCGTTGGCGACGTTGTGCGTGCCGCCGAGGTGCAGCTCGATCGCAGCCGAGCCCTGCGGGGCGGTGAGCCGGAAGCGGGTGTGGAAGCCCCCGGCGCCGATCGCGGTGCGCACTTCGCGGGCACTAAAATCCGCTTCGCCGTGCAGGCCGAAGCTGACCACGCGCGCCCGCGTGAGGCCGCGCCACAGCGGCGCGAAGCTGTCGTCGGCGTTGATCACGGCCGTCGCCGGCGGGGGCAGCGCGGCGACTATCTCGCCTTCGGCGCGCGCCACCCCCTCGAGGCTGCCGAAGCCCTCGAGATGCTCGGCGCCCGCATTGGTGATCATGCCCACCGACGGACGCGCGAGCTCCGCCAGTGCGGCCACTTCCCCGGGGTGATTCGCGCCCATCTCGATGACCGCGAAGCGATGCCCGGGAGTGAGGCGCAGCAGCGTCAGCGGTACGCCGATGTGGTTGTTGAGGTTGCCGCGTGTCGCCAGGCAGTCGCCGGCCTTGCCGAGAATGGCCGCGGTCATTTCCTTGGCCGTGGTCTTGCCGTTGCTGCCGGCCACACCCACCAGCGGTCCGTGAAAGTCCGCGCGCCAGGCGCGCGCCGCGCGCGTCAGCGCCGCCTGGGTGTCCGCCACGACGATCTGCGGCAGCGGCGCGGCTTGCAGGGTAGCGACCACCGCGCCCGCCGCGCCGGCCGCCTGGGCGGCGGCAACGAACTGCTCGCCGTCGAAGCTCGCCCCCTTGAGCGCAATGAACAGCTGCTGCGGCTTGAGTGTGCGCGAATCGCTCACCACGTCGGTGTAGGCGCCATCCGCACCCTGGAGCTGCCCGCCGCAGGCGCGCGCGAATTCGCCGAGGGTGCGCTTCATGCCGGCAGCCTCGCGAGCTCGTCGGCGACCACGGCCTGGTCGCGGAACGCACGGCGCTCGCCGGCGACGAGCTGGTAGTCCTCGTGCCCCTTGCCGGCGATGAGCACCACATCGTCCGGCGCCGAGCGCTGCAGTGCGACGCGGATGGCGAGCGCGCGATCGTGCTCGATGGTGAGCGGCGCACCCGGCGCGATCCCGGCGAGGATATCGGCGACGATGCGGCGCGGATCCTCACTGCGCGGGTTGTCGTCGGTGAGCACGATGTCGTCGGCGAGCTCGGCCGCCACGCGTCCCATCAGCGGGCGCTTGCCGCTGTCGCGATCCCCGCCGCAGCCGAACACCACCCGCAGCTCACCGGCACAATGCAGGCGCGCCGCCTGCAGCGCCTTGGCGAGAGCGTCGGGCGTGTGCGCGTAGTCGACGATGGCGAGCGGGGTCAGGCCGCGGCCGCCGAACATCTCCATGCGTCCGCTGGGCGGCCGCACGCGCGCCAGCGCCTGCGCCGCATCGGCGAGCGGAATGTCCCAGGCCAGCAGCACGGCGAGCACCGTAAGCGCGTTGTCGACGTTGAACTCGCCGATCAGACGCAGCGGCAGCTCGACCCCGCCGAAGCTCGACTCCACCGTGACGGCAAGCCCCGCCGACTCGGGCCGCACCTGCGTGGCGCGCACGAACTGCGCGCCGGCCGGCAGCGCCGCCGCGCCGGCCGTAGTGCGTGTGGTGACGATCAGCGACGAAGCGGCGGGCGCGGCGGCGAGCGCGGCGCCGAAGGGATCATCGATGTTGATGATGCGCCGCGTCAGCCCGGGCCAGGCGAACAGCCGGGCCTTGGCCGCGCCATACGCCTCCATGGTGCCGTGATAGTCGAGATGATCGCGGGTGAGATTGGTGAAGGCGGCGGTGTGAAAGCGCACGCCGTTGACCCGCTGCTGGTCGAGCGCGTGCGAGGAGACCTCCATGCCGACGCACACCGCGCCCGCGGCCAGCAGCGCCGCGAGCTCGCGGTGCACCGTAACCGCGTCGGGCGTGGTATGACGCATCGGCCGCAGCTCGGGCGGCATGCCGACTCCAAGGGTGCCGAGGTAGGCCGCCGGGCGCCGGCCGCGCTGCAGCGCCTGCGCCAGCAGCCAGGCGCAGGTCGTCTTGCCGTTGGTGCCGGTGATGCCGGCGACCGTGAGCTGCCGCGACGGCGAGCCGAAGAAACGATCGGCGATGACGCCGGCGCGGACGGTGAGGTCCGGCACCGCAGCGACCAGGGTGGCCGCGGCGAGCGCCGCCGGCAGCGGCTGCGCGCCGTCGGGCTCGTACAGCACCGCGCTCGCGCCGCGCGCGAGCGCCTCGCGCGCAAACTCGAGCCCGTGATGCGTACGGCCGCGGCAGGCGAGAAACAGCGCACCGGGCGTGGCCGCGCGGCTGTCGAGCGTCACGTCGCTGACGCGTAGCTGCGCCGGCACGCTCGCAAAGCCGGCCACCAGCTCGGCGAGCGGGCGCGGCGCGGGGCGGAAGCTCGCGCCGGCACTCATCGCAGCGCCGCCGTGCGCACGTTGCCGAGCGCCGGGCCCGCGGGCAGCTCCTCGGGCGCGTTGACCGGCT
>Ga0210394_10001176_pt1 | contig 43906 bp, 31 predicted proteins | sample IncBWC12MmetaG_FD_160121 | JGI IMG/M metagenome (GOLD analysis project Ga0210394, IMG submission 160121) | Forest soil microbial communities from Barre Woods Harvard Forest LTER site, Petersham, Massachusetts, United States - Inc-BW-C-12-M | ecosystem: Environmental > Terrestrial > Soil >...
CGCCGCATCGCTGGCATTGACCACCTCGCTGGCGTCGAGCGTGAAGGTGATGCTCTTGCCGGCGTTGAGATCCGCCGTTCCCGTCGAGGTGACGTCGGTCAACGCCGTCACCGTCGGCGCCGTGGTCAAAACCAAATCGGTGCCGCCGTTATTGTCGCTTTGCGGGCTGAAGCTGAGGTTCGAGAGCGAGGTCCCCGCGGCCGCCGCGATCTGGTAGCTCAGCTGGCTGCCATTACTCTCGGTGACAGTCACCGTCGAGCCCGCAATCACAGCCTTTGTCACAGTCGTTTCCGACAGATCGATAATGTCGCCGACGGCGAGCCCGTCGATTTGGCCGGTGAAGCTCGCCGGGTTGTCTAGCTTGAGCGTGCTCGCGTCAGCGAACGTCACCGTCTGTGCATCGGCGCCGGCAAGCTCCAGCGTTCCGCCGCCGCTGATCGTTGCAGAGCCTGAACCGCTGATCGCTCCCAATACGTCAAGGATGCCCCCGTTCGCCGCGAGGGTACCGGAATTTGACACGGGGTCATCGATCGTAAGGATGCCGCCGTTCGTAGCTTCGCTCAGGCCGGCGTTGACGAACGTGTTGCCGGTGTCGATCGTCAACGACTGGCCGCTGAGGTCGGCCTCGATCGTCCCGCCGACAGGGCCATTCTGAAATGTCAGGGCGCCGTCGCCGCGACCGATGGTGCCAACGCCCGACATGATGCCGAGATTGACAAGAGTGGCGCCCGCAGTGCCGACGATTTCTGCGGCAGTGCCGTCGAGCGTGAACGGACCCCCGCCTTCAAAAGTGACCGTCCCATTGAGCGTGGTCGTGCCCTGCAGGTTTATCACCGTGCCATCGTTGGTCTCGATGAGGCTGCCATCGGCAATGGTGACGTTCGAAAACGTATTGGCTCCGCTCGACGTCTCGATGATGCCTCCGCCAGAGGTTTCCAGGAGGGAGCCGATCACCGTCGCCCCGAACAGGTTGACCGTCGCACCGGACCCGGTCGCTGCGATCGTACCCCCGGTTATGGCCACACCCTCGATCATCACCGTGCCGCCGGCCGTCGCCACGACGGAGCCCAGATTGGTGACCGGGTCGCCGATCTGCAGCGTGCCGCCTGCGGCCGCCTCGAACACCCCGGAATTGAGGTCGGTGTTGCCGGTATTGATCGCCAGCACGCCGGTGTCGCCGGCAAGGAGCGCCTTCGCTTCGACGACGCCCAGGCTGCCATTGACGAAGGTGAGGTTGCCGTCGCCATGCCCGATCGAGCCGCTACCGACGATCGTGTTGTTGACGTTGACGAGCGTCGCGTGGGTGTTGGTGACGCCGAAGATCAGATTCGCGCCGGGGCCTTGCAGCTGGATCGTACCGCCGTCGAGCAGGTCCACTGTGCCGTTGATCATCAGGACCGGGTCGCCGCCGGAGGAATCGAGCAAGACTGTGCCCGAGTTGCTGATACCGGAGGCGACGGTGAACGATCCACCCGCGAGGATATCGAGGATCACATCCGGCCCGACCGTCAAGCTGGCGACGGCTTCGCTGTCGGCGACGGCTACGGTGAACGGACCGGCAAAACCCTGCGGCGCGTCGATGACAACGGGCTCGATCCCGGTCGGGACGCCGTTGCTCCAGTTCGGACCGGAGTTAAACGGACCTGGGGAGCCACCGACCCAGTGGTCGGTGCCGGTGTTTTCCTGCGGCTGGCTGGGCACCGTGTCGTTGTTGTTGTTGTTGTTGTTCGAGTTCGAGGTGACGGTAAAGGTGGGCGTCGCCGGGCCCGACGGCGTGCTGATCGGTGCGCCGGTGAATAGCTGCGGCCCGTTGTTTCCGAGACCCGGCGAACCGTTCAGCTCGTTCGGCGGTGTCGAGCTGCCGTGACTGCCGGGGGTCTGCGGATTGGGCCCTTGTTTGAGATCGGTCGGCGGCAGGTTGTTGAGAATGTTGACCAGTTCCGGAACGAGCTGCGCCTCGATCGCGAAATTCGCCGTCGTCATCGTCGTCTGGGTGATGGATGGCGGTGCGTTGCCGTTCAACGACACATTCGTCCAAATGCCGGCCTGGTTGACCGCGACCTCGTTGCCGAACTGATCGATGAGAACGTAGGAGCCGACATGATCGGTGCCGGGATCCGCGACCACCGCGAAGGTAAAGGTCACGTTGCCAACATTGGCGGTGACGGCCGCGGCTTGCTCCAGCGCATAACCGGCGGTGCCGCGGATACCCATCGTCGCCACCGGCGTGGCGATCTTCATCCCGCCGCCCGCCGTGCCGTTGCGCGCGACCTCGCCGGCGACAAAAGCGAACCCGCCCTGGACCAGGGTGAATAGCGCGCCGTTATCCGAAGGTGTGTTTGGCTCGAACGAATATTCGTTGAGCGCCATGCGCGTGTCGGCGACGAGGTCGAGAGCGGTGCCGTCGGGAAAGCCGATGCCGGCCGAAGAGTGGGCACCGGTCTCGATCACGTCGCTCTTGTAGACGAGGTCGCCGACATTGAGCGCCACGGAGACGCCGTTGCGCACGACATGCACATCGCCGACGACTTTTTCCACTTTGCCGATCGGATCGGCGGGAGCCGTCGGGTGCGCCTGTGCGTACTGGCCGGGAGTCGGCGAACCGGCGAGGAGATGGACGATATCGGGAGTGAGGCGGGCGCCGTTCGGTGCGACCAGAACCGGGTGCTGCTCGCTGGCAAAATATCCCGGAATGATGTGGTGGCGGCCATCCTGGCCGGTGAGCACGAGATCGGGACCGGCGCGCTGATAGTGGCCGTGAAACAGTAGTTCCGCGTCGGCAACGTTGATCAATTCGGGGTGCGACGAATCGGAGGGGATGACGGACGCACCACCGGCGTAGCCGCCCTCGATCGGGGACCTGTAGGCCATTCCACGCTCTCCGCCACACCCTCTCGAGCGTGAACCTTTGATGCGCCCCCTCAGCGACTTGCCCGCCTCACCATCCTTTCGGGTTCCGATGTCGGCGAGCGGGCGTCAACATGCACTACCTAGGCGGCGCGGACAAGATTATCGTAAATAAAAGATAAACGGGTTCCACTGCAGCACCAGGTTTGGCGCTTGCGCTGCCGCAGCGCGGCTGCGGACGTAATTGACGGAACCGGACCTTCGCCTGGCTGCGGTGTGCCGACCGCAGAAGGCGAGTTTGCGGCCCTGTTCGGAAAGATAATGACCATCCATTTGGTATCGCCCAGCGAGCACCGTGGAGGCGGCGATGAAAAGAACGCACGTCGGCTTACCGTGAAAGCCGCATAATCGGTTCGACAAATTTGCGAAACGAAGCCGATTTCTCGGAACGTAGAGGCTGCGTTGCAATATGAGGTACCAAGTGCACGCTGCTCGCCCGGACCACGTACGCGGTCACTGGGCGCCGTCACCTGACCTTTTGGATAAGCGCACGCGCTTGCTGCAGCAAATCTCGCAGTTGTTTGCGTTTCGCGATGGCCTCGCGAGTGTACAGCCCGAGCTTCAGCGCGTTCCTGTTGCCCAGCGGAGCCCCCGACCCTGGCGCTCCACCATGCATCCGACACCGCTTCCTTCCGCTTACCGCCGGAGCCATGCACGACTTGCCAGAACGCGTTTTGGCCCCGCAACGCCGGCTGGCCAGCATCGGATCCGTATTACGGGGATGATTGCTTGCCATTCTTGCGCCCATGCCGTAGCGGGACCGGCGCCCCTTCTGGATTGCCGACGATCGGCATCGCTGCTTGGCGCGCATCGGTGAGCGCCGGCACCGGGCGGTTGGGCTTTTGCGGCGCCGTTTCTGGTCCGGCTTGGGTCACGTTGCCAACGATCGCTTGCCCGCCTTCGCCTACCGACACGTGCTGCACCGTGACTTTCTGCTCGCCGCCGGTCCGGTACCGTTTGAGCGCTTCCATCTGTGTGGTAAAAGTTCGCGCCAGCTTGTTGAAAGCGCTCTCGGCACTGTTTTGCTGCGGGAGTGATTTTACCTGGTTCAGCTGCATTCCGAACGCCATAAACCGCCAGTGAACTACGGCCATTTGGGCAGCGAGCATGGCTTCAAGTTGATCCTTCGGCTTAACGCCTTTGACAACGTCAAGCATGAAATTGAGCACGGCCGGATCAACTTGAGGACCTCGCGAGCCTGTATTGGCAAGTTGCTGAATAAGTTCACTTACGAAATCCTGACTGGCCGTTCCGAGGGCTTCGGCCAGTAACCCGTAAGCGACCCTGCTGTCCGGATGATCCAGCGAGAGTATTGTGCGCTCATTCTCTGTCAGTGCTTTTACGCGCGGCGCCGGTGCCTCAGCGTCCAGCCGCTCGATGTGCTTACCGAGCGTCGCTCGCTCCTTGTGGGTCGGCCGATAAACTTTTCGAGCCACTGATCCGCTCTTCTTGCTCAAAGCTCAACACCTTAAAGTTGTTTCGGCACCGTGCCGCTTTGGCGCTATTGATTCACCTTTTGCCAAAATTGCCAACGCTTTTTTCGGCGCGGAGAGTTACTTTGCACGGGGTTGTTTTGAGTTTTTTCTTTTGTACCCCCACCCCCCAATAAAACCGCCAACCTACTCGAGGATCGGTTCAGGCAAGCTGATAGGGAATGCGTGTTGAGAAATTTAGATTCGCGACGGGGTGGGGCCGCGAAAGAGCCGCTGGGTTGAAGCCGCGGCGATAGGGGTGATTGAGCTGTATGGGAGCCGCGCCCGCTGTTCGCCTCGGAGCACGGGCACTACAGGCGGTCGGGTGAGCGGCGGCCGTTGTGATAGACCCGCGCAATCTCGATACGTGAGCCGCAGGGTTTACGAACTCAACAGCAATATCCTGCTCACCGCTATTGGCTCTCGGTCTGCTCAGAACGTTCGGATTTGAAATAAACGTCGACCTGCTCGCCAACGACAAGCGGTCCGGGATCAGGCAAATCGACCACGACCTCCAGGACATCGACGTCGTTGAACTTGCGCGGGTCGCCCGAATTGATGCGGCTCGGGCCGACGACGCGGGCGACGGACGAAACCTTCCCGTCAAACTCACGGTTGTGAAACGCCGCGGCGCGAACCACCACGCTTTGCCCGGCCCGGATCCTTCCTAGATCTTGCTCGTTGACCTCGGCGCGGACGCGTAAGGTCGAAACATCACCGACGACCAAAATCGCCGGCTCCAGCGTCGGCACCGCCAGTTCGCCCTTTCTGGCGCCGACGCGCAAGACGACGCCGTCAGCTGGCGCGCGGATTTGCGTTTTTTCCAGCGCGGCCTGCGCCACTCGCCATTCCGCCTGCGCCACGTTGAGCTCGCCTTCGAGGCGTGTCGGCAACGGGGTGTCTGCCGACGCTTTGAGCTTGGCCAGGGCCTCCTGCCGTTCACGCACACGGTCCTGCGCACGCGACACGGCCGAACGCGCGGCGTCGAGATCGGCCTTCGTGGCGCTGCCGGCCCTCAGGTCGGCGGTCGTCTTGTCGAGTGCGGATCGTGCGTCGGCAAGGCTCCGCTCGGAATCGGCGGCTGCATCCTCGGCCTTTCTCCGATCCGCCGAGGCCGCCGGCGCGGACTGATCGTTGCGGGCGCGCTTGCGCAGGGCGACCTGGGCGTCGGCTTCCGCCACCCGCGCCAGCGCTTCTTCGTCATCGAGGCGAACCAGCAATTCGCCGGCAAACACGTCTTCGTTGGCTTTGACCAACACTTCGGCAATCCGCCCCCCCGGCAGGGGCGCCGCGATCTTGATCTCGCCGGAGCGTGGCTCGATGCGTCCAAGCGTTACCGCATCCCAGGAGCCTTGGACAGCCGAGCCTTGGCTCGCCGGGCGCTGGACTGCCGAACCGGCGGGAGCCGCGTGCAGCTCGTCGGCGCGAAATTTCTGCCCGGATTCCGGTGCCGCCAGAATTACGCCGAACGCGACTATCCCCGGCAGCAATAGCTTTTGCTTTCGAGTGCTCATGCTTACTCTCCGATCAGCTCGCATATTTCAGAGTACGGACGGCGCTGAGGTTTGCGCCGCGCCGTTGATCGCTGACGATTCGGCCGTCCTCGATGCGAAGAATCCGATCCGCGAACGGCATGATGCGCGGATCATGCGTGACGATGAACATCGCGCGTGCCGGATCCTTGGCGATCTCCGCCAGCACCGTCATGACGGCTTGGCCATTTTCGCTGTCTAGCGACGCCGTCGGCTCGTCGGCGAGGACGACGGAGGCGTCTCCTACGATCGCGCGGGCGACGGCCACGCGTTGTTGTTCGCCGCCGCTGAGCGCGCTGGGAAATGCGTTGGCTTTGTGGGACAGCCCGACTGTAGCCAGCGCCTTGTCCGCCTTCACGCGTGCGAGCGGCGAACAATCGCCGCGTACATCGAGCGCCAAACGGACATTTTCGGCAGCGGTCAAAGTCGGAAACAAATGATAGGATTGAAACACGAACCCCACATTGTCCCGCCGCAGCTCAGCCAGCTGTTCCGCGTTGAGCCCGCTCGTCGAACGACCGCGAATCTGCACGCTCCCGCTCGTCGGCGACAACATGCATCCAAGCACGGACAGGAGCGTGGTCTTGCCGCTGCCGGATGGCCCCATCAGCAGGGTCAATTCGCCGCCGGCGAGCGACAGATCAATGCCTTTGAGAGCTTCGACGCGCCCGGCGCCCTCGCCACGAACCATGCCGATTTCGGTTGCCTCGATCATGGGTTCCTTCATTGCGCGAACACCAGGACGGGATCAATGCGCGTCACGACCCTGATCGCCGAAACGGCGGCAATCGCGCACATCGTGATCGTGAGCGCGAACAGGCCGACGGTAAGTCCAGGTGTCATGACAATGGGCAGAGCGGCATCGCTGGTCATTTTCACCAGCGCCAGGTCGATCGCGGCCGCAATCGAGAACCCGATGACGGCGCTGATGAGCGCCTGGGCGAGAATGACCTTGAGGATGTACATGCGCGAGGAGCCGATGGCGCGCAGGGTTGCGAACTCCTTGAGATGGTCCTTGGTGCTCGAATACAGCGTCTGCGCGACGATGATCGTGCCGACGATGATGCCGAGGATGGCGCTGCCCAGGAGAGCGGCTCCGGCGCCGGTGTCGAGCAGCCAAAATACGCGCGTGCGATGCCGAAACTCCGCGGACGTCAGCACCTCGGCGTCGGGCAAGCCGGCCGCAAGCCGGTTGCGAACGACCGCAGGATTAGCGTCCGGCGCAATGCGCACGATGTAGTAGTTGGCCCGGTAGGGTGGCACGCCCAGATAGGCTCGCGCGCGCTCGATCGATGCGAATACCTGAGGCGTCGTCGTGAATGAGCGGATACCATTGGTGATGGCGACCACCCGGGCTTTTTGATTGTTGATCTCGGCGCGCCCGCGAATCTGTGCGATCCCGAGTTGCTCAAAGTACGACCGGTCGATCGCAACGCTGTCGGGCATCGACAGATCGTCCGGACCGCCTTCGATCAGGTTCCACGGTTGCAAGCCGGGAGTGGTCGTCGGCGCACCGACGACCAGAACCGGCGTCGACGCGCCGCCGTTCGGCTTTCGCCAGGACGCATAGCCGACGACGACCGGGACCGCGGCGGTTACCCCTTCGACGGACAACGCGTGGAGGCGCTCGCGCCCGGCCAGCAGTGAGGATCCCTCGAAGCTCCTGGTTTCGACCGGCACGATCCAGAAATCGGCCTGGGCGTGGTCGATCATCGTCGTAACCATGTACTCGAAGCTCAGGAAGACTCCGAGCTGAACGGTGACGAGCACGATCGAGAAGACGATCCCAACCACTGTGGCGATCAATCGAACCCGGTCATGAAATAGATTGCGAGATGCAAGCGTGAGGATCAGGGTCATCACGCCATGCAACGAATCGAGGTTATCGGGACTTCGCAAAACCGCATGGCCTCAGATGAATCCTCAATGTCGGCGCGACGATGGTTGGTCGCTGGTGATGACAAGGTTTAGTTCTGTGAGATCACGATTGGTGAGATCAAATCATGCCAATTGCGCGTTGCCGGCGTTCTGTTTGCCCGCATAAGCCAAGTGATGGATAACATCCATACAAATCATTTCCGATCCTCTGCCGTGGTTCAAGACAGTATTGTTCCAGATGGGCACCGACTGCGGATGGTAAACATGCCCGCAGCGGATGGTTAAGATGCCCGTCGCGATAATGGTATCGCCGTTTGAGCAACCAATGCGGCGATTAGAGGGCGGTATCCGCCAAACCGCGGCAGGAGCCGCCGGCGGAGGCATAAATCGACAGACGTCGAGCTTTGTTGATCACTTTCGGCGCCGTCGCGCATCGCCCAATATGTAACTGGGGAAAGGGGGTTAGGCGTCGTTGCTGACGCAAATGATCAACGAATGCCCAAAGATAGCCCCGGCGCCTCGCCTGTGTTGCGTTCTTGGCGCCGCATTCGCGAAGTACCATACCCAGGGCAACGCGTGCGGGGATGACTTGGCGGCCACGCAGGCGAATTAACTGCTCTTGCAGAATGGCAAATGACATGGCCCTGGAGGTTACAGGCGGCATCCTCGTGACCTTCGCCCTCGCACTGCTCGCGTTCATCGCGAACCGAAGTGGACGCGTGGTTATTGCCGCTCTTCTCGCTGCGGCGGCATGGCTATTTGCCGGTTTGGATGTCTGGATTTGGTTTTGGAGCGGGTGGGGGACGCGAATGCCACCACGGCCGCCGAAGCTCTAGTCGGTCCAATGCTGGCTGAGCCACATAGGGCGCCGCGTATCGCACTCCGTTGGTCGCGGCGTGACGTGTGCCAGCTTGTAGGTCGGCAGAACGAACCCACGCGACTCAGTCAAGCGGCTATGGTTCATCGATCCAAGCGTTCTCGATCAATCTCGTGATGGCGACAGACGGTTCGGTGCCCGATGACCCGTTTTTTGCTGTGTGCTTCTCTCGTGATCCTCACCCTCGGGGTGGTTGCTCGTGCGGAGCCAGCCGCAGGCCCGGACTTCTCCGATACCGGCCCGGACGCGGACGCGTATGGTGCAGCAAAGCGATTCCCGGTGCCGCCGGTCGGTCAGCCCCCGACGCAAGAGTTCATGGTCGGGTGGTATAGCCACTACGATCGCCTCACGCCGACGCGCGCCGTGCCCAAGCTTGATGCACCCTCGACGCTCAGGCGAGCGGCCGGGCCGATCACTCCGGTCTATCAGTATGACGGCCGCCAGAACTCAATCGACGACTATCTCGACCACAACCCTGCGACGGGTCTGTTGATCGCCCGAGACGACGCGATCCTGTTCGAACATTACCGCTATGCCCGGACGGATCGCGATCGATTCCTGTCAAATTCCATGGCCAAGACGATTACCGGCCTGCTGGTCGGGATCGCGGTATCGGAGGGCGCGATCCACTCGATAGACGATACAGCCGCGAGCTATGTGCCGGAACTAGTGGGCAGCGAGTATGGCGCGACGCCGCTGCGGGCACTGCTGCACATGTCCTCTGGCGTCGCCTTCCGCGAGACTTATCAGCCGGACGACGACATCTTCAAGCTGCAAGCTGCGCTGCTGTGGAAGGGTGCCACGGGCGCGATATCGGCGCTCAAGCAATTCAACACCCGCGATGCGCCCCCTGGCACACGTTTCTCATATGCAAGCGCAGAGACGGAAGTGCTCGGCTTGGTCGTGAGCCACGCCGTCCAAATGACGCTCGCGGACTATTTTAGCACCCGGATCTGGCAAAAGCTGGGTGCGGAATCCGACGCGGCTTGGGCTTTCGACCCGACCGGGCAAGAGGTGGCGTATTGCTGCTTGGTGGCGACGCTGCGCGACTGGGCGCGACTTGGCTTGATGCTGGCGCATGACGGCGCGTGGAACGGCTATCAGGTCGTGCCGCGGCAGTGGCTGCTCGACGCGACTACCGTCGCCCCCGGCGATGGCTATCTGCGCAATACGATCGCCCCGTCATGGGGCTATGGCTACCAAGTCTGGATCCTTCCCGGCGAACGGCGCATGTTTGCTCTGCTGGGTCGCTTCGGTCAGGATATTTTCGTTGATCCGGAGTCCAAGTTGGTCATGGTCCAAACCGCCGTGCGCACCGAGGATCGCGGTCCCAAATCGGCAGAGGTCATGGCGTTGTGGTATGCGGTCGTGGCGCAGTATGGCCACCGTTAGTTGTTCCGCGGCGGTTCGGTCTGCACTACCATGCCGCTTGGCGGGCTGACCTGACGGGACAGGGAGGGGACGACGGTGACTCCCGAAAAAATAGTTCAAGACCTTATAGACGTCCTAAAGATCGTAGCCTGGCCAGCGCTGGTAATTTGGATTGCCTGGTTTCTCAAAGACGAAGTTAAGCGCGCGGCGTTGAGGTTGATCGAAATTGGTCCCGGTGGGGCCAAGTTCGCACCGCCGGCACAGCAAACCGCCACACCCACCGAGGGCGTTCCTGCACGTCCTGACAATTCTCAACCGGGCTCCGTTAAGGCCCTGGCGATGAAGGGGTCGTCGCTTGCTCAGCAATTTATTGCTTCATGGAAGGCATATTTCCCGCCTGACGAACTCGAGCCGGCGGTCGAGGCCGTCCGTCGTGATCTACCTGTCAGAGCAGGCACTGATCCCAACGATCAAATCGATGCCCTAGTCTATTTGGTGGCCGCGAATAATCTCCAATTATTCTACGAACGAACTTACAATTCGATTTACGGTAGCCAGATTCAGTTGCTTGAACAGAGTAGGGTCCTTAGCAACATTTCACCGGCAAACGCCCAGCAGCTCTACACGGCGACAAAAACACAATATCCTGACGCCTATAAGCCCTTCTCCTTTGAGCAGTGGACGGGTTTCTTGATAGCCTCCGGACTGGTCGCGCTTGATGCAAACGGCAACTACATCCTCACGCCCAATGGCCGTGGCTTTCTAAAATATATCTACGATAGGCGGCTCCCGCCCAGATTTTACTGAGTTCGAGGAGACCGGCAAAGCATGCGAATAATAGCGTGAGGCGAGCAGCATGACCTTGTCGCCGGCGTTTGCGGGCGGCCGTAGGGGGCGCGGGCCGCTTCATGCGCGTGCGTGTAACCTAATCTTGATGCGCAGTGGAATTTGCCCTTGGAGATTTTGGCTGAGGACCTGCCATTTTGTACCTATCGACTTTTACGAGGTCGGCGATGTCCCGAAATTCGGAGAGATGACTTTCTATCCAGGGGACCGGATTGGACGCTTTCGATCCACCGGAATGGGACCTCAAGCTTGGAAAGTTCTGGCCAAAAGGAACCTATCCCGCCGGCGCGCGACGCAAACTCGGACTTCGCGCTATGTAGTTTTCTGGCAGGCGGCCTGGCGCCAACCGAAACCCGCAGGGCGAATGGGTCAAGAAAAATCAATTACTTGGCTCAGGCGGTCGCCCTCCAGGAAGTTGTCGTATCCGCGTCCGCAGCGCAGGACGAGCAGTCCCGAAGGCTTATGGCTATATCCGGGTCGGCTATTTATATGTGGCCAAAGAGGCATTGATGTCAGCAGAGCGAGATGACCAGGAACGACCGTGTCTTCACTGTCTCATGGTCGAATTGATCGACGATTTTCTTGAGGAGCACCCCGCTACGCCGGATGGGTCAGACACAGTCGATACCGACGAGGTGGATGAAGTCGTTGTCGCGATCGCAAAGACGTTCGCGGAGCTGACCTCCCGCCAAGACGGCGTGGTCCGCCAGCAATTGATCGAACAGTTGATGCGCGAAATTATGAACTATGATGCTGAGTTTCGTCGCGACGACGCGGCGGGTGCGAGCAGCTCTCACGCTCGGCACTGACAAAGTCGGCGCCCCCTCTGGAGGCCGGCTAGGGTGTTTGTGCGTCTCCAGTCGGGTTTGACCCAAGGCGGTCGCAACGGAACGATCTTGCATCGAAAATCCGGAACATTTATGAGGGTTCGCGGGCCACTCGATCCCATTCCGTTCGGTAGCGTCTAGCGATTTTGCGCCCCCGCGCGCCCCCAGGGCGGTGTTCCCGGTGCGGGTGACAAGCCTTCCTTCTACGGATGCGGAAACTCCTCACCGATACGTTTCTCCGTTCGATCAGGGCGCCTTCCAAGGGCCGAGCCGAGTACATCGATCTGCGATGCGGCGGCCTTGCGTTTCGGATCACCGAGAGCGGCGTGCGATCATGGTCATTTCCGCTTCCGCGACCCGAATAGCGGTAAAGTCGGCCGCGCGACCATCGGCGCCTATCCCGACATCGGCCTTTCGGCCGCGGATCGCTGCCGATGACATGCGACGCGCGGTGGCGCGGGGTACCAATCCCGCGGCGCTGAAGCGGCAGCGGCGCCGAGACGCAGTCTCGATGTCGATCGAGGCGCTGTCTGAGCGGTACCTAGCGGCCGTCAAGAATCCAGCCTCCGACCGTTTTCAAGAAGTCGGCCGATCAAGACGAATTCAACCTCAAAAAGCACGTGCTGCCCAAACGGCGCGGCCGTCACTATGACGACATCACCCGCGCTGACGTGATCGAGCTGCTAGACGGCCTGGTCAACGCGGGCGCGCCCGTGCCGGCGAACCGCGTGCAAAGTCTGATCAGCGGCATGTACAATTTCGCGATCGACGTTGACATGACGGCCCGCCAACCCATGCGCCCGGCTGCGCAAGCGCGGTGCCGAGCAGGTCGGCGAGCGCGTGCTTGACGACGCCGAGCTGCGGCTGTTCTGGTCGGGCATCGTGAACCCACCGGTAAGCGAACCGGTAGGGCAGGGGTTACGCCTCGCGCTGTTTACCGGTGCTCGCATCGGCGAGATCGCCGGCATGGCGCGTGAGGAACTGTCACATCTTGACGATGACGCGCGGCCGGCGTGTACGATCCCGGCCGAGCGATACAAAACCGGCAAGCCTCGCCTCATCCGTTTGACGCCAACGGCGCGGGAAATCGTGGCAATGCTGTCGGAGACACCACCCGATGACGATGACGCTGGCCGGTTCCTCTTTCCTGCGCGGTCGAGCGCGGAAGCGTCGATGCTGGGGGTCATTCGTTTTCGACAGCCATGCGCCGGTTTGGTGAACAGCTTGAGGGTAAGGGGCCGAATTAAAGAGCTGGCAAGCGGACCTACGGTCGCCGCACGATTTGCGCCGCACGCTCAGAACGCGCTTTGAGACATTACGTGTTCTCTTTCCACGACAATGATAGTTGTGCGAACTCCGCGAACAATCACTCAAATCAAAATTGGAAAGAAAGGCAATTCACCTTATACAAAAAAATGGGGTGGTTTCCACCGATAACATCTCGTGCAGCTACGGTGGTTGCAAGAGCGCATACGGCAAGGAGCCAGACGGTGTTTGCACCGACCTTCCTGTAGGGGCTACTGACTATCGCCCCCAAGCTACGCGTTTGGCAGAGACGGGTTGAGCCTTGCCCCGCTCGGCGGAAATCGCGAATCACATTATGGTGCAGCAGCTAGGTATTTCCTCCGTCCTTGGCCCCGGCCGCGAATGGCGGGGCCTCTTTTGTCAGTCAGATCAATAGCAGCACGCGGCATTGACCGTCGGGAGGCATGGGAAGCGCATGAGCATTGATTGGCACGCCGTTTTGTTTCTATCTCCTAACAACACAGCAGGTGTGGAGAACCATCCGTCGTAAAGAGGACGCACTAGAAGCCGTGCGGAAACTAGAGGGCTGTACGATTCATGCCATCCAACGCGGCGGGATTGCGGTTATGGATGGCGAAGCCGTACACTCGTATCTCAAGTCGCTACAATCACAGTAGCGCGCGCCAGGGCGACAGGGTGAGCTTTGTTGAAGATGTCGGCCGCGACCGTCAGCCACATGCGCGGCAGGTTGTCGCCGTCGAATGCATGAGTCTCGCAATGCATCGCCAAGACGGCACCGGCCGCGGGCCACTCAGGCCCCCAGCAAATACGGTGCAAACGTCGCTTTTTACCGCTGCGCCGCGCTTGCCACAGAAGTTGCAGCGGTAGCGACAATTCGCCGATCACTGCAATCAAATCCTTCAAACCGCCGAGGTATGATGCCGCCAGCATCGAGCACGGTTCCCCCAACCGGCTCGGCTTAAGAAGGGCAAGAGCCCCACGACGCGAGCAGAGTCCGTGGGGCTCTTGCCTGTCAGTAAGAGTACACAGCACATGCCCGCCACCACTCTCATGCCCTCAGTCCCGGGCGTTACCCAACGGCCTGCTTGCCCAGAGTGTTCGACGCAAATGATGCAGAGTAAAATAATCCCTCGCGGAGACGATCTTGCCCGGAGTGTTCGACGCAAATGATGCAGAGTAAAATAATCCCTCGCGGAGACGATACAGAAGATCGCACCTTCGAGTGTCCGCGGTGCCACCAGTTCAAAACTTGGACTTTCAGCTAATGGTAGGCACAGGGGCTGACCTCTAGGCGGCGGCCTAATGCTGCCTGCCGCAGGAGTCACCGCGCGATAACGAAAATTTGTCGATCGCCGCAATCAATCCATTACGCTGCCGCCGCTATGGTGCAGCCCTGCACCGAGCTGGGGGGCCCTATTCCCACCTCGTGGCAGCGGTTGAGAGCCCCGCTGAAAACGCTCATCGTCAGTGGGGCTCTCTCCCGGCCTATTACAACTCGACGATGGGTCCCTGGATTCTCCGGTCGAGCGTCTCAGCTTGCGCCGCTATCTGGCGCCACAAGTGCGCCAGCTCCAAATATGCCGACCGCATTGCCTCATCGGGAGAGTGCAGCGCAGTGCTCTCGCACTCGTCGGCCTTCCTGCGACACTTTTCGACTTGCTCGCCCATTGCAGGAAAACGGATGAACCGCAGCGGTGTTCCGACCAATTTTCGGCTTTAAGCAGCCATTAGCGGCTGCCCCGCTACCTTTGCGCCGGGACAGTGGGACGGATAATTCGAGGGGATGTCCATACTGGCCCATGCCCCGGCGCGCGATTGTTGCGTACCGCGCTGCGCCGGGGCTCCCTCCACGTGGGGCTCTCTGTTTGTGGCTGACAAAGTGGCATCGCCGGCAGAGGGACGCGCGGCGAGAAACACGCCGTTTTGTGATGTGGATCAACTTCTTTGGCGGCAAGCAACGCTAGCTACCAGTAGTTAGGCTCGGCCGGGCCACCAGTCCTCAGACCCCCACGTCCGGCCAGAATAGGCCTACGGACAGGAGCCCCGAGCGCCCCCGCCCCGGGGTTTCTTTTTTGGCAGCGCCGCCGGGTGTGGGGAACGCGACGGCCATCGTCATTCGCCGCCCCGCACTTCCCCGACTCCCCGTGGCAGTGAATGGTCGCACATGACGGCGACGGTGCGGCTCGATGTGGGCGGTGAAATGGAAAGCCCCGCCTTCGAGAGCGGGGCCCCAGACGAGAGCAGGAGTGAGGGGGCACCGCACCCCGCAGCTCGTCCGAAAGATAAAACAGGGTGCGATACCTGCACGTTCCGCTATTTGGTCAAATGCGTGGCTGCCAGTCGGCGGAACTTCGGCTGCACGATTGCGTTTCGATTTCCGGCGGCGTCTACCCCAGTAGAGCCGCAGGGCTCTGGCCGAAGTAGGCACGCTGTGATTAAATCGATGGCGCCAACAACACGGCCCGAGGAAAAATGACCATGAAGTGGGGAAACACCAGCCCTCGTAGAAATCTGCATCGGCCTTGAGATCAACGGCTATCTGCCGGCCGAGTTCTGATCCGACTGACCAGCAAGTGGTATCAATCAAGACGCTGGGCTGCGTCGGCCGCCCCGCGCCGTCACGGCAAGGATCGGATCCTGGCGTTGTCGATTCAGACGCGACGACGGAACCGCAAGAGCAGACATGGATGCTGCGCCCGTGAGGATGGCGCGGCATAGAGCGCTGTCATTTTTGACAGTTGCCAAGTGGTTGTCTGCTACCTCGCGCTCATTTTTCCTAAACGGACGGGCGAGATACTTTCCCGATGTTTCGGGGTGTGGCGACAGCTTTGGTCGCTGTGGCGACCTTCGACCTGTATGTTTTGGACGGCAGATACATTAATGCCTTCCAAATGATAGGCCGCTCTGTGCTCCATTTCTTTGGAATCTAGGTCGCCACTAAACCCCCTTGCGCGTCAGGTCTGATGCGTTCCGGCTGCGCCGAGTCTATCTGGCGGCATAGGCCGGACGGAGAACCGATGAGGTGCCGCCATATCAACGTCAGGCGCAACGTTTTCATCTGAGGCGGCGATCAAGCTTGCAAAACAGACCATTGACGGTGGTGGCCTGAAATAGATGTTTTCAGGAGCGTGTCCTGCCTCGCACAAAATGGTCCCGGCCGCTGCCCAAACCGCTTGTCATCGCATCCGTGATGACGCTTAGGACGCTCGCCGACGTGCGCGAGCTAATGCACCATTTGCCGCCGGACCATCGAATGCTCCCGACCTGGCGCCACGTCGCATCGCAGCTCGACAAGGCGGCGACCGGAACCCTCGATACGGTCAATGTCGAGATCGCGCTTCGCTTGGTGCTGATGCTTGAGGGCGTCAAATGCCGGCCAGGGTGACACCGCGCCGCTCGCCGCCGCCCAGGATCGTTGTCACAGCATCGGGACCGTGGTTTCGGGCAAAGTGATCGGATCTGATTTCTTGGCCGGGGCTTTGTACACGAGCAACGACGAGGTTGAACTTTTGATTTCGCTGGGCGCGACCGGGACTCGTACCGGCGGCTGCGTTGCGCATCCCGCGGTCGCAATGACAACGACCAATAACAGCGTCACAGAGCGGGCGAGCCTCATGCGTCAAATCCCGACCCCTTCGAGTAAATCGTAGGCCCGACTACGCCCTGTATGGTTAATGATTTCTAAACCTAGTTGCAGCGGCAATTGTCGATTGGCCGAGCGCCATGTGCCCTGCCGCCTCACCTACGGCCAATCGGCGCCGAAGTTCTTTGTGAACGAACCGTAACCGACTCAGCGCCACGCTTCCGCCCGGCCAGTCACTATCCGGTCGCTTTGCGCGAGAGACTGCCCATGCCCGTCGAGATGCTGAACTACCAGGACCTGGGCGGGCGCCTTGGAGCGTCGGCCGAGGGGGCGTTGACAAAACGGCTGCGGTTGCCGCGACAGCGAGGAAACGATGGCAAGACGTTGGTCGCCGTCGATCTCGCCGAGATTCGGCACAAGCCCATACCCGCCCGGTCACTGGGCGGACTTCGATCGCGAGCGCGAGCGGGGCGATTCCCTAATGACGAAGTTCTGAAATTTATGGCGGCCGCTATGCCGGCCCGTGTGTCGTTTTATGGCACGCATAGTGAGATCGTAATTAGGGGATCTGGCATCAATGCGGTCCGGGGTACGAGGGGGGCTGCGCAGCTTGTCGCCGCTGCCCTCTGCATATGTTCGACACCGCTTCTCGCCGAAGAACTGATTCTGCGTTGCGATGGCTCTAGAGGCACGGTCTCGTTCTCTGTGTTGATTGATCCGGTTAAACGAATGGTCTTGAACATAGGACTTGGCACCAAAATTGAAACGGAGAATTTTCGGAAACCGCTATTGTCGCGATCGACAAGGAATCAGCGACCAACCAAAATCTCACTATTGATCGCGTTACCGGTCAGTCCCAGCTAACTTGGCCGCCCTCGAACGCTGGTGACAGCGGAGGAAATTATCTGGGCAAATGCGCGCCCGCCCGGCGTCAGTTTTAATCCTGCTTCTTCAAGTAGCTTCCTACAAGTAGCGGAAGAAGATAGCGCCCTCGTGTAGCTCCGGAAGATGCGCGGGGCAGTGCCGGCCCGCTCGTAAACCTTAATCCAGTCTCTCGGTGGCAGGCGCCAACGTTGCGTGCTCACCTTCCGAACCGAGGTAGGCGAGGCCCGAGTCGTTCCCCGTCTCGATCCCCCCTCGCCCCACCTTATTGAGCCCCAGGCGTGTGCCTCCGCTTGGGGCTCTCTGTTTGTGGCTAGTGATGGTCGCCGCCCGTGATGGCTTTCGGGCGCATAGCAGATGGAGCGGTCCTCAGCGAGCTACTGCGGCTTCCCGATCATGACCGGGACCTTGAAAGTGATCGCCTCGACGAGGAGTTGCTAGAGCTTGCCGTCTGCCGATCGGCGCTGGAAATAGTCGCATCGACCCTAGTTGGGCAACGTATCCACCGCGAAAGAGCTTTAGGGGATTTGCAACGCCAGCTGCGTAGCGTTGAAGATATTCGGAAGCGACGATCACGGCGCAACCACGCCGCCCTCCGGCATCTTCAAAGAGTGCCGGGCGTGGGGAACCCGGCAGTATATCCGTGCACGCGCCCCGCACTTCCCCGCTTCCCCCATGGACGGCGAATCGATGGTCAGTGGGGAAGATGGCTGTCGAAGGGGCAAATCCGTGGCCTGCTACAAAAATGAGCCCCAAGGGGGATTACCGGGCTCGGGGCTTTCGATTCGTTGCCTCATTAGGCTTCTTCTTCTGACCGGACGGGCGTGTCGGGGTGTCACCGAATACCGTCAGGTCTGGCCTACTTTGGGCGCAACTCGCGCACGGCGCATAAAGTTCGGCCGCTCGCGTGCGGCGTTTGGACCCCTTAAGGAGCCTGGAACGAAGGCGGGCGACCATGAGTCGAATCCTAGGCTCTCCGGCGCATCAGTATCCCGTAGCGCTGAGTAGCCCCGGGAATGACACCGCGGCCTAGTTGTTGCACGCACCGACGCGCGCTCTAGAATCCAGGTCTGGTGATCGGGCACTTCAGTCACATTTCGCCGCGCAAATGCCTTTAATTTGAACCAATCGCTGCGATAAGGGTTCCAATTCAATGAGATCGAAGCCGCGAGCGTACCTTCTGTAATAGCCGCCACTTCGGCCGATATGGCAAGGATGGCCTAGTGCGAGGGGGACGCAGGACAGGGTGGCGTTGTGGCGTTGCAGGGTGAGAAGCGGCGTGAGCCGAGTGTGTGGGCCAATTCTGCCACGGCCGACGGTGGCGTCCTGCCAATGTTCCACTTGGTGCCGGTTGCCAGACGGATGGTAGACATCGCTGCGGCAACTCTGGGTACCTTACTGTTTTCACCGATTCTTCTAATGGCTTCTATCGCAATAAAGCTCGACTCTCGCGGCCCCCGTCCTCATCCGCGAGACCCGGTATGGGTACAAGAACCGACTGATCCAGTTGGTTAGATTTCGTTTGGTGACGGCTTACGCAGACAATCATGGAATCAGCCCGCGACTGACACGCGTTGGTCGAATCCTCCATCAGACCGGCATTGATGAACTTCCGCAACTCTTCAACGTTTTACGCGGGCAGATGTCCATCGCGGGTCCACGACCATGTGGTCACCCCAGAGCGTTTCTGAACAGCGTCAAGCCAGGCATGATTCGCTGGACCCAGATCGTCGCGACCAGGGAACAGCGCCCCGATGACGATCCGCACTAGTTTACGCCGGCTCGGATCTTGAGAGCCGATAGCGCGGCGTGGTTCGTGCCGGCAGATACGCAGCAGCATAGACACGAACAACACAGCCGAGGATGTAACCTATCTGAAGCGACGCCGTTGTCGCCAAAATGGTCAAGGCGACCATTTTCAGTCCGTGGCCAGTTATGATGACGAGACTTGCTGCGATCAAAACTGCCGGAACAAGAACGAAAACCTTGAAGCGTAACCCAAGCAAGATTCCAGCTGTTGTCGCAATGATGAGAAAAACCATCATGAGCGTCCCCCTTTCTTGAAAGTCGCTCCGCTCAACTAAGCGACTCTCATCCCCGTTAGTTCCGTCCCTTTTGACAAGCTCATTGGCAATGTTGACCGAAACAACACGAGCCGTTTCCAAAGTCGGCTCGCAGGCAGTCGTAGAGGCGTGAAAGTTGGCGGGCCGGCAGCATCGTTGCAGCGCTAGACCCTGCCAAACGATAGTTGGGAGGTTTGGCTGCCCAGGAAGCGTTCCCATAACTGAGCATACCTGCCCCGCGTTTTTCTGCGAGCAAATGGCAAGGAACTATGGCGGAGGGCCAACAGAATAGGGGAAGGGATGCTGTCCTAGTTCCGAGCCCCTTGTCCTTTAATGCTACGATTGTCCTAGTTCCGCCGGAACGCAATCGTCTGTTTTCACGTTAGCACGAGCTAAGGGGCGTTTCCCTTCGAACGGCGTGACGAGTACCGGCGCTTCGCCGAGGCGTGCATCGAATTGGCGCGCCACCAAGAAACTCCGCAAGAGCGCGCCATCTTGCTACAGATGGCGCTGATCTGGTCCCGTTTTGCAGAGCGTGCCGCGGCTTTCGCAAGCGACGAGGTTTGGTAGACCGCCTCAGTTGGTGGCCTCTTTTGTTTGGAGGTCGGATTTTTGCTTAGAAGTCGGATTGCCGATCATCCAACAACAACGTCTTGTCCCGTTGCGAATGATTTCCGCCGCCGCGGTGCTCTCCTCCCGCCTTGCTCTAGTCACAGGATGATGCCCAAGTTCGTCAAATCGCCGCCAGAGAGGGAGGTACCGATGGTCTCCACGCTTAGCCCCTCCATACAAGCTGAGGTCTCCGAAGACCGGTGGTCCACTGAGCAATTGCGCCCTGTCCATCTCGACGGGCGGCCGTCGCTCGGCAAGCGAGCCTCGCGCAGCCTCGCGCGCTTGCTGATCACGTTTTGCATCGGCGTCGCCGCCACCTTGGCTTGGCAGTCCTACGGCGACACGGCCAGACGGATGATTGCGAACTCGTACCCGCAGCTTGGCTGGCTGGCACCGCAAGCCGCACCCCTTGCGCAGATCGCTCCCAACATGGTCGCGCCGGCGGCGCCGACCGCCCTTTCTCCCGAACTGCTGCAGCTCAAGGCGATGGCGGCCAATCTCGCCGCGGTACGGCAGAGCGTGGACGAGCTCGCCGGCCAGCTGGCCGCCGGCCGCCAGCAGACGGCGGGCGACATCGCCAACCTGCAGGCAGTCGTAGCTGCCGGCCAGCAACAGATGGCGGGCGACATCGCCAAGATCTCAGCGCCTGCGCCGCGGCCAGCCGCTCCCGCGGCGCGCAAGCCCTTGCCGTTGACGCCATCGTCGGAGGCGCCGCCGGCACGTTGAGGGCCAGATTCGGGTCGGCGGTGACATCCTCGGCGACCCCGCGACGACAATCGAACTGACGCAAACGCTCCGCAGCCGACGTCCTCACGAACGACGAAGGCGCGCCGCATCGCGGCGAACATCGCCAAGCTGCCGGAGCTGATGCGCAAGCTGTAGCACACGCGGGAAGACTCTCCGGGACGGTCGAGTATTTCTAACTGAGACGGCGCGATGACAATCGAGGAGCGCAGAGGGACCGCCTATCACGAGGCCGGCCATATTGTAGTGGCCTGGGCTTTGGGCGTGAAGGTCGGAGCATCCGCAATTGGCATTAATGGTGGCGACTCCGAGGGCAAACAGAGATGAGCGCGATAAGCCGTTGCCAATTACGACGACGAGAAGTCTCGGTGGGTGCGGCCGGCCCTAAACCCGCCATTTTGTGACGTGGATCAACTTCTTTGAGGCAAGCGATGCCAGTACAGTTGTCGTTAGGCACCACCGGACGATTAGTCGCCCGACCCCCCGTCCTCCGGTCAGAATAAGCCTACGGACAGGAGCCCCGAGCGCTCCCGCCCTCGGGGTTCTTCTCTTTCAGATTGCCGACTTGTTTAGGAACGCCCTCACCACTAAGCTCGCGAAGGGTGTGAGTTCCGGCATTATCATCATCGCTCGATCCGGCTCGACAATCAAAAGCGCTCCTTCGGTGACCGTCAATTTGTCCGATGGAATGTCATCAGCGACGAAAAGTTCACCCCGCACGCTGCCGCCGGCACCGTCAAGGTCAGGCCCGTCATAGCTTGTAAGATGGGTGAAGCGCCTCGCCGGAACAAAGTAACCGATCTCCTCACATATTTCTCGGACCACGCATTGCAGATACGTTTCTTCCCCTTCGCGATGACCGCCAAAGAGGCCTACTTTGCCTGGCTGTAGAATGCCAGGAATGTCATCGCGGCGCTGGAGCAAGAGATGACCCCGCGTGTCGATTAACAGAGCACAAGCGACCTCGCGCCGTTGCAATGTCATGAACCACGCTGTTTTACGTCTCGTTTGTACGGCAAAAAGAGCCCCGGCGGTTGGTGGTCACCTGGGCCCAGTTAACGCACGCAACCGACCCGCGCTCCAGGATGCGGATCAGGTGGCAGCAATAGCTTATCACGATTCGGGTCTGTCGCTCCGCAGCGTCGGACGTGCGGAACGCGGCAGTATATCCGTGCACCCGCCCCGCACTGAGCGACAGCGTGAGGGGCCGCAGTACCGGCCGCGGCTTCAAACTCAGCCGTTGACTTTCTCATGGCCGCGCAGAGCCCAACTTAGAAGGGCCGAAAGCTGTCATCGTGAGCCGCTCATATGAGTGTGATCGGGTCTTGAGGTTCGTGAACCGGACAGAACCCCACACCGACGAACGAAGGTGGGTGAACTTTACAAAGGAGGACGCCATGACCACCAATCCGACTAAAGCGCTGACACACGCGCTTGCCGGGCTCATACTTGGTGGCGCGATCGCAATCAGCTACGCCACGTCCGCCAGCGCCAGAGCGGAGCATCACGCTCGGCAACATCGACGCAGTACGCGCCGCCAGCCATGATAACCCGACATCGCCAACCGGGGCCGCGGTTCGTGACTTCACTGAGCAAGTTGGCACCGAACAAAAAGACATCAAAGTCGATAGCATCATGGCGCAAGCCCAGATGGATGAGGCGAACGCCGCCTTTCTCCGCAGCGCGTCGACCACGGCGCTCCTATCCGGCGGGATCGGCGCCAGCGCGAGTATTTTTCAGGGATTGGCCGGCTATATGAAGGGCGGCAATCTCGGCCACAGCTCGACCGGAAACCCGTTGGTGGCATGGGCCTTGTACTGACATGCCCCAGCCGGTAGTCGCCGATCAGATTATGGTGTAGAGTTTTATGGCATATCCCTCTGGGGGCCCCGGCCGTGAATGGCGGGGCCTTCTTTTTGTGGACGCGCAAATTGGCGTTCGCCTCGTTGCGCTTCACTGCATGTCAAAATTTCCTTAACCGATAATAGCTACCGTGAGCAGATGGCGCGCGTAGTAGCGATTGGATTAAGCGTCTTTGTCACCGCTGATTGGTACGCCCTGGACGGCAAATACACGCACGTCCTGTGGGTGGTGGCCGTTTCTGTGCGTCAACACCTTCTGGGGTGGTAGGGTGGGGAGCATTTTTAGCTATCGAAGGCGCGCCCCCTGACGTCAATCCTGGATCAAGCGCCGCCGTCAGTGTATCGGTCCCTTGTCGCGATCAATGTGCGGCGCGAAGTCTGCCGGCGCTCGCCTCCCGGGGTCGGTCGAGGAGCGCGGCGGGAAGCTTTAATCAATGGGGCGCTCTGCCGGATGCGCTTTATAATATTTTTCTCGCTCGGCAGCGCGGCGGCGGCGCGATACCCATTCGCGAACTCCGTATCCGCAACCAAAACTAAAAAGTATCAGGAACAAGAGCGGAAGTAGGGTTTTCATTTCCAAACATATCCAGCAATTAACATTGTCCCTATTTATACCACTTTTGAACCGGGGTGGCCAAAAGGGCGTCCACCGGGGCTTTTTTCATCTCCACACATCGGGACGTGGCAAATCGCCAACTATCCAAGCGAGCACTTCACGCTGCGCAATTGCGCGCTGGAGGTGTGACCGCCGGCTTTGGGGAAACTGGTGATATTGTAAGGGTGCTAGAAGTTGGGGAGGCCGCGAATGAGTAGAAAAACTGCGGTCGTTCTCATATTGATCGGCATTGGATTTGGCTTTTTCGCGCTAGTTTCATACGAAACCGCCTACATCTTATGGGCAATCTCTATCTGCTTAATCCTGTATGGCGTCTATCTATACGTCAACGAGCCTCGCCTCCCTTGACGTGACAGGCGCACGCTTAGCGCCGGCGACGCGGTCTGAACCACCGCGCCGCCGACTTGCGACCGACAGCCAGGCGTGACCGTCGATGACCGATTCGAAAAATACCACGAATCCGCGCGGCTTCCCGCCTTGGCGTGTCATTTCACACACAAGGAGCATGAAGCTATGTCGCATGAAAACCTAAGCCGTCGCGCCATCCTGGCCGGGGCAGCATCCGTGCCCGCGCTTGCGTTACCGGTCACCGTGGCCGTCGCGGCTCCGCCGGCTCCCATCGTCAATACCGCGGCCGCGATCGAGCCTGATCCGATCATCGCCGCCATAGCCGAGCATCGCCGGCTCGACGACGTGTAATTTGAAATATGGAGCGACCTCCAAGGTCCTGACGATGACAATCCCGTTTCGAGGGACGAGCACTTGCGGGCCAGTGATGCCGCGCACAAAGCGGCGTGGACCCTTACAAAAATCAGACCGACTACCGCGCCGGGCGCAACTGCCCTATTCACGTACACCTGCGCCGATAGTTCACTGAAACACAGAGATGAATGGGCTCTGCCGGCACTCGCTAACGCCGTAATTGGTGCCAAGCAGATAGCCCATGCTGACGCTGAGTTGTTTGATCTTGGCGAAAAGATCTTGACAACAGCAGCCGATGCTCTGCTTTCCTTACGGCTTCACGACGACGCGGAAGAGATCATCCATGCATGGCAACAACAAAATCCGGCACCGAAAACTGCCAACGCTCTTGCACAATGGAAAAGGCGGTACACCGCCGCAAACCGCGCATGCGGCTACGACAAAGCCGATGCCAAGTGGTCGGGACACTGTTTCGAGCTTATGAAATTAACAGAGGAAATTGGCGATTACGCTGTCAACACCGCTGACGGCATCGAAATCAAGGAGGCGATCATTGCAAGTTACAAGGATAGTCATACTATCGGCCTCGACTTCGAGGAAAAAATCACCGAGTCGATCCGGCGTGATCTGAAGCATCTGAAGCGCATCGGAGCCGTAATAGTCGGAAAGGCGGCGCAGTCAATGAGCGCCGAAATCATCTCGTTCAGGAAACCTCAATCGGCGCCCGTCAAGCGCCGGCGCAAGATGCGTGATGCAGGCGAAGGGACAATCGGGGACCTAATAGCCGAGTTTGGCTGCGCTCCGACCACAAGCGAAATCCGGGAAGCACTCGACCGATGGCGCCGTGCCCGGCGCGATAGTGAGACGGTCCGAGTTATGTTCGGCAGCGGACTGTACGAGGTCGAGTTTTGTGGCAACGAACGTGCAACGCGTCATCGCGATCCACTATCGGATAGCTTTTGACGGCAGCGTCCAAGAGACGAAGCTCCATCATTGGAGCGAGTATCGCAACCGGATCAATCTCGATCCGGCGATCGTAGAGGCGGCTAGGAACGTGCGGGCAAACGGCTAGAAGGACGATGTAATTCCGTTTCCGCAAGGCGGCGCTTGCAGCGTTCCACAAGCGTCGTGCCAAGCCAATCAGCGAAGTCGAGAAAATTGACGCAACGCTGGCCAGCATGCAGTGCAACTAGGTAAGCAGCCGGCGCGGGGCGGCCGGCGCTGCCCCGCGTTAGGCCTCAAGGCATCCGAGTGGCTTTACACCGATTCCGAATTTCCAAGTCGTTTGTGACGATGCGTCCAGCATCATCCTCGACTAGAAGGTCGCCCCGGTCGCCACGACGAAGCGGCCCAAACGTCTCTTAAGCGAACTGTGAGCTATTTTGCTCAGATTCCGGACGGGCGAAGGCGTAAGCCAGCAACAATCGATACGCCATCCCAAAGCGTTCGGTCTTTAATTCAAGCTGAACCGGAACCCGTTCGGGTGTCCGTGGCCTCGCTCCGAAACAAGTCGGGCGAAAGGATATACCAATGCAAGTTCCTTCAATGCTTCAATGAGAATCGCTGACGCGTTTGCCGCAAGGCGTAGCCGCCGGTGCCGTCGCAACGGTCGTTGTTGGCTTTGGCTGGGGCGGCTGGTCGCTTGGCAGCACGTGACCCTCCCTGGTGAAACGTACCCGAGTTCCGCCCTTGTGTACGCATGCACGACGTTGTTGCTTGCACCAAAGTCGGCTGCGCTCAACTGACAGAGAGCGAGTGTCGTCGAGGATACAAAACGGCGAGGCCCGATGGCCCAACGTGCCCAGGGATAATCCGCGTCTAGCGTTTCCAACTCACGCACAGAAGGGCCCCGATCCGTCGGGGCCTTTTTGTTTGGCTCGCCGCGTGGCGCCGCAGAGAGCCCCGAGCGCGAGACGGGTATCTACGCGCTCGTCCCAGGGCAAGCGTCTGGGTACGCAGAACTAAAGACGCGATGCCTCGGTTATAATCCGTTGAGCGCATTGCCCATCTCGTGAGCAAGATTGACGTCGTTCGGAGACTGCCACATCGTATCGTGCCCACCGGCTACTTGGATAATCTGTAATCCCCTGGCAAACAGACCGTTCCACCCGAGACTGTATTCGACGCCACCGCCAGGACAGTCCCCGCTGCGGTCCGCGCGGAACACAGCGCCGCGACAATCGAGCGGACGAAGATCATATGTTCGCACCGCATTCGTATACAATCGCCGGATTAGTCGCCAAGCCAGTGGACGCCCCAGCGTATCGAGTCTTGTCGTCAGTTGGCCAGGGTAGCCCAGGGCCAACAGCAAGCGCTCTTTCACGACGCTTCCTGTCTCGTGGATTGTCCACCGAAGGATCGACAACGAGCTTGCGAGACGTGAAGCGAGGCAATGTGCCGATAGTTCACCGGCGCTGCACTTCCGAGCGAGCTTCCAGGTTTCCTGAAATTTTCGCCAAGCAATGCAGTGCGTCGCCGGATACTGCGCCGGCGCATCCAAAAGCATCACCATCTCAACTTTGCCACCGAGTTCTTGGATTCGGTGAGCGGCCTCAAAACCCATCAAACCCTGGAAGGAGTACCCAACAATCACACAGGGAGTTGAACCAGAATGAGCGTGCAGCGCTGCCGCGTACGGGGCGACCATTTCCTTCAAAGTCGGTAACGCTTCGACATCGCCTTTGACCGCTGCGTCATGCCACTGCGACGGCCAAGGGATTTCGACCGCAAACACTGGATGATGCGAAGAGATCAATGGTGCCACACGGATTTCGCGGAGGCCCCCACCGATAAAATAAACCGGCATCTTGGCGCTGCCCGGCTTCAGTTGAACCACCATAGGGCGTTGTGTCGAAGCCAGTGGTTGGCGCTTGGCGATGTGCCTTGCAGCTCCAATGATACCACACCAGAGAACCGCGAGCGCCGCATCCGTAGATGCACTCGGTCTTGTTGAATGATCCAGCATTGCTCCCATTTTGTTTTTTTGTGCCGTGGAAGATCCCTGTTCAAGACCCACGTAGGCACCGTTGCTTCCCGATCCAACGCTGTTTGTGCGATCGACGCAACGCGCAGCGGTCGAAGTAGTTAATGTGCGAGGGGAGTTAAGATAGCCGCATCGCGCGCGCAGATTGCATTTTCGCGACCAAAAGGATATGGCCGGTAATGAACACTAAGTCTGAATTGCGCATTTTCATCTGACGGTGAATTCAGACCTTCGCCTCTACGATATTTTTTCCACCTCATTTTTGTCGGCCCGCGTCATGAGCGTCGGGCCGGCTCGGCGACCGTGACCGCGGAAGTACCAGCACGGCTCGCCACCTTTCAGCGAAACTGGGCGAGGATCGGTCGCTCCAGAGGCGGTGTAGTTTGTTGCCAGACCGCGCTGCTATTTTTATCGTGCTTCCCATACGCTTCCCAAAGCCGATTTATGGGAAGCAGGACAGCTCAAAAAGTGCGATAAATCCTTGATTTACTTGGTGAGCCCGGTCGGGATCGAACCGACGACCCCGTGATTAAAAGACAATTTTAGCGACCTTTGCACGGAATTGCCTCATATCGCAGCCGCTAGCAGTGCGTCTCAGTTGTTTCGATTTCATCGGCATGAATGTCTCGCATCGAGTGGCGCGACCTCACGTTCCATTGCGCCCAAGCGCTGGCTCTTGCAGCAACGCCGGGCGCAAGGTCGAACCCCAATCGCAAGGTATCCGGATTCGCACGCGCTGTATGGTGCACGAAATCCTCGCATGCCGTCTCTAACATCAAGGCAAGGTTCCATTCCGTCTGTGTTGCCTTGGTTGAAAGCAAGGGGGACGGCAGGGTCGACTTCTTCGCAGTTACCCTCGGCGCCGCGTCGACCAAGCTCTTACGTCGTATTCGACCTCCCATCCGCGTCACCCTGATTGATTTAGTCGACGCCCAGCGTCGTTCACGACGCGGGCCACTGCCAATGGAGTGCCCGCATGGTCAAGGCACGCGTGCTCGACAGCGGTCGTCTTTTCGTCAAGAGTTCCGCGCAATCTAATTTTTGTCGTACTCATCCACGTCCTCTCAGCGTGGCTGCCGCGATGGAGTATGACTGAGTTGGTGGCCAACTCTCGAAGTGGCCATCGACTTAGCCACCCAACTATTCGGGATCGCGTAGCAACCAAGGGATGGCCCGGCGATAGGGACGACAAGGGCGGGGCATGTGTCTAGCTTGTGGCTCAGCAAGCCCATGGTTAGCTGAATGGATCGGCTCAAGATATGCATGGATACCTTGCGCGTGTTGGCGAGACCGCCGGAGTCTGTTGCCTGCGTGCCTTTAGCCGAACGGCGGATCAAAGAATATTTACAGGCAGAGGCTGCCACGCTGAGAACTTCGCTGGATCGGCTCAGCGATGAGATCGATAAAGAGGCTGAACCATTTCGTGGCACAAATCACTTTTGGATCGTGATGCAGGAGTTCGTTCGCTCTAGGCTGCTACCCGATGACAAGCAGGATGGAGACTAATCGGCTGCACGATCGAAGGAAGGGTTTAGGTGATCTCGGTTCGAATTTTTTCCCGGCGCGGCGCAGGTGTTGCAGATGCTGCTATCCACAGTGTCGCGGCTCATATCGATCCAAAATGCATCAGTATCCCCCCACGCTAACTCTTCGTTGTCAGCCTGACGCGATTGGGGCTGACGACCCTTTGAGCCTTACCAATTTTGCGAAGCTCCTCTACGCTCGCGCCTGCCTTGATTTCTGTGCCCTCTACCTCTGCGACCAACAGGCCAGTTTTCGGTGTCAGCATCGCAAGAAATTGGCTCGGCGCGTTGACGGTGACTATGGAGCGGATCGCTCCTGTTGCGTCGTGATGGACAAACAGTTTCATTTTTTACCTCTATTGGCTGACGATACTAAAGTTCATGCCATAGCCGTCGATGTAGGAAGTCCCAACGTTCTCGACATTGAACAGAAACCCGCGGCTACCACTCGCGTCTGCGATTACGCGGACGCCCTCTACACTGAGGATTGCGGTGGGGTCCTCGCCGCCCGCGATAGGTACAGCGGTCACCGACCACGCCTCCAAGTAACCCAAGGGTGATGCCTCCCAATAGTGCACATCTCCGGGGCTCATCGGATAGCCCTCCATCGATACCCACGAAGCCTGCCAGTACGAAACGTTCGCCATGGAAACCTCCTTCTGGGTCGCTGAAAGCCGAGACCTCCCAACACGACATTCCCCTTTTGGACCACCATGCAGGAGTATGTGAGCACCGTTCTACCGAACGGAAGTGAAACAGCGATTTGAAGTGAAGGGCCTCGGCGGAGATACGCAACGCACCGCCGAGGCCCGGTGATCGAAGCACCTTGCGGCCTGAGGGCGTAAGGCCGGCTCGACCACAACAAAGACAGCTCCGACGCGGCTGTTCAAACCCAAACGTGATGGACTTCCGCGCCTCAGCTGAAATTGTTTGCTGCAAACAGGGCAGACAATGGACGCACTCGGGTCATGATCTAGACCACCCCGCCACTTTTGCGACACAGAGCGAACAGCTGGCCGCGTAGGACAGGGCAACCGTACCTATGGCGTACCTACGAAGTCGGCTTCGCTTTTAGAACGTCTGCTTAACCGCTTGATTTCCCTGGTGAGCCCGGTCGGGATCGAACCGACGACCCCGTGATTAAAAGTCACGTGCTCTACCGACTGAGCTACGGGCTCGAAGGAAAATAGCTTGATATTACCAAGTCTTACGCTCGTGCTCGCCGTTTTGCAATGATCGCGCGCGCCTTACATAGCTATCTCTAGCAACGATCGGAATGCAAAATCCATCGCAATCGGCGCGCGACTATTTGTGGTCGCAATTGCGGTTGGCGCACTGCCGGCGGCGCCGCGCTGGGCGAGGGCACTCCGCGTGCCCCCATCCAGCGCTAAAGCTAGTTTCCGCTCGATTTCGCGCTCAGCGGCGAATCGCCGGCGTTTCTTAATGCGCTGCGGACTGCCGTTTCCGCCATTCCAGAAACTCCTGGAACAGCGCTTCGCGATTGTCCGGCCCCGCGCCGGCCTCGGGCGGACGCACTTGGCTTTCGCTCTCAGGCGCGGCCTTGCTGTTGCGGTCCAGCCAATCCTGCGCCGGCTGGAAGCGGGTCCACCCGGTAAGCGGGGCGGCCAGCGCCACTTCGCGCCATTTCGGATGGAACGGTGCGGCTTGCAGCGCCTTGACCTTGGAGAAGAAGGCATCCACGAACAGCGTCAGGCGGCGATAACGCTCGGTATGCGGCGCCCAATTGTAGACGGCGAGAACCGCAGCAACGGCGACGGTATCGACGCTGTGTCCGGGCGCGATCAGGCCGGGATAATCCTCGGCCGTGAGCTGTGCCGGCAGATAGTCCGCGCGCAACGGCTTCTCGTAATCGATCGGAACGAAATGCAAGTCGTCGCTGGCGACCTGGGTGATCTCCTGCAACGGCTTTCCTTCCACCGCGACCAAAGCGTCGATCTCGCCTTTCTTCAGCTTCTCCAACGCGACGCGCTGCTCGATGTAGAGGAAGTGCGGTTTGATATTGAGCCGCTCGAAGATGGTGATGGCGGTCACGAACGTGCCGCCATTCGCCAAACCGACCGCCACGGTCTTGCCGTCGAGATCGGAGAGCTTGCCGACCGCCTTGGTGGCGAGTACGTGCATTTCCTCGTTGTAGAGCTTGGCGATGAAGGTGAATTGTTTTCTGATGTTGCTGGCGTAGCCCTTCTTCTCGATGTAATCGAGCGTGTCGGAGCGGACGATGCCGAGGTCGACGCCGCGCAGAAACAGGATATCGGCAACGCCTTGCACCGACCCGCGGCCGACGACCGGCAGCAGCCGGAAATTGTCGCCATCGTCGAGCACGGAAGCGAGATCGGCGCCGAATTGCTCGTAGGTGCTGCCGAACGTCCCGGTCATCATTGTCACCGTATTGGCGTTGAGCCGGTCGGCGGTCTCTCGCGTCGCCTTGCCATAGCGGAAGATCGCCCGCAAGCCTTCGCTGACCGCGCCCGGATCGATGCCGCTCAGCACCGCACCGAACGGCTCCCAGCGCTCGCCGGCGAACCGCATCATCTGCATCTGCTCGATCGGCGCGAAGTCGGTCGCACTGGTGTTGATGACGATGCCCGGCAGCAGCATCCCGAGCCGGACGCCCTTGAGGTTCGCCGCTTGTTTCATCACGTTCTCTCGGGTGAGGTCGTCGCCGCATTGCTTGAGCACTTGGACAAGAGTCTGCGCGACGCTGTAGCCATAGACACTGAGCGTATTGTTCTTGTCGCCATCGGGAAAATAGCTGTTCATGAAGTCGAGCCATTCCTTGTAGGTCGGATCGTTCGCCCACAGCGGATCGCCCGGCTCCTTCATGTAGTTGGCGGCGAGAATGCCTTGCGCATTCTCGAGACCGGCCGGCTTGAGCACCGAGCCGACCGAATTCGACACGCTGTTGAGCAGATGCAACGGCTTCCATCCGATCTCGGCCGCGCGTCTGATCGCCATGGCGGCGAATTTCGGCGTGGCAACGTCGAAGAATACGTCGGCGCCCGAGGCCTTGAGCTTTACCATCTGCGCATTGAGGTTAGCGTCGGTCGTCTCGTAGGGGACCTCGGCGATGATCGGGATGGCGCCGGCGAGCGAATCCTTGAGGCCCTTGACGTAGTCTTTGCCGTAGTCGTCATTCTGAAAGAGGATCGCGATCTTGCCCTTCGGCTGGTTCTCCATAAGATACTGGCCGAAGATGCGACCTTCGGTCTGATAGTTCGGCTGCCAACCCATGGTCCAAGGATTGTTGGCCGGGTCGTCCCATTTGGTCGCACCGGAGGCGACGAAGAGCTGCGGCACCTTGCTCGCATTCATGTATTTTTGAATCGCTGAATTCGACGGCGTCCCGAGACTCTGGAACACCAGCAGGACCCGGTCCTCCTCGACGAGCTTGCGCGCGGCCTCCACCGCCTTCGCCGGATTGTAGGAATCGTCGTAGGAGACGAAGGTGATCTTGCGGCCATTGATGCCGCCCTCGGCGTTGATCTTCTTGATGTAGGCGGCGATCGCCCGCCCGATCAGGCCGTAAGCCGCGGCCGGACCGGTGTAGGGCATGATGTTGCCGATCTTGATCTCGGTATTGCTCGCACCGGCGTCGTACTTGGCTGGTACGGCCGGCGGCTTCATGACCTTCTCGGGCGCGCTGTCGGCCGCGGCCAATTTGATGTCGGGCGTGGCGCTGCCGATTTGGACGGGGATATCGCTTACGCTCTTATCGGATTTGGTTTGCACGCTCAGCGGTGCCGCCGTGAGGCCGGCAATCGCCAGCGCAAGCATCGATATCGATCGAATCTGGTAGATCATGACAACAAGCCTCCCAATTTTGGCGCCGCTGGCGGAACTCCGGACCGCGCGCCGTTCGCCCGATGCAAAGAGCCGATTTCGTTCGGTGCCGCGCTACGGCACGGTTTCGAGCCCAGACAAGGAAAACAGCGCTTGCTGATAGGCGGCGTTGAGCCTCTTGGTTTCCACCTCGGCAAGCTGCCTGAACGCCGGAGACAGGCCGTGCACCCGATCCGGATGGCTTTGTTTGATCAGCGCTTTATAAGCTTCCTTGACCTCCTCGACCGTCGCCAAGCGCGAAACGCCGAGCACCGAGAAGCAATTGCGGTCGCCGTCGGCCTCGCTCGCAGGCGCTTGCGGCCACTCCGCCTGTTGTTCGGGCGGTGATGGATCGAATTCAGGCGGTGACAGATCGAATGCGTCGGCCGGATCGCTGTGCGCGAGGTCCCGGAACGCGCAGAGCTCCAGCGCGCGTTCCAGGCGCAGATGCCGGCGTCGCAAAAGGTAAAACGTCGGCGCCGCCATCGCCGCAAAGGCGGCAGCGGCGGCATTGGCGTAGAACAGGTGCTCGTCGAGCGGATACCAGACCAGCGGAGTCTTCGCGCTCACCGTCAGCTCGTCCGCCCACAAGGAATCCAGCCCGACGATCAGGAGGGCGAGGCCGGTGATATGAGCCGCAAGCGCGCCGCCCAATGCGAACCGCAGGCTTACGGCGTGGACCCATACGCGAAACCGCTGCAGCGGCCGGCGCCTGAGCCGGATGATGGTCGTGCGTAGATGCTGCGCGTGCGCTTCGACGTCCTGAAGTTCCTCGATGTGGCGCTGGTGAGGGTCGGCTCGCTGACCAAACAAAGCGCGCCAGAGGGCGTTCGGGCGCTCGCTCTGCTGGCGGATTTCCTTCAGGCGGGCGCAAGCCTTCTCGTACAGCGATATCGCGCGATCCAGTTCGTCCGCCTCGGATTTGCGCAACGAGAATTCCGGTGAAAGGCGCCCGACCGCCAATAATTGCTGCAGGTAGCCGAGAAGCAGCACCGGAAGCGCCGCCGACAACGCGAGCAAACCCGCGTTTACCAGCGCCATCGAAAACTCGTCGCCGAGTCCGGTCTCAATCATGGCACGCAACGCCTACAGAACTGCACAAACCCGCGGGCGAAAACGTCGAGATCGCCCGTATGTTTTAAGGTCAAGCTCCTCTAGTCGTGACTCACTGGCGAGCCTCGACCAGTTTCGCGAGTTGCTGCGAGGCGGCTGTCGAGCCGAGCTCCACAGCTTTCTGGTACCATTTGCGCGCGCGCGCCGCGTCGGGCTCGCCGCCCACCGTGCCGAGGCGTTGGATGACGAGCGGGTCGAATGTCGCGCCCAGCGCCAAAGCGGCATTCGCGTTGCCTGCTTCGGCGGCGCGCTGCAGCAGCAGCCGCGCCGAGGCCATGTCGCCATTCGCGATGAAGTTCTTGCCGCGCATGACCAATGCGGCGATCTCCTGGTCGTCGAGGCGCAACGTGCTCTGCGCCGGCGCCGCCGCAGCGGATTCAGGCGCCACGACGGCCTGAGGCACGGCCGGATTCGCGACCGGCTTGTTTGTGGGCGGTGGCGCGCTGGTGTCGTGGTGCTCTTCGTTGACCGAGAGCTGCGCCGGCGCGGGCGCCCGCAGGTTATCGAGCTTGTCCAGGCCGTTGAGGACCGGCGTCGCCACCGACTTGGCTTGTACCGCCTCCTCGGTAAAGAAGCGGACGCCCGGCAGCGATACGATGACCCAGGCAGCGAGGGCCGCGACGCCGGCGGCGCCGCACAGCCGCAGCGCGATTTTTCCCATGGTCCGATCGCCGACCAGGACCGGCGGCTCCGGCACTACGTCGGGGTCGAGCGCAAGCTGACGCTTGACCTCCAGCACTGCGCGGTCGCCACTAAAGGCGGGGCCGGCACCGAAACGCCGGCGCGGCGGCGGCCATTCGACCGGCGGCGCGGAGTCGCGGCTGGGTGCCGGCTGCGCCTGGTCGCGCGCCCATGGTGGCGCGTACATCAAAGCGGGATCAAGATCTTTGGCGTGGTGGATCGGAGAACTCATGATCGCCTCCAAGTGCTTTCAAGCTCCGACGGTCACAAATCGACTGTTAGGTCTCCTCGTTCAGCGAATAGATCGAGATTTGCGCGTGCGCGCAGAGGGAGGCCGCGGCCGGCAGAACCGCGACCAATACGCAATGCACCTGAAATGGCCCGTGCAGCCACCGCATGGCCCCCCACATTGTCTACCCGCGCTCGGACCTGCGCATAATGCGACATACACCTGCGTTGCAGAGCCGAAAGGTTCGACATTCCCCCGAATGCCGCGATTGAAGCCTGCCACGCGCTTATTGCGATACACGGGCGTACGCGGACGTTCCCTAACGGTCGGCAGGTAATGGGGCGCCGGTATGATCTCGATTTGATGATTCTAGGGCGGGTGCGCCGTAATCCTGCCGCCGGTCTAAAAAACGCCGATGCTGTCGTCGAACTATGGCGCGCGTCGCAAAGAACCGGCGGCAGCGCCTGCTCGACCTCCGCCATTATGGCGAGGCGGTTCGCCCCGTGGCGGCGATCTGCTAGATTGGCGCCTATTCCGCCGGATCAGTGCTGAACGAGGAAAAAGTCTCATGCCGATCGTCAACCGCGTCGCCGACCTTCATCCCGAGATCACGGCTTGGCGGCGTGACCTGCATGCGCATCCGGAGCTCCTCTACGACGTGCACCGCACGGCGGCGTCCGTTGCCGACAAGCTCAAGGGTTTCGGCTGCGATGAGGTCGTGCCCGGCATCGGGCGAACCGGTGTGGTCGGTGTCATTCGCGGCCGCAAGGCCGGGACCAAAGTGGTCGGCCTGCGCGCCGACATGGACGCTCTGCCCCTCGAAGAGGAGACGGGTCTCCCCTACAAGTCGACCGTGCCGGGCAAGATGCATGCCTGCGGCCATGACGGCCACACCGCCATGCTGCTCGGCGCCGCCAAATATCTCGCCGAGACGCGCAATTTCGCCGGCACGGCGGTGGTCATCTTTCAGCCGGCGGAGGAGGGCGGTGCGGGCGCGAGAGCAATGGTGCAGGACGGCCTCGTCACCCGCTTCGGCATCGAGGAAGTGTACGGGATGCACAATTATCCCGGCCTGCCGGTCGGCGAATTTGCCATTCGCCCGGGCGCGATGATGGCGGCGGCCGACTACATCTCAATCGACATCGAAGGCAAAGGCGGGCACGCGGCGCGCCCGCACATCGCCGTCGACACGATCCTGGTCGGCTCACAGATCGTCAATCAGCTGCAATCGATCGTGGCGCGCAATGTCGATCCGCTGGCGGCCGCTGTCATATCGATCTGCATGTTCCAGTCCGGCCATACCGACAACGTCATTCCGCAGCGCGCGCAGCTGCGCGGCACCGCGCGCAGCCTGACGCCCAAGGTACAAAAGCTGCTGCAGAAACGGGTGCAGGAGGTGGTCGAGGGCACCGCGCGGCTTTACGGCGCCAAGGCCAACATCACCTACACGATCGGATACCCGGTGGTGGTGAACGAAGAGCGCAAGACGGCGTTTGCCGCCTCAGTCGCCCGCGAGATTGTCGGCGACAGCAAGGTCGATACCGATTGCGCGGCGGTCATGGGCGCGGAGGATTTCGCCTTCATGCTGCAGGAACGGCCGGGCGCGTTCATTTTCATGGGCAATGGCGATAGCGCCGGGCTTCACCATCCCGCCTACGATTTCAACGATGAGGCGATCCCGGTGGGGACGTCTTATTGGGTGCGGCTCGCGGAAACCGTGCTCGCAGGATGAGCGGCTACTGCGCCGCCTCGACGCGGTTCTCGGCGGGGAGCTTCGGCGGCTCGGCAATGACCTTCCGCTGGGGCAAAAGCTCGACCACCCTGGCCTCGATCCCGCGCCAGTAGGCGAAAGTGTTGAAACGGCTGCCTTCGATGAGCGCGATCGCGACCGCGCACAGGAAGGGCAGGCTCTGCACCACCAGGACCAGCGCGAAGATGTTGATTTCGTGGACTTGCTTATAGTTGGTCACGACGAGCGTGACGGCTCCAAGCAGGAGAAGGGCCGCAATCAGCGCCTCCCAGAAAGCCGGGAAGTCGCCCTTGCGAGTGGCGCCGCCCTTGGCCGTGCGTAGAAATGGCAGGCGCTCCTTCAACACGCCCGATCCGACCGCATGCGCGACGGTCCATTGCGTCGACATGGCCGCGCATACGGCGCCGAACATCTGACCGACCGAGGCGCGCACGCGCAACCGGTAGAGTGCGGCGAAATGAACGGCCGAAACCGTGAAGGCGGCAAGGATCGGCAAGGTAAGAATGCGATCAGGCACCGCAATATTGGCAAAGGCGACCACCGGCACCCAGGCGACATTAAGGAGCGCGACGACCACGCCCACAGTGTCGGCGCCGAGCCAGTTCAACCAGCCAAGGCCATACTCGCGCTTCTGTTCGCGGGAGAGGCCGTTGGTCCACGGCAACAGGTGACGCCAGTGCTTGCGCACCAGCTGAGAGCCGCCATAGGCCCAGCGGTGGCGTTGCCGCTTGTAGGCCTCGAAGGTGTCGGGCAAGAGCCCGTACCCATAGCGGCGGTTGGTGTAGTGGGCGAGCCAGCCGCGCTCGAGGATGCACAGGCCGAGATCGGTATCTTCGACGATGGTATCGGCCGGCCAACCGCCGGCGCCTTCGAGTGCGGCGCGGCGGATGAGGCACATCGTGCCGTGCATCACGGCCGCGTTGACCTCGTTCCTCTGCACCATGCCGATGTCGAAGAACCCTGCATACTCGGCGTTCATGGCGCGATGCATGACCGAGCGACCGCCGTCGCGGTGGTCCTGCGGCGACTGGACGAAGCCCACGCGCGGGTCGGCGAATAGCGGCACCAGATCCCGGACCCAGCCGGGATCGACGACGTAGTCGGCATCGATGATCCCGACGATTTCGGCGTCGGCGGCCATGTGCGCGTGCGCGATGCGCAATGCGCCCGCTTTGTAGCCGGACATTTGCTCGACCTTGACGAATTTGAATCGCTCGCCGAGGGCGCGACAATGCTCTTCGATCGGCTGCCAGAGCGCCGGATCGGGGGTGTTGTTGATCACCACGACGCATTCGAGATTGGGGTAATCGAGCCCCGCCACGGCATCCAGCGTCGTCTTCAGCATCTCCGGCGGCTCGCAGTAGGCGGGAATATGGATCGACACCTTCGGAGCACCGGCCTCGGGCACGAGCGGCAGCGAATTGGCAAGCCGCCGCGGCGGCCGGCCGAAGGCGATGGCGGCAATCTCCTCGACACGGGCAATTGCGATGGCCATGAGCAGCAAGAGTAGGACCCCACCAAGCCCGAGCGCAAAGGCGGCGCCGGGCACGAAATAGTGGCCCTTCCAGAAAGCGACGATCGCAGCGCACCAGGCGCCGACCAGATTGGCGGATGCCGCGAGCGTCAGCGCTTGCGTGGTCGTTACCCCGGCGATGGCCAGTATCGGCAACGACAGCAACAGTCCCAAGAGGACCGCGAGGCCGGCTCGCTTGATGTAGTCCGGGTCGGTAATGGAACCGGTCCAGGAAAACTTCGCTTCACGCGAGGCATCGAACAGACCCCAGTAAGGGCCGACGCCGCCTTCGAAGGTTTTCCAGGGCTGATCGATCGCCTCGACGATGTTGTAGTCGATGCCGTAGGCCTCGGCGCGCGAGACGAAGTCGCGTAGCACGATCGCTTGCTCAATGCGGCCGGGATTGGCGTTGTGGAAATTGTAGCCGGCGCTCGGCCAGCCGAATTCGGCGATCACGATCCGCTTGCCGGGGTGCACCCGGCGCAGCTTGTCGTAGAACTCGATGGTGTGGTCGACCGCATTGGAGGTGTCGAACCCCTCCCAATAGGGCAGGATATGCGCGGCAATGAAATCGACCGCCGAGGCGAGCTCCGGATGATTGATCCAGACCGTCCAGATTTCACCGGTCGTCACGGGGACTGGGCTTGAACGCTTCACCTGCTGGATGAGCTTGATCAGGTCCTCGACGCTCATATCGGCGCGAAGCGTAGTCTCGTTGCCAACAACGATGGCGTTGACGTTGCTGTTATGGCGCGCGAGCTCAAGGGCTGAGCGTATCTCCCGCTCGTTGCGTTCCTTGTTCTTGTCGATCCAGGCGCCGACCGTGACCTTGAGGCCGAACTCGGCCGCGATCGGCGGTATCAGCTCGGCGCCCCCGGTCGCCGAATAGGTCCGAATCGCCCGGGTAAAGGGCGCAATGGCCTTGAGGTCGGCGCGAATTTGCTCGACCGTCGGTCGGTCGCCAAAATCGGGGTGCTGTGAGGCCACGAACGGCGCGTAAGAGACGCTGGCAAGCTGACCGGTGAAGTCCGGAGCCGTTTCCTTCGTCCGCAGCGAAGCCCACAAGCCGGCATGCACGCACGCTACAAGCGCGAGCACGGCGACGACGGTGCGCATCGAATTTCAACCAAGTGGGGCTAGGAACACTGGCCGAACCTGTCCCCAAGGTTCGAGGATACTACGATGAGGCGACCTGCGAGCGGTAGAGCTTGAGGTAGCTCCCAGAGGTGGCAAATTCAAGACGGCGACTTTTGTTCCGCAAGATTTTTTCAGTTCGACGTATGGTTTACCGGGCCCCAGGATCTCAACGGCGGTCCGGCGATGACGCGCGCCGGAAGGTTCAATGGCTGGCGGGGGGGCTTGGCTCGCCGGCGGCGGGCGGCGGCGGCGGAGGTGCCGGCATCAGCGGGTTGATCCAGCAGGCATGGACCCGGCCGTTCAAGCTGTCGGCCGCCTTCGGATCGATCGCGTTTCCGTGCAAAATCAGGCACCGAAACGTCGCCTGGATGTGCCCGCCTGGGCAGCCGAACCGATCGTAGAGATCGAGATGGCGAAAGGCGGTATCGAGATCGTCGCGCCAGAGCAGGCTGACCACGCGACGGCCAAGCCATACGCATTCGGGGTTGCCGGCTGGCCCGCTCAGGGTGCGCTGGGCTTCCGCGAACTCGTCGATCTTTTGCGGTTCTTTGCCAGTCTCCTGGCCGGCGGCAGGTGGCTTCTCGGCGGGCTTTGAGCTGTTGGTCTGGGCGGGGGCCTGGGAGATCAACACCGAGAGGAGCCAAAGCGGCACGCACAGCCTGCCGGCAACGCTGAGCACACGAAGGAACATGGTTCGACTTGTTGGGCCCTGACCGGCCGGTGAGAGGGATGTTCTTCAGGCCATTGGAATTGGGCCGCTATTGCGGCATCAACCCCCCTGGCGCAGCCGGCTGACAACACCCGAAGTCCGGCCTTTTGTCCAGCGCGCAGCGCCGCGTGGCGTGTCCGATCTTGGCAGAGCGTGCCGTCAAGGATAATGCGAGCGCGTGTCTCTCCCGGCAAAAGGAAATGCGGTCGGCCCGGCGCTGGCGCTGTTTGCCCTGACGGCGCTGGCAATCTGCGCCGTGTGGTGGTGGCTCGGTTCGCCCTCGGTACTTCCGCCGTCGCCGCTTGCCGGCGGCCATAAACTGCCCTGCGTGTCGTACGCGCCGTTTCGCGATGGACAGAGTCCGCTGGTCCAGGGGACGCGGGTCGAGCCTTGGAAGATCGACGAAGATCTCGCCCTGTTGTCGCGCTACACCGATTGTGTCCGCACCTACTCGACCGCGGAGGGCGTCGATCAAGTGGTACCGACAGCCCGCCGGTACGGGCTCAGGGTCTTGCTTGGACTCTGGCTCTCCAACAAGCCGGAGAAGAACCGCGAACAGGTCGCGACCGGCATCGCATTGGCCAAGGCGAATGCCGACGTCATTGCCGGAGTGATTGTTGGCAATGAAGTGCTGCTCCGCGGAGAAATGTCGGTGAGCGACCTCATCGGCACGATCCGCGAGGTGAAGGCGCAGGTGCTGGAGCCGGTCACCTATGCTGACGTCTGGGAATATTGGCTGCGTTATTCCGACGTGCAGAACGCGGTCGATTTCGTGACCATCCATATCCTGCCCTATTGGGAGGACTTTCCAATTCCGGCGGAATTCGCCGCCGCTCACGTCTCCGCCATCCGCAAAGAAGTGGCCGCTGCTATCCCGGGCAAGGAGATCGTGATCGGCGAGTTCGGCTGGCCGAGCGCAGGCCGCATGCGCGAGGGGGCGCGGCCGTCGCCGTCGAACCAGGCGCGCGCCATAACCGAGACGTTGGCCGTGGCGCAGCGGCAAAATTTTCGTCTCAACGTCATCGAGGCATTCGATCAGCCTTGGAAGCGCGCGCTTGAAGGGGCGGCGGGCGGCTATTGGGGCATCGTCGAGCGCGCGACCGGCGCGCCGAAATTCAGCTTCTCCGGCACCGTCTCCGATCACCCGCATTGGCCCGCCCAGGCGCTTGCCGGTGTGCTCCTCGAAATGCTGACGTTTTGCGGCGCGCTCGTCGCGAGGCGCGGGACGCCCATCTCGGCATATTTGTGGGCCAGGATTGCCGCACTGGCGTTTCTTCCCGCACTTCTCTTCGGCTGGACGCTCGAGACGCTTCCGGTCGAGAGCTTCAGCCTTGGCAGTTGGCTGCGCTCACTCGCCTTCGCCGCTACTGCGGGCGCGGCTCCGATTGTCTGCGCCGCGGCCTGCGCCTGCGTCCGCCCTCTTCCTACGTTCTCCACGCTTTTCGCCGGAACGGGCGGACGTCGGGATCTGCTGCAATGGGCGCTTGGCGGCACTTTGGTGGCCCTCACGCTTCTTTCCATCGAAGCCGCGCTCGGATTGGCGTTCGACCCGCGCTACCGCGACATTCCGTTTGCGCCGCTCACCGCGGCCGTCGTTCCCTTCCTTGTCGTCACGCTTTCGACACCGCGTGCGGCCGGGCCTCGGGCAACGGCCGAAGGCATTGCCGCCGGCGTCCTGGCCGTGTCGGCCATCTACGTTCTTTTCAACGAGAGCTTCGCCAACTGGCAATCGGTCTGGTTCTGCGCCGGCTTGATCGGCCTTGCCTTCATCCTCATGCAGGCGCGGGACGCGCCAAGCTGAGGATAAGAACACCGGCGGCGAGGGCGGAGAGGTCCGCGTTGTGCAGCACGACGCCAAAGGCCGCGGCCGCGAGCGCCACCGTGACCAGCGCAAGTGAAGGCCGCATGAAGTTGAGTAACGCCGCCGCAAGCGCGACCGCGCCAAACACCTGATGGTTGAACAAGACGATGGTCAGGCGAAACGCGCCGCAGAGCCAGGTGTTGAGCCCGGCTTGGCAGGCGAGCGAAACAGTGCTGTTCTCGATCGCCAAATAACGCAGATAGAGCGCCTCGCCCACGCAGAGAAAGGCGACGACCAAAATCCAGTTCATCTGGCGTGCGGTCGGCAGGAAGAGGGGGCGTCGCAGCAAAGTCGGCACGCCGGCATCATAGCCGGGCGATCATCTTTCCGCGAGACGCTCGCCCGCGAATGTCGTCGGCTGACAGAACGGCCAAAAGGCCGCCAACGACGCGCAAAGCTGCGACGCCGCTTCGGCGTCGGGAAGCGGCCCGACCAAGAGCCGCAATTCGGTACGTTTGGATCGCCCGAGTTCCTTGCGGCTCACCAGTGGCCTTAGTCCTTCAAACAGCTTTGGACGCGTCGAGCGGAATGCCGTCCAGCGTGCGTGCAGGACCTCAACCGAGTGGGCGCTGCCGAGATCAATGCCGTACAGCGCCGGTGGCGCAGCGGCCGGTGTCGCATCCGCCGCCGCCTCGGAGGGCGACGCCGGCGTTGGCGATGCCAATCCGGCTGGAGGCGGAAGGACAGGCGAGAGAACCGCGGCGATCGCGGCCGGGGTCGCTGGCGCGCCGGCCTCGCTGGGCCATGGCGGTGTCTTCGCCGCCTCGATCTGCCGCGTGACCGAACCGGTCACGTCTTCCAGACTACGCTCGACGGCGGCAAGCCGGGTCATAAGCCGGTCGCGATCTTCAGTCAGGCCACGCACCGTCCGTACCAGCTCCCGCGTGGCCACCTCGGTGTCGAGCGGGCCCGCACCGGCTTGGTTCGGTTGCGCCGCCCGTGACGATACCGAATGCCCAGGGAAAAGGCCGGCGAACCGCTGCGTGCCGACATCGCTCCGGCCGGCGATCGCGGCGATGAACATGGCGGCCGCCGCCGCACATCCCCACAGCGCCAATCGCTCCAATTTGCGCATGGTGAACGTCGGTCTCGCCGCGACTCTGCGCGGCGTTACGCTCATGAACTGCGCTCGAGTGAGCATGCGGCAGCTCCGGCCCTTTCAGGCGAATCACTGATAAAACTAGCAGATTCTTGTTTGCCGAACCTCTCGCCGACAAGGTGTGTGAAAACGCCACTGGCGCTGCGCCGGGCGCAGCACGGCGGATCGCCGCTTTCGGCGACCGTCCGGCTCGGCTATGAGGGCGCCGCGGAGGCCCTTTGATGAAGGCGCGGACCTGCCTTGCGATCGTGCTTGCGGCCGGCGAGGGCAAACGCATGCACTCGGCGCGGCCCAAGGTCTTGCACGCGATCGCCGGGCGCTCGCTGCTCGCGCATGTCCTCGCCGCCATCGCCGAGACCGGCGTTACGGCGACGGCCGTCGTCATCGGCGTCGGGCAGGAAACGGTCGCGGCGGAGGCGAAACGTCTTCTGCCCGGCGTCGAATGCTTCGTGCAGCGCGGGCCGCGGGGAACCGCGTATGCGACGCTTGCGGCCCGGCCGGCGATCGAGCGGCAACCGGACGATATGCTCATCGTCTATGGCGACACGCCGTTCGTGCGGCCGGCGACGCTCACGCGGCTGCGCGCCGCGCTGGCGGCGGGAGCGGCCGTCGCCGTGCTCGGCTTTCGCCCGGCGGATCCGACCGGGTATGGTCGGCTCATCGTCGCCGGCGATCAACTTATCGCCATTCGCGAGCACGCCGACGCGACCGCGCGCGAACGCGCGATCGGGCTTTGCAATGGCGGCATCATGGCGCTCGCCGGAGCCCACGCGCTCGCCATCCTGGAGCGGATCGGCAAGCGCAATCGTAAGGGTGAATTCTATCTGACCGATGCGGTCGAGATCGCGCGCGGCATGAAGCTTGATGCGGTCGCGGTCGAAGTCGAGGAGGACGAAGTGCGCGGCATCAACACAAAGACCCAACTCGCCGAAGCGGAAGCCGTCGCGCAGCAGCGCCTGCGCAAGGCGGCGCTCGAGGCCGGCGTCACGCTCGTTGCGCCGGAGACGGTGTTTCTGAGCGCCGATACCAAATTCGGCAAGGACGTCTTGGTCGAGCCTTATGTCGTGTTCGGCGAAAAGGTGAAGGTCGAGGACGGCGCCATCATCCATTCCTTCTCGCATCTCGTCGGCGCCCATATCGGCAAGGGCGCCTCGGTCGGGCCGTTCGCTCGGCTGCGGCGGGGCACCCGGCTCGGCGAGGGCGCCAAAATCGGCAACTTCGTCGAAGCCAAGGAAGCGACGATCGAGGCCGGCGCCAAGGCCAATCATCTGAGCTACATTGGCGATACCCTCGTCGGCGCCAATGCCAACGTCGGGGCCGGCACCATCACCTGCAATTACGACGGCAACGCCAAGCACCGCACCACCATCGGCAAGGGCGCCTTCATCGGCTCGAACTCGGCGATCGTCGCGCCGGTTGAAATCGGGG
>Ga0210394_10001177_pt1 | contig 43895 bp, 44 predicted proteins | sample IncBWC12MmetaG_FD_160121 | JGI IMG/M metagenome (GOLD analysis project Ga0210394, IMG submission 160121) | Forest soil microbial communities from Barre Woods Harvard Forest LTER site, Petersham, Massachusetts, United States - Inc-BW-C-12-M | ecosystem: Environmental > Terrestrial > Soil >...
TTCTCGTTGATGACCGGCACCGCACGCCATTGCAAAAGTCTATCGATGGTCGAGCGCGCGTTGAGATAGCGCTGCCGTTCTTCGGTATCGCCGAGCGTTACCAGCACCTGGCCGGCCGTAATGCCATGCCGCGACAGCGCCTCGGTCCAGGTGCGCGCCAGTGCGATCTGGCCCACCGCAGCGGCAGCCTGGCTGTCCTCGAGTTCAAGCGGTCCCGCCGGCAATTTAAGCACCGTGCGGCCGAGCGCGATGGCGCCGGACGAGACCACGAGCAGGTCGCGTTTACCGCCATGCAGCGCGGCCAGATCTGCGGTCAGCGAAGCCAGCCACGCTTCATTGAGCCTGCCGGCCTCGGCGTCGACCAAAAGCGAGGAGCCGACCTTCACGACGATGCGGCGAAAGTCGGCAAGCCGGGGCACGTCCGTAGCCTTGTTCATGACAAGGCTTTTAGCGGGGCTTGCGCGAAGGCGGTAGCCGGGCCGACGAAGGCTACAGTTCGGCCTCGTTTTGCAGCTTTGCCTTGTCTTCGAGGCAATAATAACCCGACAGCCGGCTGACCAGTTTGCGCCGCTTCCAGTCGTTGAGAATGCGGCTGACATTTTCGCGTGCGATGCCGGCCATGGCGGCGAGGTCGCTCTGACCGATTTTCTGGCGGATGACGATGCGGCCCGCGCCGACGTCCTGGCCGAACTCCTGCGCCAGTTCGAGCAGCGTGCAGGCGACGCGGCCGCGCAGCGGTAAGAAACTGCCAGCCGCCAGTGCCGCATCGGCCTCGCGCAGCCGCGTGGCAATCAGCGTCACCAATGATTTGTAGATCTCGGGATGCCTATTGGCGAAGTCCTCGAACGCTGCGCGGCTCAGAAAACTCAGAGCGGCGGCGCGCACCGCCACGACCGAGGCCGAACGCGGCAGCCCGTCAATGATCGAAAGTTCGCCCACAATCGCGGCCGGGCCGAGAAAGGCGAGGATGCGTTCACCGCCGCCGCGCGACACCATGGTGACTTTGAGGAGCCCGTCCTCGACGCGATAGCAGCCGTCGCCGGCATCGCCGGCCAGGAACAGCACTTCGTCGGCGCTGAGCTTTACCGGTGTCGCTCTGGTAAAGAGGTTTGCCGAAAGGTGTTCGGGCAATCCTGTCAGCAGGCTTGGAGTGGGACGGGGGAGTGGCATAACGCCTGTCGCCGCGCAATGTTCGGGGCCAATTCTCGACCGACCACCAAAGCATGGGACATAATTCGCATGAGGAAAAGCCCGCCCGGACCATTACGTCCGGGCGGGCGAGGTTGACCCGTTCCAGGGTCTTTCAGGGTGTATGGGGACCTGATCTCACCCCTTGGACGTCATGGCGGGTCATTGGGGGTGGTTTGGGGACCTAGAGATGACCCGATGACGTCCGAAGTAGAGGTCAATCTAGCGCTCCGCTCCAGCCGGGAAGTGACCGCCATCACACAAAGTCGGTTTTCCCGAAGCCATTGACAAATCATGGATTCCGGCTGCGGCCTCATTGAAATGCAGAAATCTTCGCACCCCAAACGGAGCGACTAAGCTTTCGGCGCGCGCACCTCGACGCCGGCGCGTTGCTCGATCGGCTGCACGATCGTCGTGATATCCTTGTCCGGCCCGATCTCGTCGCAGGTGAGCTTGAGCAATGCGGCAACCGCCTCGCACACCTCGACCGGCACGCCGAGCGCTTTGGCCTCGGAGACGAACAAATTTACGTCCTTCATCATCAGCCCCGCCGTGAATCCCTGATTGAATTTGCGCGGGATAACGACCTCGGGGAATTTCTGCTCGGTCGCCGTGCTGCGCCCGGAACTGGCATTGATGACGTCGACCATCGTGCGCGGATCGAGACCCGCCTTCACCCCGACCACCATCGACTCCGATGTCGCGGCCATTGCGGCGGCGGAGAGCACGTTGTTGCACAGTTTCATCGTCTGCCCTGCGCCCGGCCGCTCGCCGATGTAGAAGAATTTGCCGATGACTTTCAGCGCCGGTTCGACCGCTTCAACATCGGCGCGCGGTCCGGACGCCATCACGGCGACGGTGCCTTTTTCGGCGCCTTTAACGCCGCCGCTGACCGGCGCGTCGATCTGCACGATGTTTTTTGCCGCGAGCATTTTGAAAATACGCTGCGCCATAACGGATCCGGTTGTCGACAGATCGACGAAGCGACGCACGCGCCTGCCTTCGATCACGCCGTCGGGACCGGTCGCGACCTTGAGCACGATATCCGGTGTCGGCAGGCTCACCATCACGGTCTCCACCGCGTCGGCAACCTCCCTCGGCGAGCGCGCCGCGATCGCGCCGAGTGCGGCGAGATTGCCGATCGCTTCTTGACGCGTATCGTAAACGATGACCTTGTGCCCGGCCTCGACCAGGCGGCGCGCCATGTGCGCACCCATATTGCCGAGACCGATAAAGCCGATGTCCATGGCAGTCCTCCCCCGATTATTTTGCGTCGATTGTAGCCGGCATGAATTCCGCGCGCACCTCGTCGGTATGCTCGCCCAGCGCCGGCACCGGGCCGTAACTCCGGGACGCGGCGGCGTGGCCTTCGGCCGGCGCCGGATAGGAGACCGGGCCGCTCGGCGTGCCGACACTGATGCGCCGCAAGTGCCGATGGCGCGCCAGCTCGGCCGGACTATTGACGCGGGCAAAGGCGATGTCGGCTGTGGCGAGCTTTTGCTCGAGCGCATCGGCATCGAGCGCGCCGAACGTTTTTGCGACCTTGCCATCGGTTGCGGCGCGGTGTTTGACGCGCCCGACATTGGTGGCAAAGGCCGGATCGGCTGCAAGCACCCTGTCGCCCAAGACTTTTTCGGCAAGCACTCGCCATTCACGGTCGCTCTGGATGGAAATGAGGATGTCGATGCCGTCGCGGCTGCGGAATGCGCCATAGGGCGAGATCGACGTATGGGCGAGCCCCATGCGTTGCGGCGGCGCGCCCGCTTCCTGCTGTAGGAGCGGCACGGTCATCCAGTCGGCCATGGCATCGAACATCGAGATCGAAAGCTCGGCGCCTTCGCCCGTTCGTTGGCGCGCGATCAGCGCCTCAAGGATCGCCTCATAGGCATTCATGCCCGAGGCGATGTCGACGACCGAGACGCCGACGCGCGATGGCTCAGCCGTGCCGGTGATCGAAGCGAGGCCGGATTCGGCTTGGATCAGCATGTCGTAGGCCTTGCGCTTGGCGTGCGGCCCACTCTCGCCGAATCCGGAAATCGAGCAGCAGATGAGCCGCGGGTGCTCGCGCCGCAATTTGGCGACAGGAAAGCCGAGCCTGGCCGCCGCGCCGGGTTTCAGGTTCTGCACAAACACATCGGCGCGCGCGAGCATGGCCCCTAGCAGTGCGGTGTCCACGCGCTTGCCGAGATCGAGCACGACCGATTCCTTGCCGCGGTTGAGCCAGACGAAATAACTGCACTCGCCGTGCACGAGGTCGTCGTAACCGCGCGCGAAATCGCCCTCCGGCCGCTCGATTTTGATAACGCGCGCGCCGGCATCGGCGAGCCGGCACGTGCACATCGGCGCGGCGACCGCCTGTTCGAGCGAGACGACCAGAAGCCCGGACAGCGGCAGCGGATTACTCAATACGACCTCGGCAAGCCAAGCACATGCTCGGCAATGTAGGAGAGGACCAAATTCGTCGAGATCGGCGCCACGGTATAGAGTCGGGTCTCACGGAACTTGCGCTCGATGTCGAACTCTTCGGCGAAACCGAAGCCGCCGTGAGTCTGCAGGCACATATCGGCTGCGGCCCACGATGCTTCCGCGGCGAGGTGCTTTGCCATGTTCGCTTCCGCGCCGCAGTCCTTGCCGGCTTCGTAGAGCGTGGCCGCTTCGCGCACCATCAGCTCGGCGGCGCGCATGTCGATGTAAGCGCGCGCAATGGGAAATTGGACGCCCTGGTTCTGGCCGATCAGCCGGCCGAAGACCACGCGTTCGCCGGCATAGACCGTGGCTTTTTGGATAAACCATTTGGAATCGCCGATACATTCGGCGGCGATCAAGATGCGCTCGGCATTCATGCCGGACAAGATGTAGCGGAAACCGTCACCTTCCACGCCGATGATCGCGTCCGCCGGCACCCGCATATTCTCGAAAAACACCTCCGTCGTCGCATGATTCATTATGGTCCGGATTGGGCGAATGGTCAGCCCCTTGCCCTTGACCGTCCGCATATCGACGAGGAAGACCGAAAGGCCGGCGGTACGCTTGGTCGTCTGCTCACGCGGCGTGGTGCGCGCGAGGAGAAGCATCAAATCTGAATGTTCCGCGCGTGACGTCCAGATTTTCTGGCCGTTGATGACGTAATGCTCGCCGTCGCGGATCGCGGTGGTGCGCAAAGCGAGCGTGTCGGTGCCGGACGTCGGCTCGGTGACGCCGAACGCTTGCAGCCGCAATTCGCCGCGGGCAATCAGCGGTAGATAACGCGCTTTCTGTCCAGCGCTGCCATGCCGCAGTAACGTGCCCATGGTGTACATCTGCGCATGGCAGGCGGCGCCATTGCAGCCGGACGCTTGGATCTCTTCCATGATCGCGGTAGCCGCGTTCATATCGAGCCCGCTGCCGCCGAATTCTTCGGGAATGAGCGCGGCGAGAAAGCCTGCCTTGGTCAAAGCCGCGACGAATTTTTCCGGATAGGCGCGTTCGCGATCCAGCGCCCGCCAGTATTCGCCGGGGAAATCGGCGCACAGCGCGCGCACCGCCTCGCGGATCGGCGCGAGATCGGCGCTTTCCGTCACGGCTGCACCTCGGCGCGGCCGTTGTTGACGGCGATGACGTCGCGCTCGACCACGCGCGAGCGAAAGCTCACCACCATGCCATCGCGCCACATCTCGGTGCGCAGCGTCTCGCCGGGAAAAACCGGGGCGGAAAAACGAGACGCGAACGAGACAAGCCTCTTCGGATCGTAATTGCAGAACGTTTTCAGCACGGCGTGTGCGGCGACGCCGAAATTACCGAGCCCGTGCATGATCGGCCGCGGATAGCCGGCTTGCTTTGCCACGGCGGGCTCGGAGTGAAGCGGATTAAGATCGCCGCTCAGACGATAGATCAGCGCCGCTTCCGGCCGCGTGTCGAAATCGCAAACTGCGTCGGGCGCGCGCGTCGGAATCTCATGCGGTGCCGGCGCTTCGCGGGGTGGGCCGCCGAATCCGCCGTCGCCGCGGCAGAACATCGTGTGCGTCACCGTCGCAACGGGTTCGCCGGTCGCCTTATCGGTGATCTTACGCTCGGAGAAAACAAGCGCGCCCTTGCCGGCGCCCTTGTCTATTACCTCGACGATACGCATGCGGCCGATCACGGTGCCCGCGCCGGCGAGCGATCGGTGCAGCGTGATGCCCTGCTCGCCGTTGACAACCTTGACCCAGTCGATACCGGTGTCGCGGTTGCGCGCCCAGAAGCCGGGGTGACCGAGCACCGTGCCCATGGTCGGCAGCACTTTCAGGTTTTTCTCGTAGACGAACGGCAGTTCATCCTCGTTCATCGGATCTTGACCGAATCCGATGCCGAGCGCGTAGAGTATGCAGTCTTTCGCCTCGTAAGTTTGTTCCCTGGGCGGAATGTCGAGCGCCATCAGCTTGTCGTAAACGATAGCCATCACACCGGGTCCCACGAGAACACGTCGCTCGAACGATCGAGCGGCGTGAACGACGCGGCGAACGCGCCCTTGAGCTGCGCATCGAGCTTTTCCGGCGTCCAGCCGTCGGAGCGATGCAGCGTACGGATCGGGCGGGTCTGATTGAACAGATAAATCTCGTTGTTGCGCACCGAGAAAATCTGGCCGCTGATGCCGGAGGCCTGATCGGAGCCGAGATAGACGACAAGCGGCGCGATTTTCTCGGGCGTCATGTGACGGAAGGCCGCGACCCGCGTTTTCTCCTGCTCGGTCTCGGCCGGAATCGAATCGATCATGCGCGTCCAGGCAAAAGGCGCGACACAATTCGAGCGCACGTTGAAGCGCGCCATGTCGAGCGCAATGCCGCGCGACAATCCGACGATGCCCATCTTCGCCGCCATGTAATTGGCCTGGCCGAAATTGCCGACCAGGCCCGACGTCGACGTCCTGTGCACGAAGCTGCCCGAATTCTGCTCGCGGAAATGCGTGGCGTAGGCGCGGCTCATGGCGAAGCTGCCGTGCAGATGCACGTCGATCACGTCCGACCAGTCGGACCAGCTCATGCGATGAAAGATGCGGTCGCGCAAAATGCCGGCGTTGTTGACAAGGATATCGACACGGCCGAAGGCTTCGAGCGCCGACTGAACGATTTTTTCCGCATTGCCCGGCGTACTGATCGAGAGCGTCGAAGCGATCGCCTCGCCTGCCGATTTCTCGATTTCATCGACGACGGCCTGTGCCGGGCCGGCGTCGGTGCCGCCGCCGTCAAGGCTGGCGCCGATATCGCAAACGACGACGCGGGCGCCCTCCTGCGCCATCAACAGCGCGATGCCGCGCCCAATTCCGCGCCCCGCGCCGGTGACGATGGCGACCTTGCCGGCGACGATATTCGGCATTCTCCTAGTTCCCCCACACTTCGCGCGCGACCTCGTCGATCATCTTGAGCTTTGCCCATTCTTCGTCCTCGGCGAGGATATTGCCTTCCTCGGTCGACGCGAAGCCGCATTGCGGCGAGAGACAGATCTGGTCGAGGTCGGTGAATTTGGCGGCCTCCTCGATGCGGCGTTTGATCGCGTCCTTGCTTTCGAGCGTGCCGGTTTTGCTGGTGACCAGACCGAGCACCGCGATGCGGCCCTTTTGCAACCGTCTTAGCGGTTCGAAGCCGCCGGCACGCGCGGTATCGTATTCCATGAAATAGCCGTGCACCTTGATCCGGTCAAACAGAACCTCCTGCATCGCGTCGTAACCGCCGGTGCCCATAAAAGTCGATTTGTAGTTGCCGCGACACAGATGCATCGTCACCGTCATATCGGGTGGAATGTCGGAGATCGCCGTGTTGATGAGATCGCCGTAAATCGTGCCGAGGAATTCCGGATCGTCGCCGCGGTCCTTCATTTGCTGACGATATTTCGGGTCGCACAGCATGGCGATGAAGACTTCATCGAGCTGAAGATAGCGGCAGCCGGCGTCGGCAAAGGCGCGCACCGCTTTCTTGTAGGCCTGGCCGAGATCGGCAAAGAATTTATCGAGCGTCGGATAGATCGATTTGTCGATCGGCGTGGCGAGCGGGCGGCCGTAAAGCGCCGATGGCGCCGGAATGGTCATCTTCGGCGTCCGTGTCGTATTCGCTTTGAGAAATTTGAAATGCTCGATCATCGGATGGTCGGAGAAGCCGAGTTTCCCGGTGACCTTGACGCCTTCATTGCGCGTCGTGACCGCGGCGAACGCGATGCCCGCGTCCATGGCGTGCTTTTCGACGCCGTCGAGCCCCCACAGGAAGTCGAGATGCCACCAGGAGCGGCGATACTCGCCATCGGTGATGGATTGCAGGCCAACCGCTTCTTGCTTCTTGATGACGTCTTTGATCTCGCGGTCCTCGATCGCCTTGAGATCGGCAGTGCCAATTTCGCCCTTAGTGCGTTTCTCGCGTGCGCTTTTGAGCGCGGCCGGCCGCAACAGGCTGCCGACATGATCGGCGCGGAACGGCGGTCTTGTTCGTCGACTCATCGATCTATCTCCAAACTTCGTCCGCGATTTCGACGATCATGCGTAACTTCGCCCATTCTTCGTCCTCGGCCAGAACATTGCCCTCTTCGGTCGAGGCGAAGCCGCATTGCGGCGACAGGCAAAGCTGATCGAGGTCCACGAACTTCGCCGCCTGCTCGATGCGGCGCTTGATGGCGTCCTTCTTTTCCAGTGTACCGGTTTTGCTGGTGACGAGCCCGAGCACGACGATCTTGCCCTTTGGCACGAAGCGCAACGGCTCGAAGCCGCCGGCGCGCTCGCTATCATATTCCATGAAATAGCCGTGCACGTTGATCGTGTTGAAGAGAGTCTCCGCGACCGGCTCGTAACCGCCCGAAGCGATAAAATTCGAGCGAAAATTGCCGCGGCATAGATGCATGGTGATCGTCATGTCCGAGGGAATATCGGAGATCGCGGCGTTGATCATGCGGGCATAGGCGGCGGGCAGGGTATTCGGATCTTCGCCGCGGTCCGTGATCACTTTGCGCAGCGAGGGGTCGCACAAATAGGTGAGATTGACCTCGTCGAGCTGCAGATAGCGGCAGCCGGCTTCGGCGAAGGCGCGAACGACGTTTCGATAGGACTGGCCGAGGTCGCGATAGAAATCATCCATCGCCGGATAGATCGACTGCGGCACGGCGTCACGGCCATAGCGGAAATGCAGCGACGACGGGGAGGGAATCGTCATCTTCGGCGTCTGTTTGGCGTGCGCTTGCAAAAACTTGAAATGTTCGATCATCGGATGCGGCTTGTAGCCGCCGAGCTTGCCGATGACGCGCAATAGCAGCGGCCGCGGCTGCGGGCCGCTCGCCTGAAACTTTATCTTGCGTTCGCCGACATAGGACTCCACGTTATCCAGCCGTTCGAGAAAATCGGTATTCCACGAAATGCGCCGGTACTCACCGTCGGTGATCGATTTCAGCCCGGCAGCTTCCTGCTTCCTGATCACGCCCTCGATTTCGCGATCCTCGATCTCCCTGAAGGCCTCGGCGCCGAGTTCGCCGCGCGCGCGTTTTTCCCGCGCTGCTTTGAGCGACGCCGTGCGCAGCAGGCTGCCGACATGATCGGCGCGGAACGGCGGCTTTGTCCGTTGCATACTCAACTCCATACTTCGTCGGCGATTTCCACGATCATTCGCAGCTTCGCCCATTGCTCCGCTTCGGACAGAACGTTGCCCTCTTCGGTCGAAGCGAAGCCGCATTGCGGCGACAGGCAAAGCTGATCGAACGCGACGTATTTCGTCGCTTCGTCGATGCGGCGCCTGATATCGTCCTTGTTTTCCAGTTTGCCGCTCTTGGACGTCACGAGGCCGAGCACCAATTGCTTTTTGCCCTTCGGGAAGCGGCGAAGCGGTTCGAATCCGCCCGCTCTGTCAGTGTCATATTCGAGGAAATAGCCGTCGAGGCCGGTATTGCCGAGCAGTTGTTCGGCGACGAACTCGTAACCGCCCGAAGCAATGAAGGTGGAGCGGAAGTTGCCGCGGCACGAATGCATGGTAATCGCCATGTCGGCCGGTTTGCCTTCGAGCGCGGCGTTGGTGAGGCGGGCGTAGCGCTCCGGCAGCGCGTCGGGATTATCGCCGCGCCCCTTCGACTGTGTCCGCTCATTCGGATCGCACATCATCGACCAGGCAGTATCGTCAAGCTGCAGGTAGCGGCAACCGGCGTCGTAAAAGGCACGGATTGCGTTGCGATAGGCCTTGGCGAGATCGTCGAAGAAGGGGTCGAGTTCGGGATAGACCTGCTTGCTGATCGCGGCGCGGCCTTGGCGGAAATGGAATGTCGACGGCGCCGGGATCGTCATTTTGGGCGTGACACGCGTGTGCGATTTAAGGAACTTGAAGTGATCGAGCATCGGGTGGCCGGAAAAGCCGATCTTGCCGTCAATCCTGATGGCTTCGGCTTTAGTTTGCACGCCGCGAAACTGGATGCCGTGGTCGGTGGTGTAGAACGTCACGCCGTCAAGCCCTCTGAAAAAATCGAAATGCCACCACGAGCGGCGGAACTCTCCGTCGGTCGCGAGCTTCAGCCCGATTTCTTCCTGTTTTTTGATCGCCCTCTCGATCTCGCGATCTTCGACCGCGCGTAACGCCTCCGCGGAAATTTCACTGCGTTCGCGTTTGGCGCGCGCCTCCTTCAACGCGGCGGGGCGCAACAAACTGCCGACATGATCGGCGCGAAATGGCGGCGTGGTTCGTTGCATCGATTTCCTCCCGACTGCTTTTAGACCGGAATCGCTCGGTGTCGATTCCAGCTATGGCCGCCTCCCAATGCGCATTACAGTGGGCAAGCACCGGGTGGGCAGCGCCAAATTCGATTTAGCAACGGCGGTGCGCGAGTGTAAATGCCATTGCGCGCGAGGCTATCAGCACAGACACTCGCCCCGCGCATGACGCCCGTTAAGAGACGAAAAATGTACCCCATGCTGCGGCTCTACGAAGACGTGCTGGCAAACGGCGCCGAGGCATCCTGGCCGGCGCTGCCGCGCATGATCTTCGTCGTGCATGGCGCGGTCGACATCGCGGATCGCACGCTGCGTGACGAGGAGACGTTCAGCGGCGAAAATGCCTTGGCGCTCAAGGCCGGCAGCGGTGGCGCGACGCTGTGGCGCTGGGAGCTGGTGATGGACGAAGCCAGCGGCAATGCCGGCGCAGGACGCGGCGTCGTTTCCCGGGAGAAGCTTGCGGCGCGGCTTGAGACGGCGCCGAAGGGCGCGCTGCTTTTGCGCGGCGACAGTGTCGCATTTCCTCCAGGCGGCTGCGCCTATCTGCACCGGCACCAAGGGCCGGGCATCCGTTGCGTCATCGACGGCGGCATCCGTATCGATACCCACGGGCGCTCGACATCATATGGTCCGGGAGGCGCGTGGTACGAGACCGGGCCGGACGGAGTCTTCGCACAAGCCGCGGACCGGCCGACACGCTTCATTCGCGTCATGATCCTGCCGCGAGACTATTTGGGAAAAAGCTCGATCGAATATCTCAATGCGGAAGACAAGGCCAAGCCGAAGTCTCAAGCGTACAAAATCTACGTCGACATGCCGCTGACACTGGAGGCGGCACAATGAAAGCTTCACCGTCATAACAAAGCGTGGCCGTCCATGCGTATCCTCATCACCGCCATCGGCCGGCTGAAACAAGGTCCCGAGCGCGAGCTGGCCGCGGCCTATCGCAAGCGTGCCGAAGGGATCGGCCGCGCTTTTGGCCTTCGTGAAATCGAAGTCGTCGAAATTCGCGAGAGCCGCGCGCACGATGCCGAACGGCGGCGCGTCGAGGAATCGATCGCCATCGCCAATATCATTCCCGAACACGCGATCCTTGTGATCCTCGACGAGCGGGGCGAGAGCCTCGACAGTGCGGCGCTCGCGGCAATATTGCGCAAATGGCGCGAAGAGGATCGTTCAGCCGTCTGCTTCGTCATCGGCGGCGCCGACGGCTTGGTGCAAAACCTGCGGGAGCGCGCCAAACTCAAGCTCGCATTCGGCACCGTGACGTGGCCGCATCAACTCGTGCGCATTATGCTGCTTGAGCAGCTCTACCGCGCAGGGACGATCCTGACCGGGCATCCCTATCATCGGACGTGAAAAAACACCCAATCCCGCGTCGCCTTCTCGCGCATCACCGAATTGTGACGGGCAAAGGCGTCCGGTGTCTTATTCCGGTCTCAACCCGGCCTGTTTTGTGCTGTTTCTCTTGCGTTCCTGAGGTCTGCGTCTACCCTTGAACCCGATGATTCTCCGACGCTCGAGCCGCACCGATCCGCGCCTTGTGCTCGGCTCGGCCTTGGCCTTTGTATTGCCGATCGGCGCAGACCTCGGCGCGAATTCCGTCGCATTCGCCCAAGCGCCGTCGAAGCTCGCCCCGGCAGGACCGCCAGCCGCGCAAAGTTCGGCTAGTCCGTCCACGGCGGCGCCCGCGACCATCGCATCGCCGGCGAATAAGATCGACGCGCTCAAGCAGCACGATAAGGAACTCGACGCCGCGCTTGCCCGCCAACGCGATTCGGTGCAAAGCCAGGCCAAGCTGCGGATCGAGATCGAGGCGCTGGGCCAGGACCGTGGCAAATTTAATCAAGATCTCATCGGCACCGCCACGCGAGTCCGCGACGTCGAGGCCAGTATCGACGCTACGCGGGCTCGCCTGGAGCCACTCGATGAGCAGGAAAAATTGTTTCGTAAATCGCTCGCCGAGCGCCGCGACGTGATTGTCGAAATACTCGCCGCCCTGCAACGCATCGGGCGGCAGCCGCCGCCGGCGCTCATGGTGCGCCCGGAGGATGCACTCCAGGCCGTGCGCACTGCGATCACGCTTGGCGCCGTGCTGCCGGAAATGCGCGCGCAAGCCGACGCATTGGCCGGCGATCTGTCCGATCTGGTGCGCGTGCGCAAGGAGATCGTCAACGAAAGCGACCGCCTCGCCGGGGACCTCGATTTGCTGGGGCATGAGCAGCTTCGGCTGAGGCTGCTCATCGACGAACGGCAGAAGAGGGAGGCCGTCGCGGAACAGGCGCTCGACGCCGAGCGGCAGCGCGCCGCGGACTTCGCGCGCCAAGTCGACTCAATCAAGGACCTCATCGCCAAGCTCGAAGGCGGCCTCGATCCCGCCACCCGCGCGGCGCGCGATGCAGCCCGCACCATTGCGAATGACGCGACACAGCCCGAACTCGCCGCGCTTAGCGACCCCGGTCGCCTGGCCCCGGCGGTTGCCTTCGCCGACATGCGTGGACACCTGCATTTGCCGGTCAACGGCGTGCCAATCCGCGAGTTTGGCGGTTCCGACGGCGTCGGCGGCACCCAAAAGGGCCTTTCCGTCGCCGCCCGGCCCGGTGCCGAGATTACCGCCCCATGCGACGGTTGGGTTGTTTACGCCGGGCCATTTCGCAGCTATGGGCAACTCTTGATCCTGAACGTCGGCGGCGGGTATCATGTTCTCTTAGCGGGGATGGATCGGATTTCCGTCGATCTCGGACAGTTCGTGCTAACCGGTGAGCCGGTGGCGATGATGGGCGACGCATCGCAAGCGGCGGCAACCGTCACGACCGGGCCTAAACGACCGGTACTCTATGTGGAGTTCCGCAAGGACGGCACTCCCATCGACCCCAGCCCTTGGTGGGCGACAAACGAAGGCGAAAAGGTTCGCGGATGATGCGCAAAACTTACCTGCTTTTCCTCGGTGCAGTGGCCGGCGCCGCGGTAGCCCTGCTGGTGACTCAGCCACACACAATATTGCTCGGCTCGGCCGCGAGGGCGGCCGCCTCGGATACCTATCAGCAGCTCAACCTGTTCGGCGATGTATTCGAGCGCGTGCGCGCCGACTACGTCGAGAAGCCCGATGACAAGCAACTCGTCGAATCGGCCATCAACGGCATGCTGTCCGGGCTCGATCCGCATTCGAGCTACATGGATCCGAAGAGCTTCCGCGATATGCAGGTGCAGACCCGCGGCGAATTCGGCGGCCTCGGCATCGAGGTCACCATGGAGGATGGCCTGGTGAAGGTGGTTGCGCCGATCGACGATACGCCGGCGGCCAAGGCCGGCGTTATGGCCAACGACGTCATCACCAAGCTCGACGATGAGGCGGTGCAGGGTCTCACCCTCAATCAAGCCGTCGACAAAATGCGCGGTCCGGTGAACTCCAAGATCAAGCTCACCATCGTGCGCAAAGGCGCCGACAAGCCGATCGAACTGACGATCGTGCGCGACATCATCCGCGTGAAATCGGTGCGCTCGCACGCCGAAGGCGATGACGTCGGCTATATCCGCATCACGCAGTTCAATGAGCAGACCACCGACGGCCTGAAACAGGCGATCAACGATCTCAACGGCCAGCTCGGCGCCGACAAGATCAAGGGCTATATCGTCGATCTGCGGAACAATCCCGGCGGTCTCCTCGATCAGGCGATTTCGGTTTCCGATACCTTCCTCGACAAGGGCGAGATCGTATCGACGCGAGGCCGCAATCCCGAAGAGACGCAGCGCTTCAATGCGCGGCCCGGCGACATGACCCACGGCAAGCCGGTCATCGTGCTGATCAACGGCGGTTCGGCTTCGGCGTCGGAGATCGTCGCCGGCGCGCTCCAGGACCACAAGCGCGCGACAGTCATTGGCACGCGTTCGTTCGGCAAGGGATCGGTGCAGACCATCATCCCGCTCGGCGCCGGAAATGGCGCGCTGCGGCTGACTACGGCGCGTTACTACACGCCGTCGGGCCGCTCCATCCAGGCGCAGGGCATCAAGCCCGATATCGAGGTGATGCAGGACGTGCCGGATAAGTTGAAGGGCGAGACCGATTCGGAGGGCGAAGCCTCGCTGCGCGGCCACCTTGCGGCAACGGGCGCCGAGAAGTCGGGTTCGCAGTCCTACGTGCCTCCGGACGAAAAGGACGACAAGGCGCTCCACATGGCGCTCGATCTGTTGCGCGGAACGGCAAGCAATACCGCCTTCCCGCCGAATCCGAAGGCTTCCGTTCCCAATTAAGGCCAGGCGCCTACACCTGCTACCGAGTTCGGGGCGGCCTCAAGCCGCCCCGAATTTTTTGTATCCGGCCTCATGGCGGGCTTTCCGCGGCACCCCCGGCCCGATCCGGGGCCTTTGCCGGCCGTGATAGACTGCCGACCATGATTCGCGAGGGCGTGATTCGCGCAGGAATGGCCCGAGGATTCATCGATGACAGTGGATGATCTGACCGCTCCGCTCGGCCGCGAGCCGAAGAAGCGCCGGCGCGCGATTAAGATTCCGGGGCCGCAAATCATCGCCGGAGCGCTCGCCGCGTTCCTCGGCCTGTTCGTACTTTGGGCGGTGGTGGCGGACGATCCGTATGGCGGCGAACCGATGGCCGTCGTGCCGGCAAATCTGCGGCTTGCGGCCACAACATCGGACATTCCGGCACCGCCGCAGCCAGGCGCGCCGGCGTCGGGAGCCGTCCCACAGCAAGATGGACAGGTGACGGCGGCAGTATCGTCGCCCGTACCCGGTGCGCCGCCCAATACCACGACGGTCACGATCATCGACGGCAAAACCGGGGCGAAGCAGGAAGTTGTGGTTCCGGCGCCGGCAGGCGGTGCGGCGTCAGCCCAGGCGGCCACGGTCGACCAGAAATTCGTCGAGATGACCCAGCACGGTGCCATCCCGAAAATCGCCGCCGACGGGACGCGTCCGGCGGACGCATTTGCGCGCCCGGTGCAGCCGCTGCCCGGTAAACCTGACGCACCCCGGATCGCGCTCATCGTTGACGGTCTCGGCGTCAGCGCAAGCGCCACCGCCGACGCGATCGCCAAGCTGCCGGGTCAGGTGACGCTCGGTTTCGTTCCATACGGCGCCGATGTCGCTTCGCTGGCCGACCACGCGCGCGCCGCCGGCCACGAGATCTTGCTGCAAGTGCCGATGGAGCCGTTTGAATATCCGGACAACGATCCCGGCCCGCAGACGCTGCTCACCTCGCTCACGCCGGAGCAGAATATCGACCGGCTGCACTGGGTGATGAGTCGGTTCCAAGGCTATGTCGGTCTCGCCAACACGATGGGAGCGCGCTTCACCGCGTCCGAGACGTCGTTCGGCCCGATCCTGCGCGAGACCGCCAAGCGTGGATTGATCTTTGTCGACGACGGCTCGAACCCGAGGAGCGTCGCCGGCCGGATCGCCGGAGCCAACAATCTGCCGTTCGCGCGGGCCGATGTGATCATTGATTCGGTGCCGACGGCCACCGAAGTCGACCGCGCGCTGGGCCGCCTCGAAATGGCGGCACGCGAACGCAACATTGCCGTCGGCATCGCATCCGCGCTGCCGGTGTCGATCGATCAAATCGCCAAATGGGCGAAGGCGGCGGCAAACCGTGGCTTGCTCTTGGTGCCGATCAGCGCGGTGGCGATGAAGGGCAAGCAGACTACCGCGAGCGAATAGCGAAATCGGTTGGGAGCGAATAGCGAAGTCGCGAAATAGCGAATAGATTGAATCTCACCATTCGCTCCTCGCCACTCGCTATTCGCCGTTTTCCGATTTAACTTTGAAAATGTGCTTCAAAGATCTCCCTTATCGCCCCTGCGTCGGCGTCGTGCTGCTTAATCGCGAAGGCCTCGTCTTCATCGGCCGACGCATCGACGGGCCCGAACATATCGACCTTACGCATTTCTGGCAGATGCCGCAGGGCGGCATCGATGACGGCGAAGAGCCCTGGCCGGCGGCTGTGCGGGAGTTGCGCGAAGAGACCAATATCCGATCGGTGGAACGCGTCGGCGAGATCGCGGAATGGCTCAAATACGACATTCCGCGCGAAATCGTAGGCCTTGCTTGGAAAGGCAAATACCGCGGTCAGACGCAAAAGTGGTTCGCCATGCGCTTTACCGGCGCGGACAGCGAGATCGACGTCGCGCATCCTGACGGCGCGCCGGAGCGGGAATTCAGCGCCTGGCGCTGGGAGCCGCTGCAAAACGTCCCAGACCTCGTCGTGCCGTTCAAGCGCGCGGTCTATGACCGCGTGGTCAGTGAGTTCCGGCATTTCGCGAAAACGTCTTGACTCGTCTTGCCCAAGCTCGCCCGGGCAACCTCATGTCTTCGCGGCAAGCGAAATGCGTTACGACGCCAAGGCTGTCTGCAACGCCTTCAATTGATCGAGATGGCGCGCGAGCCTGTCGCGCTCGGCATCGTCGTTGCAGTCGGCTACGTCTTCCTCGGCATTTTTGATCTCGGCGGCGAGGAGCGCCATGTCGAAATTCTCGCGCGCCACAGCTCTGTCGGCGAGCACCGTCAGTCCCGCCGGGCTCACTTCGGCAAAGCCGCCGATGACGACGACCGGCTCGCGCTGGCTGCCGCGGAAGATCGTGACGATGCCCGGCCGCAGCGTCGTCACCAGCGGCGCGTGACCGGGCAGGATGCCCATGTCGCCCTCACTGCCGGGCAAATCCACCTGATCGACGTCGCCTGAGAACAGCACACTTTCGGGCGAGACGAATTCGAAATGGAGTGCGGCCATGTTGCTACGCCGCCTCGGCGAGTTTCTTGCCCTTTTCGACTGCCTGATCGATGGTGCCGACCATGTAGAAGGCGGCTTCGGGCAGGTGATCGTATTTGCCTTCGCACAGGCCTTGGAAACCGCGAATGGTGTCGGCGAGATCGACAAAGACACCGGGCGAGCCGGTGAAGACCTCGGCAACGTGGAAGGGCTGCGACAGGAAGCGCTCGATTTTGCGGGCCCGCGCCACCGTCAACTTGTCCTCTTCGGACAGCTCGTCCATGCCGAGGATGGCGATGATATCTTGCAGCGCCTTGTAGCGTTGCAGAATCTGCTGAACTCGGCGGGCCACTGCATAGTGCTCCTCGCCGACGACCGTCGAGGAGAGCATGCGGGAGGTCGAATCGAGCGGATCGACGGCCGGATAGATGCCCTTCTCCGCGATCGAGCGCGACAGCACCGTGGTGGCGTCGAGATGCGCGAACGAGGTCGCCGGCGCCGGATCGGTGAGATCGTCGGCCGGTACGTAGATCGCCTGCACCGATGTGATCGAGCCTTTGGTGGTGGTGGTGATGCGCTCCTGCAGCGCGCCCATGTCGGTGGAAAGCGTCGGCTGGTAGCCCACCGCCGAGGGAATGCGGCCAAGCAGAGCCGACATTTCCGAACCGGCTTGCGTGAAGCGGAAGATGTTATCGACGAAAAACAGCACGTCCTGGCCCTGGTCGCGGAAATATTCGGCGACCGTCAGGCCGGAGAGGCCGACGCGGGCGCGCGCGCCCGGCGGCTCATTCATCTGGCCATAAACCAGCGCGCATTTTGAGCCCTCGACCGAACCCTTGTGCGGGTCCTTGTTGACCCCCGACTCGATCATCTCGTGATAGAGGTCGTTACCCTCGCGGGTGCGCTCGCCGACACCGGCAAATACCGAATAGCCGCCGTGCGCCTTGGCGATGTTGTTGATCAGTTCCATGATGATCACGGTCTTGCCGACCCCGGCGCCGCCGAACAGGCCGACCTTGCCGCCCTTGGCATAGGGCGCCAGCAAGTCGACGACCTTGATGCCGGTGACCAGGATCGCCGCCTCGGTCGACTGGTCGGTATAGGCTGGCGCATCCTGGTGGATGGCGCGGGTCTCCTTGTGCGGCACCGGACCCGCCTCATCGACCGGATCGCCGATCACGTTGATGATGCGACCGAGCGTGCCGGCGCCGACCGGCACCGTAATCGGTTGGCCGGTGTCGGCCACCTCCTGACCGCGCACGAGGCCTTCGGTGGTATCCATGGCGATGGTGCGCACGGTCGACTCGCCGAGGTGTTGGGCGACTTCGAGCACCAGACGATTACCCTGGTTCTTGGTTTCCAGCGCGTTGAGAATCGCCGGCAGATGATCCTCGAACTGCACGTCGACGACGGCGCCGATGACTTGGGTGATACGTCCGACCTTGCTGGCCATCTTGGTCCTCTTCACAAACTGGTTTACAGCGCCAATGTTTTACAAAGCTTCGGCGCCGGAAATGATCTCGATCAGTTCCTTGGTGATCATCGCCTGGCGGGTGCGGTTATATTTGAGCGTCTGCTTGCGGATCATCTCGCCGGCGTTGCGGGTGGCGTTGTCCATCGCCGACATTTGCGCGCCGTAGAACGACGCGGCGTTCTCCATGATCGCGCGGAACACCTGCACGGCGATGTTGCGCGGCAGGAGTTCCTTGAGCAGGTCTTCCTCATCCGGCTCGAACTCGTAGACCGCCCCGCCCAGCGCGTCGGCGGCCTTTTTGTCGAACACCGGTGGGATGATCTGCCGCGCGGTCGGGATCTGCGCGATCACCGAGCGAAAGCGCGAATAGAACAGCGTGCAGATGTCGAATTCGAACTTGTCGAATAGCGCGACGATCTTTTGTGCGATCGCCTCGGCATTGCCGAAACGCAGCACGCGCACCGAGCGCAAATCGACCAATTCGACAATCTGCTTGGCGTAGAGCCGGCGCAGTTGATCGTAACCCTTGCGGCCGACGCAGAAGAACTTGACCTCTTTGCCCTCGGCCATCAAAGCGGCCGCGCGCTCGCGGGCAAGCCGCACGATCGCGGTGTTGAACGGGCCGCACAGGCCGCGCTCGGCGGTGCAGACAAGAAGCAGATGTCGCTGATCGCCGCCGGTGCCGCGCAGAAGTCGTGGCGCCGTTTCGAGACCGGCGACCGAGGCCGCGATATTGCCGAGCACCATATCCATGTGACTCGCGTACGGACGCGCCGCCTCGGCCGCCGCCTGAGCGCGGCGCAGTTTCGATGCCGCAACCATCTGCATGGCCTTGGTGATCTTCTGCGTCGCCTTGGTCGAGGCGATGCGGTTGCGCAGGTCTTTGAGCGATGGCATGGGTCTGAGACGGACGACAGAGGACAGACGACGGAGGACGGATAGAACGAACTCGGTTTGATCTTCACTTCATCTGTCGTCTGTCCTCCGTGTTCCGTCTTCCGTTTATGCGAACGTCTTGACGTAGTTGTCGACGACGCCTTTGAGTTTGCCCGCGGTCGCGTCGTCGAAGTCGCGCGATTCGCGAATCGACGTGAGAATGTCGCCGTGCTGATTGTGCAGCACGCCGAGGAGACCGTCTTCGAAGGCGCGCACGCGCTCGACCGGCAGCGGGTCCAGATAGCCGTTAACGCCGGCATAGATGACGCAGACCTGCTCCTCCATCTTCAGCGGCGAGAATTGCGGCTGCTTGAGCAATTCGGTGAGCCGCGAGCCGCGGTTGAGGAGCCGCTGCGTGGTGGCATCGAGATCGGAGCCGAACTGCGCGAAGGCCGCCATCTCGCGGTATTGCGCCAGCTCGCCCTTGATGCGGCCGGCGACCTTCTTCATCGCCTTGGTCTGCGCCGCGGAGCCGACCCGCGACACCGAGAGCCCGACATTCACCGCCGGGCGGATGCCCTGATAGAACAAATCGGTCTCGAGGAAGATCTGGCCGTCGGTGATGGAAATGACGTTCGTCGGAATATAGGCCGACACGTCGTTCGCCTGCGTTTCGATCACCGGGAGCGCGGTGAGCGAGCCGGCCCCGTGGTCGTCGTTCATCTTCGCCGCGCGCTCGAGCAGGCGCGAATGCAGATAAAACACGTCGCCCGGATAGGCCTCGCGTCCCGGGGGCCGACGGAGCAACAATGACATCTGGCGATAGGCGACGGCCTGCTTGGACAGATCGTCGTAGATGATCACCGCGTGCATGCCGTTGTCGCGGAAATACTCGCCCATGGCGCAGCCGGCAAACGGCGCCAGAAACTGCATCGGCGCCGGATCGGACGCCGTCGCCGCGACGATGATCGAATAGTCGAGCGCGCCGTTCTCTTCCAACACCTTGACGAATTGCGCGACGGTCGAGCGCTTCTGCCCGACCGCGACATAGACGCAATAGAGCTTGATCTTCTCGTCGCCCGACGCGTTGAGCGACTTCTGGTTCAAGATCGTGTCGAGCGCGATCGCGGTCTTGCCGGTTTGGCGGTCGCCGATGATCAGTTCGCGCTGGCCGCGGCCGATCGGGATCAGCGCATCGATCGCTTTAAGTCCCGTCGCCATCGGCTCGTGCACCGATTTGCGTGGGATGATGCCCGGCGCCTTGACGTCGACGCGCGAGCGCTTCTCGGCCTTGATCGGCCCCTTGCCGTCGATCGGATCGCCCAGCGCATCGACGACGCGGCCGAGCAACGCCTTGCCGACCGGAACCTCGACGATGGCGCGCGTGCGCTTGACGGTCTGCCCTTCCGCGATCTCGCGGTCGGTGCCGAAAATCACGATGCCTACATTGTCGCTTTCGAGATTGAGCGCCATGCCTTTGACGCCGCTCTCGAATTCGACCATCTCGCCCGACTGCACGTTATCGAGGCCGTAGACGCGGGCGATGCCATCGCCGACTGAGAGTACCTGGCCGACCTCGGAAACCTCGGCCTCCTGGCCGAAATTTTTGATCTGCTCCTTGAGTATTGCGGAGATTTCCGCGGCGCGGATATCCATTAGCGGGCCTCTTTCATGGCGTGCTTGATCGCGTTGAGCTTGGTGCGTAGCGACGTATCGACCATGCGGCTACCGAGCTTGACCACGAGCCCGCCGATAATGGCGGGATCGATCTTGATGTCGAGGTCGACATCCTTGCCGCTCACGGATTTGAGTGCGGCGCGCAGCGCCTCGACGTGTTCGTCCTTGAGCTTTTCGGCGACGGTGACCGCGGCGATCGCCTCGCCCTTATGCTGAGCGACAAGCTCACGGAATCCTCTGATCATGTCGCGTACCGCAAAGAGCCGGCGGTTCGAAGTCACAAATTTGAGAAACTTGGCCGCGAGCCCGCCGATGCCGGCGCGCTGCAGCACCGCACCGAGCGCCTGCAATTGCTCCTCGGCGGAAAATACCGGACTGCGAACGAGGCGGTTAAGATCGGCGCTTTCGGCAATAAGGGCATCAAAGCGATCGAGGTCCGCTTTGACCGCGTCGATCGCATTTGCCTCGCTGGCAAGATCGAACAAAGCGGTCGCATAGCGGCCCGCCATGCCGGAGACGATGGGTTCTTCGCTTGCCACTTCGCGTGCTCGTTTGGCGTTCTTTTGGAGCTTTCCGCAAGACCCGCAACCGGCGCGAATGGTCGGCACAAGCCATTGGAATTCAAGCGGGACTTTGGATATCGCGAATGGAGCGGAATATTCCGCAAAACCCGCGAAAATCGCGGCGTTGCTAACATAGAGCGCAATGCGGCGCAACAACTGGAACATGCGGGAAGTCGCGCGAAATGACCCCGGCCCAGTACGCGGTTCCAGGGGCAATCAGGGAGCGGCCGCCGCATGCTGGCGAATCGTGTCCAGGAAGGTCTCGCCATACTGTCTGAGCTTGGCCTCGCCAACGCCATGTACCGAACTCATCTCGGACGCGGTCCTTGGTTTGAGCCTGACCATGTCGATCAGCGTCTTATCGGCGAACACGACGTAGGCCGCCACGCGCTGCTCCTTGGCAAGCTCGGACCGGCGCCTCCTGAGCGCCTCGAACAACAGCGCGTCGCCCGCCGAACCGTCGGCAAGGGCGGCGGCATTGGCGGCGGCACGCGCGGTCTTGCGCGCGGCCGGCTTGAGCGTGTCCTTGCGCAGCGGAACCTTGGTGGCGCCCTTGAGCACCTGCCGGCCGGCTTCGGTGACCGACCAGGTGCCGTGACCGGTGATATCGAGCGCGACGATGCCGGCGCCGTGAAGCTGGCGGAAGATCGAGCGCCATTCCTGCTTGCCGAACTCCTTGCCGACGCCGAAGGTGGGCAGGCAATCGTGGCCGAATTTCTCCACCGCCTCGCTGTTTTCGCCGATCAGCACGTTGGTCAGATGCTCGGTGCCGAAACGCTGACCGGTCCGCACGATGGCGGAGAGCGCCTTCTGCGCCGCGATGGTGCCGTCGATGACTTCGGCGCCGTCGCAGCAGAAATCGCAATGGCCGCACGGCTGCGTCGTCTCGCCGAAATAAGCGAGCAGCGTTTGCCTGCGGCAGCGCGGCGATTCGCAGAGCGACACGAGCGCATTGAGCCGTTGGCGGTCGACGCGCTTTTGCTCGTCGGAGGAATCGCTCTCGTCGATCTGTAAGCGCCGCAATCGGATGTCGCCCATGCCGTAGAGCGTCAGCGTGTCGGCCGGCAGGCCGTCACGGCCGGCGCGCCCGATCTCCTGGTAATAACTCTCGATATTGGCCGGCATATCGGCGTGGAGAACGAAGCGAACGTCCGGCTTGTCGATGCCCATGCCGAACGCCACGGTCGCGACCATGACGACGCCGTCCTCCTGCAAGAAGACATCTTGATGACGCGAACGGTCCGCCGGCTCCATGCCGGCGTGATAGGCCAGCGCCTTGACGCCGCTGTCGCGTAAAAATTCGGCCAGTGCCTCGGTCTTGCGCCGCGAGCTGCAATAGACGATGCCGCTCTGCCCGCGATGCGCCGTGACGAAATCGGCGACTTGCTTGCGGCCGCCGATTTTCGCCGTCATCGCGAGCCGCAGGTTTGGCCGATCGAAACCGTGCACGAACACCACCGGCGCACGGTTGAAAAGTCTCCCCAAAATGTCTGTCCGCGTGGCGGAATCGGCGGTCGCGGTGAATGCGACGGTCTGCACGCCGCCGAGCTCAGCTTGCACCTTGCCGAGCGCCGCATATTCCGGACGGAAGTCGTGGCCCCATTGCGAGATGCAATGCGCCTCGTCGACCGCCAGCAGCGTGACCTTGGCGCGCTTGAGGAGATCGAGCGTTTCGGATTTCATCAAGCGTTCGGGCGCAACGTAGACGAGACGCACTTCGCCGCGAGCGATCCGGGCGAGCACCGACCGATTCTCGTCGGCATCGTTGGCGGAGTTAAGCGCAGCCGCCGCAACGCCATAGCTACAAAGCTGCGCCACCTGATTGCGCATCAGCGCGATCAACGGCGACACCACGATGGTGAGGCCGTCGCGGATAAGTGATGGAAGCTGGTAGCACAGCGACTTACCGCTGCCGGTCGGCATGACCGCCAGCACGTCTCTGCCGTCGAGGATGGCGGCAACGATTTCGCCCTGGCCGGGCCGGAACGCGGCAAAGCCGAAGATCGTGCGAAGTGTGCGCTGTGCCGCCGCGAAATCCGACATATCCGCCCTTATCGGGAAAATGTTCTATATTTGTTCTAGGCGCAGGGCAAGCATCTGTAGCGCCTACTTATGCCCCCGTGACGCCCTTTCTTGCGCCACCGCGCTCACTCATGCACCTTGGCAAACCACGCCGGGTATTTCTCCCATGACTTCCGCCGCAAGCCGGAACGGCCTCGGCCGTCTTATCAGGCTCATGTCGCTGCTCTGGCTCGCCGGCGTCGCCATGCGCATGACCATTCTCGCCATGCCGCCGGTGATTCCGCTGGTGCACGAGGAATTGCGCCTGTCGGAGACACAGGTCGGGCTCTTGATCGGACTGCCGCTTGCGCTCTTCGCCATCGCCGCCATTCCGGGATCGCTGCTCATCGCGCGGGTCGGCACGCGCGCCGCCGCCGTCATCGGCATGATCATCGCGGCGCTTGCCGGCGGCGCGCGCGGCGCCGCAGTCGACGTGTGGACACTTTACGCGGCCGTCATCGCGACCGGCTTCGGCGTCGCCATCATGCAGCCCGGGCTGCCGACGCTGGTCCGCGAATGGGTGCCCGACCGCATCGCGCTCGGCACCATCGCCTATACCAGCGGCATGCTGATGGGCACGCTCTTTGCGACGGCCCTGACCATTCCCATCGTGCTGCCGCTGGTCGGCGGCTCCTGGCGACTCGACCTCGTCGCATGGGCGGTGCCGGCGCTCCTCATCGCGCCGGTATTTTTTCTGCTGAGCCCGAAAGGCGACGATCACGCCACGTTCGCTAACAAGGTCGGCGGACTTTGGCGGCCGGATTTCAAGGACCCGCTGGTCTGGCTCCTCGGCCTTACCTTCGGCAGCAATAACAGCCCGTTCTTCGGCACCAACGCATTTCTCGGCGATTACCTCGCCAGCCAAGGAAAGGCCGGTCTCCTTGGTCCGGCTCTGGGATGGCTCAATGGCGCGCAGATCGTTGCTCCCATCATTTTACTTCTGCTGGCTAATCGCCTGCAGCGGCGCGCTTGGCCGTTCTTGCTGTTCGGTCCAGTTCTGCTGGCGGCCTTTCTTGGACTCATCTTCGGGCATTCCACTGTGGTGATTCTCGTTTGCGCCGCACTGATCGGCTTCACCACGGCAATTACGCTGACGGCAACGCTCGCTTTGCCGCCGCTTCTGAGTTCGCCGGCCGACTTGGCACGGACTTCTGCCGGCATGTTTACCATCAGCTACACCACGGCAATTATCATCCCGACCATCAGCGGCGCGCTGTGGGACGCGACAGGCAGACCGTGGACGGCGTTTGTGCCGTTGTGCCTTTGTGCGGCGGCGCTGACGGTCCTTGGCACGGTGGCGGCGCGCTATCCGCCCGCCACCGAGAGTTGAGTGGACCGATGATCAGACCATGGTATCGCTGCGACCGAAAGGCCTAGTTCCGCAATGACCTCACCACCGAAAAAAACCCCGCGACAAAAAGCTTCCGCGAAACGGCCGATGCTGCCGACCGATCGTATCGCCTATTCGCCGATCACCGAGCGTGCGCCGCTCAAACTGCCGAATAGCGCCCGCATGGTCGTGTGGGTGATCGTCAATGTCGAGCACTGGGACGCGACGCAGCCGATGCCGCGTACGGTGCTCACGCCTCCCGCCGGCGGCTCGCCGATGCCCGACGTGCCCAACTGGGCATGGCATGAATACGGCAACCGGGTCGGCTTTTGGCGCTTCGTCAAGGTGTTCGACGAGTTCGCCATACCGGGTGTGGTCGCCATCAACGGCTCGGCGCTCGCCGCCTATCCGGCGATCGTGCGGGCCGCAGCCGACCGCAAGTGGGAATTCATCGGCCACGGCTTCACTCAGCGCAATCTGCAGAAAGTGTCGAACGAGCGCGCCGATATCCGTAAGGTCCGCGAAGTCATCCTAAAAGCGACCGGCAAGCCGCCGCGCGGCTGGCTCGGCCCCGGTCTCACGGAAACCTGGCAGACACCCGATGTGCTGGTCGAGGAAGGCTACGATTACGTCGCCGATTGGGTGCTCGACGATCAGCCGGTGTGGCTGAAAACGCGCGGCAAGCCGATCCTCAGCCTGCCTTACACGCAGGAATGCAACGACGTCGCCATGATGCTGATCCAGCATCACAGGGCTTCGGAATATTGCGACCGCGCGCTCGACCAGTTCGAGCAGATCTACGCGGATTCAGCCGATTCGGCGCGCATCATGGCGCTTTCGATGCATCCCTACATCATGGGCGCGCCGCATCGCGTGAAATATCTCCGCCGCGTGTTCGAGGTCATCCGTAACAAGCCCGACGTGCTGTTCTGGACCGGCGCGCAGATCGCCGACTGGTATCTCGGCGCTGGCCCGAAGGCGCCATGAATTTCCGCGCCGCGAATTTGCCGTGAGAAATCCCGACCGCGTCTGTGACGCATCAAACCACGCCGACATCGGCGCGCGGTTGATGCTGATCATCTTGTGTTTCATCTGGGGCGTGACGTGGCCGATTATGCGCATCGCGCTCTACGAAATTCCACCACTGAGCATGCGCACTGTGACCGCGGCGCTTGGCGCGCTGACGCTGTACCTGGTGTGCCGCTTTCAGGGCCGCAGCTTGCGCGTCTCGACCGCGAAGGCCTGGCTGCATATCACTATCGCCTCGCTCCTCAATATCGTCGCCTTCACCGTGTTCGGCTCTTTTGCCCAACTCACCGCGGCAACGACGCGGGTTACGATCCTCGCTTACACGATGCCAATCTGGGCGGTCGTGTTGGCATGGCTATTTCTCGGCGAGCGTCCGAACCGCACGCAGTTGCTTGCGCTCGGGCTGTGCGCCACTGGTCTTGCCATCCTCATTTACCCGTTGGCCGAAACGAAAATTGCGCCGGGAATCTGGCTGGCGCTCCTGACCGGCCTGTGCTGGGGCGGCGGCACGGTTTACCTGAAGTGGGCACAGATCAAGGCCGACCCGATGGGCGTTGCGAGCTGGCAGGTGACGATCGCATTCGTCGTCACCGCGGCATTCATGCTGATATTCGAAGGACGACTGCATCTTGCTGCTGCGAGCACCGTCGCGCTGCTTTGCACGGCGTCTACCGGATTTTTCGCCAACGGAGTCGCCTATGGGCTCTGGTTCGCGATCGTCCGTCGTCTGCCTGCGGCGACGGCCTCGCTCGGCGTCCTGGGCAGTCCCGTGATCGGCGTTGTCGCTTCGATGCTAATCCTTGGCGAGCGTCCGACCACAGCCGACCTCGCCGGCTTCGCCTTAATCTTTACCGCGTCCACCTGCGTTCTGCTGGCGCGGCCGACGACTGCTGAGATTAAGGCTTGATCTGCCGCGCCAGTTCGGCGACGCGCGCCGTTATCGCGCTTTGCGGGTCGGCCAGCGGCTCAATGACGGTGAAGTGATTGGCGCCGGCGATCTCTTCGTACCGTGTCTGCGCGCCGGCCTGCCGCCACGCTTGCGCGATGATCTGGCTTTGGCGCTTGAACTCACTCGATTCGAGCCCGCCGACAACGGCATCGAAGATACGGCCGGATTGAACCAGCCAGAATACCGGCGAATCGTCGCGTGCTTTGGCGGCATCGAGCCGCAAATCCTGGTTCACACTGATGCCGACGAGCGGCGTTAGGTCAAACACGCCCGAAATCGAATAGCCGGCCGGAATGAGATCGGCCGGCGCCTTGGGATAGAGCGAAGCCCAGTCGGTGGCGACCATCGCAGCCGCGAGATGACCGCCGGCCGAATGTCCATAGACCAACATGCGCCGGCTAAACCGCTGCCATAAAAACGCGCAGGCACGACGCATTTGCTCGATGATGTCAGCGATGCTGACGTTCGGGCAAAGATCGTAGCCCACGACCGCGACAGCCACGCCATGCGCATTCAGACCGCGCGCAATTTGGCTGAACATCGAGGGATCGAGCGAGCGCCACCAGCCGCCATGGATGAACATCGCGAGCGGCGCAGCCGCGCCGGCCTCCGGCAGAAACAGGTCGAAATATTGCCGCGGCGAACCGCCATAGGAAAGGCCGAGTTCGGCGCGACCGCTCTTGAGCGCTTCGTCGCGAAACAGCTCCGCATCGCGTGTCCAGCGGGCGAATATCTCCGGATGTTCCGGTACGCGGGCGCGATTGTTGTATTCGGCTTCGTAGTCGATATCGGCCATTGGCGCCTCCCGCGCATGCGCGCGAATTTGCGACATGCTCGCCCCGCTGGCAAGTTGTCGCGGCATTTGCGGCATCGACAGCGCGTCGGAATCTGCTAGGGAACCATTATGAAAGTCGACGGCAAACCGATGCGGAGCATCTGGCTCGAGCCGGACGGCTGGTCGGTCGGCGTGATCGATCAGACGGCGCTGCCGCATCGGTTCGCCACGGCGCGCCTTGCAACGCTCGACGATGCAGCCCACGCGATCCGCACCATGCTGATCCGCGGCGCGCCGCTGATCGGCGCAACCGCGGCCTACGGAATATGCTTGGCCCTGCGCGCGGATGCGTCCGACGAGGCGCTCGATCGCGCCTATGCGACGCTGATCGCCACGCGGCCCACCGCAATAAATCTCAAATGGGCGCTTGACGAGATGGCGGCGGCGGTGCGCAACCGACCGCGCGCCGAGCGGACCGCCGCCGCCTATCGCCGCGCCGGCGAAATCTGCGAGGAAGACGTCGCCACCAACACCGCGATCGGGCGCAATGGGCTACCACTGATCGAGGCCATCGCGCAGCGCAAGAAGCCGGGCGAGCCGGTGAACGTGCTCACCCATTGCAACGCCGGCTGGCTTGCGGCCGTCGATGTCGGCACCGCGACGGCGCCAATCTACCTCGCGCACGAAAACGGCATCGCCATTCATGTCTTCGCCGACGAAACGCGGCCGCGCAACCAGGGCGCCTCACTGACCGCCTGGGAGCTCGGCCAGCACGGCGTGTCGCATACGGTGATTGCCGACAACACCGGCGGCCATCTGATGCAGCACCGCTTGGTCGACCTGGTGATCGTCGGCGCCGATCGCGTGACCGCCAGTGGCGACGTTTGCAACAAGATCGGCACGTATCTGAAGGCGCTCGCGGCGCGCGACAACGATGTGCCGTTCTATGTCGCGCTGCCCTCACCGACCATCGACTTCACGGTCGCCGATGGCGTCGCCGAGATTCCGATCGAGCAGCGCGGAACCGACGAGGTGGCGACCATGACCGGGCGCGCCGCGGACGGCCGCATCGAAACCGTGCGTGTTGTGCCCGAGCATTCGCCGGTAGCGAATTACGCCTTCGACGTGACGCCCGCGCGATTAGTGACCGGTCTCATCACCGAGCGCGGCGTGATCGCGGCATCGCGCACCGCCTTGGCGGGGGCTTTCCCGGACCGCGCCGGCGCGGCACAATGAGCGACCTGATGTTTGCTCAGTCGGAGTGCGTGGCGTGCGTAAGCTTGCGTGCCGACCGCTGTCGAGCCCGCCGTTGCCTGGGATCCTGGCCATGAGCCTTTCATCGCTCGCATCGTCATTGCCGGCCGATGGCCGGCAATCGCAGACCGCGTTGGCCGTCGCGCGCGGAACCGCGCGCTATCTCCATGCGCTCGGCTATTGCGTGGTCAGCGAATTGCCGCTGCCCTCGGGCCGGCGCGCCGATCTGGTCGCGCTCAGCGGCGACGGTGAAATCATCATTGTCGAAATAAAATCTTCGGTGGCCGATTTCCGCGCCGACCAGAAATGGATGGATTACCGGTTGCACTGTGACCGGCTGTTCTTCGCCACTATCACGGACGTGCCTTGCGAGATATTTCCGCCGGATGCCGGGCTCATCGTAGCCGATGCATTCGGCGCCGCGATCGTGTGCGAAGCGCCGGAACATCGCCTTGCCGCGGCGACCCGCAAGACTGTGATGCTGCGCTTCGCGCATGCAGCGGCGCTGCGCCTGCAGGCGCTGGCCGATCCGCAAGGGCCCTATGTCCAAGGAATCTGAATGCGATTGAAATTTGAACGCAATTGCAATTTGAGCGCTAGGCGGCGACGCGTACGGCTTTGAGGCGCTCGAGAAAGTTACGCAGCATCACTAGATCGACCGGCTTTGGGATGCATTCCCAGATATCCAGTTTGAGCATGTCGGCGACTTTCAGGGTCTCCTTGCAGGTTGCGACATCGCAACCGGTGACGACGACGATTGGCGCCGTGCAGCCGAGCATGGAGAGCTGGTGCAGCATCTCGCTGCCGGCACGATTACCGAGGGACAGATCGAGCGTGATACCGTCGAAGGCGGTTTCTCGCGCCAGCTTTGTAGCCTCGTCGTAGCTCGCCGCGCCGGCCGGGAGATAGCCGGCCTTGGCTGCGGCGCGGCAGATGATCATGCGGTGGAGATTATCGTCATCGATGACGAGAAGCCGCGGTGGCGCAGCTCGTGCAGTAGCAAAGGCTGCCAATCCCTCTTGGTCCGAATCGAGCGGATTCGATTGTTCGAGCATCCAAATCCCGCGCATAATCTTGGTTCTTGTTGCCCCGATTGGTAGTTCATGCGCGCGAAATTTGACCTAATATATTGCGTAAAATTGAAGACAATCCGGTTGCATTGATGCACGCCAGACCAATGCGGTTAGAGCGAAGTAAACGGAATTTAATAATGGGCTAGGCCGATTATTTCGGCGCGCGCTTGGCAAGAATGCGCTGCAAGGTGCGGCGATGCATATTGAGACGCCGCGCGGTTTCCGAAACGTTGCGGCCGCATAGTTCGTATATACGTTGGATGTGTTCCCAGCGAACGCGATCCGCCGACATCGGATTTTCCGGCGGCTCGATCTTCTTGTTGTCGAGCGCGAGCAGCGCCGCGGCCACGTCGTCGGCATCGACCGGCTTGGCAAGATAATCGACGGCGCCGAGTTTGACCGCGTTCACCGCGGTTGCGATGTTGCCGTAGCCGGTCAGGATGATGGCCCGCGCTTCCGGCCGGCGTTTCTTCATGGCCGAGATAACGTCGAGCCCGTTGCCATCGCCGAGTCGCATGTCGACCACGGCAAAAGCCGGCGCCGCCTTCTCGACCTGCAACAGACCGTCGGCGACGGATTCGGCGGTCGTTACGGCAAAGCCGCGGCCTTCCATAGCGCGGGCGAGGCGTTGCAGGAAGGATTTGTCGTCTTCGACGATCAGAAGCGTCCGCTCCGTCGGGAGCGGGCTGGCCGCAGCATTGATCATGGCAATTCTACTCCGTCAAAGCGAATGCGAGGCGCTTGATGACGATCACTCAAACCGATTCCTCCGCAGCGTCGCTCTAACCGAGGATCGGTGCAATCTGGAGGGTCTATCCTCACTAGTGACGCCGATTTAACAAGGAGCGTCAATCGGGCCAATCGTCACTGTACAACTAAGAAGCCCGCACCGCCTGCTCAAGGGTAGGCAAAGCAATCGGCCGCTCAAAGTCGGGACGGCTCCATGTCACCGTCACCGTGGCGCCGTGAAGCGGAGGCGCCTGATTAATAAGCGCGAGCCTGGCGCCGGAGCGTTCCAACAGCGTCTTGGCGATGAAAAAACCTAGGCCCAGCCCAAAAACGACGTCCTCATCGCCCTCCGGCCCGCGTCGCCCGGGCCTGCGGTGGGTTACATAGGGCGCACCAATGCGGTCGACGACTTCGGAGGCAAAACCCGGTCCGTCGTCGCTAATGATGATGCTGACCTCGTCAGCCGTCCATTTTGCCAATATCTCGACCCGGCTATGGGCGAAATCGACGGCATTCTCGATCAGGTTGCCGAGACCGTATCGGATCGCCGGATTCCGTGCGCCGACCGGTTCCGCGGCGCGGTTGGGCGGCAATGTCACGCCGATCGAGACGCCGAAATTCCGATGCGGCGCCACGGCCTCCTCGATGAGCGCGGACAGCGGCATGCGGTCGAACGGTTCCCCTGCGGGAAGCTCGGTGATCTTTGCCAGGATCTCGCGGCAGCGCTGCGCCTGCTCACGCAACAATTTCACATCATCGGCATAGGGCGAATTCGCTTCGAGCGCGCGTTCGATTTCGCGCACGACGACCGTGATGGTGGAAAGGGGCGTGCCAAGCTCGTGCGCCGCGGCAGCCGCAAGACCGTCGAGCTGAGACAGATGCTGCTCGCGCGCCAAGACAAGCTCAGTCGCCGCGAGAGCATCAGATAGTTGGCGCGCCTCTTCGGCTACTTGCCACGTATAAACGCCGATATAGCCGATCGCGAGCAAGATCGAGAGCCAGACCCCGACCATATAAATTTCGGGCAGTTCGAGCGGATTCTCTGCGTCCCACGGCAGATCGTAGTGCAAGAACACCAGCACGGTGGCGCAGAACATGGCGAACGTGCCGATCAGCAACGTCATGCGCGGCGGCAGCGCAGTTGCCGAAATCAGCACCGGGCCCAGCAGCAAGAAGGCGAACGGATTTTCCAGACCGCCGGTAAGGTAGAGCAGCGCCGCAAGCTCGGCGATGTCGAAGGCCATGAGCCACGCCGCCCGGTCGGGCTCGAGCCACTGCGTCTGGTGAAAGCTCACGCGCAGTGCCACGTTGAGCAGGACCGCCAGCGCAATCACCGCGAGGCAAGGCCAGATCGGAACCTCGAATTCGAGGCCGAAATGCACCACCAGCACCGCGGCAAGCTGGCCGATAACGGCGAGCCAACGCAGGCGGATCAGTGTATCGAGCCGGACGTTGCGCGGCCGCTCGTAAGTCCGTGGCAAACCAAACATGTCGGCTAATGTAGCGATTGGCGGGCCATCCAAACAGGCTAGCAGCGGCCGCCCGGATGCGCGAGAATACGGGCAAGGAAATCGTCTTGGGAGTGACCGCCATGGCCTATCAACTCGACCAGTTCATCTCGGATTGTCGTTCCATCCTCTCGCGCGACCCGGGACCGAAAGGCCGCGAGGAGGTACGCACGCATCTCGAGCAACTCCTGCAAAATCCGGCCTTCGTCCGCCAGCATTGCGAGGAAGCGCCGCGCGGCTTGCACGTGCTTTACGAAGACCCTGAGCTTGGCTTTCAAGTTCTCGCTCATATCAACGACAAGGCCCGCGTCTCACCGCCGCACGATCACGGTGAGTCATGGGCGATCTACGGCCAGGCCACGCATTACACCGACATGACCGAATGGGAGCGTGAAGATAACGGCGGCGATCCGGAGCACGCCAAGCTCAAACCGGTCAAGAAGTACCGCCTGACCCCCGGTCATGCCGGCATCTATCAGGACGGCAGAATCCATTCGATCGACTATCCCGACAACTCACGCTTTGTCCGCGTCACCGGGACCAATCTCGATCAGATTCATCGCGTGCGTTTCGATCTGAAGACCGGCGAAGTCAAGCGCATGACGCCGCAGCAGGCGACGTGACGGCAGTCGTCAGCCCCTGCGATCTTCGAGGCATGCTCGACGACGGAGGCGAACTCGCGCTCGTCGACGTGCGCGAGGAGTTGATCTTTTCGCAAAGTCATCTGCTCCTGGCGCGTTCGGTGCCGTCGAGCCGGTTCGAATTGAAGTTCGCGCAGCTGGTGCCGCGCCGTGCAACCCGAGTCGTGCTGTGTGACGATGGAGATGGACTCGCCGAGCGGGCGGCGGCGATACTTTTGCGCAACGGCTACACCGACATGCGCATTCTCGCCGGCGGCGTGATTGCCTGGGGCGCGGCCGGCTTCGAGCTATTCTCCGGCGTGAACGTACCGAGCAAAGCGTTCGGCGAATATGTCGAGCACATCAACGGCACGCCCAGTATCGCAGCCAGCGAACTCGAAAAGCTCCTGCGCGACGGCGCCGACCTGGTCGTGCTCGACAGCCGGCCGTTCGATGAATATGCGCGCGTGTCGATCCCGACCGCCACCAACGTGCCCGGCGCGGAGCTGGTCCTTCGCGCGCGCGAGATCGCGCCGTCGCCGCAGACGACACTGGTCGTCAATTGCGCCGGCCGCACCCGCAGCATTATCGGCGCGCAGTCGCTGATCAATGCCGGCGTGCCGAACGCGGTCGTCGCGCTCCGCAACGGCACGATGGGCTGGAGCCTCGCCGGCTTTACCTGCGACAGCGGGAAAAACCGGCGCGCACCGGCTGTCTCGTCAAAGACGCTCGATTGGGCGCGAAGCGCGGCACAACGGATAGCGCAAAGTTGCGGCGTCAGGCGGATCGATCGTGCGACGCTCGATGCCTGGCGCGCCGACAGCGGACGCACGCTTTACGCCTTCGACGTGCGCGATCCCACCGAATACCGAGCGGGCCATCTGCCCGGCGCGATCTCGGCGCCCGGCGGACAGCTCGTCCAGGCGACCGATCAATATGTCGGCACGCTTGGCGCACGGATCGTGCTGGTCGACGACACGGAGGTGCGCGCCGCGATGACCGGGTCATGGCTGCGGCAGATGGGTTTTACCGACGTGTTCATATTTGCCGAGACGGGAACCGAGACCGGTGCGCCCGAAATCCCAGTTCTGCAAAACGATGTGCCGCCGGACGCCGCGATCGACTGTGCCGGACTCAGCGAACTTCTGTCGCGTAACGCCGCGACCGTCATCGACCTTTCGCTCAGCCGGAACTATCTCGCGCGACACATTCCGGGCGCATGGTTTGCGATCAGGACCCGGCTCGCGCGCGCATTCGAAAAGGTTCCGATCCATGCCATGCTGGTGCTTACGTCGGAGGATGGCGTTGTTGCGAGCCTCGCAGTGGCCGAAGCGGTTGACTTGCTCGGTCGTCCCGTCCGCTTTCTCGAAGGTGGCAATGCGGCATGGCAAGCGGCCGGGAATGCCCTATCCGCCGACGCTGAAATGGCCGACGACGTCGTCGATCAATGGCGCAAGCCTTATGAGCGAACCGGCGACACCCGGGCGGCAATGGCCGAGTATTTGGCGTGGGAAACCGACTTGCTTCCGCGCATCGAGCGGGACGGCTCGTTGAAGTTCTTCTGTATCAGCGCGTGACGTCGACTGGATCAAGGATGCCAGGCGGCAGCCACGGCGCTTGGCGCGTCGGCCTCACGGCGCGCCGCATCGATCACTTTGAGTAGCGCCCGCAATACGGCCGGTACGCCCTCGCCGCTCACTGCAGAAATCACTAACGGCGTTTTTTTCGCCGCGCGCCGCAAAGCCGTCACCTGTTGTTTGATCTCATCCGCGCTGAGCGCATCGGCCTTGCTGAGTGCGACGATTTCCGGCTTGTCTACAAGCCCCTGGCCGTAGGCCAAAACCTCCGCGCGCACCGTCTGATACGCCGCGCCGGCATCGCCGGCGGTTCCATCGACGAGGTGTAGAAGGACGCGGCAGCGCTCGATGTGGCCGAGAAAGCGATCGCCGAGGCCAACTCCTTCGTGGGCGCCTTCGATCAGGCCGGGGATGTCGGCCAGCACGAATTCGCGTCCATCGACGTTCACCACGCCAAGCTGAGGATGCAGCGTGGTGAAGGGATAGTCGGCGATTTTCGGCTTGGCGGCGCTGACGGCGGCAAGCAACGTCGATTTTCCGGCGTTCGGCAGTCCCACGATGCCGGCATCGGCAATCAGCTTGAGCCGAAGCCTGATCGTGAGTTCGCTGCCGGGCTGGCCCGGATTGGCGCGGCGCGGCGCCCGGTTGGTCGAGGACTTAAAATGCGCATTGCCAAAGCCGCCGTTGCCGCCGCGGATCAGCACCACGCGCTGCCCGGCCGCAGTGAGATCGGCGAGCAGCATCTCGCCGTCTTCCTCATATATTTGCGTGCCGACCGGCACTTTGAGCACGGCGTCGGCGCCGTTGCCGCCGTGGCAGTCCTTACCCATGCCGGCCCGGCCGTTCTTGGCTGTGAAATGCTGCTGGTAGCGGTAGTCGATCAGCGTGTTGAGTCCTTCGACGGTTTGCGCGACCACGTCGCCACCCTTGCCGCCGTCACCGCCATTCGGCCCGCCGAACTCAATAAACTTTTCACGCCGGAACGACACGCAGCCGTTGCCGCCGTCGCCGGAGCGGATATAGATTTTGGCCTCATCGAGAAACTTCATCGATCTACTTCGAAAAGCGCGGACAGTTGACAGACAATCGAGGATTGCCCCGGTGGCCGGCATCGCGCACCTGATATAGTGTGAAACTTGGGATTACGGCACCGGATTTTTGCCGGATTGTTGCGGAGAGCGTTAAGCGTGTGGCGTGTTTTGAAGCTTGCAGCGCGGGCTACGGTGTGGCGAACCACGCCCGATCCGCCGCTTGTCGGGTTGCCCGTCCTTCTCGGCTATGCCGTCGTGAGGGCCGTTGTCCGCATCGCGTTGCAATTGCTCGCGGCGGGCTCTTGGCACGCTTTCAATCCTTATGGGCTTAATGCAGTCGTTGCTTGGATCGCGCTTGAGCTCGCAGTCGCGGCGCTGTTCGTGCGCCCGGCCGGACGCGCTACCGCGCTTTCGGCCATGTTCATTCTCTCGATTCTGGCGGACATCGTAACCGCCGGCATCCAGTTTGGCATGTCGGTTCTCGCGCCTGCGGCCGCGCAGAGCCCGCTGTGGACTGGGTTGATCGCCACCAACGTGATTTATGCAGTCGCCGTCGCCTGGTGGGTCGGCGCCATGGCGAGCGTTATTGGCAGCCTCGAACCGCAATTGCGGCTCCGCCTGATCGGCAGAGCTGCCGCCTTGTGGGTGGCGTTATTCATCCCCAATGCGGTGGTGCCCCACGCACCGGTGTTCATGCCGCCCGACTTCGACGCCCGCGGCGCCAATTGGTGGGAGTTCCTCTACGCACTCCATCAAGAGAAGAACGGCGAAGCGTGGGGAGCACCTGCGGAAATCGCGCGGGTCGAGAAAGCACAACCCGCGCTGCTCCAAGCGCAAGTCGCTCGCCTTGCGCCGCCGCGCAAGGGCGTAACCGACTTTTACGCGCTCGGCATCGCCGGCTGGGCCGATCAGGCCGTTTTCGTCAAGGAACTCGACGGCGGATTGCAGGCGATCGCAAGCGTGCTGCCGATCAAGGACCGCGCTGTCCGCCTGATCAATCGTCGTGACACGCTCGAAACTGTTCCGCTCGCGGATTTGCAGAATTTTCAAGCCGCCGTACATGCCATCGGCGATGTCATGGACAAGGACATGGATGTCCTCGTCTTGTTCATGACTTCGCACGGTGAGAAGACCGGCTTTGCGCTGGAATTGCCTGACGCTACGGCGGAGCTGACGCCGCAACAAGTCGCCTCGACGCTTGACGGCGCCGGCATCAAGAACCGGGTGGTGATCGTTTCGGCTTGTTATTCCGGGATTTTCGTGCCGCTACTGCAAAACGCCAACAGCATCGTCATGACGGCTTCGGACGCCAAGAGCACATCATTCGGCTGTGCTCCCGAACGCGACTGGACCTATTTCGGCGACGCCTTCTTTCGCCAGAGCCTGCATCCGGGGGCGGATTTCGAAAACGCCTTCGATCATGCCCGCATCCTGATCCAGGGTTGGGAACTGATGGACCACGCACCGCCATCGAATCCGCAAGGCGAGTTCGGCCCGGCGCTGGTCGACAAGCTCGCACCGTTTTTCGCCTCGGCGCAGAGCGCCGCGCAGTAGAAGCACGTGCGCGATCACGCCACCTCTCGGGCGCGCCCCCAAGCTTTGAGCGACGCCCACAAGCCGCGGTCGAGGCGGAAGCGGTCGAGCGGCGCGGCTGAATTGATCGCGCGGATGCGATAGAGACCGACCCCCGTCCACTGGAAACCGCACTTCTCCATCACCCGCCGCGAGGCCGGATTGCTGACCCTCGCGCCGGCTTGCAGGGTGCCATGGCCGAGCGCGCCGAAGGCATGATCGATCACTGCGCGCACCGCCTCGGTGGCGTAACCGCGGCCCCAATAGTGCGCGCCGAGCCAATAGCCGATCTCGGGCGCGTTCTCGCGCGGTTCGACACCGCAGACGCCGATCAACTCGCCGTCGTGGGTAATGACGAAGGTCGCTTCGCCGTCTTGCCGGTTGACCGCCGCGATGAAGCGCTCCGCATCGTCGACGCCATACGGATGCGGAATACGCGCGGTATTCTCCGCGACGCGGCGGTCGTTGACGAGGCGCACGATGGCTTTGACGTCGCCGCGCCGCGGCGCGCGCAGCACGAGCCGCTCGGTTTCGAGGACGGGCACGCTGCGCTCTTCCAATCGCTGCGCGAGGACTTGCTTTGCTGGTTGCGCTGCTAGAGTCATCGCATGGGCTCCTGCAAAAAAACCGAAAGGGGAGCCGGCATCCCGGTCTCCCCTGTTTCGGAGCCCATTCGGGTCCGCCGGTTCAACTGGATGCCGGCGGACTCATATGATCCACCGTATTACTGGGCCGCTGCCTCGGTCATCGGACGCACCGATACGAACACGCGGCCTTTGGTTTTGGCGCGGAACTCGACTTTGCCGTTGATCAACGCAAACAACGTGTGGTCCTTGCCGACGCCGACATTTCTGCCCGCATGCCATTTGGTGCCACGCTGGCGCGCGATGATGTTCCCGGCGAGCACTTGCTCGCCGCCGAAAATCTTGAGCCCCAATCGCTGACCGGCCGAATCGCGGCCATTGCGTGAGGATCCGCCTGCTTTCTTATGTGCCATTGCTGGCCTCCGAACTTCCTAGCGACTGGTTATACCGGATTCGTGACAAGAACGTCACTTGTCCGCATCACTTCTTTTTGCCCTTTGTCGCCGGCTTTTTAGCTTTGGCCGGCGCCTTGGATTTCGGCTTTGCGGGCTTCTTGGCCGGCGCCTTGCGCGACTTGGCCGCGGCGGCTTGCGACGCCTGCGCTGTGCCGTCCGAAGCCGCCGCCGCGGCAACTGCCGCAGGCGCTGGCGCACGTTTCGGCCGTGGTTGCACCGTCTTGTTCGGCTTGTTGCCGTCGGTGAGAATTTCGGTGATGCGAAGGAGCGTGAATTCCTGGCGATGGCCGATCTTGCGCCGCGAGTTCTTGCGTCGGCGCTTTTTGAACGCGATGATTTTCGCACCGCGGCCCTGTTCGAGCACCTGGGCCGCGACCATGGCACCGGCGACGGTGGGCGCACCTAAGGTCACGTTGTCACCGCCCACGATCAATACCTCGCCGAACTCGACGACCTCGCCGGGTTCGCCTTTGATCTTGTCGACCTTGAGCACGTCCTCGGCGGCCACCCGGTATTGCTTGCCGCCCGTTCTGAAGACCGCGAACATCTTACTTCCTCGTGATCCCGGTGCTCGGATTGGCGTCCGGACCGGCTTCTTCCAGTCGATTCTGCTGATGGTTAGCGGACGACGGGCTTAATGCCGCATCGAACGCGCGCCGACCGGCGTCCTTATGACGGCACGGTAAGTCTCTGTCAAGAAATGCAAAGCGCCCGGCGTTGCCGGGGCGGAGAGTGCCTTGGCGTTCACGTCAAATTGGTGACGTTTCCGCCATCGGCGTGTTAAAGCGCAAAACTAGGGCAGGAGCGAACAGGCCGAACCAACGGAAGGAAGCGGCCGATGACGATAGAGACGACAAAAACATTTTCGCGCCGCGCATTGCTCGCCGTCGCCCTTCCCGCGATTGCAGTAAGGGTCGCCCGCGCGCAAGACGCGACTCCAAACGCGGGAGACTATCCGAACCGCCAGGTCACATTCATCGTACCCTTCGCGCCGGCCGGCGGCACGGACGTTCTGGCGCGGTTGCTTGCCGAGAAACTCGAACAAGGACTCGGCAACCCGTTCGTCGTCGAGAATCGCCCGGGCGCCGGGACGGTGCTTGCCACCAACTTTGTCGCCAAATCGCCGCCCGACGGCTACACCATCATGATGGACGTGTCCTCGCTCGCGGCCGACGCCACTCTCTACAAGTCGCTGCCTTACGATCCGGCCAAGGATCTTGCGTTGGTTGCGCTCATTGCCAGAGTGCCATTCGTGCTGGTCGTCACTCCGTCGCTGCCGGTGAATAGCGTCGAGGACCTCATCAAGCTCGCCAAACAACGACCGCTGAGCTACGGCTCCGGCGGCATCGGCGCCTTCCATCATCTGGCCGCCGCGCTGTTCGCCAGCATGACCGGCATCAAGATGACGCACGTGCCCTACCGCGGCACGGCACCGGCGCTCAACGATCTGCTCGGCGGCTATATCCAGCTGATGTTCAGCGATCTCGGTCCGGCGCTGCCGCTGATCAATGCCGGAAAACTGCGCCCGCTTGCGGTGACGACCAAACAGCGGTTTGCAGCACTGCCAAACGTTCCTCCGCTCGCCGATGCCGGCGTGCCCGGCTTCGATGCGGCCGCATGGCAAGGCGTGGTCGCTCCGGCGAAGACGCCGCAACCCATCCTCGCCAAGCTCAACTCCGCGCTCAATGCCATCGTGTCCATGGACGACATGCGCACGCGCATGACGGATTTCGGCATGATCCCGGTCGGGACCGGCTCGCTCGACGACCTTCACGAATTTCTGCAGTCCGAAATCGTTCGCTGGGGCAAGGTCGTCGAGGAAGCCGGCATTGCGCATTCTGAATGAGGCACTTGCCGAGTGACCGATTTGTCGGCCCAAGCCGTGCCTGACGATATCGACCGCCGGCTGCCCACCGGCGATCAAATCTTTCTCGATCATATCGGCCATTTTGTGCACGACGGCGAAGCCGCAAGTCGCGCGCTGGCGCGCTGCGGTTTTGCACCAACGCCGGTTTCCATTCAGGTCAATTCCGATCCGACGGGTGGCACGCGCCCGAGCGGAACGGCCAACGTGACCGCGATGTTGTCGCGCGGTTATCTCGAAATCCTGTTCAAGACCTCCGATACGCCGCTCAGCCGCGAGTTCGATACGGCGCTGAGCCGCCACGCGGGGCTCCATCTCGCAGCCTTTGCCGTTGCGGACGCGGCCAAGGCGCATCGGCGGCTCGCGACAAACGGCTTTCGCGTGCGCGAATTGGTGCATATGCAGCGCCCGGTCGATACCGCGGCTGGGCCGGCCAGGGCCGCATTCGCCATTGCGCGGGTCGAGCCCGATGCGATGCCCGAGGGGCGAATTCAGATGTTGACGCATCACACTGAGCAGGCGGTGTGGCAGGAGCGATGGCTGAAACATCCAAATAGCGCCTCAGGTCTCATCGATCTGGTCATCGCGGTCGCCGATGTCGAAGAGGCCGCGCTGCGCTTTGCGCGTTTCACCGGCCGCGCGGTGACGCGGACACCCGGCGGTGCACTCATCCGCCTCGACCGAGGCGGCGTCTACCTCGTCACCCACGACCGAGTGACAGAGAGATTGCCGGAGGTGGCGATCACCAAGCTGCCTTTCATGGCCGGCTATGCGCTACGCGTGCAATCCCTCGCCACAGCCGAGGTGGCCGTCGATCACGCCGACCTTGAATGGCGCGCGATCGAGGACGGAATAGTCGCAGCCTTTCCCGCCGAGCTCGGCAAGGGCGCGTGGTTTTTTGTCGAGCGCGCCGCGGCGCTGCCGTGGCGAAGGTGAGAAATTACTCCGCCGCAATCTTGTCGGTCTCGGCCGCGACCACTTCCTTGACCGCGCCGCGCCAGCCAGTGTGGGTGAGATCGAACACGACACCGTCAGGGTCGCGATATTTCGCCTCGTAAAAGGACAAGTCTGAAGTCGGCCGGCCGGCGAGATAGGTGCCACCCGCCTGCTTCACTTTTTTCTCCGCCTCGTCGAGATCGTCGACCCACATGCCGAAATGGTATAGGCCGGGCTTTTCGTCGCCCTCGGTCTTGAGCAGCGCGACATTCATCACACCGTCCGACATATAGACGCCGCGGCGCGCATTGCCGGCGCGCGTCATGCCGAAGGCCTGCTCGAAAAATGTCGCGGCTCTCTCCGGGTCAGGGACAACGATCGCGATGTGGCGAAGTCTCGTAGCCATTGGCCGTCTCCATTGCTGTCATCGGCTGGTCTGGTCCGCGACGGGGGATGGCGCAGCTTAATCAGCGGTGCGATATTTGCAAAGCGTCGACTTTTGCGCCTAACCACGAGACAGGATTGCCTTGCACACGCCGGTGAACATCGAAACGTCCTGGCCGGACGCGATCTACGCTCACTTTCGCCGTGTCGGCATTCGGCAAGTGGGTTACGTGCCCGACGCCGGCCATAGCCGGCTCATCGCATTGTGCCGGGACGATCCGGACATCGCCGACGTGGTGCTGACGACCGAGGAGGAGGGCGTCGGGCTGGTCGCCGGCGCCGCGCTCGGCGGTCAGCGCGCGGCGCTGTTGATGCAATCGAGCGGCGTCGGCAATTGCATCAACATGTTTTCGCTTTTGCGCAATTGCGGCTTCGGCTGCGTCGTTCTTGTCACCATGCGCGGCGAGTTCGGCGAATTCAATCCGTGGCAAGTGCCGATGGGCGCGATTACCGAGGATGTCTTGCGGCTCTCTGGCTTTCTTACCTATCGGATCGATAGTCCCGATGCCGTCGACGAGATCGTCGGCGCCGGCTGCGATATGGCGTTCGATGGCAATCTGCAGGTCGCGTTGCTGCTGTCGCAACGGCTGATCGGCCGCAAGCAATGGACCAGGTGATGGACGCGGCGATGCTCGACCGGCGCGATTTCGTACGGCTGCTCCTGATCGACCGCGGCGATCTCCTGGTCGTTCCCGGGCTCGGCTCGGCGACCTACGACGTCGCCGCGGCCGGCGATCATCCGCTGAACTTCTATCTGTGGGGCGCGATGGGCGGCACCGCCATGATCGGCTTTGGCCTCGCTTTGGCGCGGCCGGACCGTCGCGTCGCCGTGCTTACCGGCGATGGCGACATGCTCATGGGCCTGGGCAGCCTTGCCACAATCGGCGTCAAGCAACCGAACAATCTCGCGATCGTCGTGCTCGATAACGCTCATTACGGCGAGACCGGCATGCAGGCGAGCGCGACCAAGGCCGGCATCGATCTCGTTGCCGTGGCGCTGGCTTGCCGCTTCAAGCACGCGCGTGCGATTTCACGCATCGAAGAGGCGGCGGACGTCCGCGCCCTGTTGCATGCAGGCGACGGCCCGATCCTTGTCAGCGCGCGCATCAAAGAAGAGGACGTGCCGCGCGTGCTGCCGCTGCGCGACGGTCATGCGATCAAGCAGCGATTTATCGAAGCGCTGAACTCCGCCTGATGCCTCAGTCGACAATGTTCATCCGCGACCCGGAACGCATTGATGAAATGACATGGCGAGCTCTGTGGTCGCAGTACAACGCATTCTACGAAACAAGCATCGCAGAGGCGGTAACGGCGCGAACATGGCGGCGGATTCTCGATCCGGCATCGCCGATTTTCGCACGCCTCGCAGTCGTCGAGGGTGAGGTGGTCGGCTTTTGCGTCAGCGTGCTGCATGACAGCACCTGGACGATCGCGCCGGTCTGTTATCTGGAAGATCTGTTCGTCGCGCCAGAATATCGCGGGCGCGGTTGCGGGCGCCTGCTGATTGCCGACGTGGTGGACCGTGCTAGATCCAACGGCTGGTCGAGGCTTTATTGGCACACCCGCGCAAGCAATCCGGCCCGCCGCCTTTATGACGATTTCGCCAAGGCGGACGATTTCGTCAGATATAGGCGCACGTTCTCAGAGGTTCTTTAGATCCACTTGCTGCGAAGATCAGATCGCCGCTTTCGCCGCGAGCTTCACCGCCTCGATGATTTCCGGATAGGCGGCGCAGCGACAGAGATTTCCCGAAAAATAATGCCGGATATCGTCGTCGCTCGGATCGGAATTTTCCTTGAGCAATTGATGCGCCATCATCACAAAGCCGGGCGTGCAAAAGCCGCATTGGAACGCACCGGCCGCGATGAAAGCTTGTTGCACATTGGAGAGCGCGCCGCCGGCGTCGAGATTCTCGACGGTGGTGACGCTCTTGCCGTCAACCCAGACCGCGAAATACAGGCAGCCGGACACCGCCTTATCGTCGACCAGCACCGTGCAACAGCCGCACAAACCCTGGCCGCAGCTTTCGCGGGCGCCGAACAGATCGAAACGCGCCAACAGCTCGACGAGATTACGGTGCGGCTCGATCGCGGTCGTGACCGCCTCGCCGTTGAGCGTGAAATTGATGGTTCGCGCGCTCATCATTCGTCCAATCATTCGTCGTCCAGCGGACGGCCGTCTTTCACACGCAACGCGCGCAGCACCGCCTCGGCCGTGATCGGCAATTCCACGATGCGTACGCCGACGGCGTCGTCGATCGCGTTCGCGATCGCCGGCGACACGCCAAACGTGCCCGACTCGCCGAGCCCCTTGGCGCCGAACGGCCCTGAATGCTGTTCGGCCGCAACGAGTTCGTTCTCCATCGGCGGAATGTCGCCGATGCCGGGAATCTTATAATCGGCGAGCGATGCATTGGTGACCTGGCCGCCGTCGAGCTGCATCGCTTCGGACATCGTGAAGCCAAGCTGCATGATCGCGGCCCCGGAAAGCTGCGTGCGCGCCACGCCGGGATTGATCGGCTTGCCGCAATCGGCGGCGTTGATAAGCCGCAGAATGCGCACGTGCCCGGTCTCGGTATCGACCTCGACCTCGGCGGCGGCGCCGCCGACCATCCAGAACGGTGTGACGTTGTCCGACAGGCCGGTCTCTGCGTCGGGCGACTTGTAGCTCGGCACGAAGCTCGCGGTGCCGATGATATTGCCGGCTTGCATGCCGTAGCGCTTCTTGAATATTTCCGCCGGCGGATAATTGGTGCCTTCGGGAAGCCCGGCCTCGGTGGCGAGCGCCCGCAATTTAGCGCGGGCGTCCTCGGCCGCAAGCCGTACCGCAGTGCCCATGTGAAACAGCGAACGCGAGCCGAGCGTGCCCATGTCGTAAGGCGTCACGTCGGTATCCGGAGCGACGATGCGCACATCCTCCGCC
>Ga0210394_10001178_pt1 | contig 43793 bp, 43 predicted proteins | sample IncBWC12MmetaG_FD_160121 | JGI IMG/M metagenome (GOLD analysis project Ga0210394, IMG submission 160121) | Forest soil microbial communities from Barre Woods Harvard Forest LTER site, Petersham, Massachusetts, United States - Inc-BW-C-12-M | ecosystem: Environmental > Terrestrial > Soil >...
CGTCACCGGCACGAAGTTCGGATCGACTCAAGGGAGTGGAACGGTCAAATTCAACGGAACCACGGCGAACGTCAGCACCTGGAGCGCAACCAGCATCGCGGTAACGGTCCCGACTGGAGCGACAACTGGGAACGTCGTCGTTTTCGCCAACGGCGTCAACAGCAACGGGATCAGTTTCACCGTGGTCCCCGCCCCAAGCATCACGAGCCTGTCGATCACCACGGGGGCGCCGGGAGCGGCGGTCACCGTGACCGGCACGAATTTCGGATCGACTCAGGGGAGTGGAACGGTCAAATTCAACGGAACCACGGCGAGCGTCACCACGTGGAGCGCAACAAGTATCGCCGTGACGGTCCCGACCGGAGCGACGACTGGCAACGTCGTCGTTTTCGCCAGCGGCGTCAACAGCAACGGCAAGAGCTTCACCGTCGTGGCAGACCCCAATATCACCAGCCTCTCGATTACGTCGGGTTCCCCGGGAGCAGCCGTCACCATAACCGGGACTGGCTTTGGGTCCACGCAGGGAAGCGGAAACGTTAAATTCAACGGAACGACCGCCGGCGTCACTTCTTGGAATGCTACGACCGTTCACGTCACCGTGCCGTCCGGAGCCACAAGCGGGAATGTCGTCGTGTTCGCTAGCGGCGCCAACAGCAACGGAGTCAAGTTCACCGTAGTGACTCTGAACTCGATCACGGTGACGCTCCCCAACCTTTCCCTGCCGGTGGGAAGCCCGCAGCAGTACACCGCCACCGGGAATTATTCCGACGGTACCCAACAGAATCTCACCGCCAGTGCAACGTGGACGTCATCCAGCCCTTCGGTCGCCACCATCAGCACGACCGGCTTGGCCACCGCCGTCGCTCTCGGCCAGACCACCATCCAAGCCAGCGCCAACGGCCTGAACGGATCGACCCTGCTCACCGTGACCGGACCGGTCTTCGAGGAGGTCGGCAACCTGGGGACCGGGCGCACGAACTTCACGGCCACTCGTCTTGCGGATGGCAGGGTCCTGATCGTGGGCGGGGAGAACGTCAGTGGCAACCAAGTATTCCGGAGCGCCGAGATTTACGATCCGGCCACCAGTAGCTTCTCTCCCACCGGTAGCCTGATCAATGCTCGCGCTCAGCACACTGCCACGCTGCTTCCCGACGGCACAGTTCTCATTGCCGGCGGATTCTATGTCGACTCTCAATCGAACTCTTACAGTCTTTCCACCGCGGAAATATACGATCCGGTCGCGGGAAGTTTCTCCTATGCGAACGGCACCATGACGAACGGCCGTATCGCCGCTAGCGCTACGCTGCTGAACAACGGCTTGGTCCTGCTCGCCGGAGGCGGGTATTACGCGCCCGGCTTTTCTGGCGCCGACTCGGAGCTCTACGATCCGTCCGCACAGACTTTTACACCCACCACCGGAGCGATGATCACGCCGCGCGAGAACCACACGGCAACGCTGCTACAGGACGGCACGGTTCTAATCGCCGGCGGCGATTCCTTTGCGACTTTTGCTCCCACGGCGCAGGCGGAGATCTACGATCCGGTGGCGAACACGTTTTCGGCGGCGGGCAACTTGAACACCCCGACTGACTTTCACGTGGCCGCGCTGCTGGGCTCGGGCAAGGTTCTGATCGCGGGAGGGGATTGCGGTCCGAACTGCATCCCGAACTCAGTCGGGCGAACCGAAATATACGATCCGTCCACAAAGCTGTTCACCTACGGCCCGAGCTTGGCCATTCCGCGCTCCTTTTTCACAGGGACTGTCCTGAACGACGGCACCGTGCTGCTCGCCGGGGGCCAGGGCAACTCCGCGTATACGGCAACCGGAGAGATATTCAATCCGACGACCTCGACAATCACCGGGGCGGGCTCGATGCTCAACGCTCGGGCGGGCCACACTGCCACGTTGCTGAACGATGGGACCGTCCTGCTCGCCAGCGGGATCGTCGGCAGCAGCGCATCATTGAGCGCCGAGCTCTACGCACCCACTCCGCCTCCGCCGTTCTCCATTCAGGTCACTCCCTCGGCAGTAAACATGCAGATTGGCGACACCCAGCAGTTCACGGCGGTTAGCAACGTCGGCTTCCCACGAAACGACGCGGCGTGGACCGTCAGCGACCAAAGCCTTGCCTCGATTTCCGGAGGTTCCTCGCCCTTCCTGACGGCACTGGCAGCCGGCCAGGTTACGGTTACGGCGACCGTCGGCAGCGTCTCGGCGCAGGCCCAAATTACGATCGTCGCCCCAGGCACAATGCCAACCGGTGCAGCGGTGTGGTCCGACTCAACAGCCCCTGCATTCACGGCAACCCAACTCGTGCAAGCGCTCCCCTCGGATACCGGGGGGACCCCTGATCTATATTTCACGCAATCCAGCGGGAGTCAAAGCTTGATCCAGGCTCTCACGATCGATGGCCAGCAGATGTGGCAAGCGACACTACCGATCTTGAATTCCAATTCGATACCGGATGCCAACGGTGGCACGATCGTCGTGGAGAACCAGACTTGCAACCAGAATCAGACGCAGCCCATGGTGATCGCAGACCTGAACCCGACGAGTGGCCAGCCGAACTGGCAGATCACCGCGCAGCAGGTCGCTGGACAATACTGCTACCCGAACGCGCCCCAGATGGCGATTCGCCCGGATGGATCGGTTGCGATCAGTGCATCCGGGAACACCTCCGGCTTGCCGGAGTTCATGATAGTGAGCGGCCAAAACGGGCAGGTCGTGAGCGCGCCCAATATTCCCCCTTCCACATACCAGGGAAACCTTGGCGGATACGTGGGGGGCTATTCACCGATCGGCGCCCCGATCGTAGATTCCGACGGAAACACCTACGTCGAATACGAGGTCCGCAACATCCAATATCCCAACGAGGTCACCCAAGCGGCGGTCTACCTGCTGGAAGTAGCGTCGGGAGGGCCAATCACGACAACCCAACTGAGCAGCACCACGCAGGACGAAAACCTCTTCCCGGGCCGTATCATTCCTGACGGAAACGGCGGCGTTCTGGCCACTTGGACCGTCGTCGCGGGCACCGACGTCAGCCCCAAGCCCACCAACCCATATCAAGCTGCAGATGTCGTCTCGGGTTCCGTCACGGCGACCTACAATCTCCCGTTCACGCCGAGCAACTTGGTCATTGGTCCAGATGGACTACCGATCAACCCCTCGCTTCTACTTGGAGACGACGGCGCATTCGCTACCGATGGCCAGAGCAACGGCGATAGTACAAATGGATTGGGTCCCAAAATCGTGTCCCTTAACATCCCGACGGGGGGTGTAAACTGGAGTTATCAAATCCCGACGGGATCGACCCTGTCACTGATATCGTCTTCGAGCGGTGGTGGCCTAACGGCAAAAAGCACTTCCGGAGGAGTTGATACACCAATTCGTTTCGATTCCGCGGGAAACGCCGTCCCGGATTCTTGGAGCGCGACATCGATAAGCAATGACGGTGGCGATGCTTGGCTTGGATACTCAAACGCAGCAGTCTCAGGCATCAACGCAGTCCCCATCGAATTGAGCACATCAGCCTTTCCCGGATCAGATGGGGCCGGCGGGAATAGCAGCGCATCGAACGTGTCGGTGTCAAACTATTCAACTTCGGGCACGAATCAGTCCACGATCATCACAGTCCTTCAGAAAACTGCCACGGCACTTCCTAACAATCCGACGTGCAATAACTGGCTTCAGGGGCCCAATGAGTCCGGGCTGACGCAGATTCAGAATGTCCTAGCCGCAAACACTTTTGGACATGGAACAATCACTCAAGACAATGTGACGAATTACAAAACCGCTGCTTTCTCGGGAAATCTGAACCCCGACCATACTCAGATACCGGGCCTTCCGCTCAGCGCAACGTTCTTCGTGAATGATCTCGGCGCGTTTTTCAATCAGTTCAAAAACGGCGATTCCACCATGCCATTCAACGTGGGCAAGCGGAATTACTCTGGTGATAGCCTAAGAGCGCAACTAACTATCCTAATCCATGAAACCGCCCACCAAATCAGCGTGCCCGGTTTTCAACCCGACTTTACGTCGAACAAAGCCGAAAAGAACAATAATAAGGCCGTGGACAAGAACTGCAAGAGCATGATTGAGGGAATTCAATGAAAACAAGCCTAGGAAGTGCTCTGCTCATGCTTGCACTTGTTCTGCTAGGGATCTGTCGAGTGGAGGCCACGCAAGGACAACGCGTCAGTGAACAAACAATCCTAGACAAGGACCTCAAACTTGTCGACTTCGAAGACCTGACGTATCCGGTGCCCGCCCGGGCTGCGCACATTCAAGGTGTCGTCGTCATTCGCGCCGCATTGAACGATGAAGGTAAGGTCGTCGACGCCGTTGCGATCTCTGGCAGCGACGTTCTGATTCCTGCGTCGATTGAGAACGCGAAGCGGTGGCGTTTCCAACCCAATTCGGAAAGGGCTGCCATAATCGTCTACAACTTCAGGTTGACCGATGCCTTAAGCAAGTCAGGCTGCAGCCACTTCGTGATTCAGGCTCCAAACTTCGCGACGATCACAAGCTGTCTGCCGACGGTTCAGTAGGCATGCCAGGAAAACGCCGGGTACCCTACGTTCAAGCCTGTTATTTCAGTCGAAGTCGTCCCTACCAAAAACTCCGTATTGATTGAACCGATTGAACTTGAGCGGTTATCGAGATAGTTTGTCGATGCCATGCTAGCGATCATTCTCTCGCTATTTTCTTCGATTCGGCAGGGCTTTCGGACTCAGGTCGCCCTCCGGGCCGAGATCCTGGCTCTTCGACATCAGCTCTTGGTTCTTCAAAGGCCAACAGGAATCATAGGCTCCGTCTGGGTGTCGCCGATCGGCTTTTGTGGGTTTGGCTTTTCCAAACTGCTGTGGAACGGTTGGCGACCTGCTTTGGTGATCGTCAAACCTGAAACCGTGATCGCCTGGCATTGGGCGGGGAGAGCCTGTGGCAAGGAAAGTTTATTCTGCTCGGCGAATCAAATCGCTTAGTCTTAGTCCCAGAGCGCCTGCCAAGGCGTTGGCCACTTCGATTCCCACGTTCACCTTGCCGAGTTCGACCGAGCTGATATATGTGCGGTGGACATTGGCCCGCTCCGCAAAGTCTCCCTGCGAGAGATCGAGCCTCTCTCGCCCCAAACGGATCGCTCGTCCGAGGGTAAGACGCGAAAATCTTGTTGCCTTTGAATACGATCAATCTACAGACGATCCTCTACAGTGGTGATACATGCTGTTCGAGTTTCTGACCGCTGCCTTGGCACTTGCTCTGGTCATGGTCGTAGAGAGCGCCTACCTCTTGATGCATAAACATCCGACCAACAGATTCAAACCTGTAGAAGAATTTGGCCACGGACTCGTGGCATTTGATAGCGCCACTGGTCAGGTTTGCGCGACGGTGCAGACTGGGCCACTAGTCGCGAACCAAAGGCGAGGAGTGTCTTCGGGCAGCGTCCTGGCGATCCAATAACCGACGAGATCCGGGCGGCGGCCGAAGGACACACGGACGAGGACGCAACGCTGGACCTTTTGCGGCAACTTCCGGCGTGTGTGGATATTCGATAGTCGGCTGCCGGCGGCAGTCGCTGTGCGATCGGGATATCAAAAGCGGCGGAGGTGAGACGATGCGACGCGAGTTCATCGGAGAGTGCTCGTCACGAGGCGAAAACCCCGAGGCGGAAAGCCACGAGCGGGAACTGGCGATCAAGTTCATCAAACAGGACTGCGGGAAGCCTCCGCGAGGCGTAGACGTGCAAGTCGGATATGAGGATTCCGAGTACGGCGGCATCGTCGATGCCAGAATCGGCCACCCCTGCCCTTGACCACTGTATGCCTCCTCGGGACTTGGATCGCGTGAACACGGCATTCCGCGTTTGAGCAGACGACCGTAGACTGACAACCAGGCCGATCACAACAGCGGCCATGAGAAACACGCGACTTCGCATAACTCATGATAAGCCAAGGGGCAATCGGCTCCATCGCCCCGGAATTCACGGCAAGATGGTCGGCGAGTCGGAAACTATCCAGAAATGGGGTTCTGGGAACCTACCTACGGCTCCGGACGGGCTGCCGGCAATTCGGAGTCTAAGTTTATCGAGAAAAGACTTTGGGCACGCTTGCGCAGCCGCCGCCGCGTCCCACTTACGGCTCTAGGGGTTCATCCCACCAATGTAGGAACAAGTTTAGGAACAAAACCCCGCCAAACACCATCGAAAACCATGCTACGACGCGCAAGGAAATGCAAGAAAAGCCAACTACTTAGCGTTTCTAGGGTGATCAGCGGGTTGTAGGTTCGAGTCCTACCCGGCTCACCACCGTTTCTCCCTAAGTAGTTCTGCTTCTGTCAGTTTAGGCGTCCTGACGGAATCTCTTCCGCTTTGGACCTGAGAACATCTGAGAACAAAACCCCAGCCACTCGCTCTACCGCCTTCCTTTGCGAGTCCGACACGGCGTGGGTGTACGTGTTCAGCGTCGTCTCGACGTCGGAGTGCCCCAGAAGGGTCTGCGCCGTTTTGAGAGTTTCGCCGTTTGCGTGCAGGAGCGTTGCATTTGTGTGCCGGAAAGAGTGCCAGGAAACGCGTGGCAGCCCAATCCGGTCGCATGCCGGTGCAAGCTCCCGGTTGTACAGATTCTTGCTGTTGAGCGGAGTGCCCTCTGGTGTCTGGAAGATTAGGTCCTGAGGCTCCGCCGGATTCACGCGCGCCCGAAGATTTTCGAGCACGCGCCGAAGTGCCGAGCTGATCGGGATCATTCGCCGGCTGCTTCTGGTTTTCGGCGACACGAATTCACCCGAGGAGTAGTTCTCAGCCACTTCAAGCGTGGCGCCGGGCAGATCAATTCGCTTCCAGCGCAGCGCGAGAATCTCACCGATTCTCATGCCAGTCAGAAGCGCGACTGCTACCACGGACGCGCACGGTTCTGTCAGCACACCGAGCAACTTACAGGCTTGTTCCGCCGAGTAGAATCGCCGTTCCTTCTTGAAGTCGCTTTCGCGAATAACGACTCCATGAGCGGCGTTTTTCTCAACGTAACCGCGTTTGACGGCGCTGCGAAGCACCGTCGCAAACGTGGCCCGCACGCTGCGAAGCGTCGAAGCCGCATACCCCTTTTGTTTCAGGTTCGACAAACACGCCTCAATCTGCGCGACGCCCAGATTTCTCAACGGCGACTCGCCGAATGTCGGCAAGATGTACTTATCGAGCTGATAGGAGTAAATACGCATCGACGATTTTTTCAGCGCCAACGCCGCGTTGAGTTTCCATTCCGTCCTCACGAACTCGGAGAACGTCATAGTGACGTGCGGCGTGCGGTGCTGTTGGCTGACTGCACTCACTCGATCTTGGAGAATTTCGAGTGCCTGCTGTTTGTTGATCTGTGTGATGAAACCGACCGTTTCCGCACGTTGCACGCGTTCGATCGTCCCATCGGGTCTCGCTATATCCTCTCTCCAACGTAAGACATAGCGTTTCGGTTTTCCACGGACTACTACACTTCCGTTTTGGTACCGCGGCCGAGCCAACGAATTCCTCTCCGTCGCAGCTCGTCCGCTTTTTCCTGTGTCCGGGAACAGTGTAACTCGCATGTCAGAGACGTGCATAGCCCGGGATCCTCTGCCGCTCTAGCCACGCAGCTACTTCAATCTCGTCGAATCGCCAGTACTTCCCGAGACGGAATCCTGGTATTCGATTCAGGCCCCTTGACCTGGTTCGGTCATACACCCAGGACACCGGTACGTGCAGCAGCTCAGCAACTTCCTGGACATTTAGGAGTCGCCTATGGTGCTGCGAGTCCAGCGGCCCAGTACCGGCCAAGACGGGTTTTGTTGCGGTTTCCACGTTAGAAATATTCCACTCCGTTCGACCTGTCGCCGAAACCAACTTCTGTCAATCAGACGCGTATTTCCTTGAGCGTGCCCCGAACTTCTGCCAGTTAGCGCTGCCGATTTCGACATTTTCAGTCCTTCCGTGGGCTGCGCCGTAGCACGTCGAATAGTCCCCTCCGAGACCGGTCCGATTTCGGCTCGTCAGGGTTGGGAGATACGGCTCCATCCGCCCTATCCTGTTCCAGAATGATTAGCAGATCTTCCGCCCTGGACATCACCGTGCGCGCCTGTCGAAATTCTGCGTTGACGATTGTGATCGTCAGTTGACCATCAACCGATGCGCTCGCAAGTACACCCTCCCCGTCCTCGGACCAAATTCGCTGGCCGACTAATTCTTGCGCGTGGACGCCAATTGCGCGTTGTTGCACAAGACGATGAACATCGCCCATGCATTTCCCGAGTTCCGCGATTAGGTCGTCTTGTCTCTCCGGGTCGCCCGATTCTGCCCTTCTCACGAGGATCAGGCCGGATTCGCAGTCCAATCTAAGTCCGAGCCTCTCGGCTCGTTCCAGCAATGCCTTTGCCTTCTCGGTTTTATCCATGGTTCCTCCCTGAAAAACTTCTCTCGGCGGCATGCGAGCGACGATTTAACCTCCCGCCGCCGACATACCAGAGTTTTTCCTCAAACAGCCGCGAAAAAGCTCTAACACTGTGGACTCTTCCGTTAGTTGGGAATCCTTTTGCACCAACTCGACTTCCCGCAATACTCTCAGCCCATTCTCGATTCGCTCGACGGTTTGTTGTTGCACAGCTTCCCAGGAGCGCGTTCCAAAGACTGCCTCGATCACCAGCAACTTGACGCGCTTGGACTTCTGATCCAGGCCGGGCCACATCAGAACCATAGTGTTCTCGATTTCCTCTAGCGCGATTCGCTTCTGCCGTTCGCGGCGGTAATACTCGCTGGACCCGTCAGGACCAAAGAGTCCATCGCTGGTGGAGGTGGGCGCGGCCTGCTGTTGGCCGCCAATATCGAAGAACTCAAAGTGAGGCGCAAAGGCCTGGAAGATCGGCTTCCAGTCGCCTTTCTCATAGCCGTCCTTGTCGGCAAAATCGAAAGTCTTTCCATTGAGTGCCCAACTACGATCCTTGAGAATGTGGGCACGATGAAGGAAGCGGCCGCCGCGATGAGCACCCTCGGTTTCGCGGACTTTCTCCATTTCAATCAGAAGATGTGGCTCGTAACCAAATTGACCCTCGGCTCTCATCTTCGAGTCGCCTTTTATGAGTTCCTTCTTCCCGGCGTCATTTTGCTGGTATTCGTACTCGTATCCGAGGCGTCCATTTACGATGATATGTAGAGGGGAGGAAAGGAACTGCGTCGTCCATGTATTCCAGGTTTGTTTGATGTCTTTCCAGTGGTGAAACTCCGGCTTCGAAATCCCTTTCCGGCGGCAGTAGGATTCGATCAACTCGTTCCATGCGTGCGTCACAGAGTCAACGATCAGAGCGCAGCATCCGGCTTCTTGCGCCTCCTTTAAAGCCGTGAGCATGTCAGCGAATGCGCGGCTCTTTACGGTCAGCAATTTGACCCCCTCCGTTCTATATACGGGAATGAGAAAATCGCTGGCGCTCTCGGTGTCCACCATTGCGACTGGCCGCCCTTCACAGTGGGCGAGAGAAAGCCCGAGCGCGATCACGCCCCCGGTGGTGGTCTTTCCGCTGCCAGTGTCGCCAAATATTCCGATCTTGGCGCTGGTTTGCTCGTTGGTCGCTTCGTGGAGCAACGTCGGTACTGCGGCCTCTTTTGACGACTCACGAAGCTCTTCCTGGCTAGCTTTCACGGTGACCTCCCCTAGATTCCTTTCTGCCCATTAGTATGAGGAGTTTGGGCAGAATCTTTTTTCGTTATAAAGAAACGAAAGCCATCGTTCTTTGTGCCCGCGCCAAGTCGAGCGACGGTTCCCGTGGACATGAGCGCGTCGAGGGCGCGTTGGGCCGTTGTTCGAGACAGCCCGATGGTGCCGACGATTCGTGCCAGAGGGAGGGCATCAGATGCGGTCCGAGGCAAGTTCGCAAGGATCGCAGCCCCTGCCTCAACGAGCGCAACTTCTGTGACCGAACCGTGGGACTTGTACCCATCGGAGGTCAGCTCTACGGTGAGCCTGTCAACAAGCCCGTCCGTTCGGCCTAGCCCCCTCAACGTCCGCAGTGTGGGCCGCGTATTACCGTCCGGGCGCCTCAGGGAAAGAAGGTGATCTGCGGCTCCCGCGAATGCAGAACTGCCCCTTCCTGAGTCGCCTAGTTCGCCGCCGCTCTTCCGCTCATGGGCCAGAATTAGAATTCCGATGCCCCCATCGGCGGCCGCCAGGGACAAGGGTTTCATTGCTGCCATGGCGGCACCGGCATTATTTTCGTCGTCGCCTTCGATTCCAGAAAATTGCGAGATAGTGTCGACTACCAACAGCCGCGCGTCATGTTGTTTGCAATGTCGAATCGATTTTTCCACGATTAAAGGCCAGGGCAAGTGATGGACCCTATGCGAGAAAACGATGTGCAACGAGTCCGACGCCTGTAAACCGGCTCTCTGGATTGCCTCGCGAAAGGATCCCGGCCCTTGTTCGCTCAAGTAGACGACATCGGTCTGCCTCGTAGGGATGCCGAGGAAGGACCTCCCGGAAGTTATGGCGGCCGCCGCTTCAAGCGCAAATGTGGTTTTTCCCGCCTGCTTGACCTTCCCGAATAACAACGACGTCGTTCCGGCTGCCACAATCCCAGGGACAATCCATTCGGTGGGATTCGATGTCGAGGAGAAAAGCTGTTTAGCTGAACAAGAAATGTCGCAGATGTTTTCTGCCCCAACTCCTCTCTCCAAACGGGAAGAAAGAGCTTCCAGGGCTTTCCGATGATTGCCCAACAATTGGGACGGGCTCAACGAACTATCTAGTGCGTTCTTGTACAGGCCGTCGCCCAACGCAGCGAGTTCTCTGCGATCCGATGCCGCCAAGACGCTACGGATTTCTGACTCGATATTGAATTGCCGCGGAATGCCATCGAGCAAGCCGGAAACGTACGCAGCGCCGCCGGATGCGTCCAACTTTCCCCTAGCGTCCAAATAGTCGATTAGGACGACCAAATCGATCGCGCGGCCCGATTCTCTTAGCTCCAGGTAAGCTGCGAATATGATCGCGTGCTGCGTAAGCAAGAAATCGGACGGCTCTAGGACCGCGGCAGCTTTGAACGCATCGCTATTGAGCAATATCGAGCCCAAGATGCTGCGCTCACAGTAGAGGCTGCGGGGAGGACGATTTTCAAAGCCCGTCTCGATGGCAACCATTCCCGAAATCGTCGATCCTGAAAGTGGCTTCGTTTTCATATTTATTTCTGCCGCCGATCAGTCCGCGATCTGCGCGCCGGGACCGTGCCCTCTGCGATGAGCCGCGCGAGTTCTGATGCCGGGATTCTGATCGCCCGACCGCCGAGACGGATTACGGTAATCTTCCGGCGCAGAACCCACCGCCGGATTGTGGCTTCACGAAAATTACCGGCTTCGGCGAATTCCTTGACTCGCAGCAAAGGTTCCACTTTCGCCTCCTCGATCGGCATTCGGAGTGCTATGCACAGTTAAGAATTGCGTTTTCTTGCTTGCGTGACAAGGGGGTAGATGGTAGTTTATGTAGCATGCAAACACGACATAACAGTACGACAGATCACCCCAAGAAATATTACGGCGAAGCGACTGCGGCCTTCCTGATCCACTGGCTAACAGGTCCTGGGCGCATGAAGTGGAAGACGTGGCGTTCTCGATTCGTGGGCGTCTTCGGTGGAAGCGCCAATCAGGATGAGGAGGCGCGCGTCCGAGTCACAAAACTGCTTCTGACAATTCAACAGTTCCACGAGCTTGGGGATACTCTCTACTCTGGAGAGAAGTCAGTGACTACGGAAAGAGACTGGCGCCTGTTCAGCTTTATCGCTGAGTCGATCAACAAGGATTTGACCATTTACGTGTCGCATCCAAGTGTGGTCATCAATCCGTTGATCAGATCGAAATCCGGCGAATTTAGGCCCCTCCACGCGAATGAACCTGCGTACCGATGGGGAATGGCACAGAACACTCGGAGCTTGTTGCCTCAAGAAATTGTTGCCGTTCATCTCATTCAACAAGGCGATCGGGAGGGATGGCTTGATCGCGTACGAAGTTGCAGGACATGTGGTCTATGGCTTTTCGCCCGGAAGTCGGCAACGTGGCACTGCTCTCAGAAATGCTATAGGAAGCAATATCAGAAGACCGACGAGTATCGTCGAAGGCGACGCAGTAACCATTTGCGGCTGAAACGGCCTTAGACACTTACTACCACTGGGAACGGCGAGGAGACCCGTTGGATCACCAGAAGTGCACTGGTATTGGGCTATCGATGACCTTGGGCAAGTTTTAAAGGAGTAGCGACTCAAGTCCTAGTTCGATCGATAGATAGGTTGCGGGCCGAGGCCATATCTTGTGGCTATGGTTTGAACTTGAGTTCGCCCTGCCAATTTCGACGGAAAGACGATGTGAAGAATTGCCGTTGCCCTTCCGTAGCCTCCACAGCACCGCCGGAGATGTCCTCGGCGAGTGCGCGAATAAAATCCTCGCCGCCACGGACGTCTCGACTCGAATAACAAATGCTTCGAAGTGTGTCGGGGCGGGAAGCACACCTAAGAAAATCGACGCGAGGCCACTGGTTACGAATGAATTTCTCGATAAGTGCTTGGCGTAGGCGTTCGCATTTGTCCCAGTTCCGCGTCTTGGGCAGAGCCGGAACGTCACGCTCCAGCATCTTCCAGGCTCGATAACTTAACGGATCAGACGCACCACTATGAGCAGCGGCATGGACGTGCTCGAAAGACACCGCCATCAGGGCAGTCGTTTCTCTTTTCGTGTGTGTAAAGCCTAGGGAGAGCAAGAAGGCCGCTGCCTCGGCGTTTGGGAACTCGAAAATCAGATCTTTGGCTCCTCGGCACAATTCCAACCACGGTCTCAGCCCGTAGGTCTCCAACGCAGCTTGGTGGGAGTCCAATAGTCCGGCCAACACCGTCATCGCCCGAGTCGAATTGGTGATGTCAGTCCGATCTAAGAGCGCGATCAGTACCGACTGATTCGATGCGAGTGCCGTCCGCCAACTCTCAGTCGGAACCCACCCGGAGTCAATCGTATTGGCCGTAGCCCGGTCCAGAATCGCATGCGCCGACTCCTCTCCAAAGCCTTCCACAAGCGGTCGTGCCAATTCTTTGGGCCCGCTCTCAATCGCGCATGAAAGCCAATTTCTCGAAACCGTTGCCCCCTCGTCCGTTCTTAAATAATCCAATATTCCGTAATACGTGTCGGGACTTCGGCCGCATCTCCAGAAGTCGCTCATGGTCAGCAATTTGGCATTTCGCACGACCAACGCCAGAAGCAGACCACCTCTTGTACTAGCAATTTTACAGACATCCTCGGCACTCATCGAATCGACAAATCCGGCGATAATCTCATCCGCAAATGGCGTCGTCGCGCGGTCCAACAGCGAGAATAGCAAGGACTGTGCATATTCGCGATCAAAACGCCATCGGTCGTTCGCGCGAAGCCGCAAATCGAGCTGAGAAACATCAAGGCTTACATAATGCGGGGTCGTAGCAAGCTCACCCAGTAATACTCGCTCATGTCGTAGTCCCCACGATCCCGGGTCTTGCACCCTATAACCGTAGAAATCTTGTTTCAGGGTCGCACCATTTGTCGGAGAAGGATAAACGGAAGCTATCTGTTGAGTCACGGTCGAGAATGCTTCTTGTTTTTCGCTGGGGGCCAACGCATTAAGATTATGGAGAAATACGTAGAGCGTCGCGAGCTTCTTGAAGAGTGGAAGTCCTTTTACCAGAGGGTCCGCGTATCTCCAAATAAAATCCCTGAACGGACCGCCACCATTTGCAAGGTCCCTGATTACGGGAGAAATCCACTCAGAGTTTGGCGCTGAATACTCTCCAAGCTCGGTGGAATCAAGGTCTAGCAGTAGGCCGTCGAAATCCCGCTGCAATTCCCGCATCAGTTTGAACGGGACGACCTGCAAATCGAAGCTCCTGCCACCTATCGTTCGGTTTGAAAGCGAACCAGTGCAAAATGTGAAAGAACTTCGAAGCGCGGGCCACTGTTGCGACCAGATCGCAAATACAGTGGCCTGGAATGAAAACGAATCATACGCAGGGATCATGACCGGTTTGTCGTACTGCTCATACAGGGCAGGAAGCAGCGCGGCGGGATGTATGACCTTGGAGTCCGTGGGAACCGGAATTGATTGTTGCAGCCATAGCGCGGTCTGGTACTGTCCAGAAACTGACGTTGAGGGCCTATTGAATAACGGCAAGAGACTAGAAACACTGCGAATGAAGGCTAGATCGTCGTTTGCAATCAGAAGAACGTGTGACCATACGCAACCGGGGCGCTCCATTTCGGGGGCATACCAAGTTTTCACAATGGCGTAGGAATCCTCACCATCCAGTGGATAACCACTGACATATTCCTCAAAGCCTTCGACTGTTCGAGGGCCCGACATGTCGGTCAAAATCAACAGGCTTCGCTCCGCGCCTGGCGTGAAACGGCGTGAGGCTTGAAGGAGCCGGTGCCCTTCGCGATAACCGAATAATGCCTGATCGATCCGAATTCCCGTTTCCATCACCAAGGGCACATTTTAGCGAAGGCCTAGGCACCACCGAATCGGTTCGGAAATGTCGTGCCGGGCGCAATCCGGCCCCTCTATTAGTATCCTCTCAGCGGTTCTTTCGAAACGCTGCAATGCTTGCCGATCTGCGCTTAGGTCTCCTCCCTGGGCGCTGACTCCGTATATTCTCACGTTTATAAATTCCGGGTTACTCCTCATGAATTGTACGAGATACGGCAAGCGGTCCGTCAACCAAGCTTCTGCTCCAGCGCTACCGCTGTATTGGTCACCGTGCTTATTTTTCACGATGTCCCAAGCAGAAATCACAATGCCGAGCCGAATTGGGAATTCACTCTTCGAACGTTGATGCACAAATTGCAACAACTCAACGAGTTGAACCTGCGTAGGTGCCATCAACGGGTTCCATTCCTCTGTCGGCTCGACCGTCCTATCACTATCGCGCAAAATAGCTTCGTAAGCGTCGGCCTCCGCTTCTTCCGGTATCGCCGCCTCCACCATCTGTTGCATTTCTCGAATCGAAATTGGCTCTTTGACCGTGTCGGGATGAACGAACAGCAACAAACCTCGGGCGTTAGCGATGTGCTCGTCGTACTCTGTCGGCCAATGCCGTCCGGTCCACGCTTGTTCGAATGCCTCCCCGGATAAATCGGGAAAGGCAACCTCGCCAACTGCACCCTGTTCATTTTTCAGCCAGAGTGAGACTGACTGTTCCTGCCCTAAAACCGTGCGACCGACCTGCTGGAACGACAGCCACTCATTCCGTATTTCGTTCAAGTGTTTCGCTTCGTCAGAAATTTTTTCCAGACGCAGTGATCCTTTTATCTCCTCAGATTCCGTCACATGCCAAAGTGCCGCGAGGAACGTCGTCTTTCCGGTTTGCGGCAGACCAACGGCGACCAGCTTATTCATCCCCATCAGCCTTGAACATCCCGGGAACTTCACGAAAGGCAAACCGATCGAACATGCGATCGGAGTTAACGATAGGGAATTTGACGTTCTTCGGATCGAACTTGCGAGGCGGTTCATCAGCCCAACTTCGAATGAACTCGCTTAATCCGTGGGCTGGCGCGAGTTTGCTTTTGTAGTGGGGCCGCGAGGCAATTGGCTCGATGCGGATTCTGCCGACCTTGCCCTCCCATTGTTGCGATATTTCATCTCGTTGCGCCTTGAGAAATTCGTCAGCTTTTTGTGCACCGCCGCATCGCGCTATCGCAATGTCCCACTTGGTCAGGAGAACGTCGATTCGCGCATCCGGCTGAAACATGTTTTGTTCGAGACAGCGTCGAACTAGCAAAGAGGCGTTAGCGCGTGTCAGGGCACGATATTCGTCAGATGCAAGACGCCCCGCGTCGATGAGATGGACGAAATAGTCTGCTCTTCGAATGATCGTTTGCTTTTGCATTTCGGTAGCTGAGTTCATCGCCGAGTCGTAAAGTTCACCGGACATATCCGCCACCAACAGGTGCTGGACGGGGGTTCGCAGGTCTTGATTTCTCAGTTTCAGGTGATAGAACATGAGCCCATCAGCGGGTCGGGTCCGGCCCGTGGTTGGCTTGTCTCCGCCGCTGGAGAAGCGAGACTCAAAGCAGCGTTCCTCAAATCCCATCAGCGTTCTTGAGCCAGCGCACAAGAAACCGGCAAACGACAGCCCCCGTTGGAAAGCATCATGCAGGCTCGCGAGCAATGTTGTCTTTCCACATTTCGCAGAACCAACCAATAAAACAACGGGCGTTGCGTTCGCTCGAAGAATTTCCGAACTGCTGGTATTGGTAAACGGTTTGCCGGTCGGTAGTTGCACGATGTTAGGAGCTGCTGTCGAGGCCTTCTCGGGGACGGCATGGCTCGCACTTGGTGAATCCGGGGTCGCCATATCATCCCTTCGGCGTCAGTGCGCGGAGAAGTAACAGTTCGTTATACACCTGCATAGCCAAACGTTCGGGGGCGGCTTTCGCGCCTACTTTCAATCCAGTCGCGTGCTCAAAGGCCGCGGTCCAGGTCTTGGCACCGCCCGACTCGACAGATTTGATCACGCCGAACAACATCGGACACAGATCAGGAAGCTGGACGGGAATCTTAGGAAGCCATTCTTGCTTCCAATTGAGTTCACACGAATCGACACAGTCGGTCACCTTTACCGATTCAGGCAACTTCGGCTGAACCATCCTGAGCATCCGATGCAAGAATGCGGAGGCACCGAGTGGCCCAGGTAGGAACGCAGTCAAATCAGCCAAATCTCTGGCTCCCCAAATACAGGCCTCGGGGAGCTTGAGGGCAGACAACGGCTTCGCGCCATCAAAAGTATGCTCGCTCACAATCCACCACAAGATGTCCGATTGCTCCTTTTCACTCTTGAACATCGCGTTCGCTGAGCCCGCAACGGATTTCGCATGCTTCGACTGCAAACTCATCAGCTCTTTAAGAACGGCTTCTGTCGCGCTCCAAACGCTATTTGCGTCAGAAATTGTGACGCCCCCCTTTGCGGCCAAGGATTTCAGGAAGGCTGAGGTATCAAGTTCGAAGGCTTTGGTAGAAACGGCCGCTCTTCTTGTGCGAACGGATTCCTCGGCCAAGTAATTGGACGTTTCTTCTACAACGCCCTGGATTCTCGGTGACTTCCTCATCCCTTCTGCATCCGCGGTCGAAACGGCCAAGGCCGTAGCGTCGGCAACTTCGGTTGGTTTGCCCACGGCAGTCGCTATCACAGCGCCGGACAAAACGGTCAATTCGTTTCCGTCATTTTGAAGGAGATAGGATGTGTCCTGCGCCTTGGCGGCGTTTCGAATTTCTTCGCGGTATGAATCAGCTCCGGGCAGACTGAAAAATGTTCGGACCAATCCCGGCACGTTAGCAATATCAAGGCTCTCATGAAGTTGCTCGACGGCCTTCCACCGCAATTCGAGCGTCTTAGGATCGTGGTGCAAGGAAACACTCTCGTACCAGTCTGCAAAACTCCTATGCATAGCCATATTTAGGTCCGGCGACCGTTCGTTTTAGGGTCGCTGACCAGAGAGGCCCTCGACTTCATCCCAAACGGCATCCAGGACTCCTTTCTTCTTTGCACGTTCGAAGCAGGCGACGAATACGTCTGTGTCCGGCAACTGTTGGTCCTTTTCCTCCCACAGATCGAACTTCTTCATGATGCCAACTTTTGCGTGGTGAGGTAAGCCGATGAACTTAAAAAGCAGTTTTTTCTTGTTGCGATTCATACCTGATTTCAGGTTGTCAGAGGCTTGTTCCGCAGGCGCTTCCGAACTTCCTTCTGCTTTCTGATGTCCGGCAATCATCGTGGCCCTCCGCTCTGGCAACTTCAACTTGTAGTTTCTAGAATTGCCCTCGTAAGTACCTTGCTCACGCAGGAACTGCCGGTCCGGGTGGTGCCAGACGCGCGCGTAAAGATCGACCGACATGGTGCGACTCTTTCCATCGGACTCTACCGAAATCGACAAATAATTATACCGAGGCAACCAGCTCGACCCGCTGCGTTCCGGGTGTACAGCACCCGCCGTCAGCCATAGAGTGTCGTCTATTTGATTGCCTTGTTGGATGTGTTTGTGACCGAAAAGCTGAATGCGCGAGTAGGCCATCAGGGACTGCCTTGTATTCTCGCCGTCCAGCAGCCAACTTATCGGATGGTGACAGAGCGTCAGATATTCGACACCCTCCTCCCTGCTATATTCGGTTTGAAAGCTGCTTACAAACAGCTTGTTGTCTTTTTCATCGTCCTGTAATCCCGAGCAGATGGCAGAGTTTATTCCGCGGAGTCGCAGAATCGAACCATCATTAAGGAGCAAATCATCCGTCCACCACGGTTGTTTTGGCCGCGTTAGACAATCCAGACGCGCTGCGAATTCGTCATTGTAAGCTTTCAAAGGGGAGAAAAGTAGACTGCCGGTGTTCGGATTCTCAAGGTCTTCTCGAAATTGTCTATCTCGATTCGTTGCGCGTCGAACGCGGTCGTGCACAGCACTGATCGCCGTGTTCTCCTTGAGAACTGATTGATCTACGTCGTGATTGCCCGGCACGGACCACATGTATTCCTTCTGGCAGCCAAGCACGTCGGCGACCTCAGCTAGCCATTTGAGAGCAGTTTGGTACTCGGGGGATTTTCCTGCGAAGGCAATGTCGCCCGTGATCAGAATCCCACTTACCGGCTCAAGTTGGGCGCGAAGGTTTCTTGCATCGGCAATCAGCGCATCTCTGACGGCGCGATCCAAATCGAAGGAACTTTCGTCACTGACTCCCTTAATAAAATGGATGTCCGACAGATGGACGAACGTTAACTTGCCGTTTGGCATGCGCTTGTGTTCTCGACTGATGTCTGATCCGATGATTGACTGCTCATCATACTCGTAACGCGAATGTCGCTCAATACCAGTCGATTCGCTCCCGGGCGTTACGAACTCATCCCTAGAACCCACTTGTCCGGGTTTGGGCGTTAGTCAGGCACAAGGCCAGGCAGCCCCAATTTAGCGACGCGGCATCACATGCACATCGAGAACTTGTTAATTCGCAGAGGAGAATGCCGATGACATCGTGGCTGGTTCGGTTCGCGGCCAAGTGTGGAGTACTCGCTGCGGCTTTCGTCGTGGCGTCGATAGCCCATTCGCAGGGCGTCAGCGCCTCAAAAGCCAACGATCTTGAAAACCAATTTGAGCACGCGCTGATTGAACGGGATTCGAAGGCAGTCGGAGCCCTGATGGCGGATAACGCGAGCATCATTTACGCGACCCCAAGTCTCTCCCCGAGCAGAAACAATTCGATCGGGCAATACACGACCGCAGCCATTTGGTCCAAGGCGGAATTCCTCTCTCAAATCGACGATGGAACGGCTGCGGGAACAAATGTCGTATGTCTCGCAACCACTGCTTGCAGGGCGGAGCTAGAAAATTTCGATGACGGGAATCGACAAACAACATCGTACGGTGCCAGTTCCGTGGTCACAGTGCCCGCGCAGGAACTTATACCCAGAATGGTGTCGTGCTTTGGCAATTGCAGAGTCTTGGGACCCCACGCGGAGGTTTACGTGACGGCAGTGTGGACTCGCACCGCGCTTGGCCAGCGAGTAGTATTTTTCGAAACTGCGCTAATTAAGCCGGGTGTGGACAAGTACCTTAGGCCGGAGAATGTTCTGAGCCCGCCCCTTCCTGACCCCAAGTAGACTGACGTGATAGTCGGATGGACCCAGCTCGTACCGGGACCCACTGGCCCGGTTTGGGCGTTTAGTCTTAATGCTATACTCTGCTCGCCGAACATGGAGAAATCACTTCTGAATAAGGGTGCGCTAGTCGTGGGCGCTGCGGTTTCGTTTTTAGCGCTCACCTGGCTGGTAAGCTCAGATGGAAAACCGTCGCAGGCAGTCGGCGGTCGCGCCTTAATTTTGCTCGGTGTCGTTGTTGCGTTGGGAGCCCTAGTTCTCTGGTCTACGATTGTTGGACTTTGGTCCCGGAGCCGGATGTGGTCGCCTCAATGGACTTTTCTAGTTGGTGCGATGCCGTTCTACCTACTCGGAATGTGGATCTTTTTTCTTAGTAGCCTCGAAATGCGGTTACCGGGATACACGAGAATGTTGCTAATGGTTTGCTTGGGTTCTCTTGCAGGACGACGGGCTCGAAAAATGGCGTATCCCCAGTTCTCTGACAAAGACTCCCCGTCCACTCCGTTACCGCCGCCCACACTCTTTCCAAAGTAAGTCACGAAGTCAGATTACCGGAGAAGTCCGTTCCGGTGCCCACATGGACGGGCGTTAATCAGGACTTGGACTGAACAGAGCCTCCAGCCGTGGTAGAACTTTCACAGGGGGTGAACTATGTGGTGGCGACTGAGCGTGATCTTGCTCGCTTTGGCGTTCCAAACGTCGTTTCCCGCACATTCTACCGACACTCTTCGCCAACGGTATGGTCAACCAGTTTCAGAAACGTTTCTTGTTGGGCCTGGAATCTTTGTGTCGGCTACCTACGGGACCAGCGGGAATACGTGTGAATTAGTAATTGGTCCGGGGACAAAGGAACCTGACCCGAATAACAAGATGATGAAAAGGTGGCCCGGCTCCGACCCAATTGATGACAATGTTTTGCAGGAAATTGGAAACGAACTCGTCCCTAAATCAGAACGGGGAGACTACGTAATCGGGACATTCATGAACGTCTTCTGCCTCCCGGAAAACGATTGCGCTGGGGTAAAAGAGGACTATCAGAACCTCGCGATTTTCCGGTCTAATGCCGGTGTGAAAGGCGCTTCGCGCTATGAAACGATTCGATGGAAGCGGACTGAATGCGCTCAGAACTAGGAATCGCGTAGACTCTCTGGCGAGCACATTTATGGAGGCGTTTTGACCGAGCTTCGCAACTACATGCTCCTCGCCTCATATCCGGCAATAGCCATATTCGTATTTGATCTATTCAGCCCGGGTTCGCGCTGGGCAACGAAGAACAAGTCAATGGCCGTCCCGGAATCGCTCAGGCAACAAGACGAGAGGCGAGGTCGGGTGTTGCTCCTGTTCAAATATCCATTACTCCTGATCGTAACTGCGTGGCTCGTCGGCGGCTTCACGAACCTCTCTACCTCCATTGCATACCACCGCCTCGGTTTCAGGTCTTATTTCGTCGGCATTCTTGCGGGCCTATTCGCTCTAGCGTTTAGGCGCCTTGCAGCCTCCGCCCCCTCGATTTCACAGTTCGAGGTCGAAGACTATTCGTTGCGAGGCACGGTATCCGTCTGGCTCGCAATCTTCGCGATCGGTGCAATAGCAGAAGAATCGTGGCGGGCTCTCTGTATCGGCTCGTTTCATGATGGTCCGAGGTTCGGGAACGTTGCTGCGGCCGCATGCTTCTCGCTTGCACACATGAGCGGATTGCCTCCGCGAATGACCCGGGGCCTCGGCGTCGCCGCGGTCGAGGTCGTGGTCGGCCTGATATTTGGGGCAACCTTCATGGTGACGGGTAGTGTCTTTTCATCATTCCTCGCGAGCATCGTGTATTACACAAGCAACTACTTTTGGATTCGGCATCGGTATTTGCCAGTGGGCCGTCTAGGCGCCAGTTAGGTTATGACGGAGTTCTTGAATCTTCGCTTCTCAAGGGTCGCTCGGGTGACTCCTGATTAGCGGGCCTACCGGAGAAGTGGCTACTTGTGCCCAAACGCAACGGCTCAAACTTCGCTCTTCTCCCGAGGCCTGGCGAACCCGAGACCACCTCGCTTGGCCTTTTGTGTCACGCCGTCGTCAGGTTCGTACCGAACGTTTGATGGATGGAATAGAGCGCGACTGGCGCGCAGATTCTTCTCGCGTTCAGCTTCCTCAAGATCGATTCCCATTTCGGCGAGCTGAACCATGCACTCACGCTTGCGGACAATGGCAGCACGAAGGTCCGCAATCAAGCGGTCCACGTCCATCGCCTTTCGATCGATTGCGGGTTCGCCGGTAAAATGCTCGTCGACAATCTGCCCCTCAAACACAACGCGCTCGGGTTGAAGGACGAGCAGCCGACCGATACGCGCGAATATCGTTGCCCGCCGTTCCGTTTCATCGCGCAGCTTACCAATCCGCTTTTCGAGTTCACTCTGCTCGACCACGAGCTTCCCGATCAGAAGTTGTCTTTCTCCCTCAAATGTCGTCATTAGTTGGCTCCTCTTTCAAAGAGAAGCGAAACACGGCTCCCCGGCTCCGGTCGCTGGTCATGTGGTGCCGCGCCGTCACCCGCACGGGCAGGGGCAGGGGGGGGCAGGACCCAACGCGATGGCGTTTTCCTTTCACCACCACTTAGCGCCCTTGCTCCTCCCGGAGACGGTCACAGGTGTTTGAGTCCACAACGACTCCCACATGAGGTCGAGAACGAGCGAGATGGCACGTCACAAGCGTATGTAAGCCGCGTCCTTGTCTCCACGTCATGCCGCCCAGGCAACACTCCCCAGATGAGCCCTGCCGATCCAATGCCAGCCTGAGAACAACCTGAGAACAAAACCCCCCAAATACCGCGCTATACGAACACAAGAGACACAGGAAAAAGCTAGAAAACAAACGACTGCGACATACCCGGAGAAATCAGCGGGTTGTAGGTTCGAGTCCTACCCGGCTCACCAAAAACTCAATGAAACTGATGCTTTTTGGCGATTCCTTGCTTTGCGAAGGAGGAGCCTTCTGACTTTGTCAACCAGTTGTCAACACTTCTTCGGCTATGGGGCAGTACTCTGCGGGAGGGAACATGGACCCTGTCTCAGCAGTCACAACCGCGTGGACAATCGCGAAAACGGCGGGGGGAATTTCCAAAAAGCTGTTTGAGTTCGAGAAGTCCCTTTATACCTGGATCAGACCGCGCGGCCCGCTTTCGTTGAGTTCGGATTACTTAAGAATCGTTCCGAGGTCTGGGTAGAGTGTTTCGACAACCGATAGAGAACGGCGACACGCCGGGACGGAAGATAGCCGCGATGAAAAGGTATATGGATGAAGAACTCGAGGACAATGCGCTCGGTCTCGAACATCGCGACCTGGGACTATTCGACCAGGTGGTCAATGACGTGACTGTGGATCATCCCGACACGAAAGCCTACTACGACGGCAGAAAGGGCATCGACTACACAGAACTTGACGACGACAGCGACGACAGCGACGAAGCGGACGTTGACGAGGATGACTGACAAGGTCACGCGATGGGAGTGACCTGCGCTCGCGCGAGCCTCGATTTCGAATATTCGTTTGCCAAGGGTGCCACCAGCAGCGGTCGATGAAACTTCAAACTGCAAGGTCGGGCGGGTAGTGGAGTCTCCAGTCGGGATCGTACGAAGCGTTCGTCATTCCGTGGGTCAGATAGAAGTCATATAGAAGTCCCTGCGTCTTAAATCGCTCAAAGTCACTGCGGTCAAAGCCTGCCCGGGACATCAGAAAGCCGATCGACTGGTGGTAGGGATAGGCATAGTCGAGTTGTTGGAGCGTTTGAGCGAGCCGACTTACGTCCACGCGCTCCCGTGCTTTGACGTACGCCTTGAGAACCGCAGAGGCACCGCCCGAGTACTGAGGGCGAACGGCGAGTTCGACCAACGTTCTTTCCGGGTTTGAAACGTGGAGCTGGCCCAGTTCAGCGCGCTCGATGTGCTCGACGCCGAAATTGCCCGAGGCCTTGCCGTTCAGTAGGACATACTGGGTGGGAGGGGCTAGATTCATCTGCCAGAAGCGATAGTTGGACTCTCTAGCTGACCTAAGAAACGCTCGGTCGATGGCGTCTTGCGACAGGTTTCGATTGGAAGTCTTCGGTGATTGCTCTTTGTTGATGTAAGTGATGCGGGGGTCCGCCGCGGTGAGCAAATGCAGGGATGCCGCAGTTCCATGAGAGAGATACGAGCCCTTCCTGAGGGATAACGCAATTTGAAATCGGGATGCAAGTCTGGATGCGAATCTTGTTTTCGGTTCATACAGGTCTGACGTCAGCGAAACGGTTTGCAGCCACCCGCCTTCTAATAGGATCTGGGAAAAGTGTTGCTTGGTCCACGACGTCGGAAACCCCCAGACTGGTCGATTTTGAGCAATGAAGTCGTATAGCTCATCGTGGTTGAAGGCGCAGTATCGGTTTCGCTCGAAGTACTCATCGAGCGCGCTTCGATGGGAGTTTCGCACCACGGTCACAGCGGGCTCCTGTTCTGCGCCACCGCCTGGCTAGGGGTATGTATACCCTTAGCCAGAGGATCGGCGTGGAAGACTAAAGGTATATATACCTTGAGTCTTCCTTACGTTCTACACAAATACGTATTTAATGAGATGCAAAATACCAATACGATTCCTATTACATACATAAATGTAGTCGTTTGACAGATCTCAGGGTACAATATCCTCGTGAACATATAAATACAGATGAATCTAGCCGAGCAACTCGAAGTGTTACGGCGATAAGGCTTCTCCGAGGAGCAAGCACAGGTTATCGCGCTCATGAGGGAGGCTGCAACAGTCGTGTTTAGACGATGGCCGGAATCGTTCATTCTCCACGGAGGAGCGAACTTGGTGCTGTTCCAGGAAAGCGTACGACATTCGGCTGACTTGGACCTGCACCTGCGGTCCGATTTGCCTCCCGCGGCCCAAGTGGCAGATGTGCTGCGCGAGGGACTCGAACCCCTGGCAAAACTGCTCGAACAACATCCCCTGGGGGTGAATGTCTTGCGGCCCGGCCAGGACCTAATTGGCGTGTCGTCCCCGGCAGGCGGAGTTCTATTTACGATCGACCTGAACCGCATGGGATCAGTGATTCAATCCGGCATCGAGGAGCAACTCCTGGAGGGTTTGGGCACACGCGACACGGCGAATGTAAAATTTGTGTCGCGAGACCACCTGTTGCTCCAGAAAGCGGAGGCGTTCCTACTCAGACGGTTCGTAAAGGCCAGAGACGCGTACGACATTCGATTTCTGCTTGATAGCGGCGCGCGACTCAATGGCCATTTGCGCGATCATCTGGCGGACCTGCTCTTGGGTGATATCGATCGAGAGCAAATCAACGAACGCATTGCAAGCGTTACGGATGACCTCTGCCGTGCTGAGCTGAAAGGGTTCTTGCCAAAAGCCCGATACGAAGCGCTCGAAAAGGAGCATTTTCAATCCCTGAAGGACGGTTTGTCAGAGCTGTTCGGAGAGTGGCTATGAAATCTCATGTGGACTGGGCCTCCCTGCTGGCCTCTGAAGCGAAGACTCAGGTGGTGATCCGTGCCGACGAGATCGCTCGGAAGCACAACCTCGCCTATGGTTCGGTCATCGCAGCGCTCGTGCGTCAGGAGCGCCGGGGGCTGGCGGAACATGTGACTCGAAACATCTACCTGAATAAGCTTGCCGTGGGATACAGCTCGAGAGATTTTGTGAGTGTCATCGATGCGCATTCCTATATTTCGCTCGATTCCGCACTGCTCGAATGGGGCATCTCGACGCAAAGCCCGAATGGCCTAACGTGTGTGACGACCGGCAAACGGCGCTCGATCCGTACGGTCTCCCTGATCATCGAATTCAGGAGTATCAATGAAGATCTCTTTTGGGGATTTGAGGAACGAAAGAGTCGCTATGGCACTTACAGGATCGCTGAACCGGAAAAAGCTGTACTCGACTGGGTCTATCTTGGATTGAAGGACGACATTCCGGTGCACCTGGACGAACTTCAGTTCGATCGGCTAAACGTTTCCAAACTACTTGCACTCGGGAAGAAGTTCCCGCGTTCCGTGGTTGAGGCGATTCTTCCGACAGTGCTTGAAAAATGCCTGCCAGGCCAATCTGTCCTGCAGAAGGCCTAACTGAGTGAAGGTCTTCACGGCCGCGCGCTGGTCGAAGGATTTGGCGCTACCGTGATTGTTGCTCGACGTCGAAGTTGACCGCTTGCGAGCTAACGGATTCGCGAGAGCTTCTAGCGAAGAAGTACAGGGACGACGAAGTTTTGGCCCACTTAGTCAGATACATTCTCTGCTGGAGTTATGAAGTGCCGGCCTGCTCTCCCGCTCAGAAGAACAATTCCCCAACGCTAACGGTGGAGTTTACGACATACGATGTTACGCTTGCGTTGGATCGCCTAAACGGCGCGAACATCAGACAACACGGCCCTTTTGACATCCAAGAGAAACGTGAGCAATTCATGGTCGTTAAGGCTGGGTTTGCATTTTGGCCACAGGAATCGCAGTGCTTCTTGCAGTTCCGCGCGTAGGCGGGTGATGCTAAATAGGTTGGATTGTGCCTGTCTGTCTCCCTAACCCGCAGTGAACTCCCGGGAGGCTCCAAACTATGCCCAGAACGAAAATCCGGAGAACGACATGAAACTTCGCCTTGGATCAGTGACTCCGCCCTTTCTGTCGTTAGCCCTGTCTCTTCTACTTCTTCTGTCTCCGATAGCGTCGGCTCAACAGAAAAAAGAAGAATCCGCGCCTCCACCAGCACCGAAGGGCGCACCGGCTCGCGCGCCGAGGCCGGCACCTCCCAAGCCGCCTAAACCACCGGAACCCGCGGAGCATCACGAGGCAACGGGCGGCGCGTCGGGGGCTCATTCGGGACGAACGACGGGGTCGCCACGTGAAAATCTGAGCCATTCGACCAAAACTGAAAATGGCCACGCAGCTGCGGGAACGAACAGGTCGTCAAGGGGAGCGAGCGGGACAAACAAAGCAACAACTGGCAATTCGGGGACGGGTCATACGACGGCTTCGACGGTCCCGGTGGACCCCCGACAGCCAACCGGGCTGAACCTGAGGGTGCCGAGCGGCGCGGGCGGAGCGGCTAATTCAGCCAACGCGACCAATTCGGCGGGAGCAATGAAGCTCCCGAATGGCGGGACGAAGACACTGCACGCCGACGGGAGTTCGGTGGAGCGAAATCGTAGCGGTAAAGTGACCACGGTGACGACTTCCAAAGGCGCAACGGCGAAGATGGACATCCATGGCAGGGCGACGGCGATTCGCGATGGCAAGGGAATGGCGATCAGTCGCGGGCCACACGGCGAGCAGAGAATCGAGTCCACGTACGCGGATCACAGCAAGTTGGTTTCAACCGGCAAACAGAGCGGCTACCTGGAACGGCATTTCAATCGCGGCGGGCATGAATTTGCCCAGCGCTCTTACTACCACAACGGCCACTACTACACGCGTGTCTATGTTCCTTACTTCTACGGCGGCTACGCCTACTACGGCTACATTCCCACTGTCTACTACGAGCCGGTGTTTTACGGCTGGGTGTACAACCCGTGGCCGTCGCCGGTGTCGTACGTATGGGGATGGTATGGAGCGCCGTGGTACGCGCCCTTTGGGTATTACTTCGCGCCGTACCCAGTCTACCCGGGGCCGGCATTCTGGCTGGCGGATTTTACGCTGGCGGAGAGTTTACGGGTAGCAGCGGAGGAAGCGGAGTCGGGAAGCGTGAGGGAAGGAGCCGGCCTCGTGTACGTCTCGGCGCGCCTGAGCCAGCAGAATCAGGGCCAGGGAGCTCCGCTAGTGACCTCTGCGGTTAAAGACGAGATCGCGGAGCAAGTGAAGCAAATCATCGCGGATGAGAAGGAGGCGGCAGCGAGACAGAGAAATTCCGGCGCCGGCCCCGTCACCACGCCGGCAGTACCACCGTCGCTTGACCCACGATTCTCGCTGTTCATCGTCACCTCGGGATTGAGCCTGGACATAGATACCGCCGCCTGCTCGATCACCGGCGGAGACATCCTTCGACGCAAAGACTACACTCCGGACGGAAACAATGCGGTCGCCGTCGAAGTGGTAAGCAGCAAGAATGGGGACTGCGCCGTGGGAACGGCCTCGCGATTGAAAGTGGACGATCTCGAGGAGATGCACGACAACTTCCGCGAGAAAGTTGACGAGGGATTGAAGTCGCTTTCGGAAAACCAGGGCAAGGGCGTCATTCCCGCCGGGCCAGCCGCAAATCCGAAACAGGTTCCCGAGGGGCAATCCGATCCCGATCTCACCGTGGGGGACGACCTGAAGAAGCAGCAGGAAGCCGCGGACGAGACCGAGAAGGATGTCCAAGCCGCCTCATCGGACACCGGGTCCGCCAATTAGTTGGGGCGCCTGGATCCCATGCATGCGTTCCTCGGAACTTCCTGTTCCCGAGCTGTACACGTAGACGTTGTATCTGAATATTCAGCAGCTGGAACATACGACCCCGACGCGATGGAAGGCGCTATTACGCTCGTGCGTGCTTTATTCAGGGAGGCGAGTCGAACCAAGTTTCTTCCTTTCCAGAGACGTTCCCGCGGCCCGACGGTTGTATAATCCGCCCACTTTACGCTACCGACAGAGTAGCGGATAAGTATACGTCCGAGGCCGTCGTGGATTTGGAGAAGTTTCTCAAGTATCTGCTGCCGATTATTCCGGAGCCTCTGAGAAAGCACGTGGCTTCGTGCATCGTCTTGCTATGTGGCGAGGCGACCCTAGAAATCGGCATCGAGCGTTTTCCTTGGGCCACAGTTCTGAGTAGTCGTTATTTCCTGTTTTGTTTGTGCCTGATTTCCACCTATTGGTTGATCGTGTCCGTGTGTCTTCACAGCAAAATAGCTTCCTGGAAGCTTGTAGTCATGATCGTTCTGTTTCTGGCCACCGCAACACTAGCGGGATATGGCCTTTTCTTGCATTACAACGATCTTTACAATCAACTCGGATTCTTTGAGAGCCGGCAATGGAGATTCTGCGAGATTCAACCACGCGACGCCAATTCGGGGAGGTGGTTTTGGAATATGGACGCAATTGAGGATTTGAGCAAAGAGGACCTGACGGTTTGAATGCCCCGTACCTCCTGCCGGTTTGAGGATTTTTCCCCCGAAGTGTCTGCCTCGGGATTCGTGCCAACTATTACGGATGTCTCCCCAGACGCAGCGTCTTCCGACGCATGGAGAATCAGCGAGTTCCGGCGTCCATCGAAGTTAACGTTTTATCTGGTCGTGAAGGGGCGACAGCCCGAGCTCTCGTGCGCCCTTCCACAGATCAACATGACGAGTAAACCATGAGGCCCGCATGGCTCGGTGTTCTCCTCATGATAGCGGGGCTGCTCGCCGTTGTAGATGCGAGGCTTCCCGGAGACAAGGCGTCGCACCGCCTCGTAGTGGGCAGCGTTGTAGCGCGCGTCAATGGGGGCGGGGCTCACCCCATCAGCAAGGTTCGCGTGCGATGTCTTAACTCAAACGGCAAAACGGACGACCAATCTCAATTTGCTGATACCGACCTCAGCGGAAACTTTTCCATCGAAATTCCCGAGAACCTGGCTCAGTTCAAACTGTCCTTCATCCACTTGGCGAATGCATATTGGCCGAGGGAAATGGACTTTAGTCCCAAGAAGAACCCGTACGATGTTGGTGTCATTAGCCTCCGGCCGCAGTCAGAAGTACCGCCCGATTCCGAGAGGGCCGAGATCAGGCAAACGATCCTGGATCTCCAGGGCCAGGATTCGTTCTTGGCCGCGTTGATCGGCACACATCTCCCCGATAACCAAACTCCGGTGGCCGGAAAGCTAGCTGGAAGTGGATCGACTTCGACGCTCTATGCGAGCTGGACCGAACAGTACAACCAGATTCACCCCGACACCAAGGTTAGCTATCAGTCCGTCGCCAGCGGAGGCGGTATTCGTCAACTGGAAGGCGGCACGGTCGACTTTGGCAGTTCCGAAGTGCCGCTTACCGATGAGCAGTTGAACTCGATCCCTGGGCGGATCGTGCATCTGCCCACCGCCGTGATATCGATCGTTCCGATCTACAATTTGCCATCGATGCAAGGCGACATACGGTTCACGCAGCAGGCTTTGGCGGGGATTTTTCTGGGGAAAATTACGCGCTGGAACGACCCGGCACTTCGAGAGTCGAATCCGAACCTTGCGCTCCCCGATATGCAAATCGCTCCGGTGCACCGCTCAGACGGAAGCGGTGTGACCTATATATTCAGTGATTTCTTGTCGAAGGTCAGTCTTGACTGGTTGGCGGCAGTCGGCAAAGGCTCATCGATCAAGTGGCCGGTAGGAAGCGGAGCAAAAGGCGATGAAGGGATGGCGGGGCTGGTAAAGGAGCGGGATGGTGCAATCGGTTACGTGGACCTTCCGTTTGCGCTGGAGAATCACCTTTTTTTCGGAGCGGTCCAGAACGCTGTCGGTAATTTCGTGAAAGCCGACGCGAAGAGTACGACAGCGGCAGCGGCCTCCGTTCCGATACCGCCAGACTTTCGCGTCTCGCTTACTAACGCGCCAGGGGCCAACGCCTATCCGATTGCGGCGTTCACCTATGTTCTCGTGCCCGCGGAGGGCAGCAACGCCAATGGCAAGATATTGTTGGATTTCTTGAATTGGAGCGCCGTCGAAGGCCAGGAATCAAGCAGCCGGCTTGATTACGCCCTCCTTCCGCCATCCGTAGCCAAACAGGTTCACGACAAGATTCGAACGCTCTACTGATGAACGGCAGTTTCGAGGGCGGAGGAAGCGATGGCGAGAAAACTGGCGATCACGATTTCGGGCGCGGTCTCACTCGGCAGCTATGAAGCAGGCGTCATTTTCGAGATCTTCGATGCCATTGCTCAACACAACCAGTGGGCCGAGGCGAACAACCAGCCCAATGAACGCATGGAAGTCGATGTGCTCACGGGTGCATCCGCCGGAGGCATGTCGGCCGCAGTCATCGCGCAACGTCTGCTCTACGACGGAGCTTCGATGGCCGGCCCTACAACAATTCGCTTTATCACGCATGGGTTACGAGTGTCGACATCTAGGGGTTGCTCGCACGGGGAAGTGGCGAGGATGTGAGTCACTCGCTATTGTCTTCTGATTTCGTCATCGGAATATCGAAAAGGCTTCTGACGGAGCGCTATGCGAATCCGTTGCAACCACTGCCGGCGGCAAGACCGCACTCGGCCCTTCCCGCTGACCAAACGGCCGCGAAAGTGTGCCCAAAGTCCTTTTCTCTCTCTAGGGGGTCACCTCAGAGTCCGGGTCTAACTTGAGAACATCTGAGAACAAAACCCCGGCGACTCGGTCTACAGCGCGCCGCTGCGAGTCCGGGATCACGTGCATGTAGGTGTTGAGAGTGGTCTCAAGGTCCGAATGGCCCAGAAGCGCCTGTGCGGTCCTGAGCGGTTCGCCTGACTCTGCGAGCTGCGTCGCGTGGGTGTGCCGGAACGAATGCCACGATACCCGTGGTTGTTTGATCCGATCGCATGCGGGCGCGAGCGCGCGGTTGTAAGGATTCTTCGAATTAAGTGGTGTTCCTGTTCGCGTCTTGAAAACCAAACAATCTGCTGAATTGCTGCCTGGCTCGCCGATCTGGGCTTCGAGCACGCCGCGCAGGTACCCACTTAGGGGCAGTATGCCGTTACTGCTACGAGTTTTCGGTGACCCGAATTCTTCGTTCGAAAACGATTCGGCGACTTCGATCGTACTCCGTAGAGGATCGACTCTTTTCCGCCGGAGAGCGAGTATCTCGCCGATCCGCATTGCTGTGAGCACGGCAATTGACACAACGGGGCGGCATGGCTCCGTCAACTCCGGGATCAGTTGCCGTACCTGCACTGGTGTATAGAATCTGCGCTGAGGTTTTGCCGTCGCATCGCGTACGCGGATGCCATGTACAGCATTTTTCTCGAGCTAACCGCGTTCTACGGCCGCCTGCAGCACGGTCGAGAGTGTTGCAGGGACACCGCGAATGGTGGCGATAGCATGGCCGTTTTGTTTTAGGTTCGATAGCAGACCTTCGACCTGCATTCGGTCCAGATTACAAAGCGATCTGGAGGCGAATGCGGGGATGAGACGTTTATCGAGCTGGGAATTGTAGTACTTCACGGTGCTTTTTCTTAGTGCTAGCTCGGCTTTAGGTCGCCATTCTGTTCGGACGAAGTCTCCGAACACCATGGGCGCTTGAGGCCGGCGATAGCTCCTGTTTACAACGCCCACTCTTTTCTGAAGGACAGCACGCGCCTCTTGCCGAATGCGCGCCCGATCTCATGCGACGACTGCCCCGGCTTCCAACGGGACCACCTGTCGGTCTTCTGCCTCGCAGAAAGCCTCGCAGAGTTCATTTGGGTCATAAACACCACCTTTGGAGACAAGCTCTATATCAGATGGTGTTGCATCGATCTGTTGAGACCACCCATGTTTTTGGAACAAGCGGGATTTGTCCAGTTAGCGGCACTCAGTCCGCATTCGCGCTACCCGACGAACGGAAAGTTCGTAATCCGGGTCGTCCGGTCTGATTCATCGGATCTCTGCTTCGCCTATTCTTCAAGCGAAAGCCGAAAATAGACCGACGGGTTCAAGACAGCAGGACCGGCGACAAATTTGTCGTGCACGCCCCGCGAAACCTGACAATAATGTTGTACAACCGCGCGGCTTGTTCGAGCCGACCGCCGGCACGAAGCACAATTTTGTCGAAGGCACTCTTCGAAACCTACAAAAATGTCGAATGAGGCCGCGCGGCGATCCTCTTCTGCACAATTTCACGGCCAGGGCACACCGTAAATCCAGCGTTTTCGAGGACGTATGAATATGGCCTCCCCCTTGCATTGAGTTACGTGGATGTTTGTTGTCTCGTTCACGCGGTAGTCCCGGGAGGTGCCATGACCGACGCAAGTGTCAGCTACGAGCAGGAAGTCAAGAAAACACACACCCGATTAAAGACCAACGCTTTGAATTTCTGGGAGGTCCTGGCCCAGGCCGTTGCGCTAATCTCCCCGAGCATGACCGCCGCGCTGATCGTGCCGCTCATGTTCGGCACTGCGGGCACGGCCGGATGGCTCTGTTATCTCTTCGGCACGATCATGCTGTTGTTCGTGGCCTTCAGCCTGAATCAGTTCAGCAAGCGATATACGTCAGCGGGCAGCATGTACGAATACACGGTGAAAGGCCTCGGGCCAAAGACAGGTGGTCTATCGGGCTGGTGCCTGATCTTCGCCTACATGTTCATCGGCATCGCCGGGGTCACCGGGTTCACGCATTTCGCCACAAAGCTGCTGGTGTTGTCGGGCACGTCGGGCTACTTGTCGCATCCTTCGATTACTCTGTTTGCGCTTTGCGTGTTAGTCGCTTGGTTCCTGGCATACAACTCCATCCAGTTCTCGACGATCCTGATGCTCGTGTTCGAAACCGTTTCGGTGGCGCTGATCGTGATGCTGGCATTCCTGGCGTTGTCGAAAACCGGCTTCGCCGACAGCGCGCAATGGCACCCCGCCGCAGGGCACGGCCTTAAAGACATCGGCCTGGGGGTAGTGGTCGCGATCTTCAGCCTAGTGGGTTTCGAGTGCGCCACTGCGTTCGGCGAGGAGGCGCGCACTCCTCTTAAAACGATTCCGCGCGCAGTGATCGCCAGCCTGTTGCTGACGGGCGTTTTCTTTGTCTTCATCACCTACGTGGAGACACACGCGCTGGCCGGCAACACACCGACGCTCGATCAGCTCGATGCCCCGCTTTCGACACTCAGCGGGAACCTCGGCGTCAAATGGATGGGCGTTTTGATTTCCATTGGCGCGATGGTCAGCTTCTTCGCGCTGGCGCTTTCCTGCATGAATGCGGGAGCCCGGGTGCTTTTCACCATGGGGCGCTACGGCATCTTCCCGATTGCGATCGGGAGCTCGCACAAAAAGCACCTTACCCCTCACATCGCAATCTCGGTTTTCGCGGTGACACAGTTCCTGATCCCGACGACCTTCATAGTCTTGTCCTACGCCGCGGTTGGCGGATGGCAGATGGTGCCGTTCGACGCGTTCAACGACGCTGGGCTGTTCGGGGCGATGGGCTTTTGCGGGGCGTACGTGCTCATATCGCTGGCCACGCCGTTCTATCTGAAAAAGATCGGCGAGCTGAAACCTCACCACATCGCAATCGCCGTCATCGCTCTGGCTCTATTGGCAGTACCGATTGTCGGCACGGTCTATCCGGTGCCCGCATCCCCGCTGAATTATTTCCCGTACATTTTCGGCGCCTACATCCTGGGAGGGATCGTGCTAGTCTCGATGCGTAGCCGCAGCATCTTGGAAATCGACGGCATTCGCAAGGTCCTGGAAGAAACCGCGATGTCGCCCGTGACCGCAACCGCTATGCCGGCAGCCATTGTTGCAGAAGGCAAGTTTCGCGCCGCTGCCGGAGGATCGGCATGACATCCAGCCTTGGCTCGCTCGCGAGTCTTCACCGCAATCCGGTGAGGTCCGTGATGGGGGAGGCTCTCAACGCGGCATACGTCACGCCACGAGGGCTTTTCGGCGGCCGGTCGTACACGTTGCATGACTCGGAAACCGGAAAGGTCTTAAGCGCCAAGAACCCGCGGAATTGGCCGAACCTCTTCAGCTACGACGCGACGTACATGAGCCCACCAGTAGCCGGGTCGGTCGTGCCGTCAGTACGCGTGACGCTTCCTGACGGAGGTTTTGCGGTGAGATCGAGCCCAGACTTCGCGCCGACGCTATCCGCGACGCTGGGCCGGGCCGTCACGATGCGGGCAACTCCGCCGCAGAATGCGCGACTAGAGGAATACTGGCCGGAAATGACGGAGCTGGCAATTCGCGATGTGGTCACCGAAAGAGGCATGCCTGCGGGAACGTTCTTCGACCTCGCCGCCCTGCACGTGTCTACCACTGGCTCGCTCGACAAGCTGCGCCAGCTGAATCCGCGCAGCCGCTTTGAGCCGCGCCGTTTTCGTCCGAGTTTGATTGTCGAAACCGGTGGCCAGGATGGCTTCATTGAGGACGACTGGATCGGCAAGACTCTCGCCATTGGACCGGAGGTCCGCATTCGGTTGACCGGACCTTGCCCGCGCTGCATGATGACGACGCTGTCACAGGCGGACTTGCCCGCAGATTCGGCGATCTTGAAGACCGTCGCGCACCACAACGAAGCCCGGGTCGGCGCCAATGCGTCGGTCGTTCAGCCCGGGACGATTCGTGTTGGTGGTCCACTAACCACCCTCTAATGCTCTCCTCACACGCCCCGCGCGCCATTCTCCATTCCATTCAAGTCGGAATGCCGAAGAGCTACGGACTCGAGAATGCCGTCGATGCGCACGACAAACCGTGGACGACCGGATTTTTCAAGACACCGATTCGCGGGCTTAAGTTCGTCGGCAAAACAAACCTGACCGGCGACGGCCAGGCCGACCTGAAGAATCACGGAGGCGTCGATAAGGCGGTGTTGGCGTACAGCGCCGATCACTATCCGAAGTGGCGGGACGAGCTCCGCATGCCTGAAATGCCGTATGGAGCCTTCGGTGAAAACCTCACGATTGCTAGCTTGAGCGAACAATTGGTTTGCATCGGCGACATCTTCCGCATTGGTACGGCGATCCTCGAGGTGAGCCAGCCCAGGCAGCCTTGCTGGAAGCTCGCCCGGCGCTGGCGCATGCACGAACTGGTGCGCCTGGTTGTACACAACGGGCGCAGCGGATGGTATCTGCGGGTTCTGGAGGAAGGCTGGATCGAAGCGCAGATGCCGGTCACGTTGACCGAGCGTCCCAACCCCGGGTGGTCCGTCGCGCGCGCCAACGAAGTCCTGCACCACTGCACGACTGACGTCGAACTCACGCTGGAACTCGCCGATGTGCCGGAACTCGCCGATTCGTGGGTGGGAGAATTGCGCGAGCGCGCCGGGCGGCTGCGCGCGGCAAGCGCGGCAGGATAGGAACACAAGTCAGTCCCGGAAGCGATTGGAGTCGATATTCAACTTCTTGATCTTGTAACCGATCACGCGATCCGTGGTCTTGAGCAGCCTGGCTGCTTTGGAGCGATTGCCCCGCGAGGTCTTGAGGGTGTCCTGAATAAGATCCTTTTCATATGCTTCGACGGCTTCCTTGAAGGAAATGGTCGTCACTGTGCCTGACGCTTCGGCGGTTTGAAGTGTCGGCGGTAGGTGGTGAGCGTGAATCACGTTGTTATCGCAGACCAGAACGGCCCTTTCGACGGTATTTTCCAGCTCGCGAATATTTCCCGGCCAGTGGTAGCGGATCAGCATGTCAATCGCGGGGGTGGAGATCCTCTTGATATTCTTTCCGTGCAGGTTCGAATATTTTTCGAGGAAATGATCGGCGAGGAGCAAGACGTCCGATTTGCGTTCCCGCAAAGGAGGGACGAAAATCGCAAAGACATTCAAGCGGTAGTAGATGTCTTCGCGAAACGTCCCGGCGGCGATCGCCTTCTCGAGATCTTTATTCGTCGCGACGATCAGCCGAACGTCCGTCTTGACCGTCCTCGTGCCGCCGAGGCGGTCGAATTCCCTCTCCTGCAAAACACGAAGCAGTTTCACGGCCGTAGAAGCATTGAGGTCCCCGATTTCGTCGAGAAACAACGTTCCGCCTTCGGCCAGCTCGAAACGCCCTTTCTTTTGGGAGTGGGCCCCGGTGAACGCTCCTCTTTCATAGCCAAATAGCTCGGATTCAATCAAAGTTTCAGGCAATGCGGCGCAGCTGACCTTGATGAAAGGGCCGATTTTCCTCGGTGAATTGTAATGGATGGCGTGAGCGATCAGTTCCTTCCCGGTTCCGGACTCTCCCCTCAACATCACAGTGGTATTGGTGGACGCCACCTGAGTCACTTGTTCGTAGACGCGACGGATGGGACCGCTATTGCCGATGAGATTTGAAAAGTCATAGCGCTCGCGAAGTTCTTCGCGCAGGTATATGTTTTCCTCCAGCAATCGGCGCCGCTCCGCGTCAATCAGACGATCAATCTTGACGGCTTGCGCGATCATGGAAGCGGCTACGGCGAAAAAGTTCACCTCGCGGTTGTAATCGCGGTCCTTCGCGAACACTAAGTCCACACTCAAACTGCCGACGGGCTTCTGATTGATGAGCATGGGAACGCAGATAAAAGTGATTTCCGCGGCGGGAGAGAATCTGCGCCGCCCGGCCCGGTTCAGAAACATGGGTTCTCGGCTGACCTGCGGCACCACCACCGGCTTGCCTGTCTCGACGACACGGCCGGTCACCCCTTCGCCGATCCGGTAGTGAACCTGCTGACCGGCGGTACTCAGGCCCGTGGATGCATCAATATAAAGTTCGTGAGTACCTTCCCGCAGCAGAGTGACCGCGCTGCGAAGCGCACGATGGTGGCGCTCAAGAATCCCCAAGAGGTGGTGCAAGCCGACCTTCAGGCGAGACGCGTCCGAGAGGGCCCTGCTCATCTCGAGAAGCGAAGTCAGATTCCTGATTTCGTCGGTCGGATCATTTTCACGCGAGCCGAGCTTCGACACGTCTGCCATCGCGGGCGACCTATCGTTGAATGCGGATGTACTCTGTCCTACCACTTGCTCCGGCATGACCGCGTGCGGCGGGAACATCCACAAACGAGTTCCGCGCTCGCTGACGCTGTGGTAATGATGCAATCCGAGTGTAAAGCTGATCAAGTAAAGATAAGGACGCAATAAATTGATCGTGACGATTCGTTAATATGATTGGGTCGTGTAGAGTGCGGGGTCGCAAGTTGTCCACGCCCCGAGACTAAGACAGGCGCGATAGGGTCCAGAACTAAAGGCGGTGTCTTGAGACATCACTACTAATTCCCGATAAGTCGTGCCGGATCGCCAGACAAGTGGATTCCAAGCGCCCACTGCTCGAGGGGCTTACCAAGGCTTTTACCATTGTCGCGCAACGATCACATGAATGCCCAAAATCAGATGTGTATTGACCACTCCGAATGGAAAGATTTCTAACGGTGCCAGCGGGGGCACGTCTGAAGCGGACCGGCTGCGCGATGGAGCGGGCGCTGTCCCGGACCGCCGAAGCCACTACCGGAGAAAGCGATGGTTTGCATCAAAACGAATAATTAGACGCGCTCGCCTAGGATTGCTAGCCTACCAGAGGTTCGACCAATTCTTGCCAATCGAGCAGCGGCGCGACCGCTGCGGGACTCGCCCATGATCGCTGAGTTCAAAGATGGGGAGATGGCCTGGCGGCCATCCCCGAATCCGGCGTGGTCCCACGGCTCATTTGCCGGCGCCACAGTTGCGCCCGAACGCTTCGGCCGCGGCGATGCAGCATCGTCGGCAGTGCAGCGAGCGATGGCGCGGCTCGCGAGGTCCGGCATACGGCCCTATGGAACCGCACTGTTTCTGGTTGCGGCTGCGCTTGTTTCCACGCTCCTGCTGCGAAGCCTTTTCCCGTATCCATTCTTGTACTTGTTTTTCCCGGCCGTGATGGCCAGCGCGTGGCTTGGTGGAAGGGCCGCGGGGCTTTTCGCTGTTTTCCTATCGACGCTTGGGGTCGCGTACTTTTTTGTCCCACCGTTTTATTCTTTTTCGATCAATGCGACGGATACGGCGTATTTCGCCGCATTCATCGTTTGCGCGCTGGTGGCAAGCTGGGTGAGCGCGTCAAAGAAGAAGAGCGAGGAAGCGCTGACGGAAGCGCGGGACTTGCTCGAGTATCGCGTGAGTGAGCGTACGACGGAGCTGCGCAAATCAAACGCGGAGCTGCGGCGGAGCATTCAGGAACATCGAAAATCGCAGCAGGATCTGATGAAGACGCAGGCAGAACTCGCGCATCTTTCCAGAGTCTTTACGATGGGAGAATTGACATCGTCCATCGCGCACGAAGTGAACCAGCCGCTCACGGCAGTGGTGACGAATGGTCACGCGTGCATGGAATGGCTCTCCGCGAATCCGCCCGATCTAGAGGAAGCTCGCCAATCCGCGGAACGCATCATCAAAGACGGAACCAGGGCCGGCAAAGTGCTGGGCCGCATCCGGTCGCTCTTCAAGAAGGGAGCTCCCGCGAGGGACTGGCTGAATATGAATGACGTGATTCAGGAGCTGACTGCATTCTTGCGCGGCGAGGCAACAAGCCAGCGCATCTCGCTGCGAATGGATCTCGCAGTCGATCTGCCGTGCGTGCGAGGAGACCACGTGCAATTACAGCAGGTGGTGCTGAATCTGATTATGAACGCCATCGAGGCGATGCGCGGGACGTACGATGGACCGAAGGAGATATGGATTCGCTCGCGCAGGGAAGATTCCGCGGGAGTGACAATTGCCGTAGAAGATCGCGGAGTCGGACTCAGCCCGGAGATCGCGGAGAAAATATTCCAACCGTTCTTCACGACCAAGGATCAGGGTATCGGCATGGGCTTGAGCATCAGCCGCTCGATTGTGGAATCGCATGCGGGTCGATTGTGGGCTGCTCCGGGCCCGTCGGGCGGCGCCTCGTTTCAATTCACCATTCCCACCGAGTCGTAGATGGCGACCGCGCAATCCGACTCCATGGTGTTCGTGGTTGACGACGACGCGTCCATTCGCGATGCAGTGAAAAGTCTGCTGAAATCCGTCGGGCTGCGCGCGGAAACGTTCGGGTCCACCGAGGAATTCGTGCACGCGACGCGCCCGGAGATCCCCAGCTGCCTGGTGCTTGACGTACGGCTTCCGGGAATGAGCGGGCTCGAATTTCAAGAGGAGCTCGAAAAGACCGGAATACGAATCCCCATCATATTCGTAACGGCGCATGGGGATATTCCGATGACTTCGCGAGCGATGAAGGCCGGCGCAATCGAGTTTCTGCCGAAACCATTTCAAAAGAAGGAACTTCTAGATGCCGTCTATCAGGCCCTGGAGCGCGATCGGGCGATGCGCGAAGAGGAGGCAGGGCTCTCCGGGGTGCGCGCGCGGTTCGAAACGCTCACGGAACGCGAACGCGAGGTCATGGGCCTCGTGGTGACCGGGCTGATGAATAAGGAAGCGGCGGCGAAGCTCGGCGTGACGGAAATCACGGTCAAAGTTCACCGCGGCCACGTGATGCAGAAAATGAAGGCGGGCTCTCTCGCGGACCTGGTGAGAATGTCGGAAAAGCTCAAGCCGAGACCGCGCAGATAGAATTCCTCGAATTTCGCAGCGACCCTATACCAAGGCATAATTGTCGCGGTCCTTCCCGTCTGCTAGCTTCAGGCATGAAAACACCCTGGACAGCCTATCCCGTGGATACACGTACTCCATCCGTGCAAGTGCATGCCGAGAAATTGATCAAAGGGTCGCAGCCGCACGCGGACATCGCACGACTCAGCGGGCTTGCCAGCCGGATCTCCTCGGCAGCGCCGTTGGACGAGATTCTGAACGAGGCCGTCGAAATCGTGACAGAGGCCGTGAAGTGCGACTCGTGCGCGTTTTATGTCGCGGACGGTGAAGATCTGATCCTGCGAGCCTGGAACAATCCTCATCCCGGAGCCGCTAAGGGCGTGAAAGCGAAATCGCTCCTTCATGTCACGGGATGGGCAGCCGGCGACCGGGAATCGGTGGTTGCGACGCGAGGCGCGCATGCCGATCCTCGAGTCAACGTGTTCTTCGATGAGCCGCTGAAGGACCGCTTCGAATCATTTCTCTCAGTTCCTATGTTGTGCGGGGCGCGGCTCGTAGGTGCGATCAATGTACAGAATCGTGAGCACTGTTCGTACAGCGAGCGCGAGACCGCTCTGATCGCGATGCTGGGTTTTCTCGTGGGCGGCGAGATGGAGCGCGCGCGGCTCGAGAGCGAGAACCTGACGCTGGTGGATCGTCTGGAAGCCAGAAAAATTGTGGAGCGCGCGAAGGGAATCCTGCAGCGCGATTTGCAACTCGACGAAGAAGACGCCTATCTGACGCTGCAGCGGGAAAGCAGGCAACGCAGGAAGACCATGAAGGAAGTCGCGGAAGCGATAATTCTCAGCGACGATTTGAAAAAGAAAAAGTAGGGTGGCTTGCATGCGCACAGAATGTCGAGTTGTGTTATCCAGAATCGAATTACTAATTCTAATCGTTACAATCAGTAGTTTGAGTTGGACAACAGGGCACATGGCCACCATACTCGCGGCGGAATTGGAAGTGGCCGTGCATACGGCCGAACGCATCCCCTCCACGTCGATGGGACAATCCGCAACATATCTTTGCATCGTGTAGATTCCGTCGGGCACAGCGTCGTGTCCCTTCCATAAGCACATCGCGTTTTCTGTGATGTCAAGTCATTCGCCGCAAATTGCGGTGACGGCACGGGTGTCGGCGATCGTTGTCATTGCCGACCGCATGGAGAATTTTGGTTTGGATTGGGACGAGGAAGACAGCGGATGTTGCCAGTGAAATCGGGAGACAAGCGACCGAAAGCCCCTTCGGGTTCCGGTCACGGCCTGAGGGCACGCAGCCGAAACCATGCTGACCGATCCAGACGCACGTCGCAGCGTCTCGCGCGGGTCCTTGGAGCGCGGTGGTACGCGCGCGACTCCCGCCGCTCGGCGCGTCCCGATGTGATCGTAGCTGCGGAGAGCGCGGTCAAGACTGGCATCGATTCAAGGGATCGCGAAGGCGATGCGGTTTCCTCCACTTCTAGCTCCGCCGGTGAGAGCCGAAGGAAGGAGGAGGAGGGAACGATGATGAGACACCTTTGCCAGATCGGAGACTTCGTTCGCAGGCTGCGAGTGCAAGCGCGAGTTGGTGAACTTTCCCGAGCACCGCTTCGGCTGTTGCGATTGCAGTTGTGCGGCGATACAGCGGAATGCGACTGGATGGCGCGCCCGGCCGACGCATGGGATGCGGACTTGCCGAAGAGCGTCGGCGACCGAAATGCCTCGGCGCAGGCACTGAAGGACGCGATTGCTGTCCGCGACCTGCTCTTCGGCGTACTGCCGGACCTCAACGCAGCTGCATTCCGCGTCTATCGCCAGTCCGCCGACAGCCAGGTCGAACTGATTATCGCGGGCAGCGTCAACAGAGGGGAGCGAGCGCCGGCGGTCGTTCGTTCACTCGCGATGCGCGCAAAGCTGTTCGGGCTCCAGTTTTGGCTGGACGAGGGAATCCTGGAGACGCTGCAACCAGATGAGTACGCGGTGAATTGGTGATCGAGGAGGGCAGCTACGTGATTTCAGGAGCAGCACAAGGGTGCGACTCGCCCGGTTAGGGCAAGTGATTGCCGGTGACGACGGCGACCGCTCCCGTTGCCGGTTTTACTGGTTCTGAACGGTCCTGAAGACAAGCACGGCTTTGCGAACGCACAGCATGATTCTTATCTTTTAAAAGGAGAGACGGAATGTCTGCAACATTACAACGCGAAATAAAGCTGTCTTTCTCTGGGAAGCTCTCGCGGTTGAAGGTGCGGTTGGGGCAATCCGAATGGCGCAAGTACGGAACGACGCTGCTCGCCGGGAAAGTAGTCGGAGTCGCGGCGGTTCTGCTAATTATGGCGGCGGTGACGTACGTTTTCTTCGGCCATGTATTGGCAGACGACGCCCCCGTCGTGAAAGCCTCGGATGTCGTAAATCCCGTGAACACCGCGTGGACGCTAGTGGCGGCGTTCCTGGTCTTCGGCATGCAGGTCGGCTTCACGATGCTCGAGGCGGGTTTCTGCCGCTCCCGCGAGACCGTGAACGTCCTCGTCGAATGCGTCGTGGACACGTGTCTATGCGGCATTCTGTTTTATGCTGTCGGTTTTGCATTTATGTTCAGCCACGGCAACGGTTTCATCGGATATCACTGGTTCTTCCTGCAGAACGCGCCGGACACGTATGAAACCACCGGCGTCGCGTTTCTGGCCGTCTGGATTTTCCAGTTCGCCTTCGCTGACACCTGCTCGACCATTACTTCCGGCGCAATGATCGGCCGGACGGGATTCGTCGGCGACCTTCTTTACAGTATCTGTGTCACTGGTTTCATCTACCCGGTGATCGGACACTGGGCGTGGGGACCTGACGGCTGGCTCGCGAACATGGGCAGCGCTGGCAATATGCTCCCGTCTGTGGGCATCGGCTTTCACGATTTTGCCGGATCCACAGTCGTGCACACCATCGGCGGATTCATCGCGTTGGCCGGTGCCATCGTTCTAGGCCCACGGCTCGGCCGTAAGTTCAAACGTGACGGCGGCGCTCCCATGCTGCCCCACGATCTGACGATCGCCGTTTCCGGCGGGCTCATTCTCTGGTTCGGTTGGTACGGTTTCAATCCTGGCAGCACACTCTCCGCGATGGATTTCGTGGGCATCGGCCGCGTGGCTACAAATACAACCCTCGCCGCCTGCGCGGCGGGACTCAGCTCGATCATCTACGGTTACTTCACTACGAAGAAGTGGGACGCCGGCTTCACCACCAACGGCTTTCTAGCAGGGCTCGTCGCAATCACTTGCCCCTGCTATTGGGTCAGCCCGACGGGCGCCATCCTGCTCGGCGGCATCGCGGGAGTCCTGGTCATATTGGGAATCGACCTGCTGGAATGGCTGCGAATTGACGATCCGATCGGCGCGGTCCCAGTGCACGGCTTCTGCGGCATCTGGGGAACCCTATCACTCGGGCTATTTGCTTGCGGGAGATATGGCTCGACCGGGCCGATCTCTCCTGACAATAGCGCGCCGCTCAAGGGCCTTTTCTATGGCGGCGGCACACAGGTGCTGGTGGCTCAGATCATCGGTAGCGCCTGCATCACCGCGGCGACTTTTGGGGTCGCCATGATCGTCATGCTCCTGGTCAATGCAACCGGAACCCTCCGCTTGCCGGCAGAGGCAGAGCTCTACGGCATGGATCTGCACGAACACGGGATCTCGGCATATCCGGAATATGTCCTGTCGTCTCTGGGAGCGCCTGGTGGCATGGCAAAAGACACGGTTCTGCCAGCACCTAGCGTCGGGATGAGCAGGGCAGCTGTTTCACACTCGGACTGATCTGGTCTGAATCCTCTCGCAGCGGCCCCGGTTTGCCCTGCTTCAAGGGCAACCGGGGATTACTGCGAGATCGTAGAGGGCTTTCGGCGTAACTGCCGTTTATCCAGGCTCGTTAATTCGCTGCCAACATACATGACAAGGAGATTGACATGACTAAACTCGAGGCGATCGTTCAGCCAAACAGGTTTGATGCTGTGAAAAGCGCTCTCGTGGACATCGGAATCGACGGGATGACGGTAT